>Ga0156104_113_pt2 | contig 39797 bp, 31 predicted proteins | sample RifCSPlowO2_02_FD_107757 | JGI IMG/M metagenome (GOLD analysis project Ga0156104, IMG submission 107757) | Methylotenera sp. RIFCSPLOWO2_02_FULL_45_14 | reverse complement strand
AGAATAGGATATTGTTTGTAAGGAGTTTAGAAATGTTGCAATCATTAAGACGAGCAGGTGGTTCATTGGTGATGACTGTGCCAAAGGCGTTCATAGAGCAGAATAAGCTTCACGAAGGCTCAAAAGTTAATCTGATGTTGGATGGGGAGCACATGACGATCACCGCACCAAAGCAAAACAGAAAACACTACAGGATTGAAGATTTAATGGCAGAAATGCCCAATGGACTACCACGTGTTGAAGGCTGGGATGAAATGCAATCTGCCGGACTGGAAGCTGCTTGATGGCGTACACACCAAAACGCGGGGATATTATTCACCTAACTTTTGATCCCGCTTCAGGTAAAGAAATGCTGGGCAAGCATTATGGCTTAGTGATCAGTGATAAGATTTTCAACAGTAGTGGATTAGCGATGATATGCCCTATTTCGCAAGGTGCCGCTGCTAATGCGCGCTCTGTTGGCACAGTGGTAACACTCATGGGTTCAGGCACTGAAACTCAAGGTGGAGTGCATTGCCATCAATTAAAGTCACTAGATTGGCGTGTTAGAAAAGCTGAATTCAAAGAACTGACCCCTGATTTCATCATGGAAGAAGTCGCCGGGAAACTTGAAGCTATCTTGTTTGATTAAAGTTAAATATTTTTCATCAGAGATCTTTGCATGGCATGAAACAAAAAATGGCTCAATTTTACGTAAAATAACGCTTATAGCTAATCCCATAAATAATAACAGTTAAGTTTTTTGTAGGAGCGACGCCCCGTTCACTCAGAATAATGCGCTTTAGCGCATATATTATGTGGGGAAGCCAAATACTGGCTCGCGAAGCAATGTTGCAATCGCGACGGGGCGTCGCTCCTACCAATTATCTTTAGTATTCCATGACTTTATTTTTTAAGACCCGCTACAAATCGTTTCTATAAGGATATTTGTTGACTAACCCACTTCAAGGCTTGAACTTTCAAACGCTGTTTGATGCAGTATCTGATGCCATGTTACTGGTTGATGATACTGGTCATATCGTTCAGGCTAATTCTGCTGCGTACTTGCTGTTAGGGTATGCTGAGGCTGAAATCATCGGCCTTGCTGTGGAGGCGCTGATGCCACAACAATACCGAGATCACCACCACCATTACCGAGAGGCTTTTAACAAAAAACCTGAGAAGCGCTCTATGGGTACTGGCACCGGCGCCGCGCTTGTTGCACTATGTCGCGATGGTAAGGAGATTGAGGTAGATATTGGCTTGAGCCCCATGCCTAGTGCAGAACAACCTTATACGCTAGTGACATTTTATGTGGCTGACCAGCGTCGCCAAGCGGAAGAAGAGTTAAGAATCAGTGAAGAAAGGCTGGCCTTGGCAAAACAAGCCGCACATTTGAGTGTATTTGATTTTGATGCCCACTATAACGTTTTGTACTGGGATGATTGTTTGCGCGCACTTTGGGGTGCAGAACCAGACAGCGTAATGAATTACCAGCGCATTATAAGCGCCGTACACCCGAATGACCGTGAAGCTTTTCAAGCTGCGTTTGAACATGCTAACTCCCCTGCCGGCAATGGTGAATACAGCATTGAGTGTCGCGTTATTAACCCTATTGATCATACTGAACGTTGGATTGCCGCAGCAGGACACATGCACTTTAAAAATGAAGTTGCGAACCGCCTTGTAGGGATAGCACAAGACATTACCGAACAAAAAATCATCGAAAAGCAACTGCAAAAACAGCGCACTGAAGTAGAGGCTAATTTTACGCAGCAAGTGGCGGCACAAACTGCCTCTGCTATTGCCCATGAGCTTAATCAGCCGTTAGCTGCAATTTCCGCCTACAGCGAAGTAGCGCTACACGCGTTAGAAAACGATAGTTTTGACCCAAACAGCTTGAAGCGAGCCCTTGAGGGCAGCGTAAAGCAAGCGCAACGTGCCGGCAGTAGCTTGCACGAATTGCTGGCTTTTTTGCAAAAAGGTGATGTGGTTAGAGATAAGCTGAATATCAATGATATTGTAAAAGAAGCGCTAATCATTGCAAAAAGTAATGGTTATGGAGAGTTTTATCCAATCCTGCAATTAGAGGATAATATGCCGCTTGTGCTGGGTAATCGCATTCAGGTGCTTAAAATTTTAGTGAACTTGTTAACAAACTCAGTAGAGGCTATGCATGGGGTGGGCATGTCAACTTCGACCATTACCATTACGGTACGCACTAATGCCGACATCAATATGGCACATGTTACGGTGCGAGATAATGGCCCAGGACTTGACCCCGAAACCGCTAAGCGTATTTTTGAGCCGTTTTTCACCACCAAACCTACTGGCATTGGTATGGGGCTTGCTATTAGCCGCGCGCTGGCTGAAGCCAACGGTGGGCAACTTTGGCTAGAACCAGGCAATAAACCTAATGCTATGTTTCATTTTGCACTACCATTTGCAGTATGAGGATATTGACACGATGAGTAATGCTGACGCTACCGTTTTTATCATTGATGATGACCCTGCAATACGGGATTCGCTTGCGCTTATGATTGCGCAAGAGAATATCTCAGTGATGACGTTTGAAAATGCTGAAGCTTTTTTGGATGCTTGCCAACCTGAGTGTTTAGGTTGTGCGATTATTGACATTCGTATGCCAGGCATGGATGGTATGCAACTGCAAGAAGAACTTTCTAAGCGTAACATTCTGTTACCTATCATCTTTTTGACAGGTCATGGCGATATTCCCATGAGCGTCAGAGCAATTAAAGCTGGCGCGGTGGATTTTCTCACTAAACCGGTGACGCGTGAAAAACTCATCAGCGCGGTACGTTCTGCAATTTGTGAATCTGAAAAAATAACCACAGAAAGCATCCATCATCATGATGCAACATCTCGCCTGGCTGCGCTAACCGACCGTGAACGGGATGTAATGATGCTGGCTATTCAAGGCTACCCCAACAAAGAAATTGCCCGCCACTTGGAGATTAGCCATCGTACTGTAGAAATCCACAAATCCAAGATCATGCATAAAACAGGCGCGATTAACCTGCTTGACCTGGCACGCCTTGCACATGAAGGTGGTTTAATTTAAAAACGGCTGTTGTGCTCGCAATTGTTGCGGTGACTCGGCATCACGTACATTTTTCATCATCAGCGCTATCACTAATCTCCCAAATAATGGCAGTTTTTTGTACAGCTTGCAAAGTCGTATAAAACCTTTGCACGGTAGCCTTCTTAGACCATTTTTTAATAAAAAATACCTATTCCCGTCATTCTGTACCAGTGCTTGGCATCCCCACAGAATATATCTGCTAAAGCAGATTATTCATGTGTGAAGCGTAGCGAAGCATGACGGAATTTTGAGTTTTTAGGGTCTAATGAAAAATTTAGGATAAATCAGACCCAACTCACTATACGTGTTCGCGCGGATTACTTTGTGATCTTATTCTTGATACCTTACACATCTATTAGTGTTGTTCTGGATATACTGAGAGGGTAATGCGATGATGCCGTTACTAAAAGTGGAAATGAATATTTTCGAGACGATACTTGCGAGGCGCTCAATACGCAGCTACAAAGCGCAGGCGGTGGATCGGGTCACGGTTAATATACTGCTGGAGGCAGCGGTTCGTGCGCCTACCGCAATTCATCAGGAGCCTTGGGCATTCATCATTGTTCAAGATCAACCGCTATTACAAAAACTGTCGGATCGCGCAAAACCACTTTTCCTTGCAAAGGCGGCGGCTCAACAAAGCAGTTCAAAACATCACGACCATATATTAGAGGCCTTTCGTAGCCCAGGCTTCAATATTTTTTATAACGCCGGCACGCTCATCCTTATCTGTGGCAAGAAAGCGTCACCCTCTTTCGAGGCAGACTGTTGGCTGGCCGCAGAAAACCTGATGCTGGCAGCTTGTGCTATGGGGCTGGGCACCTGTGTGATTGGTAGCGCCCTACCCGCTGTTAATGATCCTGAAGTGGAAGTGCTACTAGGTATTTCCGATGAGTTTTCTGTGATTGCGCCGATCATTCTGGGCTACCCTGATGAGGAAATAGCGCCAAGTTTTAGAAAGCCCCCCTTGGTTTTATCAAAATTTATTGCAACATAAGCAATTATTTAAACGCCATGACTTAGGTTTTGGTACTGTATCTTTGAAGGGAGATTGTCATGTACAAACGAATTCTTTGCCCCGTAGATGGAAGTCCGTCATCTAACCGTGGCATGTTTGAGGCTATTCATCTTGCTAAGGACCAAAATGCCAAGCTCCGTTTTTTACATGTGGTTGATACTTTTTATCCGATGATGGATGTTACCGCAGGTTTAAATGTCATTGAGATTGCTGATGCTTTAAGTGAAAATGGCAAAAAGATACTTAAAAAGGCGGTAGAGGCCGCCCAAAAGGAAGGCTTAACCGCTGATTCAGAAATGAAAGAAGCCATTGGTGATGCTGTCGCCCAATTTATAGTGAGTGAAGCTAAAAAATGGCCAGCTGACTTGATTGTGATGAGTACGCATGGCTTACGCGGAATTGAGCGACTGGTGATGGGTAGCGATGCTGAAACTGTAGTACGAACCAGCCATGTACCTGTGTTGTTAATTAGAAGCCCTGCAAAAAACTGAGCAATTTATGTCCACGCAAATTAACTCAGAATGGAAGACAGGTAAGGAGGAAAACAGCATGAGTTTGGCTCACCGTATTCTGCGTCGATTATTTAGGGATTATAGAGAGGCATTTGCAATCCATTTATGGAACGGCAGCGTATTGCATATTGGCGATACATCACCCGCATTCACGCTTGGTGTTCTGCACCCTAATGTACTGCGTCATCTTGTATTATTCCGTGACCCGATTCGTTTAGCAGAGGCCTATTTTGATGGCGATGTTGAAGTGATGGGTGATTTTAATGCCGCGGTGAGACTACGCTATTACCTCGAGAATTTAAAACTCCCTGCCCATGAAAAACTGTTGCTGGCATTCCATGCGCTTGCGTTAGGGTATCAAAAAGTTAAACCGCGCCCACGGCAGCAGGCAGTCGCTAAAAAATTACCCAATGTGACTAATCAAAACGACATTGAGTCAATTGCCTTTCATTATGATGTTTCAAATGAGTTTTACCGGCTTTGGCTGGATGAACGCATGGTTTATTCCTGTGCCTATTTTGAAACGCCTGAACAGGATTTAGAGAACGCTCAGTGCAACAAGCTTGATTATATCTGTCGTAAATTGCGCTTGCAGGCTAATGAAACCTTGCTTGACATTGGTTGCGGATGGGGAGCTCTCGTGTGCTGGGCTGCCAGGCACTATGGCGTCAAAGCCCATGGCATTACGCTTAGCCGTAACCAGTATGAATATGCCTGTGCAGAAGTGAAAAGGCAGCAGTTAGAGGGCCAAGTCACGATTGAGTTGCGTGACTACCGCGACCTTCCGCTTGTCGAAACCTATGACAAAGTATCCAGTATCGGCATGTTCGAACATGTTGGTCTTAAAAATCTGGCCGGCTATTTTTCAACGGTGCACCAGGTGCTTAAACCTGGCGGTTTATTTCTCAACCATGGCATTACTTCCGATACGCCAGACTGGAACCGAGGTGTTTCTACACAATTTATCAATCGCCACGTTTTCCCGGATGGTGAGTTAGATACGGTAAGCAATATCCAGCGCAGGATGGAAGAAGCAGATTTTGAGATATTTGATGTGGAAGGTTTACGTCCACACTATGCACTCACACTGCGGCATTGGGTAAATCGCCTTGAAGAAAAACGTGAAGAGGCAGTGCGCTTGGTAGGTGAGCGCACGTACCGTGTTTGGCGGCTTTATATGACTGGCTGTGCCTTACAATTTGAACAAGGCGCTACAGGTATTTACCAGATTCTGGCTGAACGTAAAAAAAATGGATTGCCGAGCTTGCCGCTTACACGGCGAGATATCTATGCAATAGATTAGAAGTACTTTGAAGTTTATTAACGCAATAACTAGAAAAGGAAATAATCATGACAATCGGAGCAATTTGTAATCGTGAAGTAATCACTGTGCGGCGTGACTCAACTGTGCTGCATGCGGCCACGCTCATGCGCCAGTATCATGTAGGCGATGTCGTTGTGATTGAAGACCACAAAGGAAAATCAGTGCCTGTGGGTGTGGTCACCGACCGTGACATAGTCATAGAGCTAGTGGCAACAGAGCTTGATTGCAGGGTCATTACCACGGGTGACATTATGGCCGCTAATATCACCGTTATCAAAGAAAGCGCGGGTATTTTTGAGGCCATTCAACTCATGACAACCAAGGGAATCCGACGACTGCCGGTTGTTGATAGCAGTGATGGATTGCTTGGCATTGTTACGCTGGACGATTTATTGTTATTACTGGCAAAAGAGTTTGGTGCACTGACTAAATTGATAAGTCGTGAACAGAAAAATGAAACCAATAAACGGCCTTAATGCATGCGATGCGAATAAACCCAGATTTTCCATTAGGTGAAAATGATACAAAAAACCGTTCGTGGTGAGCCCTTCGACTTTGCTCAGGAGAGCCTTGTCGAACCATGAAAATAGCCCTTCGACGGGCTCAGGGCGAACGGGGGTTTGGCTAATGGAAAATCTGAGATAAATTAAAACCAAAACGAAAGGATTTATACCATGAGTATCAATAAAAAACCATCAGGCGGTCAAACTGTAAGCCATGATCGCCCACTATTTGAACAAGATGTCGATGCCTACAAGGCTAAAGGTAAATTATCGGAGCCAACCGTCTGCCCGCAGTGCGGTGCCGTGTACCATGCAGGGCGCTGGCAATGGAGCGAAGCCCCTGCCAGCGCAGACCGCGAAGCCTGCCCCGCTTGCCATCGTATCAACGACAATTTTCCGGCTGGTTTTGTCACCTTGGATGGGCCATTTTTTAATACCCACAGCGAAGACATCCGACGCTTAATCCAAAACCACGCAGATCACGAACGCACTGAACACCCGCTCAAACGTATTATAGCCCTAGAGAATAAGGATGGTGCAATGCTGGTGACGACAACAGACACTCATCTTGCTCGCGGTATTGGTGAGGCTGTGCGCCATGCTTATCAAGGCGATTTAAAAGTGGATCATATTTCAGGTGAAAGTTCAGTACGTGTTCACTGGCATCGTTAGGTCTTTTCATGTTAAAAAATAAATCTGCCAGGCGATTTTTATCAGTGCTGCTGGTGTTGGTTGGCGCAGCACTGATATTTTTAGCAACCGAGGCATGGGCTGGCGCGGTACTGGTAGTGCTGGGAATAACCATTGAGTTAATTGGCATCGCCATGCGGCATCGAAAATAATAAGAGCGCAGTGGTGATATATTTACCCACCTTGTCATTACCATCATTGGTTGATCTTAAAAACAGCTGTTGTCCACGAAATGCCTGCTTATAACATTTCGTGGACAACTATTTTTCCTGGTTTGATAGCTTAGTCTGTCACTCAGTCGTTCGACTAGAGCTACCCATTTAAGGTAAAATGGCGTTTTACCTTAATATCTACCGCACATGTCTCTGCAAGAAGAAATCACCCGTCGCCGTACCTTTGCCATTATTTCGCACCCCGATGCGGGTAAAACCACGCTCACTGAAAAGCTGTTATGGTTTGGTGGCGCTATTCAAGTCGCGGGTGAAGTACGTGGCCGTAAAGCCTCGCGCCATGCCACGTCAGACTGGATGGAGCTTGAGAAGCAACGTGGTATTTCTGTTACGTCTTCCGTCATGCAGTTTCCATACCGTGAGCACATGATTAACCTGCTGGATACCCCCGGCCATGATGACTTTTCTGAAGATACTTATCGCACGCTAACCGCAGTGGATTCTGCCGTGATGGTGATTGATGCGGTGAATGGCGTAGAGGCGCAAACCATCAAACTGCTCAACGTATGCCGCATGCGCGATACGCCGATTATCACGTTTATCAATAAACTAGACCGCGAAAGCCGCCCACCCATTGAGTTGCTGGATGAAATTGAAACTACGTTAGGCATGGAATGCGCGCCGATGACGTGGCCGATTGGCATGGGCAAAAGCTTCCGTGGGGTTTATAACCTCTATACCGATACTATTTCGTTTTTTGATCCGCGTGCTGAAAAAGGCACTTCAGAAATCATTCAGGGCTTGGACAATCCGCGTCTGGATGAATTACTGGGTCACGTGGCGGATGAGTTACGCATAGACATTGAGCTGGTGCGCGGTGCATCACACACTTTTGATAAAGTGCGTTATTTAAACGGCAAACAAACCCCGGTGTATTTTGGCTCGGCTATTAACAACTTTGGCGTGCAGTCTTTGCTGGATGCGGTGGTGGACTTATCTCCTGCCCCGCTCGCACGCAATACGGCAAGCCGCTTAATTGCACCAGATGAACCTAAGTTTTCAGGCTTTGTGTTTAAAATTCAAGCCAATATGGACCCAAAACACCGCGACCGCATTGCGTTTTTGCGCGTATGTTCTGGCCGTTTTGAACGCGGCATGAAGATTAAACAAGTAAGCACGGGCAAGCTAATGGCGGTGAACAACGCCATTACTTTTATGGCGCAAGATCGCACCACCATGGATGAAGCGTATTCCGGCGACATTATCGGCATCCCGAACCACGGTACGATTAAAGTTGGCGACACCTTCAGCGAAGGCGAAGCACTAAAATTCACAGGCATTCCATCATTTGCCCCTGAGTTTTTCCGCCGTGCGCGCATTAAAAACCCAATGAAAATGAAGCAATTGCAAATCGGCCTGAAACAGCTGGCAGAAGAAGGTGCAGCGCAATTATTCCGCCCACTGCTTTCAAACGACCTGATTTTAGGCGCGGTAGGTATGCTGCAATTTGAAGTCGTCGCACACCGTTTAGAGCATGAATACAGCGTGGATATGGTGTTTGAACCTTACGACTGTTACACCGCACGCTGGCTACGCGGTAAAGATGCTGACCTTAAAGCCATTGCCGATAAATACGGCTTTAACGTGGCACTCGATAGCGCGGATGAATATGTTTACTTAGCGCCTAACCGCGTTAACCTGCAATTGGCACAAGAACGCTACCCAGAGATAGAATTTTTAGAAACGCGTGAAATCGCCTAAACCAACTTTAGAGCACTGCCCATGTGAAAGCGGCAAACCTTACGCAGCTTGCTGCGGGCCCTATCACCAAGGCGTACCAGCACCGGCTGCCGAAGCATTGATGCGTTCGCGCTACACCGCTTATGTATTGGAGCTAGAAAGTTATCTGCTAACAACATGGCACCCCGATACTCGCCCGACAGCACTGAACCTTGCTGAAGAACCGCCGGTTAAATGGTTAGGCTTGCAAGTAAAACATGCTGAGATTACTGGCGAAACTACTGCAAAAGTAGAGTTTGTAGCGCGCTATAAAATCGGTAGCAAGGCTGAAAAAATGCATGAGATCAGCCAATTTATGCGCGTCAATGAAAAATGGTATTACCTGGAAGCGACCTAATTACTGTTTAATGCTTACACTATAAATATATACAAAATTAAAAAACTCTGAGCCCTTATTGCTGTCGAATTTGTAGTAACCGAAAGTAGATTAACTGTAGGGAGAAAACCATGAGAAATATGAAATTGTTATGTGGCCTTATGTTGCTTATAGGGATTTCCATCAGTGGCACCGCACTTGCAGATCGTGGGCGTGGTCATGGCGGTCATGGGCATGTGGGGGTTGGATTATATTTTGGTGTACCTTATGCTTATCCACTTTACCCACAGTCCTATTACCCTTATTATCCTTACTACCCCTACTCGTATTACCCTCCAGTACCAGCACAACCCCCGGTTTACATAGAACAGCAAGAGGCACCTGCGGTACCTGAAGATTATTACTGGTACTACTGCGATAAGCCTGAAGGTTATTATCCCTATATTAAAAAATGTCCTAATGGGTGGCAAAAAGTTGAACCAACGCCTCCTCCACAGCCATAGATCAGGAGAGAGATGATGAAATCCATACTTAAAGTTACCATAGTGTCGGCCATATCGCTGCTTTCCGCTTGTGCATCGGTTCCCAATGGTCCTAGCACAATGGCCTTGCCTGGATCGAACAAGAACTTTAACCAGTTCAGACATGATGATCATTCATGCAGACAGTTTGCCCATGAACAGGTTGGTGGTACAACAGCCAATCGGGCAGCCAGTGACAGTTTTGCCGGAAGTGCTATTGTGGGTACTGTACTTGGCGCTGCAATAGGTGCGGCGACAGGTGGTGACGAAGGTGCTGGTGTTGGCGCTGCAACCGGGTTATTTATGGGCAGTTTAATTGGTATTGATGCAGCAAATGCCTCTTCATATGGGGTTCAACGTCGCTACGATGGTGCCTATATCCAGTGCATGTATGCTAAAGGGCATCGTGTTCCGGTATCAGGACACATTGAACAGCAGCCAACCTACAATACGCCCAGATATAGACATTATCCACCACCCCCGCCACCGCCTGGATATAAGCTGCCAATTCCATCAGACGCACCAAAATGAGCTAGTGAAAAAAACCTTAGCGGACAACTGCTTTTTCTAGGATTATGGTTAAAGGTACCCTAAAAATTAAACGCTCTCAAATGCCTCACACAACTGGCTTAGCAATTGCCCAAAAATCGGCAGCACTTCTTCTATGCCATACGGGCTATCATCATCCGTGCCTGCTATCACAAAAGAAATCACCAGTTTATCCAAGTTTTCTCTAAACTCTGTCCAATGCTCGGCGTCTGTGTCGGCGATCAGTTGAAATTTACTAAAGCCTGATTCAATAATTTCAATGAGCTCAGCCTCTGGCAAGCCTGCAAATAATGTTTTTGCAATGGTAATTTGCACGGTTTGAAAGTCTGGCGTTACGCCTTCTTGCACTAGTGGCGAGGTAAAAAACGCATAGGCCAACATTGCGTAGGCTTGATACACGCTCAGCATATCAAAATTATCGCGACGCTCGGCTAAAGGTGAACGATCAGCGGCTTGAATGGCTTTGAACGTCACATAACAACTTAGATAATCCGCCGCGTTTAAGGGGTCGTAGTCATCTAAATTGGTGCTGGGTTTTGCTTCATCATCACGCAAAGTTGATGCTAAACATAAGGCATGCATGAGTTTTAAGCGTTGTGAGTATTGAGTTTCCATCATAAATCCTAATTTTTGAACTTGAATAAAAAATGTTTACCTGGTTTGCTATTACTTAATATCTACCGTTCCCTGAGTACCCATTCCCTGAGCTTGTCGAAGGGAACACACGCACCCTTCGACAAGCTCAGGGAACGGGATACTAGTCTGGCACTGGTATTGCCTCTAACAGCTCGTGCAATGTTAACCAGCGCTCTTCAGCTGCTTCTAATTTTGCTGCAAACTCAGCCTGTGTTTTTAGTAATTGCTGCAATGCACTTTTATCAGCTGCGGTATAAAGCTCGCCATCATTTAAGCGTTCGTCGCAGGCTTTTTTAGCCTCGTGCCATTGCGCCATGTGGCGCTCTATAAGCTCTAACTCTTTTAGCAACGGGCGACGCTCTGTAATTCTCGCCTGGCGTTCTGCTTTATTAAGCGCACGGTCGTTTTTGTTAGGCTTTTCAAGTACCGATTGCGTCGCTTGTTTTTCTTTTAAACGTTGCTCATTTAACCACCTGCTATAGCCTTCTAAATCACTATCAAACGGTTCGGCTTTGCCATCTGCCACCAAGATAAATTCATCACAACTAGCGCGTAATAAGGCTCTGTCATGTGATACCAATATCACACCGCCTTCAAAATCTTGCAAGGCCAGCGTGAGCGCATGGCGCATTTCCAAGTCCAGGTGGTTAGTTGGCTCATCCAGTAATAACAAATTAGGGCGTGTCCAAATTAACAAAGCCAACGCTAAACGTGATTTTTCACCGCCTGAAAAGTTCGCGCATGGCGACCTTGCCATCTCGCCTTTAAAATCAAAACCGCCTAAGTAATTTAAATGTTCCTGCTCACGTGTTTGTGGGTCTAATTTCATCATGTGCTGTAAGGGCGATTCATCAGGGCGCAACTGCTCTAACTGATGCTGTGCAAAATAACCAATGTTGAGGTCACGGCCTTCTACCCGCTTGCCAGACAACGGCTCTAACTCATGCGCCAACAATTTAATCAGCGTAGTTTTACCTGCGCCGTTCCTCCCCAATAAGCCAATGCGCTCACCTGGCCGAATCGTCAGTTCAATGTTGCTGATTAACGCTACACCGCCGTAACCAACGCTCATGCCATCCAGCACCAACAGGGGGTCAGGTGCAGCAATTGGCGGTCTAAACTCAAAGCTGAATTGTGAATCCACATGGGCGGCAGAAATCATTTCCATGCGTTCGAGTGCTTTAATGCGGCTTTGCGCTTGGCGCGCTTTGGTGGCTTGCACCCGAAAACGGTCGATATAACTTTGCAGGTGCGATACTTTGCGTTGCTGTTTTTCAAACATGGCTTGTTGCAGGGCCAGTTTTTCTGCGCGTTGACGCTCAAAATCAGAATAACCACCACGGTAAAGCGTGAGGGTTTGTTGCTCAATATGGGCGATATGGTTCACAATCGCATCCAGAAAATCTCTATCGTGCGAAATCAATAGTAGCGTACCGCGATAGCTTTGCAACCAGCCCTCTAGCCAAATAACCGCATCTAAATCCAGGTGATTAGTCGGTTCATCCAGCAACAACAAGTCAGAACGGCACATTAGCGCACGGGCTAAATTTAAGCGCACGCGCCAACCGCCAGAGAACGTAGAAACGGCTTGTTGTAAATTGGCTTGGCTAAAACCCAAGCCGCTTAATAACTCAGCCGCGCGCGCTTTAGCACTATAACCCTCAATATCAGTGAGTCGCTGATGCAATTCAGCAATCAATTCGCCTTGATGGTTAGTTTCAGCCGACACCAACTCAGCCTCAATTTCACGTAGCTCAGCATCGCCATCTAATACAAACTCGATAGCGGGCATGGCTAAAGCGGGTGTTTCTTGCGCCACGTGTGCCACCACCCAACCTGCAGGCATTTCTAAATCGCCTTTTTCAGGATGCAGCTCACCACGCAACAAGGCAAACAGGGATGACTTACCCGCGCCGTTAGCACCCGTTAAACCTACTTTATGTCCAGGGTGTAGCTGCAAGGATGCGTCCTGAATGAGGACTTTTGAACCGCGTGTGAGTGTGAGTTGTTTAAACTGAATCAAGTAATAGCAATCTGAATAAAGTAATATTGGTTAAAATCAACCATAAGCCAGTGCTTGGCTTGTCCGTAGAATATATGAGCTAAAGCTCATTATTCATACGCCAAAGCCGCTATTCTAAATGATTCAGAGAGTAGTCTTTACATCTGTTTAGTTATTACAACCGTTAATTATCTAAATTTACCCAGTTTTACATATGCAATGCCTTGAATATCAATCGTATTGATTGATATTGCAGTAAAATGTTAGCTACTTACACACTAAAAATAAAACCTACTACATCAATGGTCAAAAAATCTCTACTTTGGGTTTACCGCGCAGCACTCTGGCTCACGAGTGTGGTGATTGTCATTTTACTTGTGGCTACATTGAGCCTACATTTTTGGTTCATGCCCAACATCAATCAATACAAAGATACCATTGCCGCGTTTGCCAGCCAAGCCATCAAACAAAAAGTAGTCATCGGTAACATCAAGGCCCATTGGCAAGGGATAAATCCGCATTTATCACTCAGCAATATTACTATTTTTGACGCCCAAAACCGCCCTGCTTTACAGCTAAAGCAGTCGGATACTTCTTTGTCCTGGCTCAGCATTCCCTTACTTGACCCGCGTCTGGCTGAGCTCATCATCCACGCACCAGAGCTGACTATTCGCCGCATTGCCAGCGGTGAGATTTTTGTTGCAGGCATCAGCATGCTGGGTGAATCAAAACCTGATTTACCTAACTGGTTATTAAGACAAAATAAACTCATCATCAATAACGCCAAAGTCGTCTGGCTAGATGAAAAGCGTGGCGCCCCTGCTTTAAGTTTGGATCATCTAAATATTGAGATTATTAGCCCGCCGTGGAGAAGCGTGATTAAAAATCATTTGTTCACAGTGAGTGCACAGCCTTCTACCGGTAGCAACAATCTAATTCTTATGAGCGGCAATTTCTATGGCAATGATGTCAGCCAGATTGAAACATGGCGCGGCAATATTACCGTACAACTCAAAGATGCCAATTTAGCCGCCTTTAAATCTTGGCTTGATTATCCAATCGATTTGCAATCAGGCATTGGTAGCGCTGATGTCACCGTTAAGTTTTCAAGTAAGCAGGTGCAATCCATCACGAGTGAAGTCAGTCTTAAAAATCTGCAATTACAACTTAAACCCAGTGCAGCGCCAATAACGCTGAGTAAGCTGGCTGGGAAAATTGACTGGAAAAACTTAAACAAACTTAATTTTTCAATTACGCCTGAAGTAAGCACGGCTAAAACAAGTTTTGGCCATTCAGTGAGCCTTAATAAACTGACGCTTATTGCAAATAATGGGTTGAATTTACAAAATATCAATGCTGATTATGCTCAAACCAACCAAGGTCACCAAACCCTTAACTTCAAGGTGCCACATCTTGATTTAGCGCTTATTCAGCCCACCCTATTACAGCTGCCATTACCCGAAGTGATGGTGCAAAAAATCACTGGTATGGCTTCACAAGGCGACCTTAATAACGTAACGATGCACTGGGAAGCGCAAAACGATAAAACAACCGCATACCAGATTGATGCCAAATTTAATCATTTAAGTATTCAAGCACATGAAAAAATACCCGGCTTTACTAATCTATCAGGTGAAATACAAGCGAATGAAAAAGATGGGCATTTACAGCTAAACTCGCAAAATGCCAAATTAGATATTAAAGGCATACTGCGCGGACCAATTCCTGCGGATAAGTTAAGTGGGGAAATATCTTGGGGCATAAGCGGCCAAACTACAGAGATTAAGGCCAGTAAACTTAGTATTAGCAGCCCACATCTATCTGGCGTAGTAGATGCCAATTACAAGATGGATGGCATTAACGGCGGCTATCTTAATTTACAAGGTAAATTTAGCAATGGCAACGCGAAGTTCGCAACATTTTATTACCCTATCATGCTCGGTGAAACCACGCTGCATTGGTTGGATACTTCCATCTTGGCCGGGCGTGCTGAAGACATCAATCTGACTGTAAAAGGTCGTTTGGGCGACTTTCCATTTGTCGATAGTAAAAACAATTTAGATCCGAAACAAGGGGTTTTTAGAGTCAGCGCTAAAATTAGCGATGCAGTTTTAGAATATGGGACTGGCTGGCCAGTGATAGAAAAACTGGGGTTAAATATGCTGTTTGAAGGCAAGCGTATGGAGCTGAATGCGCATACTGGACGCATACTTGGTAACCAAATCATTAAGAGTAAAACGACGATTGCTCAACTTGATGCCGACTACCCCATACTCAACATTGAATCTGAAATTCAAGGCACCGTGAATGAAGGTATAAACTTTGTGAATAAAAGCCCGGTACGTGAAGTTACGCAAGGTTTTACTGACGACCTGAAAACCAGCGGTGCAGGTAAGCTTAATCTAGGTTTAAAAATTCCGATGCAAGATATAGAGGCGGCTAAATATAAGGGCTTGTATCAAATCACTAACGGCACAATGGCGAGTGAAAGCATCCCAACGCTCAGTAACATCAATGGCTTATTAGAGTTTACCGAAAGCAGTCTTGCTGCAAAAAATATCCAAGCCACCACTTTCAGCTCGCCAGTGGCCTTTAATTTAATATCTGGCAAAGATAAATCTATCCGTGTAGCCGTAAGAGGCAAACTCAACGACGAAGGCCTTAAACAAATTTTCAAAGAACAAAATTTTGCTAAAGGCAACCAATATATCAGTGGTAATACTGATTGGGTAGGCGATATTTTGATTCAAAAACCTCGCGTGAATATTGGCATACGCTCTGATTTAAACGGTATCACCTCTCACCTGCCTGCACCACTCAATAAATCGGCTAGTCAGCCATTTAGCCTGCGTGTAGATAAAAAACAAGACGCCAATACCGACACCTTGATTATCAATATTGATAACAAAATCGGCGCAAAAATAATGCGTACCGCAAGCAACGGAAAAATGCAGTTGGATTACGCCAACATTAACTTGAATAGTAATGCTGTTAATTTCACTGAAATTAACAATGAAGCACGCCAGCCCAAAGGGATTCAAGTGACTGGAAACCTGGACTATCTTGACGCAGATGCCTGGCGTGGTGTGTTGCGTGACCTTACAGACACTTCAAAACCAGCAACAACACTCCCTATTCAAAAAATCGCGCTTAACATTAATGCGCTCGATATTTTTGACAGACGTTTAAACCAACTCACCATCACCAACAAGCCCAATAAAGAAGGCTTGCAAGCTAATATACAAAGCCGTGAAATTACAGGTGATATACAGTGGCAAAGTCAGAACAACGGTAAATTGATTGCACGTTTAAGCAACCTAACCATTCCAGATGTCGCACCGCATAAAATATCGACCAATTTGGAGAGTGACACCCTAAATGCCAATTTAAAGCAGTTTGTAAAGCTCGATCAAGACTACCCATCGCTTGATATCGTTGCAGATAACTTTGAATTAGATAAGAAAAATTTAGGCACGTTAGAACTCATCGCTTATCCACAAAACGATAACTGGAATATTCAAAAATTTAAACTTAATACCCCTGAGGGGATAATTAGCGGTGAAGGTCAATGGAATAATTGGGTAAAAAGCCCCAACACCTACCTAAATTTGACCTGGGACATTAAAGACTTAGGTAAAACACTTAAAAGGTTTGGCTACCCGGATACCATTAAAGATGGTGAAGGTGAATTAACGGGTAGGCTGCATTGGCCAGGCAGTCCACGGCAATTTGATACTGCACGCTTAAATGGCGAGCTACAATTTGAAGTGCGTAAGGGGCAAGTTTTGCAAGTGCAACCAGGCGTTGGCCGATTGCTAGGGCTGCTTAGCCTGCAGAGTCTGCCGCGCCGCTTAACACTGGACTTTAGAGATTTATTTAGCAATGGCTTTGCTTTTGACAAAATAAATGCAACCGTTAAAATTGAGCAAGGTGTGATGCGCAGTGATGACTTTGCAATGTCGGGCCCAGCGGCAGATGTTAAGATCAAAGGTGAAACTAATTTACAAAAAGAAACACAGCATCTTTTTGTAAAAGTGATGCCACGCATTAGTGATAGCATTTCACTTGCAGCACTGGCTGGCGGCCCACTGGTGGGTGCCGTAGCGTTTTTAGCGCAAAAAATATTAAAAGACCCACTCAATAAAATAGCATCTTCTGAGTATGAAATTACTGGCACTTGGGATAACCCTCAAGAAGTAAAATCTACTGGTAGCAATAAAAGTAACAATGTTTCACCACTTAATTAAACCTTAAAAAAATATTTGCCCACGAAACACACCAAAAACACGAACAAGTTCATAAAACATCACAAACGTACATAGCATTACTAATCACCAACTTAAGTTTAAGTTGAGTTTCTTGTTTTATTTCGTGTTTTTGGTGTGTTTCGTGGACTGATAGTGGGTTTTAGGTTGAAAATATTATTTATTAGAAAAAAACTATTTGGACTACTCATGGCTATTACTTCCCGCTTAAAAACCACCAAAGCTAAACTTGGCAAACAAGAAGTCAACAAAGACATCATCAAATTGGCCGCCATTCAGATGGCCTCTGGCCCTTATGTAGGCGCTAATTTGAGCGAGGCGGAACGCCTGATTGAAATTGCAGTGAATCAAGGGGCTAAGTTAGTCGTATTGCCTGAGTATTTTGCCATCATGGGACTCAAAGAAACCGACAAAGTGGCGGTGCGTGAAGAAGCAGGCAAAGGCCAAATTCAAGACTTTTTAAGCAGAGTTGCAAAGAAACATAAAATCTGGTTAATCGGCGGCTCAGTTCCGCTAGTGAGTAATTTTCCTAACAAGGTACGCAACAGCTGCCTGGTATATGACGACAAAGGCCGCCAGGTCGCACGCTACGACAAAATTCATTTGTTTGGCTTAGATTTAGGTAATGAACATTACTATGAAGAAAAAACCATTGAAGCTGGCAGTGAGGTCGTCGTCGTAGAGTCGCCTTTTGGCAAAATTGGCTTGTCTATTTGTTACGATTTACGCTTTCCAGAACTTTATCGCGCCATGGGTGAAGTGGACATTATCATCATCCCCGCCGCATTTACTGACACCACAGGCAAAGCCCATTGGGAAAGCTTGATTCGCGCACGTGCCATTGAGAACCTAAGTTATGTCATTGCCCCAGCGCAAGGCGGTTACCATATTTCGGGGCGTGAAACCCATGGCAATAGTATGATTGTTGACCCATGGGGCGTGATACTTGATAGATTGCCACGCGGCTCAGGGGTTGTAATGGCGACGATGAACCCCAAATACCAAGAGAGCCTGAGAAAAAGCTTACCTGCGTTGAAACATCGTACCATTAAGGTTGTCAACAAATAGTGTTGCACTCTATTACTTTATTGAAACTGAACTCATGAAAACCCAAGAAATTCCAAGTAGTTCAAGCCCCATCAAAGGCTCACATTTTGATGCCGCAACTGAGGCGCTGTTAGCACCTTCTAACCTGGACATTGCGAAGCTGCAGAATGTACTAAGCGACATGATGTCACATCAAATCGATTACGCTGATTTGTACTTTCAATACAGTCGCAGCGAAAGCTGGGGGCTTGAAGAAGGCCAAGTAAAATCGGGTAATTTCTCAATTGACCAAGGCGTAGGCGTACGCGCCGTAAGCGGTGAAAAAACCGCATTTGCCTATTCTGATGACATCAACTTAGAAGCGCTGGTAGAAGCAGCTAAAGCGACGAAATCTATCGCCAGCTTGGGCAATGAGCAGACGGCAAAATCAATTATTACAGCACAACCAAAGCAACTGTATTTGCCGCAAGACCCCATCGCCTCAATGTCAGCTGAAGCAAAAGTAAAGCTACTAGAGCATTTAGAATCTATCGCCAGAAAACTGGACCCGCGCATTACGCAGGTAACAGCATCGATTGCAGGCGAGTATGAAGTGGTGTTGGTAGCACGCCACGACGGCGTAATGGCTGCCGACGTACGCCCGTTGGTGCGCGTTGGCATTAACGTGATTGCGGAAAGTAACGGTCGCCGCGAGCAAGGTTCAGCAGGCGGTGGCGGGCGTTTTGACTACAGCTACTTTACCGATGAAGTGTTACAAGATTACGCACAAAAAGCCGTGCATCAAGCCATTATTAACCTGGATGCACGCCCTGCCCCCGCAGGCAGTATGACGGTAGTATTAGGTGCCGGCTGGCCTGGCATTTTATTACACGAGGCCATCGGTCATGGTTTAGAGGGTGACTTTAACCGTAAAGGTAGCTCCGCTTTCAGCAACATGATCGGTCAGCAAGTGGCCGCACGCGGCATTACCATTGTGGATGATGGCACCATTGCCGATCGCCGCGGCTCACTTAGCATAGATGATGAAGGCAACCCCACCAATAGAACTGTGCTGATTGAAGATGGCATCTTACGTGGCTATATTCAAGATACACTCAACGCACGTTTAATGAACATGCCAATCACAGGCAACGCGCGCCGTGAAAGTTACGCGCACATTCCGATGCCGCGCATGACCAATACCTACATGCTTAACGGCACGGTGCCACCAGAAGAAATCATTAAATCCGTTAAAAAAGGTTTGTACGCAGCCAACTTTGGCGGTGGGCAAGTGGATATTACCAGCGGTAAGTTTGTATTCAGTGCAGCTGAAGCCTACATGATTGAAGACGGGGAAATCACGTATCCGGTCAAAGGTGCAACCCTGATAGGTAACGGGCCTGATGTGCTGAAACGTGTTTCCATGATAGGCAACGATATGTCACTGGATAGTGGCGTAGGCACTTGCGGTAAAGAAGGTCAAAGCGTGCCTGTGGGCGTTGGTCAGCCTACCCTTAAAATTGATGCGCTAACAGTGGGCGGTACGGCTTAAAATATCCCGTAATATATAACGGTTGGCGCGCTGCAACCGTTATAATCTTGCCCTTACACATTGCAATAACCCACACACATGACGCAGACAACCCTGCCAATCCCAAGCCTTGGTCTAGCCAGCCGTTTAACACTGAACACCAGCGGTGAAGATGCTTTTACGCTCGCAAACTTAGCCACTCAAATCAAAGCAAACAAACCTAGCAAACCATTAGTGATTATCAGCGCCAATGCTTTTGATGCGCAACGCCTGTTAGAAGAAATCCCCTACTTTGCACCGAGTTTAAGCGTGCATTTATTGCCAGATTGGGAAACGCTGCCTTACGACCAGTTTTCGCCGCACCCTGACTTAATTTCAGAACGCCTCACTACCTTGTACCACATTGCGCAAAACGCTTGTGATGTGATTATTGTGCCATTAGCGACGGCACTCATTCGACTAAGCCCCAAAGCCTATTTGAATGCCAATACTTTTATGCTCAAAAAAGGGCAAAAGCTAGACCTTGAAGCACTGCGACGCCAATGTGCTGAAGCCGGCTACCATCATGTTACGCAAGTCATTAGTCATGGTGAATTCAGTGTGCGCGGCGGTTTGGTTGATTTGTTCCCCATGGGCTCTGCACTGCCCTACCGCCTGGATTTGTTTGATGATGAAATTGAAACCATCCGCACCTTTGATGTGGATACCCAGCGTAGCCTTTACCCGGTGCCAGAAATCAGGCTATTGCCTGCGCGTGAGTTTCCATTAGATGAAAACGGTATTGCGCTATTTCGTAGCCAATTCCGTGAAGCATTCGAGGGCGACCCCCAACGTGCAAAAATTTATAAAGATGTGAGTAAAGGTGTCGCCTCTGGCGGCATTGAGTGGTATTTTCCGCTATTTTTTGAACAAACAGCCACCCTGCTCGATTACCTGCCAGCCAATAGCCTGCTTTGCCTGCATGGCGACTTAGATCAAAGCGCTCAACAGTTTTGGCGCGAGGCGCAATCACGCTATCGCACACTGGCACACGATGCTGAACGCCCTTTATTGGTGCCCGAAAAATTACTGATTAAAACGGAAGATTTTTTCGGCGCAACACATGCATTCGCGCGGCTTGCGCTCACCATCAATACAACCTCTAACAACCTGCCCGCGCTGGATATTGAACGCCGTGCAGAAAAACCTTTACACAAACTAACCGACTTTATCAGCCAGTTTAAAGGGCGCATTTTAATTGTGGCAGAAAGCCTGGGCCGCCGAGAAACAATGACACAGCTTTTTGCTGAACATGGTCTCAATGTGAGCATTTGCGAAACTTGGGCAGAGTTTCAAGTGAGTGACGCGCACGTCATGCTAGGTGTTAGTGCGCTACATACTGGCGTAGCACTCACTGATAGCGCACAGAAATCCATCGCCATCATTACCGAAGCCGAACTCTACGCCGCTACCGTGCGCCAACAGCGCCGCCGCGAAAAAGAAAAAGCGCGCAGCACTGAAGGCATGCTCAAAGATTTATCTGAGCTACGTATTAACGACCCCGTGGTGCATGAGCAGCACGGGGTCGGTCGCTATAAAGGCTTAATCAACCTCGATTTTGGCGAAGGTGAAACTGAGTTTTTACTGTTGGAATACTTTGGCGACGACAAACTATATGTACCGGTTTCGCAATTATTTCTAATCTCACGTTACTCAGGCGGGCCACCAGAATCTGCACCACTTCACCGCTTAGGGAGTGGAAATTGGGAAAAAGCCAAGAAAAAAGCACTCAAACAAATTCGCGACACCGCGGCTGAACTGCTCAATCTTTACGCACAGCGCGCCGCACGCCGTGGTCATGCCTTTACGCTTAGCCTGCATGATTACGAAGCCTTTTGCGAAGGCTTTCCATTTGAAGAAACGCCAGACCAACTGGAAGCCATTGAAAACGTCATCAAAGACATGCAATCAGGTCGCCCCATGGATAGGCTGGTGTGTGGCGATGTGGGCTTTGGTAAAACTGAAGTTGCCCTACGCGCCGCGTTTGTAGCGGTGATGGGCGGCAGACAAGTGGCGGTGCTGGTACCCACCACACTGCTGGCGGAACAGCATTTTAATAACTTTAAAGATCGCTTTGCAGAATGGCCGATTAAAATTGCAGAAATCTCGCGCTTTAGAACTGCCAAAGAACAAAAAGAAGCACTGGCAGGTTTAGAAGCAGGGCAAATTGACATCATTATCGGCACGCATCGCTTGATTCAAAAAGATGTGAAGTTCAAAAACCTGGGCTTAGTGGTGCTAGATGAAGAGCACCGTTTTGGCGTGCGTCAAAAAGAGCAACTTAAAGCGCTACGTGCCGAAGTCGATGTACTAACACTCACCGCCACGCCAATTCCACGTACTTTAAGCATGGCAATGGAAGGCTTACGCGAGTTTTCAATCATTACCACGCCGCCACAAAAACGGTTGAGCATTAAAACATTCCATACCGATTACTCTGAGGGCATTATCCGCGAAGCTGCCATGCGTGAATTCAAGCGCGGTGGGCAAGTGTATTTTCTGCATAACGAGGTAGACACCATCCACTCCATGCGCGAGAAACTTGAGCGCATTCTGCCTGATGCACGCATTGCCGTGGCGCATGGGCAATTGCGCGAACGTGAGCTTGAACATGTGATGCGTGATTTTTACCATCAGCGTTACAACCTGCTACTTTGCACCACGATTATTGAAACGGGGATTGATGTTCCTACCGCCAACACTATCATCATGAATAAAGCCGATATGTTCGGTTTAGCGCAAATGCACCAGTTACGCGGCCGTGTTGGGCGTTCACATCACCAAGCCTACGCTTATCTGCTCACCGACCCTGACCGTAAAATCACGCCACAAGCACAAAAACGCCTGGATGCGATTCAACTGATGGAAGACCTCGGTGCAGGTTTTCATCTTGCCATGCATGATTTAGAAATTCGTGGGGCAGGTGAGTTACTAGGTGATTCACAAAGCGGCGAAATGCAGGAAATTGGCTTTCATTTGTATTCTGACATGTTGAACCACGCGGTTAAGCAACTTAAAGCCGGTAAAGAACCTGACTTAAACGCACCGTTAAGCGTCACCACAGAAATCAATTTACATACGCCCGCCCTGCTCACTAATGCTTATTGTCCTGATGTGCATGAACGCCTGGTGATTTACAAACGCCTCGCCAACTGTAATGATGATGATGATTTAGATAATCTGCAAGAAGAACTGATAGACCGTTTTGGGTTGCTGCCAGAACAAGGTGAAGCCTTAATAGCCTGCCACCGCCTGCGCATTGCGGCAAAACCATTAGGTATTATTAAAATTGACGCCAGTGACACTGCAATTCAACTACAATTTAACCCCAAAGCTGATATCGACCCAATGAAGCTAATTAACCTGTTGCAACGCGATAGAAGATGCCGCATGAATGGGCCGGACAAGTTAAGAGTCACGGTAGGGCTAGAAGCTATCAATCATAGAGCTGATTTCGTCAAAGCCTTGTTGAAAGAATTTATCTAAAACTGATTAAAGCAGCCATTAACCATTTATGCATCACCTACTAGAAGCTAACATTCGCATCTCGCTTTCCGCCCCAATGGCTATATTGGCGGTGGATGAAAGTATCTATGCCCTGCTAGGCTTCAATGCGAATGATTTTGTTACAGGCAAGATAAGTTTGCAAAGTCGATTTCATACGGACGACCAAGACATTGCTGCTGCGTTATTTTCTACTGAAACCAACACAAATTCACGCAGTTTTAATGTTAGATTAAGGCACGCGGATGGTCGCATCCGCTGCATTAAAGGTTATTACAGCAAAGTCATGCTTGATAACGTGTTGATACTTGACCTGTTATTGCAAGACGCCAAAAGCCTGTGGCAACCTCAAAGCCAACCATCCATGATGGCTAACTTCAAAGCCATGATGGATAACACTGATGACTACATCTATTTTAAAGACCGTAACCATGTGTTTACAGGTGCCAGCCAAGCACTGGTAAAAATCACTGAATCTATCCAGCACTGGACTGAGTTTCTTGGACTGACTGATTACGATGTATTTCTAGAAGAGTATGCTGACATTTATTACAGCTTGGAAAAAGCTGTGTTTTCTGGGCTCAATGTCGCACACGACATACAAGAAACATTATTACAAGACGGCAGTAAAGGTTGGATTAACAACCGCAAATATCCGATAAACAATGAGCATGGCGAAATTGTTGGATTATTTGGTATTGCACGCGACATCACCGAAAGTAAGCAAGCTGAATTAGCGCTACAAGAAAGTGAAGCCTCGCTAAAAGAATCACATAAAATCGCGGGACTTGGTAGCTATGTTTTCAATATCCAGAACGGCACCTGGAAAAGCTCGGACATACTCGATCAAATACTTGGTATAGATGACAATTATGAGCGTACTGAGCAAAGCTGGGACGCGCTGATTCATCCAGAAGATCGTGCAAAAGCAAAACACTATCTCAGACGACGTTTTGCTGCCAAAAGCCCGACTTTCGATAAAGAATATCGTGTTATTCGCCCCAATGACCATGCTGAGCGATATATTCGTGGCCTCGGTAGGTTGGTGTTAGATAAACAAGGGCTACCCCTGCAAATGCATGGCACCATTCAGGATATTACTTCTGTGCGACATGAGCTTCTGAATGAAAAACGGGCAATTTTGGGCAATCAGATAGTTGGGGCACTGGCCTTAAAACAACGCAAAATTATCTGGGCAAATACCGCTTTTGAAACCATGCTGGGTTACGCACCTGGTGAGCTGGTAGGCGTGCCAACGCGTAGATTCTACATCAATGAAGATGAATATAAATCTGTTGAGGCAATCTATGCTGATATAGAAAACAACAACATTGGGCATGCCCAACACGAGTTTGTGCGTAAAGATGGTAGCCGAATTTGGCTAGGGATGAGCGGCGCGCAGTTGAATAAAGAAACTGGGGAATCACTTTGGACATTTGTTGACATCACCCAACAAAAGCTCGCAGAAAATGAACTGCGTATTGCTGCTGTCGCATTTGAATCGCAAGAATCGATGATTATTACCGATGCAAATAAAGTGATTTTGCGCGTGAATCACGCCTTTACCGACACCACGGGCTATTCAGCGGCAGAAGCCATAGGCAATAACCCAAAAATGCTCAACTCTGGTTGGCATGACAAAACTTTTTTTACTACCATGTGGGATGTCATTAACGCCACAGGGACATGGAATGGTGAAGTTTGGAACCGGCGCAAGAATGGTGAGCTTTATCCAGAGCATCTCACCATTACGGCTGTCAAAAATATAGCAAGTGAAATCACTAATTATGTTGGCACAGCAACTGATATCACTACCAGCAAGGCCGCTGCTGCAGAGATTGAAAACCTGGCATTCTATGATCACCTGACAGGCCTACCCAATCGGCGACTATTACTTGATAGACTCAACCACGCATTATTATATAGTGCAAGACATGATAAAGACGGCGCAGTGCTGTTTCTTGATCTGGATCATTTCAAGACTATTAACGACACCCTTGGGCACGATGTAGGCGATGTGCTATTGCAACAAGTCGCAACTCGCTTGACCAGTTGCATACGCGAAAGTGACACCGTTGCCCGTTTGGGAGGTGATGAGTTTGTAGTCATGATTGAAGGCTTGAATGAGCAAGGCGCTGAAGCAGCCACACAAACGGAAGATGTTGGTGAAAAAATCCTAGCCGCGCTCAATATGCCCTACCAACTGGCAGGACAAGAGCATCAAATTGGTTGCAGCATTGGCGTAGCGCTTTTTAGCGACCACAAACAATCGCTCGATGACCTGCTAAAACATGCCGATATCGCTATGTATCAAGCTAAAAAATCTGGGCGCAATGCGTTACGCTTCTTCGACCCCAAAATGCAGGCAAGTATCAACGCCCGCGTTGCCTTAGAAGCAGATTTACGCGTCGCACTTAAAGAAAAACAGTTTAAGCTCTACTTTCAACCTCAGGTTTATCACAATAGGCAAATTACAGGTGCAGAAGTACTCCTCCGCTGGCAACACCCTAACCGTGGTCTAGTTTCGCCCTATGATTTCGTCCCATTGGCTGAAGAAACCGGGTTGATATTACCTATCGGGCAGTGGGTGTTAGAGACTGCTTGCCAGCAAATTAAAGCATGGGAGAATAACCTTCTTACCCAACATTTACAGTTGGCAGTTAATGTGAGTGCGCGGCAGTTTTTTCAGCCCGACTTTGTAGAGCAAGTGCTTCAAGTCATCCATCAAACTAAAATCAACCCTGATAAGCTCAAGCTAGAGCTCACAGAAAGTTTAGTCCTTGATGACATCACAGACACCATCAACAAAATGCATCAATTACAGAAAGTCGGCGTTAGGTTCTCTATGGATGATTTTGGTACAGGGCAGTCATCACTCGCTTATCTGACGCAATTACCGCTCGATCAACTCAAAATTGACCAGTCATTTATCCGTAATATCAGCGTAAAAACCAGTGATGCCGTTATCGTACAAACCATTATTGGCATGGGTAACAATCTAGGCATGGAAATTATCGCTGAGGGTGTAGAAACAGAAGCACAACGTGCATTTTTGCAGGCTCATGGATGCCCAGTGTTTCAAGGCAATTTATTTAGCAAACCAGTACCGCTAGAAGCATTTGAAATCATGCTTAAATGACGGTTAAGTGTGGTTTAAACACAAGCTACCCATACGTTTTAACGATTACCGCAATAGCCACCAAACCTACCGTTGCCCAACCAATTCTATCCACGTATTTATGCAGCGAAGCCTCCATTTTCGCCCCGCCCCATTTCATTAAGCCTGCTACCATAAAAAAGCGCATGCCACGCCCAATGACAGAGGCTATGGTAAACGGCAGCAACGCCATCGAGAGCGAACCTGCGGCAATGGTGAACACTTTGTAAGGAATCGGAGAAAAGCCTGCAACAAATATTGCCCAAAACCCCCACTGTTCAAACCATAACACTGCAGTTTGATATGATGCCCAGTAACTACTGGTTCTCAGGTGCGGTTCAATCATATCAAACAATGATGCGCCAATAAAATAGCCCAATAAACCGCCCAGCACCGAGGCTACTGTGGTAATCAAGGCAAATCGCCATGCGCGTGCAGGGTTTGCTAAACTCATGGGGGCTAACATTACATCAGGCGGAATTGGGAAGAATGATGATTCAGTAAAACTCAGTGCACCCAAATACCATGGCGCATTGGGTAACCGAGCCCAGACCATGGCACGTTGATACATTAGTGAGAATACTTTCATTTATTATTTAACTTTCAAAAGTGGTGTGCAACCGGCTATTGTCCACAAAATACACAAACCAGAAAAAACTGATAAGCTGTACTCAGAATAAACTGATAAGTACTACCAAGCCCGCTTTGCAGGCAAGTATTACTAATAAGCCAGTAAACTGGCAAGTACAGCTAAAGTCACGAAAAAAACCAACAGCTTGAACCTGTTCGTGTGTTTGGTGTATTGCGTGGACAGTAGCTTTTTATAACATAATCAATCTAACAACACCAACTTCCCTCTCGCCATAAAAAACACCGCGCATTTTACCTGTCTGCCTTCATCTGCAAACAGAGTTGCATAATTTTTCAGCTGTTCTTGGTAATTTTGTGCGGTATTTTTTAACGTGCTTGCAGGTAAATCCAGTGCTAAGTCTATCGTTTTATAGTCAATAATCCAGCGCGTATTATCTTCAATAAAGGTACGGTCAACAATGTAGTTTTTAACTTCGCCATTTTTCAAAGTCGTAATGGCTAGCTCCGCCTCACCGCGTGGCTTAAGTAGCCATTGGCCATCTTCGCTTTCCAAGGTAACTTTGAGCAAGTTTTGCACTTGCCGGCTTGCATCCATCGCTATTGTTTCTGCATGCCCACGTTGGCGCAGCCAGTACTGCATGGCGGGTTTGAGTGATGCAATACGCGCTGGCGACCAAGCTTCTAAACCTTGCTGCGCGATAATTTCCATATATCGATGTGCCAAAGTACCAATATCAGCTTCCAGGCTCGGTACCAGGCTTTGCTGACCTGCAAAGTTATTTTGCGAAGTCGCTGCTACGGCATGTTTTGCTTGCAATACCGCAGGTACTTGTAGCTGTTTTAGGCGCACCAAACGTGGTGTGAAATTGGCAAGGTTATCTTCTGTATCAGCTTGTTGTTGAAGTGGCTCTGCTGATTCATACACAGCTGACACCATGGGCCATAGCAAGTCTAAATAAGTATTTTTTGTTGGGTTAATTTCACCTTTTGCATTTTGGTTAGCAATGCCCACCAGGTGCAGTTGTCGCTCTGCACGAGTGGCGGCTACATACAGCACTCTTGCATCTTCGTTTGCGTCGCGTGCTTTTTCGCGTGATTCTAAATAATCATAGGCGGTGACTTTGTCTTTATCGCGCGAACCTTTGGGGATAAACGGCGCGGCTAGTAGTTCATATTGCGTATCGACATGATGCGCATCTTCAGAATGCGCATTTACGAAGATTTCCTCCCACAATACAATCGGTTTATCGCCATGATTACCGCCTATGCTTGCCCCCAGCCCAGGCAAAATAACTGTATCAAATTCCAGCCCTTTAGATTTATGTATCGTCATCATTTGCAAATACTCACCATGGCTATCAGGCGTGGCAAACAATTTGGTAATTTCGGTTTGCATGCGCTCGGGTGAAAACTGATTGCTGCGGTCGAGGGCATCCAGGCACGCAAAAAATGCCTGTACATCAATCACGTCAGATTGCTCCCACAGGCAAGCAGTGCCGTTTAACATGAGCCACACGCCGCGCACCCAGCGGCTCACATTCATGCGCCCCTGTGTAGCAAAGGCCTCAGCAAAAATCTCACGTACATGGCGCAAACGCATTTGCCCATCAGCAGATAAACCATTCACAATTTCATCATTTTGCATTAGCGACCAAACGCTGCTGTGGTGATTCTGCCCTGCCAAGGCATGCAAATCATTCAAGGTTAAACCACACCAGGGCGCGCGCAATATACTAAGCCAATGCACACGGTTCGCTAGATGGTGCAGCGCATGCGTGAGCGAGAGCAAATCCTGCACAATCTGGCGTCCCTCAAGCGCCTCAATCTCAACCGCCTGAAAAGCGATTTCAAGGTGGTGGCGACGCAACTTCATCACCAGTGGCGCCAAGTGCTTTTTAGCACGGACTAACACCGCAATTTTTTTATTGGGGTTTGCGGCGCGTTCGCGTAGAATAATTTGTATCACCGCATCGGCTTCACGCTGACTTGCAAGGGCTGATGATTCATCGGCCAAACTCACAATAGGATGCACTTCAACCCCGGCTTGAATCGCATCAGGCTTAGTCGCAATAAACGGGCGGTAGTGAATTGCACCTTGCGTTACGGCATCACTTGCAGGGAAAATAGGTGCAAACGTCTGGTTAATCCAATCGACTACCGCCGGACATGAACGGTTATTACGGTAAAGCTGTAATTTCTCTAATTTTATATCACCGATACCATGGTTAGCCGCCTCAATAAACAGCCCAACATTGGCTTTACGAAAACGGTAAATTGATTGCATGGGATCACCCACGGTAAACAATGTGCGCCCATCACCCGCTTGCCAGCCTAAAGTGAGCTGCTCCAATAGTTTAATTTGACTGGGGCTGGTATCCTGAAACTCATCCACTAGCAAATGCTGAATTTGATAATCCAGTTTCAATGCCAGCTCGGTGGGTTCACCAAAGTTATCTGATAACGCACGCGTTGCACGATAGGCAATCTCCACAAAATCAACCTCACCTGCACGCTGAAACACCAGCCATAATTCAGCAACTGCCAAGTTGAGCAACTTGGAAAGCGTAGTGATTATTTGCCAGCCTTCCTGATTGGTGGAAACAGCAGGCAATGTTCTGGTTTTAGCTAAAGATTTCGCAAAATCACCATCTGTCTCTAGTGATGCCAAAAATGCATTGAAGCTAGCTTTCTCATCTTTACAATCCGCTGGAAAACCAGTGTTTTTATCAACTTTAGCCCGAATGTTATCGTCTTTGGTGAGAACAAGCTCACGTACTGCTAGCCACATTGGCAATGCATCAGCATGTGTTGGCAATGTGGCATCCCAATCTCTTAACAAGGCAATTGGGTGTTCACATGGCAACTGACTTGCGGCAAATCTTGCTAACGGCATTAACTCATATTGAATGCGCGAATTAAAAACTAAAGCAATGGCTGCAAGCTCCTGTCCTACCAAACAACGCAAAGTATGTTGCAATTGTTGAGCATCAACCTCGTATTGCGCATGATGCAACCACTGGTCACGCTTTTCCAACATTTTAATCAGCAAATTCTTGAGCTGATTGGCGTCATTATCCACATAACGCAACGCGTCTTTTACCACATCGCAATGTGTGGCATCTTCTAACAAAGCTAGCGTTTGCTCGGCCGCTTGCGCGTACAGCGCGCCAGCGTCATCGGTCACGCGCGGCTGCGACCCAAATCGGCTCATGAGCGGCATTTGCCGCGCTAAGTGCGCGCATAGGCTATCAATGGTAAAAATTCGCAAACGTGCCGGGTTTTCAATCAGCTGCCACTCTTTGGATTGTCCGTGCTGCAAGGCTTGCAAGCTCAAATCGTATGTGATTTTCTTATGCGGCTCGGTGGGTTTATCTTGATTCGCAGCCCTCATCAAACTATCCAAAATGCGTAAGCGCATTTCCGCCGCTGCCTTGTTGGTAAAAGTAATCGCGATAATTTCTTCAGGTGCGTTAACGGTTTGTAGTAACTTTAAATAACGCTGTGTGAGCAGTTCAGTTTTACCCGCACCAGCAGGCGCTTCAACAATAAACGAAATTAAATCAAGGGCGCGTGAACGGTTTTTTTCATCAGCCTCTAGGTTGAGGGAGTGCTGAGTAGTCATGCCTCCTCCCCTTGAAACCGCTCAAACTGCAACTTACGCTCAGGCAATCGCAACAACGGCGTCACTTCGCAATACACCAACTCATTTTCATCACTAAACCGCACCGCAGATTCTCCTGCTTTAATCTCTTGCGCAATCGCTTCAATACTGGTTTTCCAGTGCATTAGCAGGTGCTGCCAATCAATAAAAGCTTTGGTGAAAGCAGGTTTGCGTTTATCTTGTTCTGCCTCAAAGTTCTCCTCTCCCACACCTGAAAAAGCATGCTCTGCAATTTTCACCATGCCGAAATAAACGCCTGCAACCTGCGCGACGTCTTCCGCATAAAAAGCTGCGTAAATTGGCAACTGTGGTTCGGTAATGCGGTCTTCTCCCCAACTTTTTGTTTTTGGAATCTGCCCCGTTTTATAGTCAACAAACACCAGTCCGCCGCTCTCAAGCTGGTGAATCCTGTCAATTTTAAGCGTAACTTCTATGCCACAGATCTGCACCTGTTTCTCCGCCTCGCAAGCGACTATGTTAAACGCAATGCCACGCGCTTTTTCAAACTGCAACCAGTCGCCAATCAGTTTGCTTAGCCGTTCATGTTCAAGTGCTAACACCGTAGCTGAAGCAACATTACTTTCAGCAGCAAAAGCTTGTAGCGTGCTTTGGATGGCTGCAATCAGCGCTTGTGATAAATCCACTTCGTTCATATCGCGCAAATCGGCAAAGTGCCGTTTACGCCAAAAGCGTTCTAATACATCATGTACCAATGAACCACGCTCCATGCTATCCAAACCGCTAGTGGGCGTTTTAAGCGCTTTTGCACCTAGCCGATACTGGTAAAACGCCCATGCAGGGCAAATGGCTTGTGCTTTAAGTAATCCTGTACCGCCTGAAACGTGATCTCCAACTTGCACAATTGGTGCAATGTGATCATCAATCATGGTTAAATCTGTATTGCCAGCATGGCTTAGCTGTTCGGCTAAGGTTTCTGCGAGTAGTATTTCAGTTGTAATAATCGACATGTCTTTCATGAGTGGCGAAGCGCGGAGCTGGCTTTCACCCTCTGTTTTACTGCTAGAAAAGATAATGTTCTTTGCAGAATGTAATAAACGTTGCTGTATGGTCGCGGCAAATGCCGCTTGCACGCCGTTATCGGCATTGGGCAATACGGCAGCGCGCTGAATAAATGCAGGCAATAACGGATTAGGACGCGCAGGCGGCGGCCAAATGTGGTCGTTCATGTGCATACACCAAATAGCATCCACGGGTGCGCTCAACGCCTCCATAATGCCTAGAATCTGTATGGCAGGTTCATGCTCGGTTTCTGCCTGAAATACTTGTTCGGTACAGATTTTCTGTATCAAGTGCACAGCTTCAGCCATCGCTAAATTTTTGCCGAGCACCTCTAATTTAGCCAGTTGTTGCAAGGCTTTTTGCCATGCGTTAACGGCTTGATATTCAAGGCTGCTGATATTGCGCTCACCAGGCCAATTAAGGGCTGTAAGCAAATTGGTTAAGGTTTGTGCCCACAGAGAGGGCGCTGCCTTTTTGGTTGAAACGGCAGAAGCCGCACGCAAATGTACCAATAAACCAGAAATGCCCAAACCATTATCATGCTGTTGCCCTGCAAATTCTATAAAGCGTTGCAAGGTAAATTGCATAGGCAGCTTTTCGCGCATTTTAGCATCAAGCATGGCGCGTGCATCGGCCTCTTTTGTACTTGCTGACCAAAATGGTGATAACAAAACATGCGATACATCCGCTTGTTGTAATTGATACGCGCTCAATAGGCGAATCAGGTTCAAGGCCGCCTGAATAATAGGTTGCTGAGCTAACGGTGTACCCAGTGAGAAATTATAATGGCGCGGCATCTCTGCCAAGCTAGGGCGCACGCTGGCAGGGTAGAAACTGTCATCAAGCAAATCAGCCAACTGGTTTCTAATATCACTTAATCGTGGCGAGACAATTGCAAGCTTTGCGTTTGGATTTTTATCTAACACTTGCTGTGCCCACGCCACGGCAGCACGACATTCTGCCGCTTGGTTTTCCAAGCTGACATGCAGTGTTTGCGCGGCTTCTAAACAGGTAGTGTCGTAATCCACCACCTGTACACCACGTGCCAGCAACACCTCACGCAGACGTTTTTCTTGTGGTGCAGTTTGGTCAAAACCTGCAAATGCAATTTGGGCAGGCAACTTAGTTACGCTTTGCGCGATGCAATCTAGCTGCCAATCCATGAAACGCACATTCTCAAGCACGTTTAACTGCAGGCAGCGTTGCCCAAATGCCCATTGCCATTGTATAAACTGGCGTGATTCTTCAGCTGCAAGTTCACGTGGAATATGCAAATTCCACGCAACCATGTAACTATTTGCCTCCATCGCAGCCCTTGCCAAACCAGACACGTCAAACAACTCACCAAATGCATTTTTTTTGAGTGATTGCGTAATGACTTCTTCCCACAATAATTGTTCGTTAAACGCACTTAACGCATAAGGTGGTGTTTGCATGGGGATTTCACCGTTAAGCAAACCGGCTTCGATGATACACTCTAACCATTGCGCAAGTGTTTGTACTGCTGGACTACGCCATTGCGTACGTCCCTCTTGTAAATGTTGGCGGGCAATGTCGGCTTGAATACTGCGTGCAAGACGCGCAGACGGGCAAATAATTAGCGAGTTGAGAGACATTTCACAATTCTATAGCCTAATCGACGTTAGACAAATAAAATACAAGTATTCACCAAAATTAAACCAAGGTTCAAGCCTCAAGGAACGCCATGCTGTCACAACTTAAAAAGTTTCTTAAATACTTCATGTTATTGCTGGCAATTTCAGTAGCGCTATTTTCGCTCTACATTTGGGTAGCACTCACTTGGGTTTATTCATCTGGCGAGCGCGCTGGCTATGTACAAAAACTGTCGCAAAAAGGTTGGGTATGTAAAACTTATGAAGGTGAATTAATATTGGTCTCTATGCCTGGCACGCAAGCAGAGAAGTTCTTTTTCACAGTTCGCGATAAAAACGTAGCGAAAAAAATTGATGCCACCGTAGGGCAACGTGTACGTTTAGTTTACGAAGAACACAAAGGCGTGCCAACCAGCTGTTTCGGCGAAACCAGTTATTTTGTACATGACGTACAGTTACTAGACAAACAATAAGATTGCCAAACCATCATGGCAGCTACCGACGAAAAAAACTACATCACACCAGACGGCTTTGCCGCACTCAAGGCGGAGTTTCATCAGCTTTACAAAATAGAGCGTCCAGAAGTTGTACGTACGGTTTCGTGGGCAGCTAGTAATGGTGATAGAAGCGAAAATGGCGATTACATTTACGGAAAGCGCCGTTTAAGGCAAATTGATAGCCGCTGTCGTCATTTAATGCATCGCATGGATTTAGCCGAGATTGTTGATGCAAGCGCCCAACAACATTTAGAAAAAATCTATTTTGGCGCCTGGGTCACTTTGTTTAATCTGGATGATGAAACCGAGCATGTGTATCGCATTGTGGGTAAAGACGAGCTTGAGCCTGGCAAAGGCTACATTAGCTGGGTCTCGCCTTTAGCAAAATCCATGCTGGGTAAAGCCGTGGGAGATACAGTGCGTACCACTACCCCCAAGGGTGAAGAGCGTTTTGAAGTGATTGATGTGCGATACGTGTAAATCAATGGGGCTAGTCGATTTGATTCCCTAACCCCATTGATTCAACTGGAAATTACTCCAAATTCGCGTTATTCCAAATTAGCATGGATAGCGCGCATGCCTTCTTCAGTTAAGCCTTTAGCTGCAATCAAATCAGCAATCGCTGCCTCTAAGAATACCAACGTTGAAAGCTCAAATTGGCTACCCATCGGCATACCTTTTGTCAGCGGGAAGCTATTATCATTACCAATTTGAACCGTCAAATCAGCCGCATCAGCCATTAGTGAAGATTTCTTCATTGAAATCACCGCTAATTTTGCACCGACTGATTTTGCTTTTTTAACAAATGGCAACAATGTTTCTGTGCCGCCAGAGCCTGAAACTAAAATCAATAAGTCGCCTGCTTTAATTGCAGGGGTGACCACTTCACCAATCATGCTCACGTTGTAACCAGCGTGCACTAAGCGCATCGCAAAGAAGCGAGACACCAGTAAAGAGCGACCAGCGCCGCCAATAAAGATACGGCCAGCTTCATCAACCAACTTTAGCAACTTAGCAGTGTTGCTATTATCTGTTTCTGACAAAATAGTGGTTAATCTATCTAAAATCAATTTTTGACTACTCATGATATGTCCTTATCTATTCAATAGTTTTAGTTAATGCTTAATATCAAAAAAAATCCCGACCCATTGCTGAGTCAGGATTTTTCTAATTACTCATCTCAATAATTTCTTATTGGACTTGGTTAATTAAAACCAAGGCTTAACTTAAGCGTGAGCAATAGCTGTGATTTCAGCAGCAGCAGCAGCTGGGTCAGCAGCGCCGTAGATTGCAGCACCAGCAACAATGATAGTTGCGCCAGCGTCACGTACTTGAGCAGCTGTTGCAGCTTTAACGCCACCAGCAACTGAAATTTCAACGCCTAAGTTCAAACCAGCAACCAATGCTAAGTCAGCAAATGGTGTTTGGCCAGCAGCTTGTTGATCCAAACCAGTGTGAACGCCAATGATGTGCGCGCCAGCAGCAGCAACTGCTTTAGTCACAGCAGCTTTGTCAGCAACGTTGATCAAGTCAACTTGTGCTTTTTTGCCGTATTTGTTAGCAACGTCGATTACACCTTTGATTGTACCGATATCAGAGATACCTAATACAGTAACGATGTCAGCACCAGCTTTGAAGAATGGCTCAGCTTCGTAAAAACCAGCATCAGCTGTTTTCAAGTCAACTAAGATTTTGTTGTTTGGGAATTTAGCACGTAAAACTTCAAGTAATTTAATACCGTTATGCTTAATGCATGGTGTACCAATTTCAAGAATGTCCACGTGTGGAGCTACTGCTGTTGCTAAAGCAACTGTTGCGTCAAAATCTAATGAATCTAATGCCATTTGGGTTAATGCCATGGTGTTCTCCGGTAAATAGTTGTTAAGATATTGCAGTTTTATTGCCTATTTGTATGAAACTTAAATCACAGCTGAATTATTCGAAGCCGCAATAATTCAAATACGTAATCAAAATTTCACAATTTCAAATTCATAAGTGCTAAAAATTTAGCCCTATAAAAACTGGACACTTATAGTAAATGCCCAGCCTGTTTATGTCAATTCTAAAGCGACTTGATTACACTTTAATTACAAATCATTCGCGTTAAACGCTTATAGTTTTGCGCTTAAAGCAGCTTCAAGTTTGTTTTGATCAACCACAAAGCCACGAATGCCTTCAGCTAATTTCTCAGTAGCCATTGCATCTTCGTTCAATGCAAAGCGGAATTCGCTTTCAGTTAATTTAGCTGGCGCGGCTGTTTTAGCGCCACCGTCAACTAATAAGCGTGGCAAATCACCTTGTGTGGCTTCTAACTCTTGCAACAAGTTTGGTGCAATGGTTAGGCGATCGCAACCAGCTAGCGCAGTCACTTCACCAATATTACGGAATGAAGCACCCATTACCACTGTTTTGTAGCCATGTTCTTTGTAGTATGCGTAGATTTTACGTACAGATAGCACGCCTGGGTCAGTTTCTGAAGTGTAAGTTTCACCAGTTTTCGCTTTGTACCAGTCTAAGATACGACCAACGAATGGAGAGATCAAGAATACGCCTGCTTCAGCACAAGCGCGCGCTTGGCCAAAACCGAATAAAAGCGTTAAGTTACAGTTGATGCCTTCTTTTTCAAGAATTTCACCTGCTTTAATGCCCTCCCAAGTTGAAGCTAACTTAACCAATACACGGCTTTTGTCCACGCCTGCATCTTGGTAAAGTTTAATAATGGTGCGGCCTTTAGCGACCATTGCATCAACATTGAAAGATAGACGTGCGTCAACTTCAGTTGAAATGCGGCCTGGTACTTCTTTAACGATTTCCAAACCAATCAACACAGCCAATTTATCTGCAGCGTGATCAACTTGTTGCGCTTTAGTACCGCCTTGAGCTTTAGCATAAGCAATTGCTTCATCAATCAATGATGCGTATTGTGGCAATTGACTTGCTTTTAGCAATAATGATGGGTTTGTTGTTGCGTCATAAGGCTTAACGGCTTTAATAGCCTCTACATCACCTGTATCTGCCACAATTGTGGTCATGGTTTTTAATTGCTCTAATAAAGTAGCCATTGCATGCCTCCTAAAAATTATTTGAATACATAAAGTCTGTTACAAAATCAAGTGCAAGATTATATCTTAAAATCTACACAGTGTCGTTAAATGAAGCCTTTACATCCACTCTTCTGTCGTTTTTACCAGGTTATTCCCTCTGCGATGTTCTAGTGGCAATAAAACAACAAACACAGCTCCTTTACCTAACTCACTTTGCACAGCGACACTACCATGATGTTGCTTTTAACAAACGAGGGCACTACAGTTGCGCATTATAGATCTTAATCTAAACAGGATACCAACAACGTAGCCACCGTTAAATCTGCACTAGTGCCTGGGTTCAACCCACGTTGCTTCAGAGAGGCATCCCACGCTAGCAGACCTTTCTGAACTAGTTTAGGATTATCCGTTACCCAATATTCCGCCTCAAATCTTTGCGCTTCTTGCATTACCTTAACAGCTAATGCTTCACCATATTTTCGTTTGATATGTGTATCAGAATTACGCGTTAAAAAACCAAGATACAAAGCAGCTGTCGCCCATGCTGAATTTTGCCATTTCGCCATCGCCTCTGCATAACGCGCTACACCAAATGCTACAACATCTTGATAAGCATTTGCATATTGCCACGCAATTCGATCTTTATCTTGCGCTGAGCGCATCATTTCCAGCAAAGTAACATTGGGTACATGATGTACATCATGCACGTCTGACCCGCCCAAACCAGCAGGGCTTGCCAATAAAATCGCTTTTGTGACTAATTTGGCATCGTCAATACTTAGCTGGGCTAGCGTATGACTCAAGCTTTGTTGTAGCGTTTGCTCATTGTTGGTATGTAAAACAGCATGAATCAATGGCGCACATAACAATAGCACACCTAAATTCGTGTTTTGACCAACCGCTTGCTGCGTCGCCTCAACCGTGTACAAAATACGCTCGCCCACAGTCAAATCTGGCTGCGCTATAACATCGGCTGAAACATCTGCGCTTTTGATAAAGTCATGAATGGTCATGCCGTGGCCATCAGCAAACACATGCACATTACCTGGCTTTAAGGCTTGCAATTCAGCCATACAAGCGGTTTTGTAGGCTTTAGCTAACTGCTCTGGTGTGTATTTTTTAAGTATCATGATTTAACCAGTGAAATTTTGTTTAAAAAGTCATCGACCAACAATTCGGCGATATTAAAGTCCGTCACTGCCTGCAGACCACGCCATGCGGGAATGCTGTTCACTTCTAACACGTAATATTCGCCACTTACCGCCTGAATAATATCCACGCCGCAGTAATCAATATCCACCGCCTTGGCTGCCTGCAAAGCAAGTTGCACCATGGCAGCATTTGGCTGCACAGCCTCACAACGCCCACCAGCCGCCACATTGTTTACCCAGCTAGCACCCGTACGTTTCATTGCAGCAATGACTTTATCGCCAATCACAAATACGCGGTAATCATGCGATACATCAGCGGTTTCAATTAACTGCTGTAAATAATACACACCATCAACAAACTGCTGCATAGGCACGGGCAACGCTTCATGGCTTAATAGTTTACGCACGCCCTGCCCTTGCGAACCAAACAGTGGCTTCATGACTAATTGCTGATGATTGTCCAAGGCAATTTGGCGAATTAGCTCGGCGTGCAACCTAGACTCACATACCCAGGTAGCAGGCGTTGCCACATCATGCGTCCGTAACAAAAAGCTGGTCATCGCTTTATCAACAGTGCGTTCAATGGCTTTGACATCGTTATAAATCCGTACACCTTGCATGCTGAGCATGTGCAGCACATTTAAACGCGTAATCACTTGCGGTAACGTGCCGCCAGCCACCCCTCGCACAAAAGCTGCTGATGGCGTTGCATGATCAAAATGTGGAATATGAATTTGCGGCTGCTGTTGCGCCAAGTCGATGACACACTCTGGCAATGATACAAACACGGTTTCAACATCGCGTTTGGCAAAGGCAAGCTTGAGCTGCTTGCCTTGCCAACCAGCCTCATCTGTAAAAATAGGAATTTTCACGTAGCAGAAACTTCTAAAAACTCATTCAGCCTGAATTAACAAAACGACAAATCAATGAGATCGGCATTAAGTTGTCCAGCCTCAAATACGCTGCCAGTGTCTACATTAGTCACGGTCACTTTAGCTGGGCTAAATAGCATTGGGTCAATTTTATAAAAATCCATATTCACAGATTTAAATACCTCCGCAAATGTTCTGCCATAATCTTTAGAAGCGCTACTTGGCAAATTAGAAGCCAAGTGAGAAGCCGCAGCATCGTCGCCCGTTACCTGTAAAGTCACCTGTCCCCCAAACAAAATCGCATCATTGGTACGCCCCATACCCGTCATGAAATCTTTAGAAACGGGCGGCAACACAGCCAAACCCGTTCCGCTCACAATATGTTGCAGCGGAAAATGTAAGGTATGCGCTTTATGTAAGGCAACTTCAAGCACTCGCCCCACAATTTGCACCACGCCTGCAATACTAGACGTTGGCGTTAAAATAATCGTCAAGTTTTCTGGTGCTATTTTTGTGTCACGCAGTATTTTTTCAATCACTGGCACAGGCGGCACTTTGTCGGTTTCTAACACCATGCAAGTGCTGGCAGCAGCATCCTGATAATTTAACTCTTTGAATAAATCTTCACGCTGCGCCAATGCACGTGCAGGACCAGAACCCAGCGAAAAGAACTTTTCATGACTCAATGCCCATCCAGCATATT
>Ga0156104_118_pt3 | contig 40003 bp, 46 predicted proteins | sample RifCSPlowO2_02_FD_107757 | JGI IMG/M metagenome (GOLD analysis project Ga0156104, IMG submission 107757) | Methylotenera sp. RIFCSPLOWO2_02_FULL_45_14 | reverse complement strand
AATGAATCAAAGCAGTATTTGCTTAAGAAATAACTCAACTTCATTCATATATTGGAATAGCTAAGTGGGCTCTCAAAGAGTGCCCACTTTTGTATCTAATTGGCTCCCCAACCAGAACCAGAACTAATGAATTATAAATGCGCATTTCTGGTTAATCTAGCACTAGGCTCGCCTATGCATATATGAAATTCATACTTTCAATTTCTAGCCAAAATCAACCCCATGCACTGGGCGCATACGTACCTTTATACTTGCCTTTAGTTTGCTAGCCTTGTTTTTAATGGCTAGTCCCCGATGAGCGCGTAATCTTGTTATAAACATTGTATTTACCTGAAGGTTTATTCATAGGGATACGTTTAACTTCGCGCAGTGTTTCAGCGTCGTAAATAACCAGTGCGCCGTCTGCCTCCCAAATACTCACTAAGGCGAATTTTCCATCACGGGTGAACTCCACATGGGCTGCGGTTTTGCCTGGAGAAGGTTTTAGTGTTGCGGCAATCTCCAGCGTTTGTTTGTCTATGAGTTGCAGCGTGTCTTTTTCTACGCCATTGAATACATCGGTCCAAGCGTATGGCGTACTTTCATGACTGCGCATAAAAAAGCCAGGGCCTGGTGTTTTAATCTGCTTGACTACTTGCCAGCTTTGCATATCAATCACCGTGACTACGTCATCTTTGAGGTTGGGCGTCGCCAGCACGGACCTGCCCTGCCATTGCCAAGTAATACCAGAACCTAAATGCGGCATGCCCGCAAGTGCCAAGTCTGCGACTTTTTTCCTGATGTCAAGATTAACTACCTGACCTTTACCTTCACGGGAAGCGCCTATCAAATAAGCATAACTTTGATCGAAAAAGAAGTCATCAAGCACAGCTTCTAAAGCTGTTCGGCGTGGATTAAGCTTGCCAGGCAATGTAATGGCTTCGGCCATTTTGTAGTCATGTACAAGTCCAGGGTAAATAGGCGCAGCATTGTCGTCATAGCTCACTTCCCACAGTTCTGGCACATCTTTCAATGCGACTATGAAACTGTTACGTGGTGCTGCGTCATAAACGGCTGAAACGCGTGAGGTTCGGCCTTTTTCATCCACAGCAGGTATTGTTTTTAGAAGTGACAAATCGGTAGCATCCAGCACCACGACTGTATTGGGTAGATAATTAGCCGCCATCACGTAGCGTCCATCGCTGGAAACAGCGATATTGCGGGTATTGATGCCGACACGGATTTCAGCGATATATTCAAGATTCCAGATGTCGAATTTTGATACCCAGCCATCGCGTGAAGCAAAGTAAACATAACGACCATCGGGTGAAAACTTTGGCCCGCCGTGCAACGCAAAACGGGTAGAGAAACGTTTAATCGGCTCAAAGGTGTCACCATTTAGTAAAGTGGCATGGTGGTCGCCTGTTTCCACCACAATAAACAAATTGAGCATGTCTGCACTAAAGGCTGGTTTGTTCGGTAAGCTACCAGTTTTGTGCACTTCGATGCGAGAAGTGCGAATTTCAGCATCACCCCAATTGGGCACATTTGCCAGCGGTGTGTAGACATAATCCAGCAATAACTGAATCTCTACACTGGATAATTTTTCACCAAAGGCTGGCATGCGTGTGGCGACGCGGCCCTCGCTAATTGTTTTAAGGGCTTCTGGTTTTTTTAACCGCGCAAGGCTTTCTGGCAGTAACGCAGGTCCTGTGCCGCCGAGACGACCGGCACCATGACAAGCGGCGCAATGCTGTGAAAATAGCTGAGGTGCATCTGCGGCAATACTTTGTAAACAGGCCATTTGCAGCATTAAAAATAAGATTACGAAACGCATTAAACTACTCGCCTGATCTGCACATATGGGGTCATTTTAACGCGTTCAGCGCCTTCAGCCACGCCAATTTCCTCATCAGTTAAATAGCAGGCGGGGTCTTCCTGCCACGGGTCACCGGTGAGTTGCTGCGCACGTACGCGCGTGTTGCCGCCACAAATATCAAAATATTCACAACTCCCACAACGCCCTTTCAGCTTTCTTGGGCTGGCCTTGAACCCAGCCATCAGCGGGTCAGAAGTATCCTGCCAGATTTCTGAAAATGGACGGTCTTTTACATTACCCAACGGGTAATGCCACCAGAAAGTATCGGGATGTACTTCACCTAAATTGTCGATATTGGCCACATTGACACCACTGCTGTTTCCACCCCACTGTGCTAACTTGGCGCGGATATGCGCTTCCAAATGTGGGAAATTTTTGCGTACCCAAAGTAACAGGTAAACACCGTCAGCATCGTTATTACCAGTAACAAATTCACGATGCCGCCCTTGCTGTATATCGTTCCAGCAGGTATCGAACAACAAATCCATGGCTTTGCGTGTAGTTTCCATCACCGCATCATGTTTACGGTTGATATTGCCGCGACCTGCATAGTTGAGGTGTGATAGGTAGAATTTATCAATGCCGTTATCCTCTACCAGCTGTAGCAGCGCAGGTAGGTCATGCGCATTATCTTGCGTTAATGTGAAACGCACGCCGACTTTAATGCCCGCTTCGCGGCAGAGTTTGACGCCATGTAGCGACTCTTTAAACGCACCTTGTTTGCGACGGAATTTGTCGTGAGTGGCCTCAATGCCATCCAGGCTAACGCCCACGTAATCAAACCCAATATCGGCAATCGCAGCGATATTATCTTCAGTAATCAATGTGCCGTTTGACGACAACCCAACATAAAACCCCATGTTTTTGGCGCGCCGTGCGATGTCGAAAATATCGGGGCGCAATAATGGTTCACCACCGGAAAGTATCAGCACTGGCACACGAAAAGCTTTGAGGTCATCCATCACCGTAAACACCTGCTGGGTACTCAACTCTCCAGGGAAATCCTTATCAGCCGAAATCGAGTAACAATGCTGGCAGGTAAGGTTGCAGCGACGTATCAGATTCCATATCATCACTGGGCCTGGCGGGTTACGCTTAGCGGCTAGCGGTGTTGGATTGGCGATTTCTTGCATGTACTGGCTGATTCTAAACATCTTAATTATCCTAAATTCTTAACCCAGTTTTTTTTAAAATTTTTGTGCTGTAGAGCGTTGCGTGCGCACGGCAATGCGGTGCTAGCAGTTCTGCAATTTGCACTGTTTTAACTTCCACTTCATCGCGGTTACGGCCATGCACCATGGCAAATAAATTATATGGCCAGTTTGGTATAATTCTTGGACGACGATAACAGTGACTGACAAATTCAAGTGCGCCGACTTGCTGCCCCAACGTATCAATATGCTCATCCACCACATCCCATACCGTCATGCCGTTTGCGTTCCAGCCAAGTGAATAATGGTTTGGCACCGCGCCTATGCGACGAATCACGCCGTTATCAAGCATAGCTTGCATACGCTGCATTACCACTTCTGGCGGAATGTCTATTTTTTCAGCAACAGTGTGATATGGTCGCTGCGTCAGCGGTAAGCCAGATTGGGTGGCTTGTATGATGGCACGGTCGATAACATCTAACTTAATACTCATGCTGCAAACCTTGCGCCTACAAAAAATTCTTTTTCTTTAGGCATATTGAAAACAGGGTAGCCAGTTTCAACTTCAATACGAGAAATCGCCTGTACTATGCCTGCCGGGGTTTCGGTTGCCAGCACAAACCACATATTAAATTGATGCTCGCGCCGGTAATTGTGCGCAACCTCTGTTAGCGCATTAACAGTTTCAGTAACACGCTCGTAATCATCTTCAGACACTTGCATTGCCGCCAAACTAAAAGCACCACCCATGCGTTCAATTTGAAACATGGGACCAAATCGTGTCAGCACTTTTTGAGTCAGCAAGTTCTCTAGACGTGCAATCAATTCGTTTTCACTAATAGCAAATTGCAATGCCATTATTTGATATGGGCGCTCACAAACTGGCAAGCCACCTTGCAAGCCGTTGATGATGGCTTTATCAGTTTCGTCCATTTGCCACATAATGTGCTCCACGTTGTTTAAAACGACGGCAGCTAAACAACACTTGCATTTGAAAGGCCTCAAGACCTGTATTTTTAGAGAGCTTTTCTATTTGCTTCATCACTATATCGCGGTTTGTACCATGCACCATGGCAAACAAATTATAGCCCCAATCCGGCAACTGGCGTGGACGGCGGTAGCATAGGGTAACACCTTCCTGTTGTGCGGCTATTTTCCCCAATCCGCTAATTTGGTCGTCTGGCACATCCCACACCACCATTGCATTTTCTTTATAGCCTAATTCATAATGCCGCACCACCACGCCAAAGCGTTTGATGACACCGTCACTTCTCCAATCTAAAACTTGACGAATAACTGCATCCTCTTCCAGATTGATGCTTGTAGCAAGGCTGGCAAATGGCTGTGGTTCAAGCTTGATACCAGATTGCAGCTCTGCAACAATTGCACTTTGTACCTGATTCAATTGCACTGATTCTCGTTGTACCGATTTTAGTTGTACGGACGCGCCACTACCAGATGACTTTCGCGTTGTGCCACATCGTCCATGCAGGTCAAACCCCAGGTCGATATGATAAGGCTCAATCAATGGCAAAACCAGCATAGGGAGGCCGGTATGTTGGCTGATTTTTTGTAGCACATTATCAAGCCATAGCTGATTTGGCGCCGCAACAACAAACCATAAATTGTAAGTATGCTCACGTTCGTAGTTATGGTTAACTTCCGCTAAAGTGTTAATCCAGCACGCCACCTCATCCAAATTTTCAGCTGGTACAGTCAGTGCAGCTAAGGTGCTGACGCCTATGCAACCAGGCCTGAATACCGGGCCAACGCGGCTCACTACGCCTTCCATACTTAATTGCTCAAGACGTTCGATGACCTCATTTTCTGTAATACCCAGTTGTTCGCCTATAACAAGAAATGGTTGCTTGACCAACGGGAAGTCGTGCTGAAACTCATTCAACAAACGCTGTTCAATTACGTGAAAGCCATTCATGCTTAAAACCCTATCCGTGTGGCACGGTGAGTGAAAAAAATACCGCTAGGTGCGGATGCTTTAAATTCAGCTATCGCTTGCAGTGTTTGAGTGTCATAAATGGTGACACGGTTATCATCGCGGGATGACACCCAGACTTCCTCGCCACGAGGCGTGAATTCAAGATGCAATACTGCACGCCCAGGTTGCAGGGTTTTAATAATCTGTTGAGTTTCGGTTTCAACAACCTGTACCTGCGCATTATCAGGGAAGGCAAAGTTTACCCATACCTGCCGTCCATCAGGTCGCGCAATGGCGAATACCGGCTGACCTGCCACGGGGATTCTGCCGACTTCCTTCCAGCTTTGTGTATCAACTACTAATAACTCATGGCGACCAATAGCGGGCAGATAAGCACGTGTGCCTGCGACCGCCCAACCACGTAAGTGCGGCATTTTATACACAGGCAACTTTTCCTGACCGCGCCCGTAACCATCTAAAATACGGCGTACACCTTGCTCAGGATGCCATAAATCAAGCAAGGCCAGGCCATCTTCGCCAAATAATCCTGCAATGTAATAACGACCGTCTGGGGTAATCAAGCCATCGTAAGGTTGTTTACCAGCAGTGAATTTTTGAATTTCAGGTTGATTAAAATTGCTGACATCGGCAATCCAAATTTCTCCTGCATCAAACAGGCTGAAAACAAATTGATTGCCTGGCGCATCCACCAGACCGACTACTTTAGATAATTGACCGTCACCATAGGTGGCAGGGATATCCGCAACCAATGCTAATGTTGCGGCATCAAACACCTTGATACCACCAGGCGTGTAATTTTGTGCTGCCACATAACGACCATTTTGCGAAATAGCACCACCAATGCTATTGCCAGCTTGCATGATGCGCTTTTCTATTATCCTCTTAAGTAAGTCGACTTTGGTCAAGCCGCCATCTCGCCCAAATACATAGCCATAGCGACCATCACGGCTAAAAACCACTGAAGCGTGGGATAAATCGCCCAGGCCTGTGATTGTGGCTAAACTTTTATTGGCTGTGGTATCGACCACCAGCACGCGACCAACATCACGTTCAATGACTAAACCAAGGTCGCCCGTGCCGCGCAGGGGTGCTATGGCACAACTTGTCAGTGCCATTACGAGAATGGGGATCCAATACCTAATGCGCATCAGGGAAACCTTTCATTAACTGCTCAACAATCCAGCTTGCTTCTTTTTCACTGACAAATGCCGACCATGGCGGCATAGCGGTACCAGTTCGACCATATAAGATAGTATCTATCAATGCTTCTGGTGCTTTGTTTCTTAGATTTTCTTGCAATAATGCTGGTCCTAAGCCACCCTTCAGAGTCAGACCGTGACAAGAACCACAATCATTGCGTACCAGCCGGACCAGCTCTAGCCGCCTTTGAATACCAATGCCTTCATCGGCAGCATAAGCCTTGTTCAGCAGCACGCTTGAAAGGCAGACTAAAATCAGAATGAATACGGGGCTTACGCCCCGCTGAATTATTGTTAATAAAGAAAACAAGGCATTACCTACAGCGACAGAATCCAGCCTACAACAGTTTTAAATTCATCATCAGTGAATCTGCCGGCATTTGCAGGCATCGGCATAGGGCCCCAAACACCGCTACCGCCAGCTATCACTTTCTTAACGAGCACATCCTCAGCATCTTTTTGCCCCTTGTATTTGGCTGCGATATCCTTAAATGCGGGGCCAAGGATTTTTTTATCTACGCTATGGCAAGCAACGCAGCCACCTTTTTGCGCCAATGCAGGACCATCTGCAGCAACAACAGTTTGAGCAGTTAAGCCAAGTAGTCCTGCAGCTATCATTCCTAATATAAATTTCATAATAAATTCTCCTAATATTTAGTAAATATCATGTTGCGTGTTGTAAACATTGAACTTACCAGTAGGTGTAATCAATTTAGGATCTTTGATCACAGCTTTAAGCGTGCGGGTTTTATCATCGACCACCACAATGGCTGATTCTTTGTCTTTAGCACTCCAGACTGAGAACCAAACTTCATCGCCAGCTTTATTGTATTCAGGTTGCACGATACGTTTAGCACCCTCGCCCAAGCCGGCCCATTCGCCAATTGGCAATACTGCAAAGGGTTTATCGAGGTTGTTGATATCATATACTGCGACTGACTGACTTATTTTTGCATCTGGATTCAGCGGCGTATCCACCCACAGATTTTTTGACTTAGGATGCGTCTTGATGAATAAGGAGCCGCCGCCTTGGCCTGCAAGTGAACGTACTACTTTCCAAGCTTGATCCTTATGTTTTTTCGGATCAGTACCAATCAGTGAAATTGATTCATCGCCCAAATGCCCTGTTGCCCACACTGGACCGAATTTCGGATCAACAAAATTGGCACCGCGACCAGGATGTGGGGTTTTGCCTACGTCTACCAATGCAGCCAATTTATCTTCTTTGGTATCTACCACGGCTACTTTGTTGGAGGCGTTGGCTGCCACCAGGAAGTAACGTCCAGTAGAGTCAAAGCCACCGTCATGCAGAAAGCGTGCAGCATCAAGCGTTGTGGTTTTAAGATTACGAATATCACTGTAATCCACCATCATAATCTTGCCAGTTTCTTTAGCATTGATCAAAAATTCAGGGCGGTAATGTGAGGCGGCAATAGAAGCCACGCGTGGCTCTGGATGATACTCTTCTGGCGCTACTGTCATGCCTCGGGTTGAAACGATTTTGAGTGGCTTCATGGTATCGCCATCCATGATTACGTATTGTGGCGGCCAGTAAGTGCCAGCAACTGCATACTTATCTTCATAGCCTTTAAATTTTGAGGTTTCAACAGAACGCGCTTCTAAACCGACTTTAATCTCGGCCACAGTGTCAGGCTTAGCCATCCACAGGTCGATTAAGTTGATTCTGGCATCACGGCCGATGACATACAAATAACGCCCAGAAGCAGACATACGTGAGATGTGTACGGCATAACCAGTTTTTAGTACGCTGATAATTTTCTTGCTATCGCCGTCAATCAGCGCAATTTCACCAGCGTCACGCAAGGTAACCGAGAACAGGTTTTCAATGTTGAGATTGTTTTCCTTTTTCTTCGGGCGCTTATCCACGGGGACAATCACCTTCCAGCTCGCTTCCATCTCCTTCATGCCATATTCTGGCGGGGTTGGAGGTTCCTGTTGCACATAACGTGCCATTAAATCTACCTGCTCATCGGTGAGTTCGCCAGAAGTACCCCAGTTAGGCATGCCTGCAGGCGAACCGTATTTAATAAACACTTTGAGATAATCAGTACCGCTTACTAATGTCTTATCAGTCGTCAGTGGTTTACCGGTAGCACCTTTACGCAAAACACCATGACAGCCTGCACAACGCTGAAAATAAATGTCTTTACCAACACTGAATTCTTTTTCTGTCATCGGCGGCGCTTTGGGGTTGATATTTTGATGCATCTCCACATCGGCAAGTGGAGAATCTGCCGACTGATACTGTGCGGCAGCATCTTTAGTTGCTTCTGCATATACAGAGTTAACTGCAAGCGCAAGTGCGGATAGCACCAATGTACTCACTAAGCGTTGTTTACTCACTCTCATGGCTAATTTACCTTTTCAGTTGTTTTAAGGATTTTTCCGACACTACTCCGTCGGTAATGGCAGTCATCATGGCTTAAATAAAAGTTGAATTCCTTGATACCAGTCAAGATTTTAAAATTTCTTCTATGATAAATTTCCAGCATGGATCTTGAAGCCACATTAACGAATCACAGCGACTATCATGATAACGATTATGCTAATGATCTTTCACTTGGCAATAATATAACAGATACGTCAAAGTACGGTGAGGTCTATTTAGTAGGTGCTGGGCCAGGTGACCCTGAACTGCTCACCATTCGCGCACTACGGCTACTACAAAGTGCCGATGTCGTTGTATATGATGCGTTGGTAAGCGATGGAGTAATGGCGCTTGTACCTCAAACGACTGAACGAATTTACGTGGGAAAAATCCGTGCCAACCATACTTTGCCACAGGCAGAAATTAACACACTTTTAATAAAACTGGCACTGCAGGGCAGAAATGTGGTTCGATTAAAAGGTGGCGATCCATTCATATTTGGTCGAGGCGGCGAAGAAATCGAAACGCTCGCGGCTTGGGGTATTCCGTTTCAAGTCGTGCCTGGCATTTCTGCGGCTAATGGCGTATCAAGCTACGCTGGCATTCCACTTACACACCGCGATTACGCACAATCGGTACTCTACACCACTGGTCACCTGAAAGATGGCACGGTAAATCTCGATTGGGTAGCGCTTACTCGCCCCCATCAAACAGTTGTGATTTATATGGGGCTTGGCGGACTTGCAGAAATTTGCCGAAAAATGATAGCGAACGGCCAAAGTCCGGACATGCCCGCTGCAGTAGTTCAACAAGCGACTACCAATAAACAAAAAGTAGTGTCAGGTACGCTTACTACCCTAAACGATCTGGTCGTTGCGGCTAAACTTAAATCACCCAGCCTGATTATTGTTGGCGAGGTGGTCAGCCTCAGAGCTAAATTAGCTTGGTTTGAAAGTAGCGAAAAAGTGCCGAACAACATACTTAATGTGCAAGTTAAAACAGAGCGTAATGAAGATATTTTAAATGGAATAGGATGCTGATATGAATCGTAAATTAAAAACTTGTATATTAAGCGCGTTGCTTGCCATATATATGTTGCCAGCTTCAGCAGAAGAGGTGATTCAAGCCACTTCGTTAAAAGAAGCCATCACAGAAGGCAAGCCAACGATTAACTTTAAGTTTCGTTATGAAAACGTCAATCAGGATGGTAAATCTGAAACTGGGGAGGCCTTCACCTTACGCAGCTTGATTGGCTGGAAAACCAAGCCCTTCCATGATGTGAGCGTTACGGCTGAGGTATATGGCCTAAGCCCTTTAAATGATGATTATAACGATCTCAAAAAAGGCAGCCCGTTAGCCAGCAGAACAAAATATCCTGTGATCGCTGACCCGGAAGATTACGATTTTCATCAATTATATGTCGAGTGGACAGGCATTCCTGACTCTACTATTAAATTGGGGCGTCAAGGCATGGTTCTTGACAACTGGCGCTACGTTGGCGATGTACGCTTCCGTCAAAACTGGCAGGTATTTAACGGCCTTTCATTTGTGAATAAAAGCCTGCCTAATACCGAGATTGCTTTGGCGCACTACGAACAAGTGAAGCAAATCACCACCAAGATTGAAGATGCCAACATTGAAATCGCCAATGTTAAATACAACATCACTCCTACCACTAGTCTAGTCGGCTACGGCTATTTAATTGATTGGGATGGCAAAGCACAAAAAGCCAAATCAACCAAAACCTTTGGTTTGCGTCTGGATGGCAGCCAAAAACTCGACGATCACTGGAAAGTGCTCTACACAGCCGAATACGCCAAGCAGGACGACTACAAAGATGGCAGCAGATTGATTGATAACGATTATTACAGAGTGGGTGCCGGTGCGGGTTATGGTGATTGGTTCTTACGCATAGACCAGGAAAAACTATCCGGCAATTCTGATAACAAGGCCTTCCAGACGCCTCTTGGCACAAACCACATATTCCAAGGTTGGGCAGATGTATTTCTTGTCACACCTAACCAAGGGATTGAAGACACGATACTGATTGCCGGCGGTAAAGTCATGGATGCCACGATTAAAGCGGAGTATCACTTTATCAATTCAGACCGTAATTTTGCTAAGGTAGGCGGCGGTACAGGCGATAAATATGGCACGGAATTCGATTTAGGTATGTACTACAAATTCAACAAACAAATCTCCGGCTCAGTTGAGTATGCCAACTTTAAAGAAGATGATGAATACGCAAGCGCTCGTAAACGTGACATAGAAAAATTCTGGGTACGGCTATATATGCGTTTTAAGATGACTTAACGCACACGACAAAGCCTGTGTTTTTTGTTAAATTTAACCCGTCTTCCTAATCACTGCCTTGAGAGCCTTATATATAGAGGCTCTCAGAGCATCGTTTTCTGCTCGTAGTTTTTTTCTTGGTATTTTTGCATCAAAAAAGCATCTGCAATGTTCTATTGCCAATAAAATTAGCCAATAAATCACCAAGTCGTATGCAAGAAATAACGGCAACATGCCTAGCCGCGTGGATGATGCATACTGTGTAGCAGTTTCAACCGTTCCCGTGCCACATGTGTGTAAATCTGCGTAGTAGAAATATCCGCATGCCCGAGCAGCATCTGCACCACGCGCAAATCTGCACCATGATTCAATAAATGTGTCGCAAAAGCATGCCGTAACACATGCGGCGACATATGTTTGCTAATGCCCGCTAACAACGCATAGCGCTTAATCAGGTACCAAAAAGCTTGGCGCGTCATGGCTTCACCGCGGCTTGTAACAAAAAGTGCATCAGATAGCCGCTTTTGTAAAATCTCACCCCTAGCCTTTTTTAAATAGAGTGAAATCCAATCGGCTGCTTCTTCACCCATTGGCACTAAGCGTGTTTTACTGCCTTTACCTGTGACGCGCACTACACTATCGCTCATGCTCACTTCGGTAGTCTTAATTGAAACCAGCTCTGACACACGCAAACCACAAGCGTACAACAGCTCCAGCATGGCTCTATCGCGCAAACCCGCATGCTCGTTTAAATTAGGCGCATTGAGTAATGACACCACCTCGTCTTCATTGAGGCTTTGGGGTAGGCTACGTGGCAGCTTGGGCGACTCTATTTGCAGCGTCGGGTCTATACTTATTTTATTCTCGCGCATCAGGTAGCGATAAAATCGCCGCAGGCTCGCTATTAAACGACTAATGCTGCGCGGTTTACTTTGCGGAAACCTCACAGCGAGATATTGCTGAATATCTGACTGTTCTACAGTAAGCAATTGTTTGCTCTGACTCGGTAGCCAGAGGGCAAAGGTGGTTAAATCCAAACGGTAGCTTTCGAGTGTATTTTTTGCTAAGCCGTCTTCCAGCCACAAGTGATCAATAAACGTATCCAGCTCTGCGGCATCACTTGCGACCAGCGTTTGCTCACTCACGGCCAAATCCATTCACGCCTTCGTGTTGCAAGAGCCACTGTTTGGCCTGTAAGCCATGTTGTTTACCCTGCATAAACCCGCCGATGCCGTTTTGCGCAACCACGCGGTGACATGGAATCACCAATGGCAGTTGGTTTGCGCCACAGGCATTAGCTACCGCGCGCGGGCCTGAACCAATCTGCTTGGCAAGCTCGCCATAGGTACGTGTTTGCCCACATGGAATTTGAGCAATGGCTTGCCAAACACGTTGTTGAAAAGCTGACCCGTTCTGAGAAACAGGTAAATCAAACGGGGATATTGGCTGCTGAAAATATTGCATGATTTGTTGGCAAGCAAGCTTTACCAAAGGATGTTCGGACTGTTTTTCGACTTGAGCTGACAGATGTAACGAATACGGGGTTGATGCTGAAGCCAGTAATTCAATAGCCAACTGATTTTCATACACAGTAATGACCACCTTACCGAAAGGCGCGTTGATTAAAGCATCATCATGGCTTGAGGCAATATTGATTGACATGCTGTGATGTTAAACCAAAGCCAGTATTACGCAAATATTTACCGCAATAAAAAAGCCCCAACGATTTTCATCTATTGAGGCTTTAATTGCTTTACGCACTGACTTTCAAGTCTTACGCTTTTTCTACTGGCGCTAAAACTTCTCTTTCACGTGATACCAATTTTTCTTTAATACGTGCAGATTTACCTGAACGCTCACGTAGGTAGTAAAGTTTTGCACGGCGAACATCACCGCGGCGCTTTACTTCAATGCTAGCGATTAGCGGTGAGTAAGTTTGGAATGTACGCTCGACACCTTCACCTGATGAGATTTTACGTACGATGAATGATGAGTTTAAGCCACGGTTACGTTTAGCAATCACCACGCCTTCGTATGACTGCACACGTTTACGTGTACCTTCAACGACGTTTACGCCGATTACTACAGTGTCGCCTGGTGCAAAAACAGGAATCGTTTTGCCTAAACGGGCAATTTCTTCCTCTTCTAACATTTTAATAATATCTGCCATTTTTCTATCCCTTGCGGGTTCCTTTTAATTATGAAGAGCTTGTTCCTGCTCAATTTCTTTAAGCAGCCGTGCTTCTTCTTTCGTCAACGGCCTTGCGGCCAATAAATCGGGACGTTGATCCCGAGTTCTTTGCAGTGACATTTTCAAACGCCACTGTTTAATCTTTGCATGATTCCCTGAGGTTAAAACCTCGGGTACTTTTACACCGTCATATTGTTCTGGCCTTGTGTAGTGCGGGCAATCTAATAAGCCATCTACAAATGAATCTTCAATTGCAGAATCACTATCACCCAAACTGCCAGGCAATTGCCTAACAATCGCATCTATTAACGCCATGGCGGGTAACTCACCGCCACTTAATACATAATCACCGATGGATATTTCTTCATCCACTTCTGCGTCTATCAGGCGTTGATCAACGCCTTCATAACGGCTAGTAAGCAATACCAAGCCTTGTTTTTTACTTAACTGCATGACCTTTTCATGCGTCAGCGGTTTACCCGCTGGCGAAAGATGGATGACCCAACTTTCAATATTCTCTGCTGCCTGCTTATCTTTTGCGGCATTGATGGCTTTTTCTAATGGCTCAGCCAACATCACCATGCCAGGTCCCCCGCCATACGGTCTATCATCGACCGTTTTATGGTTATCAGTGGTGAAATCGCGCGGATTCCAAAACTGCATCTCATAAACATGTTGCTGCAACGCTCTGCTGGTAATGCCATATTTTGTAATAGCATCAAACATTTCAGGAAACAGCGTTACAACCTCAAACTTAAAAGCCATACTTAAATCTAAAAGTCATCACTAGAAATCCGCATCCCAATCGACCAGCATCGTTTTTGCTTTTATATCGACTTCAAGCACAACATCTGCCGTAAATGGTAGCAATCTTTCTTGTGGCTTTTCTTTAACCGCTGCTTTAGCTGAAGTTTCTTTTGTAGCTGCTTGCTTAACTGGGTCGGCTCTCACAGCAATCACATCATTGGCGCCAGTTTCAAACACATCTACAATCAAGCCAAAATCAACATCTTGCTTGTTTTTAACGCGCACACCAATTAAATCAGACCAATAATACTCATTCTCTTCAGCTTCAGGCAGTTGATCTCTAGGTACGGCTATCTGCTTACCTTTGCAGGCAAGCGCAGCATCGCGATCATCAATGCCTTTGAACTTAACCACTAATACGTCATTGTGTACTTTAGCGGTTTCAACGATTAACTCACGCCAATCATCACCTTTGCCAAGCCACCACGTATCGTAGTCAAACAAGCCATCAAACGCTTCGGTATCTGGCACAACCTTTAGCCAGCCAAAAACGCCATAAGGCGCAACAATGCGCCCCATAACTACCATATCACTGACTGCTAAATTATTGGCCGCCAAAATAACTCACCGACTTAAATTTTTCACCAGGTGATATTTTCATCACCCAAGCGTATAAATTAAGCGTCAGCAGCTGGAGTTTCTGTAGCTTCAGCTGGTGCTTCAACAGCAGCTTCTGCTTCAGCAGCTTTAGCTGCGGCTGCAGCCTCTGCAGCTTGAGCCGCTTCTACAGCGGCTTTAGCATCAGCTTCTGCCTTAGCAGCATCAGCGGCAGCTTTAACTTTAGCCGCTTCAACTGCTGCAACTTTAGCTTTAGCAGCTTCAGCTTTAGCAGCATCTTTAACTTTAGCAGCAATCGCAGCTTCAGGACCTTTAGCGTGGAACTTAACCAAGCGTGCAACGGTATCTGACAATTGCGCACCATTGCTTTGCCAGTGTGTAACACGCGCTAAGTCAATACGCAAGCCTTCAGCACCCGCGCTAGCAGATGGGTTGTAAAAACCAACGCGCTCAATAAAACGACCATCGCGACGGTTACGTGAATCAGCCACAACTACGTTGTAGAAAGGAGTTTTTTTCGCGCCACCACGAGCTAAACGAATAATAACCATAATCTTTGTTCTCTTTTGAAAAATTTAAAGCAGAAAGGCGCGGATTTTACGTCATTTCTAACTAATTTGGCAAGCTATTTATCTATATTTATCTGCTAAGTGCTGATTTATCGATAAAATAATTTGCAGGTTGGTTCTATCAATGTGCTTTGTAACGCGTTGGATCCGCCAAACCCGCAGCTGCAAAGCCTTCGCGGCGTAAACGGCATGAGTCACACAAACCACATGCCTCACCGTGACTATCAGCCTGATAGCATGAAACCGTCATAGCATAATCCACACCTAATGTTGTTCCAAGCTGCACAATCTGTGCCTTGGTCATATCAATTAAAGGTGCGTGAACCGTAATAGTTTTACCTTCCACCGCACTTTTTGTAGCTAAATTGGCCATCGTTTGAAACGCTTTTACATATTCGCCACGGCAGTCAGGATAACCTGAATAATCCAACGCATTCACACCAATGAAAATATCTTGCGACCCTAGCACTTCCGCCCATGCTAACGCCAACGACAACATGATGGTATTACGCGCAGGTACATAAGTAATTGGAATGCCTTCTGTGGCACTTTCTGGTACAGCAATCGCGTCATCGGTCAACGCAGAGCCACCAAATAGAGATAAATCCAGTTGAGCAGTTTTGTGCGCAGTGGCACCCATGACTTTAGCCACATTTTTGGCTGCTTCTAATTCAGCAATATGCCGTTGGTGATAATCTAAACTCAAGCAATAACACTCAAACCCTTGGCTACGTGCAAAGGCTAACACCGTGGCAGAATCTAACCCGCCAGACAACAACACAACAGCGCGCTTCTTCATTTACCAGCCACCTCGCCCCATAATATTTTGTGTAGTTGCAATTGCATACGCACCGGCAACCTATCTGCCAACACCCATTCGGCTAATTCGGTTGGGTTCACTTGGCTATAAACAGGTGAAAATAACACTGGGCATTTCTCGGTTATTTTATAGTTCGCTAATATCTGTTTTGCCCAATCATAATCTGTGCGGCTACACAGCACAAACTTGACTTCATCGGTCTGTTTAAGATGAGCTAAATTGCCCCACAAATTATTTTTCAACTCCCCTGAATCTGGTGTTTTTATATCCAAAATCACCGAAACACGGCTATCTACAGGGCTAATATCAATGGCGCCGCCGGTCTCAAGCGACACGCTATAGCCTGCATCACACAAGGCTTTTAGCAACACATGGCAATCTTTTTGTGCGAGCGGTTCGCCGCCCGTGACGGTGACATATGGCGTGCCAAACTCAGCCACTTTATCTAAAATATCGTCAATTTCCATATTGCTACCACCACTGAAGGCATAAGCAGTGTCGCAATACACGCAGCGCATTGGGCAACCTGTGAGGCGCACAAACACTGTAGGCAAGCCTACGCGCGTAGATTCACCTTGTAGCGAATAGAAAATTTCGTGGATTTTGAGTTTCATTGATACTTTACACACCATTTTGAATAGCACAAAAAAATAGCGCCAAATTGGAAATTGGCGCTATTTTAACTTAAAAGGCGATTTAATCTAACGTAAGCTATGTTGTTACGTGAAACTTACTTGATAGCCTCTAATGCTTTTAGGCGTTTTTGCGCGGTTGGCGTTACTTCACTATTAGGAAACTTGGCAATCAAATCACGCAAAGTTTTTTTAGCCGCCGGCACCAAGCCCAATTGAATTTGGCTATTTGCCATATTTAACATGGCATCAGGCACTTTAAGGCTTTCAGGGTGCGCATCCAATAATTTTTGTTGGGTAGCAATCGCAGATTTATAGTTCTTCAATGCAAATTGCGAATAGCCAAGACCATACATCGCTTCAGCTGCTAGCGTGCTATTGGGGTAATCCTTTAAGAACTTGTCATAGGCATTAAAAGCATCTTTATGTTTAGATTCTTTTGATAAACCATTAGCAAGCTCTAACAATTGGAACTCTTGCGAATTTTTCTCCACCACCACGGGTGCCGTGGCTTCTACAACTGGCGGTGGCACCACTGGCGCTGCTTCTAATTTACGTAAACGGGCATCGGTATCGGTATATAAATCTTTTTGCCGCTGTTGCGTGGTATCCACATTGTGGTTCGCTAGCTCTAGCTCACCTTTTAATCTTGCATTGTCTTGCTTCAAAACCTCAAGTTGGGTTTGCATGTCTGCCAAGCCATTTTTTACCATAGCCTCGAGTGCACCCAAACGTCGGTTCAACTCTGCTTGTGTTGCTTGTGATGCCTGATTCTGGCTTTGCATGGTTTTTTCAAGCTCCAGTATTTTCTTGCGCGCTTCGGCATCATCAAACAACGCCGCATGGCTACTCACAGAAAATAATTGTGCTGTTAAAATTAAACCAGCCAGAATCAGTTTATTTATCATTTTACTTTTATTACCTTAAAGTTACTCGTTCTCGTAAGCAATATCCACGCGGCGATTTGCCTGGTGGCAGGTTTCTACCGCGCAATTTGCAGTCGCTTTTTCTTCGCCAAAGCTTACAGTCTCAATTTGCTTATCTTGCACACCGAGCAAGTTAAACGATTTTTTAACCGAAACTGAACGGCGCTGACCTAATGACAAGTTATATTCACGTGTACCACGTTCGTCGGTATTGCCTTGCAAAATCAATTTTGCATTGCCATTGGCAACCAAATATTTTGCATGTGCTTCAATCAATGGGCGGAACTCGGCTTTGACTGCATCGCTATCAAAATCAAAATAGATGTTACGTTTTGACAAGATGTTATTAGGGTCTTTTAATGGATTGTTGCCGTTATTTGCATGGCTATCAATCACCACTTCTTTAACACCTGAAGTATCTGCCGTACCGCTAGCAGGCTTCGTAACGCTTGATGCACCTGGACTTTTATCCTCAACACCCGCTGGTTTATCTACCATCGGTGTACTTTTACACGCAGATAACATCACTGCAAGTAGCAAGCTACCTAATAGTTTTTTATTCAACATTCCCTTAGTCATCATCATTCTCCTTTAATATTAAGTAACTAATTTACAGCAAAAAACATCCCTCTAATTCAACAATGGCCCCCAGGCTGGCTCTCGTATATCACCACCGGATTCACTCAAACGTTGTTTCACGCGACCATCTGATGATACTGCTGCCAAAGCACCTCGCCCACCTGTACGGGTGGCATATAGCAATACACGACCATTGGGTGCAAAACTTGGCGACTCATCTTGCCCGCCCTCACTCAGCAATTGCACTTGGCCATTAGTTAAATCTTGCAGTGCCACGCGGTATTTACCGCCATCATTGCGTATCATTGCTAATAATTTTCCATCAGGCGAAAAACGCGGGCTTAAATTGCCAGTACCTTCAAAGGTGACACGTTGTGCCTCACCACCGATAGAGGATACTTTATAAATTTGCGGGCGGCCACCACGGTCTGAACTAAAATAAACCCATTTTGCATCAGGTGACCAAGTAGGCTCGGTATCAATCGCGCTGCTTTTAGTCAGCTGCTTAAGACCTGTACCGTCGGCGTTAATGGTGTAAACCTGAGAGTTGGCGGCATACGTAAGTACGATGGCTAATTTAGTGCCATCGGGTGACCAAGCTGGCGCACTGTTGTTGCCCTTAAAATTAGCCAACGTCAAACGCTGACCTGTCATGAGTGACTGCACAAAAATAATCGGCTTTTTCTTTTCAAACGAGACATAGGCAATTTTGCTACCATCTGGCGACCAAGCGGGTGAAATAATCGGCTCGTTGGATGACACCACCGTTTGTGGATTTTCGCCATCAGCATCTGCCACCTGTAAAGTATAACGCCCTTTAGACTTATTGATATAAGCAATACGGCTAGCAAAAATACCCGCCTCACCTGTGAGTTTTTGATAAATCACATCGGCAATTTTATGCGCGGTCATTCTTAATTGATTTGGAGCGATGTTATATTCCATGCCCGCAAGTTGCGTTTGCTTCAACACATCGGCTAACTTGAAACTGACTTTTAAACGATTGCCTGGTAGCCCCTCTATATTACCCACTACCAAAGCCTGCGCTTGTAGTGCTGCCCATTCCGCGTATTTAACTTGCGCAATATCCGTGGGCCGGTTAACTACACCGCCTGTTTCCAACACGCGAAACAATCCACTGCGGCGCAGATCCGCACCGATAATGTTGCTTACTTGCGCAACATTGCTAGATTGACCAACGGGTAGCGTGCCAAAAGGAACGACAGCAATGGGAATTTGCTGTGCGCTGCCGCCGCTGATTTCAATTTCTAATGCAGCATTTGCAGGTGAAATTATCAACGATGTGAATAACGAAATAACAAAAAATAAGACTGGTCGTAATTTATTCATAAGTGACTTGATGTCTTTACATGAGATTTAAATTTACAAAGATTGAGTGAATTTTACTGAAAACTCACGTTTATGCCATAGTAATTACATTTAATTACAAATCAAACGGCAAGCCAGAACCTACTCACTTCATGTTGTGAGTTTAATCATTAGGACGAAATGTTAGCTTTAAGTTCCTAAATTGCGAAAACAATGAGGCCTCAGTCGGCACTGGCAACGGTTCCGAAGCCCTGATGGCGCGCTCTACTGCATCATCGCAGGCGGCATTACCACTCGACTTAACCAGCTTAGGGTTCCCCGTTAATTCACCTGTAGGGAGCAAGCCAATTTCAAATTTTAATTCTGGATTACCTTCGCCACAAAGGGTTTTATTCACATTGCCACGAATTTTGGCTTTAATTTTATTGGTAAATTCACCGATTGTGCCTGCATTAGCCGCTGCTTTTGCCGCTAAGTTTTTTTGGTCACCTTCAGCTTTATCTTCACTGAGGCTCTCTTGTTGCAGTTTTTTTAATGCGTCATCGCTAGGTTTTTTTTGAGGTTTTTTTAACTCGTCTTGCATCAACGCCTTTTGTAGTTCTGCCAATGCATCTGGCTTTTTAAGCTCTTTAGGTTTTTCTTTTACTGCAGGCTTTTCAATTGGTTTTTTCTTAATGACTATATCCACCTGTGTTTTTGGCTCAGGCTCAATCACTGACTCAGGTTTTACATCCTCTTTCACCACTGGTTTTGGCTGCTCTACTGGCTCAGGTATGGGTAAAGGTTTTTGCACGGCAACGGCTGGCAGGCTATCCCACAACTCAACATTGGCAATGCTCACAGGATGTGTAGTTTTCCAATTAAATGAAATCAGCAATACACCCAACAACACCACATGCACGCTGATAGAGAGTGCACCCGCTTTGAAAGAGTCTGAATTTTCGCGTTGTCGTAACATTAAATTAGAAATGAATTTTGAATTAAAACCTTATGGCGCGGGCTTTAACAACAAGCCGACTTTATCTACTTTATTACGTTTTAATAAATCCATCACACCAATCACATCATCGTATTTCACGTTTTTATCGGCGGCAATCACCACTGTACGCTCAGGCGATTTTGTTAATGTTGCGCGCACAGCCAACAGTAGCTCATCACGCTGCAAGCTTTTGCTCTCAAATTCGATGCTGCCATTTTTTTTAACCGTGAGTACAATAGGCGGCAACTGCGGTTGCTTCAACACGCCTTGTCCGGCGCTAGGCAAGTCCACAACGCCTGGGTTGGTCATCGGCGCTGTCACCATGAAAATGACGAGTAGTACCAAGGTAACGTCAATATAAGGCACTACATTGATTTGGTTCATCAAGCGGCGTTTACGAGTACGTGACATCGCGTTTTGCCCTTATGACTTACGTTGCAAAATGTTGGTAAACTCTTCCATAAAGCTTTCATAGCGCACTGAAAGCCTATCGACCGAACTCGCAAAACGGTTATAGGCAATGACCGCTGGAATCGCTGCAAACAAGCCAATGGCGGTGGCGACTAAAGCCTCGGCAATGCCAGGCGCCACTTGGCTTAGTGTTGCTTGCGCTACGTTAGATAAACCTCTAAACGCATTCATGATGCCCCACACCGTACCAAACAAGCCAATGTACGGACTTACCGAGCCAACTGACGCTAAAAACGGCAAGTGTGCGTCCAGCTCATCCATTTCTCGGTTGAAAGTCGCGCGCATGGCGCGACGCGCACCTTCCATCACATCAGATACTTCCATCCTAACTTGCTGCTTGTGACGTGCATACTCCTTAAACCCCGCTTCAAATATGCTGGCCATGCCTTGTGGTTTACGCCGATTTGCGGCAATGCCGTCGTACAGTTTATTTAAATCCCCCCCTGTCCAAAAGGTGTTTTCAAAATCTTCAGCATCACGCTCAGCGCGCTTGATGGTGGCCACTTTAATAAAAATGTACCACCATGAAAACAAAGAGGTGATGATTAAAATCAGCATCACCAATTGCACGGGCAGGCTGGCACCCACAATCAACGTAAAAAACGACATATCACTGCTTGCGTTCATAACTTCTCCACTTTTGATCTACTGCACTACATTTCAGACGGCATCATTATTTTCAGTGCATTAAGCTTCACACTGTGTTTATTATATTTCCAGCGCACTAAATTTAATCGTGCACAAATTTTTGAAGCATCGCTTCTTTAATATTGGGTGGAATCCCCACGGGCTTAAAGGTCGCCGCATTCACAAAGGCGGCCTTTACATGTGCACTAATTAGCAGTACGCCATTACCCGTAATGGTTTGCGCTAATTCAATACTGCCACGCCCGATTTTAACGACATCGCAATGTATTTCAAGTAAATCATTAAAATAAGCAGGGCTTTTAAACGCGATAGATAAGCTGTGCACCACGATAATTACACCTAGCGACTCTTTAACTACGGTTTGCTCAAACCCCAAAGCACGCAACCATTCAGTCCGCGCGCGCTCCATAAAGTTCAAGTAATTTGAATGATAGACTACGCCACCGGCATCGGTGTCTTCGTAATAGACGCGGACTGGCCAGTTAAATTGTACTAAAGACATACATTCAACCCTGCCACAACTCACCACTTGCCAAAGTCTTAGGAATAGGCAAGCCAAAATGCTGATACGATTGACTGGTTGCCACACGTCCGCGTGGGGTGCGCATCAAGTAACCTTGCTGAATTAAGTAAGGTTCCAATACATCTTCGATGGTATCGCGCTCTTCGCCAATGGCTGCGGCTAGATTATCTAATCCAACAGGGCCGCCACCAAATTTTTCCAGCACTGCAAGCAGTAATTTTCTATCCATCACATCAAAGCCCAAACTATCAACATCCAGCATTTTAAGCGCAGCATCAGCAATCTCAGCGCTGACTCTTCCATCGGCTTTCACTTGCGCATAGTCGCGCACGCGACGTAATAAACGGTTGGCAATACGCGGGGTACCGCGTGATCGTCTTGCAATTTCGAGCGCACCTGTATCCACCATCTCCACTTCCAGCAAGCCCGCAGAGCGTTGCACAATACGACCTAGTTCTTCTGAAGTATAAAATTCCAAGCGCGACACAATGCCAAAACGGTCACGTAATGGATTTGTCAGCATCCCTGCCCGCGTAGTTGCGCCTACCAAGGTAAAAGGTGGTAAATCAAGGCGTACACTGCGCGCAGCTGGGCCTTCGCCTATCATAATGTCCAGGCGGTAATCTTCCATCGCGGGATATAAAATCTCTTCAACCACGGGTGAAAGACGGTGAATTTCATCAATAAACAACACATCATTCGGCTCAAGGTTGGTGAGCAGTGCTGCCAAATCACCCGCCCGCTCTAATACTGGGCCAGAAGTTTGGCGCATATTTACGCCCATTTCTTTGGCAATAATATGTGCTAATGTAGTTTTACCTAAACCAGGTGGGCCAAATAGCAATACGTGATCCAGCGCCTCGCTGCGGCCACGTGCGGCGTTGATGAAGATTTCCAGCTGTGCGCGTGCTTTTTCTTGCCCGATATATTCATCCAGCACTTTAGGACGAAGGGCGCGTTCTAATGCCTCTTCTTGCGGACTGACACTATCAGGCGCAATTAAACGATCAGTTTCTATCATACTCTTTCACCCAACCTCTTGTTTTGTAACGCAACCCAATGGGTGATAAGCGTCAAGCCAACGGCTAACAATGTTGGCCCCAAAAAAATCCCGATAAAACCAAAAGCCAGCGCGCCGCCTAGCACACCCAGCACTACTAACAATAATGGTAAGTGAGAAGAGTGACTAATTAAAATCGGTTTTATGATGTTATCGACACTGCTAATCGCAAGCAAGCCATAAAGTGCCAAGAAAATGGCCCAGCCATGGTCGCCATGATTATAAAGCCAAAGCGCGGCACCACCCCAAATCAGTGGCGGACCGACTGGAACCACCGATAGGAAAAAAGTGGCTAACGCCAACAACAGTGGCAACGGCGCGCCTGCAAGCCAAAAGCCAAATAACGCTACGGTAGCCTGCGCCAACGCCGTGCCAAAAATGCCTAACATCACCCCTTTAACGGTGTTGCAAGAGAGTTGTAGCATTTCTTCGCCCAGCTCGCCGCCCAATCTACGCAAAATTGCTACAACAATTTTAGCTAGGTAGGTCCCGTCACGATAGAAAAAGAAGGCGACAAATACTACCAGCAGTAATTGCAAAAAACCACCCATGACTAGCTGCACACCATCCAGCATAAACTTGCGCATAGGCTCTGAATACTGGCTGAGCAACCGCATCAACTCTTCATGGCTAACAGCGGCACGCTGCCAGAACTCAGCCAACTGATGACCAACCAAGGGTAAATTTCTCATCCATTCTGGCGCAATGGGTTGCAAATTCCGCATGGTGGTTTGTGCTTCATCGAGTAAAATTGCGGCTGAATCTGCAAGATTCGCTGCAAGATATGCCATCGGCAAAATCAAAGCGATTAACAGCAACAGCGTCATGGTGATAGCGGCCAAAGTATCTCGTCTGCCAAATTGCCGCCATACGCGTTGGTAGAGTGGCCAGGTAAATACGCAAATAACGGCTGCAAAAAGCACCGCTGCCATAAACGGGTATAGTACAAAAATACAACCAATAATCAGTAACGCAATTAAGGCAATACGCGCTATTTGGTTGGTGTTAATCATGATTTTCTACGCCTTTGACAATAATTTTAATGCCTGACGAATACCATCAGCCACCATGACATCCGATGGCAACTGCTTCACTGCGGCCAGAGCTTCACGCTCATTGTAACCTAATGCCAATAGCGCATTAAGCACATCGCTACTGGCAGATTTTGGCTGATTCGAGTTCATCGCAGCTACGCCGTCAATCGTGAACTTGTCTTTTAATTCCAGCAATAAACGTTCAGCCGTTTTTTTGCCCACACCAGGTACACGGGTGAGCATAGTAGTCTCTTGCAAGGCAACCGCCTGCACTAATTCATCTAGTGATAAACCACTCAATATTGAAAGCGCAGATTTAGCGCCGATGCCATTGACTTTAAGTAATTGCCTAAAGGTAGCACGCTCTTGGTGACTGCCAAAGCCATATAGCAGCTGAGCATCTTCACGCACCACAAAATGTGTCAACATCGCCACTCTTTCACCTACGGCTGGTAAATTGTAAAAAGTGCTCATTGGCACTTCACATTCATAACCTACACCGTTGCAATCTATTAAAACTAACGGCGGTGTTTTTTCGAGCAGAATTCCATTCAAGCGACCAATCATGGCGACTTCCATAACATAATAAGCGTTAACAATAGCGCATGGTTAAGCATGCTAGCAAGCGTCAATTTAATTGCGGGTAATAATTGTGCTGGCCTTGCCGCAAATTGCCTCAGCAGCAAAAATGCGCGCAAAGAAAATACTAACGGTAAAGTTGAGAGTAAAGCCAGCATCGGCAACTTGCCAACGGTAACCATTAGCCTAATAAGCCAGCAGTTGGCGTAGCTAGCAAAATGCTGGACGAGTGGCGAAAAAATAACGATAGATCGGATTAGAGACTTTTGAAAATCTTGGCTCAATCGCAGACCTGCTCATCCGATGAGTCGCCCGCCACGCACCCTAAAACCTGCCGTTGCCATTCGGCCCAGCCCTTGCCCACCGTGCGCATGGCAAATTGCGCAAGCTAATGCATCAGCGGAGTCTGGCTTTGGCGTTGCGGGCAAATTAAGTAAGCGTTTGACCATCTCCTGCACCTGTTCTTTTTGCGCATGTCCGTTACCCACCACAGCTTGCTTCACTTGCAGTGCGGTGTATTCTGCCACGGTTAAATGTCGAATCACCGCTGCGCTAATCGCCGCGCCACGCGCTTGACCTAGCAATAGCGTTGATTGTGGATTCACATTCACAAACACTTTCTCAACCGCCACTTGGTGTGGTTGATAAGTATCAATCACTTCAAACAAACCATCTAAAATAATTTTTAGCCGCGCCGGCAGCTCTTCACGCTCCGCTTCGCCTTCAATTTTACTTTTTTTTCCGCTCGCGGTTTTAATCGTGCCACTCGCGATATAAATGATTTTTTCACCGACTTTTTCAATCACACCAAAGCCTGTAATGCGCAAGCCTGGATCGATGCCAAGAATTCTGATACTACTCAAAAAAACCTCACATTGTCATTCCGAACAAATGTGAAGAATCTTTTTATTACCTCTAATTCAAACATTAAAGAGTTCTCGCTTCATTTGGAATGACATCTGTAAGTTTTTAATCTTCAATCACCGCGGAAGTATAAACATCCTGCACATCATCTAAATCTTCCAGTGCATCCAGAATTTTTTGCATTTTCACGGCTTCATCACCAGTAAACTCCACTTCGTTGAGTGCTTTCATGGTCACTTCTGCCAGCACGGCTTTTAAACCAGCCGCTTCCAATGCTTCTTTAACCGCAACAAAATCACTAGGCGGTGTAATCACTTCGATACTGCCATCGTCGTTTGTCACCACGTCTTCAGCGCCGGCTTCAAGTGCCGCTTCCATCACTTTATCCTCATTAGTGCCTGGCTCATACACTAGGCTACCGCAGTGTTTAAACATAAAAGCAACCGAGCCATCGGTACCTAAATTGCCGCCAAATTTAGTCAGCGCATGGCGCACATCTGCTACCGCGCGTTGTTTATTATCGGTTAAGCAGTCAATAATAATCGCCGCGCCGTTAATACCGTAACCTTCGTAGCGAATTTCTTCGTAGTTCACACCCTCTAATTCGCCCGTCCCTTTTTTAATGGCACGCGTGATGTTGTCAGAAGGCATATTCTCTTCTTTTGCTAATGCAACCGCAGCACGCAAGCGCGGGTTCATATCGGCATCACCACCGCCTAAGCGTGCTGATACCGTAATTTCTTTAATGATTTTGGTGAAAATTTTACCGCGTTTTGCGTCTTGACGACCCTTACGGTGTTGAATATTTGCCCATTTACTATGACCAGCCATGTCTCTAACCTTTAATACAATCAAATAAGCATGATTTTATCACAGGCTTTAACGCGGGCTAAGTAAACAGAAAATTATGTAATTCAGGTACACAAAACTTGTGCTTTTAATCTTGAGCCATGGCAGGGTCAATAGGGGTATGTTTGCGTATGCTGATGATAGAAATGATCACCAGCGATGCGGCAATCAAGGTCATACCAATAGATTCTGTTAAAACTGGAACTTCATTTAGTTGCACCCAAGCCGCCAATACGCCAATAACCGGCGCAAGCATAGAAGACATACTGGCAACGCCCGCGCTTAAACGCTGCAAGGCATATAGCCATAACACCCACGCCAGCGCATTACAAAACACCGAGTTAAAAATAATTGCGCCAATAAAATAGGGCGTCCACTGAATGGGCGGTGCCGGTATGATTAACGCTGCAACCACCAATGGAATAGAACCAAACAACATCTGCCAAGCGGTGAGTGACAATAAATCCAGACTCGGTGAGCGTTGGTGCAGTTTTTTTGCAACGATGACCGACAATGCCCAAAATACACCCGACAGCACCGCTAGAAACATGCTAAAAGTATCTGCGCCTAAATGTAGCGGATCCAATATAAACAGCATACCCATGGTTGATAATATGGCTGCTGGCCATTGTAAACCGCGGAGCTTCTCACCCAGCATTGGCCAGGCTAGCACCATCACCCAAAAAGGCATGGTATAGGTTAAAACCGCGGTTTTCCCTGCGCCGCCTTCTACCAAAGCCCAGATTAACAAACCGGTAAAACCACTTGTTTGCAAAATACCCAGCAAAATCAATGTAGGCATTTCTTTAACGCGTAGCGGCTTATGCATTAATAGCAACACAGCAAACAAGCAGAGCGCACCGATCACCGTGCGTAATGCTGCAAACTGAAACGCACCTGCGTAAGCCAATGCGCTTTTCATCACCACCCAGTTATAGCCCCAGATAATGGTGAGCAGCATTAGTGCGGCGAATGCTCGAATGGCTATTTTTCTGCTGTTTTGCATATATTTTAAAGACTTTTGTTATTGCTAAATTTTATCGCCATACTCGCCTTAAATCTTCCAGCTTTACTAGAATCGGAATTAATTCCAAATATGCGTCACTGCTTTCCAGTTGCCATCAGCTTGTTTACGATACACCAGATGTACATTACCGCCAAATGTTTGCCTTTCACCTTTTTCGTTCATCATCGCACCCGCCCACTTGCCACGTTGATAGGCCAGGTTGCCGTCTTCCACCGCCTCTACCAACGTTAACTGGTGGTCGATTACACCGGCAGCAATCAGTCCTGCAAAGAATGTTTGAATCGCCGCAGAACCCAATACAGGCTCACCTGCAGGCGCTGGCATCACCACAGCATTGTCAGCATAAAGCTGGGCAATGGCTGCTGCATTTTTTGTGTTAAATGCCTGATCAAATTTTGCATTGATGGCCGCGATTTGTGTTTGAATAGTTGACATACTAGAATCCTTTTTTTAATGTTATCTTTCAAAAATTACTTACTAAATAAATGCTGAAATACCTGAATTGATCAACCCTAATATTTGCTGCAGTTGCCTACGTTTTTCTTCATCCAAGGCTTGCATACACTGCCTTAATCTACGGTAATAATCGGGCATCACAACATCGAGCTTGGCTTGGCCAGCCTCGGTAAGGCTGATCAACACGCTGCGCCTGTCATCTTTTGTGTAAATACGTGCCACCAGACCACTTTGTTCCAATCCATCAATCAAACCTGTCATGGTGGCGCGCGTGACACCCGCTTTATCTGCCAACGCGGAAGGTGTAGAAGTCTTTGAATCTTCGCGCATGAGTAAAATCAATACCCACCAGCGACCTTGTAATAAGCCGTGTTTACTTAAACACGTATCCAGTGCTATAGATAAATCGGTAGCTACGCGCAGTAAATGCAAAAAACTGGATACCGCCGTAATATCCGCATCTGGATAACGTTTGGCAAACTTGGTTAAAACTTCTGTAGTGGGGAGATCTCTTAATTGCAACATAATTAGTCACATTATAGTTAGCCAGCTAACTATGTCAAGAAGCACCTAAATTAGAGATGAGTTATTGGCTAAAATATTTATTGGTGTATATTTAAACTTTTCTTTTGTTACTTCAGCCATTATTTAGGGGACTGCCATGAAAACATTACAACAATTACTAGACAGTAAAAAATATAAAGAAGTCATTTCAATTGCCCCACATCGTCCAGTATTTGATGCGTTAGTCGTTTTGGCCGAATATAAAATCGGGGCTTTGGTGGTGCTGGAAGGCGAAAAACTAGTCGGCATTTTTTCTGAGCGTGACTATGCGCGTGAAGTTGTACTTAAAGGTAAATCTTCAAAAGTCACACAAATTAGTGACGTCATGACGCATAAAGTATTATCCGCCAACCCTGATGATACCGTAGAGCAAGCCATGTCTCTCATGTCAGAAAAACGTATTCGCCATTTGCCTATAGTTGAAAACGGTAAAGTAATTGGTGTGCTTTCGATTGGCGACCTTGTCAAAGAAACAATTACATACCAACAAAACCTGATTAAGCAATTAGAAAGCTATATTACTGGCAACTAATTGTAAAAAAAGTGAACGGTTTGCTAAAGGGTATTCCTAAAGATATTTAACCACCATCGCGTTGCTTAAATCACTCGCCGTTATTGGCACCCGCACATAGTAGCCACTGCCTGAGGCCTCTTGAATTGGTTCACCTTTTTTGTTGAACATGGTTTCAACAACCAACTCCTGGTTACCGCTAGGATGAATCACCTGCAGCCGGTCACCCACTGCAAACTTGTTGCGTGCCTCAATATCTGCCAAGCCTGTTTTAGCATCATAAGCCACCACATCACCCACATACAAACTACGGCTTGAGCTTGAATAACCTTGTTTATAATTCTGATGCTCGGCGGTATGATGACGCTGATAAAAACCGTCAGTATAGCCACGGTTAGCAAGGTTTTCTAAATCACCCAGCAAGCTCCAATCAAATGGGCGACCAGCGACTGCATCATCAATCGCTTTGCGATAATTTTGGCATGTACGCGCGACGTAATAGCGTGATTTGGTACGCCCTTCAATTTTCAGTGAATCCACACCCATTTTAACCAGCCGCTCTACGTGCTCAATCGCGCGCAAGTCTTTGCTGTTCATAATGTAGGTGCCGTGTTCATCTTCCATAACCGGCAACAATTCACCTGGTCGACCTTTTTCTTCGATAAGATACACGTTATCCGCCAATGGATGGCGCGGCAAACTGCCGCAACCAGACAAGCTCGATTTTTCCATCTCCGCTTTAAAATCAAATTCATTAAGGCGTATCACGCCCGCGGCATCTTCCTCTGCCTCATGGACTTTGTAATCCCAACGGCAGCTATTGGTGCAAGTGCCTTGGTTCGGGTCGCGCTGATTAAAATAGCCTGAGAGCAAGCAACGGCCAGAATAGGCGATGCACAACGCACCGTGAACAAATACTTCCAACTCCATGTCAGGACATTGTTGACGGATTTCTTCAATCTCATCCAAAGACAGTTCACGCGATAAAATCACACGTGTAAGACCTAAGCTTTGCCAAAACTTCACCGTGGCAAAATTCACCGTATTCGCCTGCACTGATAAATGCACTGGCACCTCTGGCCATTTTTCACGCACCATCATAATCAAGCCAGGGTCAGACATAATCAAGGCATCAGGCTGCATAACGATCACTGGCGCCATATCCGCCATGTAAGTTTTAACTTTGGCGTTATGCGGCGAGATGTTACTGGCTACAAAAAACTTTTTACCGCGCGCATGCGCCTCTTTAATGCCAATCTCAAGATTAGCCATCGTGAAATCATTATTACGTGCACGTAGGCTGTAACGTGGTTGCCCCGCATAGATAGCATCTGCACCGTAATCAAAAGCAGTACGCATACGATCCAAGTCGCCCGCTGGCGCTAAAAGTTCTGGCATTTTCAATTTTCTATTCACTTAATTACTCACCAATAATTTTCACTAACACGCGTTTCTTTCTACGGCCATCAAACTCACCATAAAAAATCTGTTCCCACGGACCAAAATCAAGCTGGCCTTCAGTAATAGCGACCACCACTTCACGCCCCATCACTTGGCGCTTCATGTGCGCATCGGCATTATCTTCACCGGTATCGTTATGGCGATAGCTACTCACGGGCTCATGTGGCGCAAGACGCTCTAACCACTGCGTGTAATCATGATGCAGACCACGCTCGTCATCGTTAATAAACACACTGGCCGTAATGTGCATGGCATTCACCAATACAAAACCTTCTTTCACTCCACTTTCGCGCAAACACTCACGCACTTGCTCGGTAATGCGAATAAACGCCACGCGGGTTGGTGGGTTAAACCAGAGTTCTTTACGATAGCTTTTCATGTCACACTCCTAAATTCTCAATAAGGTAATTTTAGCACCGCTGGAACAAAAAGACCTCCAAACGGAGGCCTTTATCTATGACAGGTGATTTAATTAACCTTTCACATCAATCGCATGCGTGAAGATTTTACCTTCATTGTCAGTAGCGGTAACTTCTAGCTTACCAGGCGCATCAGGCACAAAATCAAATTTAAAATAGGGGTCTTCTGCCGTGCCTACGCCCACATCGACGGTCATGACTGGTTTGCCGTTATACACAAATTCTGCCTTATTGATGTAGAAAGCCGGCACATAACCTTGTGAAACTAAATCACGCTGCAAACCTGTACGCATAATGTGTTTAATGTTAAACGTAGTAGATGTTGCACTGCCAAACTTAACCGGCTCATCTACTTTTAGTTTGATTTTTCCCGCGGCATTACGAACCGCAGCTTCATCATTTTCCACCATGCCGCCACAGCCACCCGCCGCGCGAATTTCACGCGAAGCTAAGTAAAGCTTACCGTCAGCAGTTTCACCTACTAAACGCACAAAGGCATCGGTTTCAAAACGAATACGTGTTGCTAACTGAAAATTACCAAGGGCTTCAGTTAAATGGTAAGTTGCCGTCACTGGAATCGGGTTCGCATCCACAAAAGCATAAAGCTTTTTAATCACCACGCCATTGGCAGCGGCATTATCAATGCTATAGGTGACAGGCACTTGCGCACCACTTTCGGCACGACGCGGCGCATCAATTTTTATAAAATCGACTTCTTGCATAGTACGTTTTGCAAAAAACGCTTCCTTCATCACTGGCCATAATTTAGGATCAGCCTCTGCGTGTGCTGTCGCAATAGCGGCTGGTAATAAATTAATTGCCACTAAAGCACTCAATAACAATCGGCTCAATTTCATCTTAAAATCTCCAAGTTTTAAAAATTGCACTATTGGTGGCTAAACACTTTTGTGATTAAACAATTACAGTGCAACAACGCATTTATTAAAATTATGACTACGAGATGCTATTTTAGTTTTACACTAACCCTTGTATGTGCCTCACATCATACACCTTCATTAGCCATGTAAAAAAACAGCTCAATGCCATTACCAACAGGATCTTTAAAGTTAATTTGTTTTACATTCAACACTGGCAAGTTACGGATGGTGTAACTCACATTGTGCGCCTTTAAATGCGCTTCCATTGCCGGCATATCGGTGCAGGTAAATGATATGTGATCTATTGTAGTGAGCACGTTTGTCAACGGCTCGCCCTCACCGCGATACTCGGCCAGATGCAACACATGCGTATCGCCAATATAAAGCCAAAAACCTCTACTGGTAAAGCCCTCGCGCGGCCCAACCTTTAACCCCACCACATCGCAGTAAAAGTCTTTAAGTATGAGCATCGTCTCGTAAGGCGTGCGTAGATTAACGTGATTAAGTTCGGTGACTGGCATAATATTGTTTCTTGGTAAACCTACAAGGTTTTGGCAACATCAACCCATGCACTTTAACATCTTTGCTGCCACGAGTAACTAGTGCAAACAGATGAAATAACAGATCAATCGCCTTCAAATTCACATAGTGAAAAAGGCTTAAATTTACCTTCTGCTAATCGCTTTGACCCGCCTAAATCGGGTAAATCAATCACAAAAGCACAACCCATCACCACGCCGCCCAGTTTTTTTATCAATGAGACAGCCGCCTCAGCCGTGCCACCGGTTGCAATCAAATCATCCACCAACAACACCTGCTCACCTTCGGTAATCGCATCGAGATGAATCTCCACACGATCAGCCCCATATTCCAAGGCATAATCATGACCTACGGTTTCGGCAGGCAACTTGCCAGATTTGCGAATCGGTACAAAGCCCAAGCCTAGCTTATACGCCAGCGCCGCGCCGATGATAAAACCACGTGCCTCAATACCTGCGATTTTATCGACTTTTTGATCTGTGTAATGGTGTGCAAGCGCATCGATCACCATGCGAAAACCGATGGGGTCTTTCAGTAAGGTGGTGATGTCGCGGAATTGGATACCTTGCTTGGGGTAGTGTGGAATGGTACGGATTAGGGACTTGATAGGCACTTAACTACTCATCAACAAAAAAGTCAGAATCAATACTTTTAACTTCATAGGTAGTTGCAACAGAAACACCTACATTATTTTCAATCATTAACTTAGCTAAAGTAAATCCGTTAATCAAAACGACTTTATAGTGATTGTTGTTTTTAACAAAGTCCAACGCCTCTTTAGTGAAGTCTGATGTCGTAATAAAAACACCCTTGGTAGCGCGCTGCCCAGAAAGCGCACCAACGAACTTTTGAATTTCAGGGCGGCCGACCACGCCTTCCCAACGTTTTGCTTGAATATAAATTGAATCCAAACCTAATCGGTCTTCATCAATAACACCATCAATTCCCTCATCTCCACTACGTTTAGTTACACGCGCTGCGTTGGCCAAGGTTCCGCCATAACCCATACTAACTAAGAGATTAACAACCAGTCTTTCAAAAAAGGTTGGTGAGCTGGATTTAACTATATCAAGTAAATCAATAGCTAAAGCCGAATTTAATTTAGTATAATTTTCCTCTAAAACTTCCTCTGGTGTATTTTTAATAACACCGTCGGATGGGTGAGCTTGATTTAAAGCCTCTGCTGAATCACTTTCCTTAAATTTAATATAATCTGGAAACTGCTCAAGAAATTTGACACTAATAGAATTAAGTTCAGATTTAATAGTTTCTAGGCCAAGTTTTGTAATGCTTAAATAACTTCTTTTAGTTTGAGATACTAAACCAGCTTTTTTTAAATAAAATTTTGCCCATGCAACCCTGTTATAAAAAGTACGTGCACGCCTACTTGGCAGCATCTCACTCAATTCCTCCTGCGTGAGCTTGAATTCAGTTGCCAGAATCTCCACCACATCTTTAAATGGATGTTCATTGCCATCGCCAAGCGCTTTCAAGGTAGGCAACATAAGCGTCTGAAAATCTGGGATAGCCATCTTGTGCTGCCTTTATACTTATTTACGCGATTGGAGTTTGAGTACGAACGCGAATATGCAACTCACGCAATTGCTTCTCATCCACCTCATTCGGTGCATTCGTCATCAAGCACTGCGCACGTTGGGTTTTAGGGAAGGCAATCACATCTCGAATGGATTCTGCGCCTGCCATCAATGTGACCAAGCGATCCAAGCCGAAAGCCAAGCCGCCATGCGGAGGTGCGCCGTATTGCAGGGCATCGAGCAGGAAGCCGAATTTCTCTTGCGCTTCTTCAGGTGCAATTTTAAGCGCATCAAATACTTTTGACTGCACGTCTTGTTTGTGAATACGCACTGAACCGCCGCCCACTTCCCAGCCATTTAGCACCATATCGTAGGCTTTTGAAAGTGCAGCGCCTGGGTTAGTGGTGAGCAAATCTTCGTGTCCATCTTTGGGTGCAGTAAACGGATGGTGTAATGCAACCCAACGGTCAGCTTCTTCATCGTGTTCAAACATAGGAAAATCTACCACCCACAAAGGTGCCCATGCGCGGCCATCGACATGGCCTTTATCGTGACCGACTTTAAGGCGTAATGCGCCTAACGCCTCGTTCACTACTTTGGTTTTATCTGCACCAAAGAACACGATGTCGCCGTTTTGCGCACCGGTGCGGTCAATAATCGCTTGCAAGGCAGTGGTATGAATGTTTTTAACAATCGGGCTTTGCAGGCCTTCTTCATTCAATTTAGTCACGTCGTTAATTTTGATGTATGCCAACCCTTTGGCGCCGTAGATTTTTACAAATTCCGTGTAAGCATCAATCTCGCTACGGGCAATGGCTGCGCCATTGGGTACACGTAAAGCGGCAACACGGCCACCTGCCATATTGGCAGCGCCTGCGAATACCTTGAAATCCACATCTTTCATCACGTCTGAAAGCTCGGTGATTTCTAGCGTCACGCGCATATCAGGTTTATCTGAACCGTAACGCGTCATGGCTTCAGCAAAACTCATGCGTGGAAATGCTGCTGGCAAATCTACGTTCTGTACTTTTTTCAGCATTTGGCGAATCATTTCTTCGACCAAATCCATAATGTCATTTTCTTCCATAAACGAGGTTTCAATATCCACTTGCGTGAATTCCGGCTGACGATCAGCACGTAAATCTTCATCGCGGAAGCATTTGGTAATTTGGAAATAACGATCAAAGCCTGACACCATGAGCAATTGTTTGAACAATTGTGGTGATTGTGGCAACGCAAAGAACTGACCTGCGTGAACACGGCTTGGCACTAGGTAATCACGTGCACCTTCAGGGGTTGAACGCGTGAGCATTGGCGTTTCAACTTCAATAAAGCCGTTGGTATCCAAGTAATCACGCAGGGTTTTAGACACGCGGTAACGCAACATCATGTTTTTTTGCATCGCCGGGCGACGTAAATCAATGTAACGGTGTTGCAGGCGCACCGTTTCGGTGAGGTTTTCATCATCCAGCATGAACGGTGGCGTGAGTGAGGCATTGAGAATCTCAATCTCAGTTGCAATCATTTCAACTTCGCCTGTTGATAAGTTAGCGTTCACTGCGCCGTCTGGCCGCGCGCGCACTTGACACACTACTTTCAGCACGTATTCACTACGCACACTTTCAGCGATTGCAAACGCGGCTTGCGTATCAGGGTTCACCACAATTTGCGCCATGCCTTCGCGGTCGCGCAAATCAATAAAAATAACACCGCCGTGGTCACGACGGCGATGCGCCCAACCACATAGGGTAACGGTTTGACCAATATGTTCGCGGTTTAAGTGTCCGCAGTAATGTGTACGCATCATAATTATTTATTCGAATATTCAGTTAAAAGTTTAGGGGGTCTATTCGCTGGTGCCACTACGCCCATAGAGATAATATATTTAAGTGCTTCATCAACGCTCATTTCCAGTTCGATGACATCGGCTTTAGGCATCATTAGAAAGTAGCCGCCTGTTGGGTTGGGTGTAGTTGGCACATAAATACTCACGTAGTCGCCATGCAAATGGTTAGCAACATCACCACCTGGCGTGCCTGTAACAAAGGCAATGGTCCAAGCGCCCTGGCGTGGAAACTGCACCAGCACCGCTTTACGAAACGCATTGCCAGAATCAGAAAACAACGTATCTGAAACTTGCTTAACACTAGAGTAAACCGACTTGACCACTGGTACACGATTGAGCAGTTTTTCCCACAGGGTGATGAGTTGCTTGCCGAAGAAATTGGTGGCGATAATGCCCGTAGTAAGCACGATGGCAATGGTGAGAATTGCACCCAAGCCAATAATATCGCGCCCAAACAAGGTGTGCGGATGCCACGCATCAGGCAACAACAACAAGCTTTGATCCATGGCACCAATAAGGGATTTAAGCACCCATACGGTAATCACCAATGGCACCAACACAAGTAATCCAGTAATAAAGTATTTTTTCATTTAGTTAAGCTTGGATTGATTTAGTGACATGCGCAGCCAGTAGCGCAGGCTGCTGGTGCTGGGCTAGCCGATTGGCTAGTAGGTTCTGCTGCCGCAGGCTCGGATTTTTTCCCACCCTTAAAGTCGGTAGCATACCAACCGCTTCCAGTGAGCTGAAAACTAGGCGCAGAAACTTGTTTAGCAAAAGTCTCTTTGCCACACGCGGGGCAAGCCTCTATGCTGGCTGCACTAATTTTGCGCATAACTTCGGCTTTATGGCCACAACTGCTACATTGATAATCGTAAATTGGCATACAAAATCACCGCTACACTTGATGTTAAATAAGGCGAGATTATACCTTAATCTAAACCAAAATCATTCGATGCTGCTGTTTGCTAATGGCTACAAATAAGCACGGCCATATCACTCTGCATCATCGTCATCTTGCTGATTTTTAAAGCGCCTTGCCTTCACACTTTCAGCCAGCGTATCTAATATCGACAAAGTATCTTCCCAGCCTAGACAAGCATCGGTAATGGATTGTCCATAGGCTAATTCACAACCTGGCGTATGATCTTGGCGCCCCTCGTTAAGATGAGATTCAATCATTAAACCCATAATGCGGTCATCACCCTCACGTAACTGATTAGCAACGTCTGCCGCCACTTGCAGTTGCAATTGGTACTGGCGCTGACAATTTGCATGGGAGCAATCCACCATCACTTTGGCATTCAGGCCAGATTGCGCCAATTCATTAGCTGCCGCATCGATACTTGCCGCATCATAATTAGGCGTTTTACCACCGCGTAAAATTACGTGGCAATCTTCATTGCCCGAGGTTGAGATGATGGCGGAATGGCCTTCTTTAGTCACCGATAAAAAGTGGTGCGGGCTCGCAGCCGCTTTTATTGCATCCACCGCAATACGAATATTGCCATCAGTGCCATTTTTGAAGCCTACCGGGCAAGATAAGCCTGAGGCTAGCTCGCGATGTATTTGCGACTCCGTGGTACGCGCACCAATAGCGCCCCAACTCACTAAATCAGCGGTATATTGCGGCGTAATGGTATCTAAAAATTCCGTTGCCGCAGGCAAGCCTAACTCATTCACTTCAAGCAAAAAGCGTCGCGCTAAATCCAAACCGGCATTGATATCAAAACTGCCATCTAAATGCGGGTCGTTGATTAAGCCTTTCCAACCCACAGTGGTACGTGGTTTTTCAAAGTAAACACGCATCACTATCAACAATTCATTGCTGTATTTTTGATATTGCACCTGCAAACGTTTTGCGTACTCAATACCCGCCGTGTAATCATGAATAGAACACGGACCAATCACCACCAACAGGCGATCATTTGCGCTATGCAATATACGATGGATCTCTGAGCGCGTTTTCACAATACGATCTGTAGTCGCCTGGCTAGGCTCAAGCCTATCCAACAACACAGATGGCGGAATTAATTCTTTAATTTCGATGATGCGCACATCATCTGTAATGATTTTTTGACTAGGGCTCATATGGGTATTTCTATAAATCCAACTTTCGTCGCCACACTGCGTTACTCACAAAAAATTACTTCTTACCTATCAAACATATGCTGCGTCGCAATTCTATGCTCGCGCCTTGTTTGGCTTAGAAACTTAAATTTATAGAAGTACCCGTATGGCTAACTTATTGAACGCAAAAAACAAAGCCCGTATGTAGCGGGCTTTGTTGTAATAATTGGCTCATTATACTGCGATAGCAATCAAAACGGTATATCGTCCTCAAAATCATCAAAACCTGAGCCGCTGGCTGCCGGTTTTGCCGCAGATTGCGCAGGTGCCTGTTTAGCCTGACCTTGGCTAGGCGGTGCTTGATTGTAGTCATTGCCACCACTGCTTTGATCCATGCCGCCATCGTAGCTCGCATTTGAAGCGGCACCATCACGCCCGCCTAACATTTGCATTTGATCTGCAATAATTTCAGTGGTGTAGCGTGTGACCCCGTCTTTTTCCCACTTACGTGTTTGTAAGCGGCCTTCTACATACACAGGGCGCCCTTTTTTAAGATACTCACCTGCAATTTCAGCCAGCTTGCGATACATCACAATGTTGTGCCATTCTGTGCGCTCTTGCTTTGCACCAGATTTATCTTTCCAGCTATCGGTCGTGGCAATACTAAAATTACATACCGCCTCACCATTAGGCATGAAACGTACTTCTGGGTCACGCCCCAAGTTGCCTACCAAGATCACTTTATTTACTGATGCCATTTTTATCCCCTCAACAATTGATACACTTGCGTTTGCAAATTGGAGCCATCCCAATCATGCGATTTATCTAACTTCAATATCACGGTGCGCTCTTGTGGCAACACCACCGCTTCAATCACGCCAGCCAGTTTTGCCAGCTCCGCTTTAAGCACAATGGCTCGCTCGCTCGTCATTGGTTCAGCGGCTTCATCCATGCTGTACATTTTGGTTCTAACCGCAGGTGGCGATTGCATTGAAAACGCCAATAATAGCCATAAAAACATCATCACGCCACAAAATATAAACACGCTAGAAAATCCATACACATGCGATAAATAGCCGCCTAAAGCACCACCGACAAAAATACCTAATGATTGCGAGGTATTATAAACGCCGATTGCCGTGCCTTTGGCTGCTACCGGTGCAATTTTACTAATAATTGACGGCAACGATGCCTCAAGCACATTAAATGCAATAAAGTAAATAGTCAGCGATGCCACAATGCCCCAAAAATAATCAATCGACACCGCAAACATCAATTGCGCAAGCAACATCATGGCAATGGCGGCAACAAACACCAGCTTGATCTTAGCTTGTTTTTCTGCATAAATAATCGCAGGCACCATCAAAACAAACGAGGCTAATAATACTGGCAAATAAATATGCCAGTGCTGGTTAACGCCCAAGTCGCTGGATTTCGTAATGGCAAACGGCACCACCACAAACATGGCCATTTGCGCGGCATGCAAGGCAAAAATACCATAATTCAAACGTAATAATTGCGCATTTTTGAGTACATCTTTGAGCTTGGCTGGCGCGGCGCTTGCGTCAGAATGGAAGTGGCTATGCACCGGGTCTGGCACCACAAACTTCACCATAGCAATGGCGGCTAAGGTTAATAGCGCGGTCATGGCAAATATACCGGGCACACCTATCCATTGATTGAGTATTGGCCCGCCTATCAACGAAAGCGCAAAAGCCACGCCTATCGTCGCGCCTATGCCTGCCATAGCCTTGGTGCGATGCTCATCGCGCGTTAAGTCAGCCAGCAAGGCGGTCACCACGGCAGAAACCGCACCTGCGCCTTGAATAACACGCCCTAGAATAATGGCTTCAATGTTGGGCGCTAGCGCGGCTACCATGCTGCCGACTGCAAAGATAGCCAAGCCTAAATAGATGACGGGTTTGCGGCCAAATTTATCGGAAGCCATGCCGAAAGGCAATTGAAACAGTGCTTGTGTCAGGCCATAAGCGCCCAAAGCCAAACCTATCATTAGGCTGCTTGGTTTTTCAGGTAAAGTTGAGGCATAAATTGCAAAAATCGGCAAAATAGAAAACATGCCGAACATGCGCAAACCATAAATAGCGGCCAAGCTCATGGTAGCGCGCGTTTCTACAGGCGTCATTTTTTCTGACGAAATGTCTAACGAGGTCATTGCCTCAGATGCAAGATGATTGGATTGATGATTCGATGTGGACATGAAAAATAATTGAGCTAAATGCAGAAAAGTAGGTATATTAGCAGGTTGACCAAACTTTAGTAAAAGCATGATTGATTCAATCCGTATTCGCGGTGCACGCACCCACAATTTAAAAAATATTTCGCTGGATATTCCGCGTAATAAGCTCGTGGTAATTACGGGCTTATCTGGCTCCGGCAAATCTTCACTGGCTTTCGATACGCTGTATGCTGAAGGT
>Ga0156104_133_pt2 | contig 41891 bp, 41 predicted proteins | sample RifCSPlowO2_02_FD_107757 | JGI IMG/M metagenome (GOLD analysis project Ga0156104, IMG submission 107757) | Methylotenera sp. RIFCSPLOWO2_02_FULL_45_14 | reverse complement strand
TTCAACACGCGCAGCTGGTCAGTTTTAAACGCGCGCCAACAGCAAAAACTATCAGGTGCAACAAGATACTTTTATTAGTTTTGATAACTCACAGCAAGCAAGCTTTATATCGGTCAATGAAGGGCGCACTGGGCAAGGTGTATTAGAGATTGCACAACCTGGACAATCCACTGGCAAAATGATCAACCGTAGTTTGATTGAAAAGCTACTCAAAAAGCAATTAAGCGATGATGACAAACAGGCTGTTATTGAACATGCGGATAACTTTAATACATCATTAGATGCTGTAAAAATATGCGACCCTGCAATTGGCTCAGGTGCTTTCCCCATGGGCTTATTGCAAGAAATTTTTACCGCAAAGCAAACCATTCATAACTTTATGCTTGGAGATTTAAATAGCTTCGAACCAGCCAAAGTAAAACTCAATATTATTCAAAACAGTATTTATGGAGTGGATATTGAACGCGGTGCAGTAGATATTGCGCGTTTACGCTTTTGGCTTAGTTTGGTAGTGGATGAACCAGCACCACAGGCTTTGCCAAATTTAGATTATAAAATTGTAGTCGGCAATAGCTTAATTAGTAAGCTGGGAGATGACGTCATTGAGATTGATTGGGACATTAAGCCAAATAATCATGGCTTGTTTGGCGCAGAAGAAGCAAAAAGCATACAAACCATTCTTAAACAACTCAGCAGCTTGCAAAAAGATTTTTTTAACCCGAGCACGCGTAAAAAAGACCACGCCACTCAAATCCGCAACCTAAAAATTGAACTGCTAATTAACCAGCTAAATTTAATGATAGAAAGCCAAGGGCTTAAACAGCCTCCGCGCAAAACAGCCACTCTAAGCCAAAAAAACTTTGTTGCCCAAACTGAGCTTTACTTGCAAACTCAAGGCTGGTTAAGCCAAATTTCTCAGTTAGAAACACTTAAAACCACTCCTGATGCCGCGCTAGCTTTTTTTGACTGGCAATTGAATTTTGCTGAAGTCATGAATAAAGAGGTTGCTGAAAAAGTTGGTTTTGACATTGTGATTGGCAACCCACCTTATATTAACGTAGAAAATCTAGACCCTACCACAAAAAAATATTTATTTGAAAGATATAAACATATTCAAGGTCGAGCAGATATCTATGTTGGTTTTATTGAAAGATGTACAAGTATCTTAAAATCAAAGGGTATCTTAAGCTTCATTATTCCTTATGCATTTACGAATCAAAATTATGCTGAAGCAATGAGAAACTACCTAATTAACAATACCTTTATAAGTAAACTTGTTGATTTAACAAGTTTTATGGTTTTTGATTCTGCGACTGTTAAAAATATAATTCTATCTGTACAGCAAATCATTCCGAATGATAAAAGAACTCAAATTGTTAAGTTAAACTCTATTAGCGATTTTGAAACAAGCAACTTTAAAATTAGCTATTTGAATCAGAACAACTTTTTATTACTAAATAAGTGTCGGTTGGAAACTAAAGAAATTTTTCATTTATTACCTTTGAAAAACAGAATAGATGAAATTTCCATAAATTTTGAATCAATTTATCTGGTTGCTTATGGGGCAAGGCTAAACAATAAAGTAAATGGGGGTAAAAAAGACACTTACGTGAGTGACTCGCCACTGCCGAGCTACAAACCTTTTGTTGAAGGTAAGGATATTAATAGATACAAGCACAAGCAAACTGGTTGGTTAAATTATCAACCAAGAGAACATTACAACTCTATGTTTAAGGAGTTATTCGAAAATATAAAAATTATGTTTATAAACGTCGTATCAGATCAATTGAGGTTTACTATTGATGCCGATGGTTTGTATAACAGCCACACAGTAATTAATTGTGTGAGGGCGGATTTGCTAGTAAATGCAGAACATACCACTGCAAAGTCATGTGTGCAAAATACTGATCTAAACTTATCTAAAATGTATGAGCATAAATTTGTATTGTCACTGTTAAATTCAAATTTAATTAACTGGTACTTCAGAAACTTTCAGAGTGAAGGCCTGCATTTTTATCCTGATGACGCAAAAAAACTTCCGATCATAAAATTGGATCGCCACGCTGTAAATCAAGCGGTATTTATTCAAATTGTTGATCAGATATTAGAGAGTAAAATTGAAAATAAGTCTACGGAGCACTTAGAACAACAATTAGATAAGATGGTATACAAACTCTATAACCTAAAATTTGATGAGGTCAAACTTATCGACTCAAAATTTGCCTTATCTGAAGCTGAGTATAACGCTATTGTAATTTAGTTTTTAATTTTTCTTTGTATTAGCGTGTTGAATGCCTTGCGTGAAACTTGATAACAAAGCTTCAGCAACATCCAAAGCATTTTCATTGCCAGATTGTGATTTGGCCATTTGCAGAGCTAGGCTATCTTTTTTGTTTTCTATTAGCACCGTAATTGCTTCATTTGTATCAGCACCTGAAATTGCTGCTACGTCATAACCAAGTAGCCAAGCCCCCATTTGTTCAGGGTTGTGATCTACAGCCTCCATAACTTCTGGCGGCAATACTTCATAAATCGTTTCTTTATTGCCTGCTTCACGATAAGTGAGCAGCAGTGTCAGCAAATCAAGTGCGTCTTTGTTTTTGGTAGTTGTTCCTCGCTCTGACCATGCAAATATCTTCAATATTGCTAGCCCAGCCAGCGAGACCACTTTTATAGCTAAATCTATATCTAGCTCTACCAATAGTGCAGACTCAAGCGCCTCTTGATAACCACTTACGCTCATCACTACATCCATCTCAGGTGGCCATGCGATTCTATTTTTAGCGTCTTGCACGGCACCAAATGGGATAATGTCTACAATAAACTCATGCTCAATTAAGCTGGATTTATAGAGCAGTCTCTGCTTTTCTTTGGGAAGCTCCCTAAATTTGCCAGTGGCAACTAAGTTTTGCTTAATTTGGTTATATTGATCCCAGCTTTCAACAACAAACGCAAAATCAATATCGCCTGTTGCGCGGCCAGGGTTTAAGCCATGTATATTTTCAAGCAAAATTACTTTTGCCTGAGCGCCAACCAGCAGTAACTCTAACCCTAGCGTTTTACTCACCTTTTCAATTTCATGTGCAATCTCAACGGTTAGCACGTCTACTGGTTTGATGGGCTTAATTATTTGCATGTTGAATTAACCTGTCATAAATCATTTTTGCCGTCTCTAAGTTGCGTGGATCATTGCTTGCAATAAGGTCTGCGTAGACCAGTAAAGTTGGTACAACCTCTGGTAAAAAGTCAGCGTCATCAAAATCCCAAAAAGCTTCTAATAACTCAATATCGCCATTGGGATCTGGCACAAGCCTATTTTCAACAATCAGCTTGTTCATATTTTTCTTGAACTCCTTGCCATGCAAGTACAAAGTGTAAAAGTTTGGTTTTAGGTAATGTGTAAGCCTATCAGCCGCCACTTCGCCGCCCCATTGGGCTTCGTATTTCTTAACATCAAGATTTTTCCACCAATCCAAATTATTTGCCTTGAACCGTCTTGGGTTTAATTTGGGGCGCAATTTAATTGGGTAGTTTGTCACCCATTCCTGAATGAGCTTTTCTTGCTGAATCAGTACACGATTGTTTTTCTTACCATCCCCAAGGGTGAGCGCTCTTGCGGCTAGGTCATTAAAACCCCAACCTACTGCACCCAGTGCAATGCCTGCCACTTTGGCAATTTCACGGTAAGGTGCATTTAACATATCAGTATTACACAGCAACGCAAACACCATGCGCAGGTTGGTTGGCGTAAGTGCTTTGCCACCTTTGAAATAGTTCATCGGGTTATTTTGATATTGATCTAGTTTTTGACCCTTTATCAAAATGAAGAAATCTGGTGTATTAATGTAAGCGTTACCTGCCAAGTCAATAAAGTTAAGCCCTAGCTCTTTGCAATTATCTGCGGCCGCATCTGTCAGTTTGGGTGCAATTAGTAATGGTGCTTGGTTAAACTCTTCTAGCTGATGTTTAACCTGGGCAACTGTAGCAAAACGATCAACATTTTTAACTTCAACTACAAAAGCGTAATTTTTGTTGTTATGCGCAATTTTGATATGCGCATCTGCACGTGCGTGCGTAGCTGTTGGCTCATACTGAACAACTTCAATATCCAATCCAGCAGTTTGCCTCAGGGCATCTATCGCCTGATCAAGCATGTCTTTATCTTTAATGTTATGTAATTCCATTTCGTTCATTTAATACTCTTGTTCACGTTACGTGAACATTACATCAAACTGAACATCACAGTCAATACTTTTGTTCAATTATATTTACCGTTCACGTAACGTGAACTATTATAATTAATGAACATGAATTCAAATATGCGCTGTATTCTAAATATGTATTAGAGTAGAATTAATGCTGAGGATTAGGCAAAGTTTCGAAGAGTTTAAGATGTTTGGGGTAACTTTAGGGGTAACATATTTTTAATAAATACTTAAACCCATGTAGATAAAGGCTTGCAAGAACATGTTTGGTTGACTCTTTCCCACCAATTACCATTCCTAGTTAGTCTAGGTAATTATAGAGAACCCGCATAAGTGCGGGTTTTTTATTGGTTTTTTGTCCTCACTTGTCCAAAGTTTACCTCCATAATCCTGCATTTAACTGGGGTATGTTTGGGGGTACGCTTGCATATACCCCACTTTTACGTGCTAAGATATCCTCCCCTCCATCACGCCATTCAGGCACGAAGTCCACAAGAATGCACTTTCTGCATTATAAAAATCAATAAATTGCGCGCAGACGAGTCAAGTAATTTGACTCTAGTCATTGGGTAACGAGGAGGATTAACGATGCTTGTAAACTGCAACTTTCGACCGCCGTTCGAGGCTCACACATTCCCGCTGATTATCCAACCTTGCAGTTCTCAGACTTCTCTCTGGCCCCGCACATACGCCTCGAACTGATCGACCGGCAATGGTTTGCTAAAGTAATACCCCTGCACTTCGTTACAACCCTGTAAACGCAGAAACGCCAGTTGCTCTGAAGTTTCAACGCCTTCGGCAATGGTTTGCATACCAAGGCTATTCGCCAAGCTGATGATGGCGGTGACGATGGCCTTATCTTCTGGGTCTTCGGTAATGTCGCGCACGAAGGACTGGTCGATTTTGAGCTTGTAGACCTGGAAGCGCTTGAGATAACTCAACGAAGAATAGCCGGTACCGAAGTCGTCAATCGACATGCGCACACCGCGTTCGTGCAGATCGTCCATCACCGCGATGGCTCTGAGCGGGTCATCCATCGCGACACCCTCAGTCAGCTCCAGCTCCAGATACTGCGGCGGCAGCTTCGTCTCTGCAAGAATCTGCGTGACCAATTCAGGCAGGCGAGGATGGCGGAACTGCACGGCTGAGAGGTTAACCGCGATGATCATCGGCTCAATGCCGCTGTCCATCCAGCTCTTTAACTGATGCACAGCGCTACGCAACACCCATTCACCAATTTGCAGAATCTGGCCGCTGGCCTCCGCGATCGGGATGAATTCAGCCGGTGAAACCGCACCCAACTCGGGATGCTGCCAGCGCAGCAACGCTTCCGCACCGATGATGCGCCCATCATGCAACGACACCTGGGGCTGATAATGCAGCCGCAGCTGGTCGCGTTCCAGCGCATGACGCAGGGCGTTCTCCAGCTGCAAAGTGCGAGCTGAATGCGTCTGCATTTCCTGCGTAAAAAACCGGTAAGTGTTGCGCCCATCGCGCTTGGCGCGGTACATCGCAACGTCGACGCACTTGTAGAGCGACTCAAAATCTGCGCCGTCGCTGGGGTACATGGCGATGCCAATTGAGATCGTAATGTTCAATTCATATTGTTCGATCTGGTAGGCATGGGCGACTGCCTCCAGTAATTTCTCAGCCACATGCGCTGCACCGTCGGCATCGGTGCCCGGCAATACCAGAACGAATTCATCCCCACCCTGACGTGACAGCGTATCTTCCTCACGCACTGCCGATTTCAAGCGTTTTGCCACCTCTATCAGCAACGCGTCGCCGATGCGGTGGCCGAGCGTATCGTTGATATTCTTGAACTGGTCGAGGTCAAGATATAGCACTGACAAAGGCACATTGCTACGCTGAGCCATGCTAAGGGCATGGTTAATGCGGTCGTTGAACAACGTCCAGTTCGGCAGCCCTGTGAGTTGATCAAAATACGCTAGCAGTTGAATGCGTTCCTCGGCTTGCTTGCGCTCAGTGATGTCTTGTACGGTACCAATGCCAGATATAGGGCGATCTTGATAGTCCCTTTCGATTTCGGCTCGCTCCCTTACCCAGCGAGTCTCCCCATCCACCACGACTCGATGCTCAACGTCGTAAGCTGCGCCAGCAAGCGCCTCGTTCCAGGATTTGAGCACCATTTCGCGATCATCGGGATGTATGGCAGAAATCATTGTATCCAGATCAATAGTTTCTTGCCTTGGGATGCCCAATATACGATTAGTTTCCGCCGACCACTCAAGCCGATTAGTATTGACATCGAGATGCCAACTTCCGACGTGTGCAACGGCCTGAGCACGATTGAGGTTATCCTCGCTATGTTGCAGTACGATCTCGGTAAGTTTGCGCTCCGTAATATCCTCGTAGACGCCAAGTACGCCTATCATTTTGTTTTCAGCATCATGTAGTGGTACTTTGGATGTGCGCAGCCAGATGGTTTTGCCATCAGACGTGGTCTGTGGCTCGTCATAGGAAAGTCTGGGGATGCCTGTGTCCATGACCTGTCGATCATCGGCGCGGTATAGTTCCGCCTGCTCCTGCCAGCCCAACTGGTAGTCGTCTTTGCCGAGTAGATCCGCTGGTTCGGCTTCTCCTGCATCCTTGGCAAAAGAGGGATTGCAACCCAGATAACGTAATTCTTTATCTTTCCAGAAAATGCGCATGGGTGCTGTGTCAATGATGGCCTTGAGCAAATTTTTTGAATCAGCAAGTGCGCCTTCCGCTTGCATGCGCTCTGCCTCGCGAGCGAAGTTGTCCAGTGCAAAACTAATATCTATCGCCATTTCAACCAGCAGGTTGCGCGCGGCTTCGTCGAAGGCGTTGACCTCGTCGGCATATAGTACAAAAACACCAATGCCCACACCGTTCCTGAGCAACGGCAGCGCGGCCGCAGAACCCCAACCGAAGCGCACGCCGCGCTCATGCCACGGCGTTAATGCAGGGTCATGCTGAAAATCCTGGCACCAGAACGGTCTATTTTCGCGGATAGCGGTACCGCCCGGACCACGCCCAGACGGATCATCGGCGTCCGTCGAAATCTGGATGCCTTCCAGATATTCTGCACCTTCGCCGTAGAAGGCAACCGGCTTGACCCGCTGACTCGCCTCGTCCACCAAGCCAATCCACGCCATTTTCATGCCGCCGGACTCTACCGCGATGCGACATATTTGCGGGAACAGTTCCGCTTCAAGGGTGCAGCGCACGATAGCCTCATTGCACTGGCTCAATGCGGCGTAAAGTTGGGTCAGCCGCTGATTCTTTTCTTCGACCACCTTGCGTTCAGACATCTCACGCTGGAGTTCTTCATTGGCGCGCAATAAGTCTGCCGTGCGTTGTTTAACCCGAGCTTCCAACTCATCGCTTCCGCGCTGAATCCGTTCGTTCGCCACATGAAGCTGATGAACATGATCGCGGCTCTCGAGCAATGTCGCGACTGTATTCGCCGTATTCGCCAAATAGGGTTGACAGAAGGTGAACTGATCCTCGTTGTCGAAGGAGAGGAAGAGTGCGCCGTAGACTTGATGTGAGGTACGCAGCATGAAGAGCTTGATTGACGGCGGTGTGGCTAGCGGCGATCCATTTTCCCGGCAATCTTCACAAGCACGGCAGAGATCCCGGTACATCGCATCGTCCGGCGTGAGCACGCCGCGGATACAGACATGCACGTCCTTCACACCCGGGATGGTGGAGAAGGATCGGCACAAAAAAGAGGCTATTGATGTTTCATTCGGCAGCACCTCCAAAGCGTGCTGAATGAGCAACAATTTTCCCAGTGCTATTGATTGGGCGTCCGTGGTGGGCATCAGGAGATCAGCCTTTGCTTACAGCGATGCCAGAAATTCGGCAGGCGGCACATAATATGGATTGCGCACCACCTGGCCGCGAACAATCATCATCGGATGGACATTCAGGACATCGTAAATCGTGGCGCCATCAAATCGATTGGCGTCATACTGGCATATCAGCGTAATCGGATTTTGTTCCACCAGAAGATTGAGGCGCGACTCATATTCGATCAGCTTCTCGCTCCCTGGAATTCCACGCAGCGCCCACGCCATTTCACCCGTGGCGCGCGCTCCGTTGTAACCCTCTGTCTGGCTCCGGCGATAGAACTCGCCCACTTTCTCCAGCATGGCTGCGGGTTCGAAGCACCCATCGCAGCAATAGGTTTTCACAGCGTCAGAAATCGCGAGTTGCTCTTGCTTTGCACCCGGCGAAAGCGAGATGCCAAGCGAAGACAGATGATCGCGCATTTCTGCCGGGGAAATTGCATCCACGAAATACCCTACCAGTTCACCGCCAAGCAGGCCGCTTTCAACGAACTTGGCAATGACTTCCTTGCGCTCTTCCTCGTCCTTGTAGATGTAACAGATATGTGTCCCCTGTGGGAATAAATCCGATGTAAAGCCAAGGGATATGTTATTCATTTGGTGCTCCTTATTAAGGGACATGACATTAACTTGTTTGATCAAATTGCATCTAGTTTCAATAGTTGGTTCTGGTTAATTGGCTGTTAATTAAAGTTGATCTCCGACTCACTTTTCCTCTAAGTGTCACGGGGGATTACCACGGGAAGCTATGTATTTAATAGCCTACTATTTAACAGAGTTACAATTTTCTTACTATGATGTAACGAATTGTCGCAGCTTTTTTTAATTACTAACAAATGACATCTTTGGGTGATACCAAACAGCGGCGACGTACCCACCTTAATATGTGCTTAGATCCCTTTTTTATCTTTCAAATTCGCCCCAAGACGCTTCAGAAACTTTATAACCGATTTTGGATTTATCTAAGTCCTGCACATCCAAAAAATAGAAATCATCGTTCACTAGATTATTTTTTTATCTGCTGATATTGAGCCTTTGTGAAGCTGAACTGGAAATCTCCAGTAAATTTTCACCACCACGTTGCCTGTGATTTTGGAAATATGAGCAATTAAATTGCTTTCTAAAACATTGGAGTAACGGAACCGCTTTAGCGGTTCCGATTCTATCAATGTAACGAAGCGTTTATTTCCTTCTAATTTAAAACAGGTTGCCTGCACCTCCGCTCCAGTCCTCATAAAATACTGTGTAATGAATTTCGATATACTGTTGATGGACTTTTCTAAAAATATTGTCATAGGATTACATATCCCATGCAGAGATTGCATCAATTTAGCAAACTTATCCCGCAACGATGAGGACTCTAAACAAGTGATACAAAAGCCCGTTTTCTATATGTATTAATCTCCACATGTATAAAAAAATGCATTTTCTATACATGTTTGAGTTAGTATATCTAAAAATTAGCATTTTCTATACATGATATGGTGAGGAAAACGTTGGATGCATACTATCAACCCACTTGAGCAATTAAACGTAGCGCGTTTTTAATCGCCTGCGATATTAAAAAAACTGGCCATCAGCAGCCGTCGCTTGGCGGAGCTGAAAGGCATTGCGGGGTCGATTCCAAATCAGGGTATTTTGATCAATACGCTGAGCTTGCAAGAAGCGAAAGACAGCTCTGAAATTGAAAACATCATCACCACGCATGATGAGTTGTTTAAAGATGATGTGCTGCCAGAAGCGTTTGCCAACCCAGCTGCAAAAGAGGTGTTGCGCTATCGTCAGGCTTTGCGTGTGGGGTTTGAGCAAGTCAAGCAAAGCGGGTTGATTACCGCCAACCATATTATCGAGATTCAGGCCGAACTGGAACGCAACAATGCGGGTTTTCGTAAGCTGCCAGGTACTGCGTTAAAAGATGGTGGCGTGTAAACAGTGTTACCGCCACCGCAAGATCCAGCCGAGATTGTAGCTTTGATGCGGAACTTAGAATGCATTATCAATGATGCAGGATTATTTGCTGTAGACCCGTTAATTAAGATGGCGTTGATTCATCACCAGTTTGAGAGCATTCATCCGTTTTACGATGGAAATGGCCGTACAGGCCGTATTTTGAATGTGCTGTATTTGGTGAAAGAAGGCTTGCTGGATATTCCCGTGTTGTACCTAAGCAGCCACATTGTGCACACCAAGGCAGACTATTACCGTTTGCTGCAAACCGTGCGCGTGGATGACAGCTGGGAAGATTGGGTGCTGTATATGCGTATATGCTAGAAGCGGTAGAACAAACCGCAGTGCAAACGATTGCTACAAATGACATTTTGATGGGTAATACAGGGCAGAAATCATAACTAAAGATCAACCAGAATAAGAAGTGCTAGGCTGACGACCGATGTTTACTACGTCCACGCTGACGGCCCTGATATATTAGGTAGATTAAATTCAAAATATGCTTGCTATAAAACCGACATTCAATGAAATGAGGACAACCGTGAACCAATCAAATCAACTTGGTTGGTCATAGTAAAACGCACATTCAGCATTTAGGCATCACTATTTTATTTCTTGTTTCGTTACATAATTATGAAAAATAAATTTGCTTAGGGATGCAAGAAAAGAATACGATTTTAGATTGCAACTGGTGTCAGTTTTGTATCTTTTCAAGGTGATGCCGAGATTAAGTTTAAACAGCATTTGGGAAGATTTAGTTTTTCTACATTTAAGATGTGGGATAAAATACCCCAAATGGTGTTTTAATAAACACTTATATTTCAAATGGTTAAAGAATAAACGCCAATTAACGACTAATAATAAGCGAGTAAGATCTAACAAAAAAACACCTGATTTTCGGATTCACTATCCTGACTATATCGAACGTTTTTTTGCGGTGTCTGTTGCCTGTTTGTTTTTGCGCTTATCAACAGGCAGCGTTTCTGCTTCAAGTAACTTTTGTTGTTTTTCAGCTTCTAACAAGGCTTCTGAGGCTTTTCTGCGCTCCACTATGCGGGCTTGCGCTTCTAGCAGTTCATCTAATGAAATCAAGCCATCCTGATTAGTATCTACACTACTAAAATGCCTGGCAATTTGTGGCAGTTTTTCTGTAGCCTCTTGTCGATCAAGGGTGCCATCATTATCGTTATCGGCATCTGAAAACCGAGCTTCAATGCTTTTTTTCATCGCGCGACGACGCTCTTCAATTTGGTCATGGCTTGAGTCAACGGAACGCGCGTAGTCCTCTAACGCCTTACGTAATCTCTCTCGATGTTCCGGGCTAAAGTTTAGATTAAGCGTTTGTTGCATACCCTCAACTCTCACTTTTTCGTCTGCTATGGGTTGCTCTACATCTAATATGCGCCTTGGTTTATCTTCTGTAGGATAAAATTGATTGCTGCGTTCACCCGCGCTCACGCTAAAAGAAACGCCTAGTCCAACACATAAGGTTAAGCATAGGTGTTTGGCAATTGATAAATTGTTTTTCAAAATCAAATTCAAGGATTCAACTTTCAAACATTAACCAGCAGGATTCAAGTCGCATAATCATGAACTGCGATTGTAAACTGAATGTTTCAGCAAGTCGCCAAATTGTAAGAATTTGTAAAAAGTTATGGTTATGATCTTTACTACAAAAAACTTCGTTAGTTTACTACTTGAGCATTTAATGTTTATCCAAATTAGCTTACACTTTGTCAGCATTGAAAATTTAATTGCGTGACCTGACTTTTCAATATAGTCTAGATTAAATGAAAACATCGCTGAGTACAATCCTAGTTGGGGAAAATAATGGTTGAGCAAAATAAAAAGATTTTAGTTGTGGATGACGATGTGCGATTACGTGAGTTATTACAACGCTACCTAACCGAGCAAGGTTTTAACGTTAAGGCCGTGGCAGACGCAAAAGAGATGGATGCTACGCTAGCCACCGACACCATTGATTTACTCGTGTTAGATTTAATGCTTCCAGGCGAAGATGGTTTATCTATTTGCCGCAGAATGCGTGGCTCTGGTGCAATGATACCTATTGTGATGCTAACCGCACGTGGCGATGAAGTTGACCGTATTATCGGGCTTGAAATGGGCGCCGATGATTATTTGCCTAAACCGTTTAACCCGCGTGAATTGTTAGCTCGCATCAACGCTGTGCTGCGCCGGCATGAACGTTTAGTCCCCAGCGCACCCGCTAGTAACGCTGAAAGTGTCACCATTGGTGACTTTGCATTTAATGCTTCCACACGCTCTTTAAGCAAAAATGGCACCGCAATTGCTATTACTAGCGGTGAGTTTGCATTACTCAAAGTATTTGTTGATCATCCACGCCAACCATTGTCACGCGATAGGCTCATGCAACTGGCGCGTGGGCGAGAGCTAGATGTATTTGACCGTAGCATTGATGTGCAAGTGTCGCGCTTGCGTAAACTGATTGAACCAGACCCGGCACACCCGCGCTATTTGCAAACCATGTGGGGGTTTGGTTATGTATTCATACCCGATGGTGAAGCTGATCATTAACTTTATAGAGACTCCCCTTAATACACATTTAGGATTTTATTAAATTAAATTTTTTCACTTTGCACCCTTGTTAACTCTCAACATTTAAGCTGCCATCAGAATTGCGTCTTTTACCCAATACCCTACTCGCTAGAGTGATGTTGCTTATCGCTATTTTATTGGCGATTGGGCAAGTTGCCTCATTGCAAATCTTTGAGTATTTTGAACGTGGTCCGCGCGCAGAAGCAACCGCGCTGCAAGCGGTTACCGTGGTCAACTACACGCGTGCGTCGCTCATTGCCTCGCAAGAAAGTTTACGTTTGGCGCTACTTTCTGAACTCACAGGTAAAGAAGGTGTGCGTGTGTATTCAGCAGACTTTATGGAGGAAATTGAGCCACTGCCAGCTGATCCGTTTATCAATATGGTGGCGGATAAAATTCGTGAACGGCTAGGGGTTGAAACGATTATTACCGTTAATCATTACGGTATTGAGGGGCTTTGGGTGAGTTTTGGTATTGGCATGGATGACTTCTGGGTGGTGATTCCACGCATTCATGTAGACCGACCATTCCCCTGGAAATGGCTGGGGTGGGTGGTCTTGGTGCTGCTACTCTCACTTGCTGGTGGCTATTTCATTGCGGCGCGGATTAACCGCCCCCTACACTTACTCATGAATGCTGCCAACAGGCTTCGCAAGGGTGAGCTCCCAGAAAAACTGCCTGAGGGTAGCTTTGCTGAGCTACGTGAAGTAAACGACACTTTTAATAAAATGGCGGATTCATTAGCAGAACTTGATGCAGAAAGAACCTTGATTTTAGCGGGGGTTTCACATGATATTCGCACCCCTTTAGCACGATTACGGCTATCAGTAGAAATGCTGCCCGATGAAAATTGTGCCAGCTTAAAAACTGGCATGATTCAAGACATTGCCGATATGGACAACATCATTCATCAGTTTTTAGATTTTGTGAAAGGAGTAGAAGGCGAGCCTACACAAATGATAGACATCAATACGCTGTTGCAGGCACTGCATGACCGCCAAGCGCGCGCTGGGCGCGATTTAGTGGTGCAGTTAGCGCCCACTTACGTTGTGCCGGTCAAGCCGCTGGCGATGCAACGCTTATTAGACAACCTGGTTGGTAATGCCTATGCCTACGGTCGCGGGCATGTGCGCGTGACCAGTCAAATTATGGCAGATTGTATTGTGATTAGCATATTTGACAATGGTCCTGGCATTCCTGAAAGCCACGTTAAAAAATTGCTAAAACCATTTGAGCGACTTGATACCGCACGTAGCAACGCAGGCGGTAGCGGGCTAGGCCTTGCCATTGCTGACCGCATTGCAAAACTGCACCATGGCAAACTTGAGCTGATTAACCGACCAGAGGGTGGGCTAGAGGCACGGCTGAGTATTCCTATTAAGAATTAGGCTCAAACCAAGACAATTTCTCTCGCAATTTTACGACTTCACCAATAATGGTTAAGCAAGGCGGTTTTAAACCCGCTGCAGTTACTTTTTCAGCCAAGTCAGCCAAGGTAGCAACCACCACCTTTTGCCTTTGTGTTGTGCCTTGTTGCACCACGGCAACGGGCATATCAGCAGGCACTCCATGTTCAATCAGCTTTTCACATATTTGCGCCAAACCCACCAAGCCCATATAGATCACGACGGTTTGCCTTGGGCGAGACATCGCCACCCAATCCAAATCTAACGTGAGCTCTTTTGAGTTCTCTTTGGCTTTTAAATGCCCAGTTATAAACAAACAGGCTTGGGCGTAATCACGGTGCGTAAGCGGAATACCCGCATAGCTAGAAACACCATTAGCTGCGGTAATGCCTGGCACCACTTGAAACGGCACGCCGCGTGCCATTAAGGTTTCAATTTCCTCACCGCCACGGCCGAATATGAATGGATCACCGCCTTTTAAGCGCAACACACGCTTACCTTGCAATGCTAACTTAGCTAAAAGTTCGTTAATTTCCTCTTGCGGCAACGTATGCTGGTCGCGTGACTTACCCACATAAATCAGCTCTGCATCACGCCGTACCAGCGCCATCACCTCTGGGCTCACCAGTTTGTCATACACACAAATGTCACATTGCTGCATCAGGCGTAACGCTCTAAATGTGAGTAAATCCGGATCGCCAGGGCCACCGCCCACTAAAAACACCTCACCTTTATGGGCTGCAATATCTGGGTCATCAATTAAGTGCTGCAGCAACTCACGCGCTGCTTGTTCTTGGCCAGACAATACGCGCTCGACCATAGGGCCTTGCAATACGTCTTCCCAAAAAATACGCCGCTCCTGCGTTGTGGCAAACTTGAGCTTTACTTTATCTCTAAATTCACCTGCTATTTCAGCAATACGCCCATAGCCCGCAGGCAACATCGTCTCAATTTTGGTGCGAATGTAACGTGCCAGCACGGGCGCATTGCCCTCGCTAGAAACTGCAATCACCACCGGGCTACGCTCAATAATCGACCCCATGGTAAACGTGCATAAATCTGGTGCATCGACGACATTGACGGGAACATTCAGGGCTTGTGCATCGCGAGAAACGGCTTCGTTAACAGCTTGATTATCCGTGGCAGCAATCACCAAACATGCGCCTACTAGCTGACTTTGTTCAAAATGTGCTTTAATAAGCTTAACTTTTTTATCTTCGATTAGCACTTGTATTGCATCAACCACGCTTGGCGAAACAACCGTCACATCAGCGTCGGCTTTAAGCAGCATGTTAATTTTACGCGCAGCCACATCACCGCCGCCGATTACAACACAATAACGATTTTTGATATTTAAAAAAATGGGGAATGCTTGCATGTTGAAATATGGGTATTAAGATAAAGCTATTTTACCTGCTACCAAGCAACTTTGCGTGTGGCTAATGGCCAAATACGCTAAAATTACACTTTAAAATTGAGCATCACGCCCTTGAACACACCCAAAAAAGTTTTTATTAAGACCTTCGGCTGCCAAATGAATGAATACGATTCATCGCGCATGGCGGATATGCTTGCATCATCTGACGGCATGATAGAAACCTTGACGCCTGAAGATGCCGATGTCATTTTGCTTAATACTTGTTCCGTACGTGAAAAAGCGGAAGACAAAGTATTCAGCCACTTAGGGCGTTTTATTTCGCTTAAAGAAAAAAATCCAAATCTGGTAATTGGTGTGGGTGGCTGTGTTGCGTCGCAAGAAGGTGAAAACATCATCAAACGTGCGCCGTATGTAGATGTAGTATTTGGCCCGCAGACTTTGCACCGCTTGCCTGAGATGATTAAAAAAAGCCAAGACAGCCATTCATCGCAAGTGGATATCAGCTTTCCTGAAATTGAAAAATTTGACCACCTGCCACCACCGCGTGTAGAAGGTGCCAGCGCATTTTTAAGCATTATGGAAGGCTGTAGCAAGTATTGCAGTTTTTGCGTAGTGCCATATACGCGCGGAGAAGAAGTCTCACGCCCGTTTGCAGATATTTTGACCGAAGCCGTACAACTGGCAGAACAAGGTGTAAAAGAAATCACCTTGCTGGGACAAAATGTGAATGCTTACAGCACTGAATACGATGGTGTTGAAGCAGATTTGGCGATGCTGATTGAAACCATTGCTGAAATCCCGCAAATAGAACGCATACGTTTCACTACCAGCCACCCCAATGAGATGAATCAAAGGCTGATTGATTGTTTTGCTAACATTCCAAAATTGGCGGTACAGCTACATTTGCCCGTACAAGCGGGTTCTGACCGTATTTTAATGGCGATGAAGCGCAATTACACTGCGTTGCAATTCAAATCAATCATTCGTAAGTTGCGCGCTGCCAGCCCTAATTTAACGTTTACATCCGATTTTATTATCGGCTTTCCAGGTGAAACGGAAAGCGATTTTGAAGCGACAGTAAAACTGATGCAAGACGTTGGTTTTGATGCCAGCTTCAGCTTTTTATATAGCCCACGCCCTGGCACACCTGCCGCCTTTTTGAAAGATGACACCCCGCAAGAAGTTAAATTGGCGCGCTTAACTAAACTGCAAACCATTAACGAGGCACAAGCCAAAGCCATCTCACAAGCCATGCTAGGCACCACACAACGCGTGCTGATTGAAGGCGCATCATGGAAAAACAGTGACTTACTGGCAGGTAAAACAGACAACAATCGCGTGGTAGATATTGCAGGCGATGCCAGCCTGATTCATCAATTTGTACATGTGAAAATTACCGATGTATCAAACCCGCGCCGCTTATTAGGCGAAATCATTTAGGTCTTATTTAAACATGGAAATCACCTTACAACCTGAAGACAATGTCCGCTTGGCCAACCTCTGTGGTGCCTTGGATGAAAACATCAAGCAGATTGAAACCGCACTTGAGGTGAACATCAACCGCCGTGGCGGCACGTTTAACGTAAGTGGTAAATTAGAAAACACGCGTCTTGCCGTTCAGTTGATTGAAAACTTCTACATCCGCGCCAAAAAACCGATTGAGTTAGAAAACATACAATTGGGCTTGGTAGAAATCGATAAATTAAAACCTGAAGATGTGGCAACCTCTGCCATGCCCGTACTGATGACGCGCCGCGGTGACCTGCATGGACGCACACCGCGCCAAGTAGCGTATTTGCAACAAATTCAAGACCACGACATTACGTTTGGCATTGGTCCGGCAGGTACGGGTAAAACTTATTTGGCGGTTGCGTGTGCGGTGGATGCGATGAGCCGTGACCGCGTTAAACGCATTGTGCTGGTGCGCCCAGCGGTTGAAGCTGGCGAGAAATTAGGCTTTTTACCGGGCGATTTAAACCAAAAAGTTGATCCGTATTTACGCCCTTTGTATGACGCCTTGTACGATTTAGCAGGTTACGACACCGTGAATAAAATGTTTGAGCGTGGCGCAATTGAAGTCGCCCCGCTCGCCTACATGCGTGGCCGCACGCTCAACCAAAGCTTTATTATTTTAGATGAAGCACAAAACACCACGCCCGAACAAATGAAAATGTTCTTAACGCGTATCGGCTTTGGCACTAAAGCGGTAATTACGGGTGATGTAACGCAAATTGATTTACAAAAACATCAAAAAAGCGGTTTGGTAGAAGCGCAAAAAGTTTTAAAAGATATCAAAGGTATCGCCATGACGCATTTTTTATCTGGCGATGTAGTACGGCATCCGTTGGTACAGAAAATTGTGAATGCTTATGAAGAGTACGAGCATAAAAACAAAGACTAGAACCAGCACGCAAGCGCTTAATACTGCTTGCTTTTGTGTTTTAATCCAATCAAGATATTATCAAATATCGTAACGGCTTGGCTCAGGGATAAAAATGACACCCAATAGATTTAGCAAAGTAATGCAGCGTAGCCTGAGCGTGGCGGGACAAATTGTGCTCATTGTAATTGGCCTTGCCTCTATTTTTGCGGTATTTCAGGCTATTACACATATTTGGCAAGCACGCACGATTACCGTAGGCGATATTCTGTTGCTGTTTTTGTATCTCGAAGTAATGTCCATGCTCAATCACTACCTGAGCGCAGGCAGCCTGCCAGTGAGGTATCCGCTCTATATTGGCATTATTGCTTTGGCGCGCTTTCTGGTATTGGACATCAAAGAGCTTGATGCGATGAGGATGTTTGCATTGTCAGGTTCAATTCTATTGATTGCGCTGGCAATTCTCATCGTACGCTATGGTCATGTGCGCTTTCCCTATACTGACGGCACTGACTTGCAATCAAAATAACGATTAAAACTCAATGCCCAAACTACACGCATCCATTCAATATGCATCAAATCAGACCAATCTGCCTACTGCGAGTCAATTTCGCCAGTGGGCAAAAACAGCGTTACGTGTAGATACCGAAGTCACCATCCGTATCGTAGATGAAGCTGAAGGGCGCGCACTGAACAACACCTATCGCGATAAAGACTACGCCACCAATGTACTCACGTTTCCACTGACCGAAGAACCACATTTAATGGGTGACATTATTATTTGTGCGCCTGTGGTTGAAGCAGAGGCAAAGGCGCAAAACAAGGCATTACACGCCCACTACGCCCATTTAACTGTACACGGTATTTTGCATTTGCATGGCTACGACCATGAAAATGAAGCACAGGCTGAACTGATGGAAGGGATAGAAACTGCAATTATCACAAAATTAGGGTATCCTTCACCTTATCTCATTACATAGGGTGCCTACAGCATGGCTACCGAGTCGGAAAAGTTAAGTCACAATAAAGCAAGTAACAACAAAGTAAGTAACAAGCCCAGCTTGCTGGAACGTTTAAGTCATTTTTTATTACGCGAACCTGAAGATCGCGAGCAGTTAGTAGAGTTGCTGCATGGCGCCTACGAAAACAGCTTGATGGATGCAGATTCCCTCGCCATGATTGAGGGTGTGCTGCAAGTAAGTGAAATGCAAGTGCGCGACGTTATGATTCCGCGCTCTCAAATGGATGTCATCGACATCACCGACACGCCCGAAGTATTTATTCCCCACGTCATTGAAACCGCTCACTCGCGCTTCCCTGTCATTGAAGACAACAAAAATGACGTCATTGGCATTTTGCTCGCTAAAGATTTGTTGCGTTATTACGCAGGTGAAGACTTTGAAGTGCGCGATATGCTACGCCCCGCAGTGTTTATTCCTGAATCTAAACGCTTAAATATATTACTCAAAGAGTTTCGTAGTAACCGCAACCATATTGCCATTGTAGTGGACGAATATGGCGGCGTGGCTGGCATGGTGACGATTGAAGATGTATTAGAGCAAATTGTCGGCGACATTGAAGATGAATACGATTACGACGAAGACGAAGATAACGTTATTCAAAATGCTGATGGTCAATATCGCGTTAAAGCGCTCACCGAAATTGCCGATTTTAACGAAATTATTGGCACGGCATTGAGTGACGAAGAGTTTTCTACCATTGGTGGCTTGGTGGTCAATCAATTCGGCCACTTACCAAAACGTAATGACGAAATCACGTTTAGCGGACTGCATATCAAGGTGTTACGTGCTGATAGCCGTCGCCTGCACAGCATTTTAGTTGAAGTCATATCAAAAGAAACCGAACCAGACGCGGCATAATCGACTCGCCAGAAAAACTGGAGCCACTTGCAAAACCAGCGGAACTAAACCAGAACTGGTTAGTTCATAGATATTACGGGCCATTTAGTTAAAACCACTAACATTCGCTGGAGTTCATCATGAAACATTTAGTACTTGCGTGGCTGGCTATTGCGCAATTTTCATTAGTTCAGACAGTTGTTGCAGAAGAAATTCTTACCAATAAAGCAGAAATTCCAACGTTAGAGCAAGACTTTGTTAAGTCGATCAATAAATTCACCAAGGCGGAAATAATCGAGCAGTTTGGCGAACCGGCTAAAGCAGATGATGTAAAAATAAAAAGTACAGGCAAGGTCGTGGCTTCTATTTGGTTATATCACTTTATTAACACGGCAGCCGATGGTGCTTATTACGAAACAACCGAGTTAGATTTTATTGATGATAAAGTCGTGATGGTCGCATTTTTGAACAACGATGGCGCAGAAGGCCCTGAAAGTGGCAAGCAATACGAATTTCCTCAATAAACCATACGATTCATAAAATTAAGAAGGGCTTAACAGCCCTTTTTAATTGTTTCGCCCTTTTATTCCAATACGTTATTTTTTCAAAGCGTCACGGATTTCACGCAACAACACAACATCTTCTGGTGTTGGCGCTGGCACTGCTGCCTCCTCGGCTTTTTTGAGTCGATTCATTTGTTTTACTAACATAAAAATAACAAATGCCAAGATAGCAAAGTTAATAACAATCGTCAAAAAATTGCCATAAGCCAACATTGGCACACCCGCCGCTTTTAACGCAGCATAAGTGCCTACGTTGCCTTCTGGAATTGCGGCTAACGCTACAAACATATTGGTGAAATCAACACTGCCGATAACTTTTCCGATCAGCGGCATAATAATATCGCCTACTAATGACTCAACAATTTTACCGAACGCAGCGCCAATAATGACACCCACGGCCAAGTCCATTACATTGCCTTTTAAAGCAAATTGTTTAAATTCTGACGCGATACTCATGCCCATCTCCCCTAATAAAATAATCCATATTCAGCTTAAAATTTGCTACTGATCAACCTAACGTTTTTTGCAGGCTAAATATAGGTCTTAAGCATCCAAGCTGTCAATCCCAAGCGGTCAATCTTAGTGCGCCAATTTGATGTTAATTTTTGTTATCTAAACCCGTAACAAGCTACAATTGGGCCCATGTCATTATTTACCACGCACAAATTGCTCAAATTATTCTCCTTACTTCTACTCGGCGCATTCAGCGTATTAGGTTTTTCGCCGTTTTATTTTTACCCAGCCAGTATCGTTTCGCTGATTGGTTTATGTTATTTCTGGTGTTCGACTGACAGCCCCAAGCAAGCTGCACTTGCCGGCTTTGTGTATGGGCTGGGGCTATTTGGCGCAGGTATTTACTGGATCTACATTAGCCTGCACACTTTTGGTGGTATGCCAAGCTTCATGGCAGGCTTTTCAACTTTTGTGTTAGCCGCCTTTATGGCGTTATTTCCTGCAGCAGTCGGCGCACTCAGTAAGCGCATTTCTAACAGTAATCATGATGCAATGATCATTGCCATCCCTGTATTCTGGGCATTATCAGACTGGGTGAGAAGCTGGATTTTTACCGGGTTTCCATGGCTCACTATTGGTTACAGCCAAGTTCCACATAGTCCATTAGCCGGCTACATGCCAATAATAGGCGTGTATGGCGTGACGCTGATTACGGTATTTATTGCCAGTTTGACTGCATTCTGGTTTGCCAAAAAACCAGCCGCCATGATTTGGCGACGCAACAGTATTGCCGCGCTAATACTCATTATTGTCTCAGGTTATTTATTGAAACTGGTTGAATGGACTGCGCCGAGCGGCGACCCGCTCAGCGTGAGTTTATTGCAAGGCAATATTGCACAAGATATGAAATGGAATCCTGAAATCGCTCAGCACACACTCAATCAATACCTCACCATGGCAGAAGCCAGTAAAGCCAAGTTAATTATCATGCCAGAGACCGCGCTACCTGTGCTATCGAGTGAGCTTCCAGTTGAAATGGACACCCGTTTGCAGCAACACGCCATCAAAAATCAAGGCGATATTTTGGTCGGGCTAGTAGAACGTGAAAATGGCGAATACTTTAACAGCGTATTCAGTATCGGCAGCTCAAAATCTGCGGTATATCGCAAATCACACCTGGTGCCGTTTGGTGAATTTATACCATTTAAAATCGCGTTTGGCTGGATATACCGCGACTTACTCAACATGCCATTAAGCGATTTATCGCGCGGCGACAAGTATCAACAGCCCATGCCGATCGCAGGTGAAAAAGTTGCGGTAAATATTTGCTATGAAGATGTATTTGGCGAAGAAATTATCCGCCAATTACCAGCCGCGACCCTGCTAGTGAATGTGAGCAACGATGCATGGTACGGAACTTCTTATGCGGCTGATCAGCACATGCAGTTTTCGCAGGCACGCGCGCTAGAAACCGGGCGTATGATGTTACGTGCCACCAACACGGGCGCCACTGCCATCATTAATCACAAAGGTTATGTGATTGCGCATGCGCCACACTTTACACAAACCTCACTCAACGGCACAGCACAGGGTTATGCCGGCAGCACACCTTATGTACACTGGGGTAACTGGCCGCTGGTTCTGTTTTGTTTTAGCGTGATTGCATTTATTTGGCGACGTAACGCGATGGCGCTCATTAAATCATCAAGTTAAAACCTATGGTAAGACTGAAAAACAAAGTAAAATTCACCTTTTCGCCCATTTAGTAAACATTAAGTTTAATCAAACCATCATGGCTTTAACATTTCAACAAATTATTCTCACGCTGCAAAATTACTGGTCTGAACGCGGTTGCGCCTTGTTGCAATCGTATGATATGGAAGTCGGCGCTGGCACATCGCACACCGCTACCTTTTTACGCGCCCTCGGCCCAGAGCCATGGAGAGCCGCCTACGTACAGCCCAGCCGCCGCCCGAAAGATGGCCGTTATGGTGAAAATCCAAATCGCTTGCAGCACTACTACCAATTTCAAGTGGTACTCAAGCCCGCACCTGCGGACATTTTGGAACTTTATTTAGGTTCACTTGAAGCACTAGGTTTTGACTTAAAAAAGAATGACATCCGCTTTGTAGAAGACGACTGGGAAAACCCAACCCTAGGCGCATGGGGCTTAGGTTGGGAAGTCTGGCTGAACGGCATGGAAGTCACACAATTCACCTATTTTCAACAAGTGGGCGGCATTAACTGCAAACCCATCACCGGCGAAATCACTTACGGTTTAGAGCGCTTAGCCATGTATCTGCAAGGGATGGATAACGTTTATGATTTAACTTGGACAACGGGTTTAAATGGGGAGCGTTTAAGCTACGGCGACGTGTATCTGCAAAATGAACAAGAACAAAGTGCCTACAACTTTGAACATTCAGATGCTGAATTTTTGTTTACCGCATTTAACGCGCATGAAAAACAGGCACAACATTTAGTTGAAAATAAACTCGCCCTTCCAGCTTACGAACAAGTGCTTAAAGCCGCACATACGTTTAATTTGCTGGATGCACGCGGCGCGATTTCTGTGACCGAACGCGCGGGTTACATTGGACGCATTCGCAACTTGGCACGATCAGTCGCCGCAAGCTACTTGGATAGTCGCGCCAGACTTGGCTTCCCAATGGCGCCAAAAGATTGGGCGGATGAAGTGTTAGCAGATTTAAAGAAAAAAGAAGCAGCGTAACCTGTAGAAGCACAATTTATTGCGCTCCTACATAAACCGGAATAGAAAAATGTCAGAAAAAAATTTACTCGTAGAATTATTTGTAGAAGAATTACCGCCTAAGGCTTTAAATAAGCTAGGCGAAGCTTTTTCCAGCGTATTGTTCGAGTCACTTAAAGCACAAGGTTTAAGCGCGGAAAATGCCGTTGTAACGGCTTATGCTTCGCCACGCCGTTTAGCCGTACATGCCACTAACATTCTTGCGGTAGCGCCAGATAAAACCTCTACACAAAAACTCATGCCCGTGAGCGTGGGTTTAGATGCTAATGGCAACGCCACACCAGCTCTAGTCAAACGCCTAAATGGGATGGGCTTAGATGAGGCTGCCGTACCCAGACTGACCAAACAAATGGATGGTAAAAACGAAGCCTTGTTTTTAGAAGTCACACAAAAAGGTGCTGTACTTAACGATGGCTTGCAAAAAGCCATTGAAGAAGCGATTCAAAAATTACCAATTCCTAAGGTCATGACCTACCAATTGGCGGATGGCTGGAGCAGCGTTAATTTTGTACGCCCCGCGCATGGCTTGGTTGCATTGCATGGTGATCATGTTGTCGCCATTAGCGTGCTTGGCTTAACTGCCGGCAACCAAACGCAAGGTCACAGGTTTGAAGCCGCAGTATCACCCGTTATCTTAAAAAATGCTGATAGCTATGCCGCGCAACTTAAAACCGAAGGTGCTGTAATTGCCAGCTTTGCCGAGCGCCGTGCTGAAATTGAACGCCAACTTAATGCGGCAGCAGCTAGGCAAGGTCTTAAACCGATTGAAGATGACGCACTGTTAGATGAAGTCACCGCTTTGGTAGAACGCCCTAATGTATTGCTTGGCCAATTTGAAGAAGTTTACCTGGAAGTACCGCAAGAATGTTTGATTCTCACCATGAAGGCGAATCAAAAATACTTCCCGCTACTCGATAGCAACGGAAAATTGACCAACAAGTTTCTGATTGTGTCTAACATCAGCCCTGCTGACCCAAGCGCGGTGATTGGCGGTAATGAACGCGTGGTGCGCCCACGCTTGGCCGATGCTAAATTCTTCTTTGACCAAGACCGTAAAAAAACATTGGAATCACGTATTTCCAGCTTAAATAAAGTGGTTTACCACAACAAGCTAGGCTCACAAGGTGAGCGTACTGAACGCGTAGGTGCAATCGCAATCGCCATTGGCCTGCAACTAGGTGGTGCTGATTTGGCAGCAAAAGCCGGCCTCGCAGCACAACTGGCGAAAACGGATTTAATTACCGACATGGTAGGAGAGTTTCCAGAGTTGCAAGGCATAATGGGGCGTTATTACGCTCAGCATGAAGGCTTGGATAACGACGTGGCTTTTGCGATTGAAGACCACTATAAACCACGTTTTGCCGGCGACGATTTACCTCGTAACCAGGTGGGTATCGCCGTTGCGTTGGCAGACAAACTGGAAACCTTAGTTGGCCTATTTGGCATCGGTGAAAAACCGACTGGCGACAAAGATCCTTTCGCATTACGCCGCCAAGCGTTGGGTATTATCCGCATGCTGATTGAAAACAAATTGCCATTACCATTTGAAAAGCTTATTCAAAATGTGCTATCAGAATTTGCTAATGAATCTGGCAACAACGCATCAACAGTACAAGCTATCAAAGAGTTTTGTTTTGACCGCCTAAGTGTCAATTTACGCGAACACGGTGCTACGCCACAAGAAGTAGATGCAGTGTTATCACTCGACCCAGCATTGTTAAGTGAAGTGCCTCAACGTCTTGCTGCTGTGCGTACTTTCTCTGAGCTGGCAGAAGCCTCTGCCCTAGCCGCGGCCAATAAGCGCGTAGGCAATATTCTGAAAAAAGTAGAGGGTGAAGTACCCGCTCAAGTAAACGCAAGCCTGCTGCAAGAGCCTGCTGAAATTGCGCTCAACACTGCCTTAACTAAAGTAAGACCAGAAGCTGATAAATTATTTGAAAATGGCGATTACACAGCCTCGCTTCAAGCATTGGCAGCATTAAAAACGCCGGTGGATGATTTCTTCGATAACGTGATGGTGAATGCAGATGACCCTGCGCTCAAGGCAAATCGGCTAGGATTATTGGCGACTTTGCACCAGACCATGAACCGCGTGGCGGATTTATCTAAGTTGGCGGGTTAATCACTATGCCTCGATTTCGCCATTCCCGCTGTTCCCTGAGCTTGTCGAAGGGTAGTGACAATCTACTTTCTTGTTCAATTTACCGCCACCCTTCGACAAGCTCAGGGAACGGTAATGGCAATGACGGAGTAACCCTATGAAACTCGTCATCCTCGACCGCGACGGTGTCATCAACAAAGATTCCGCCAATTTTATTAAAAATCCAAGCGAGTGGATTCCTATCGCTGGCAGCCTTGAAGCCATTGCCTTGCTGAATCAATCAGGTTTTAGGGTCGCTATTGCCACTAATCAATCTGGTGTCAGCCGTGGTTTATTTGATATGGCAACACTCAATAGTATTCACGATAAAATGCACCGTGAATTAGCGCTTGTTGGCGGACGCGTTGACGCTGTATTTTACTGCCCACACTCGGCTGACGACCATTGCGATTGCCGCAAACCAAAAACTGGCATGATTAAAGAAATCGGCAAACGCTTTTCAGTGGAATTGAATCAAGTTTTCGCTATTGGTGATGCCTTAAAAGACTTACAAGCGTTTGCCAACGCTGGCTGCCAACCAATTTTAGTGCGCACTGGCAAAGGGGAAGAAACACTTAAGGCTGGTAATCTGCCAGCAAACACGTTGGTCTTTGCCAACTTAAATGAAGCGGTGCAACATATCATTTCAGAAAACACCTAACCATGCTATTTTTGCGCTCATTACTATTTTTATTGGGGCAAATCATTACTGCGCCCATATTCACGCTCATTGCATTACTTTCACTGCCACTTAACCCACTCACCCGCAACGTGTTAATTTCTGGCTGGGCACGCAGTATGCTGTGGTGGTTGCGCATCACGTGCAATATTCGCCATGAAATTACCGGGTTGGAAAACATGCCGACTTCACCCAGCATTATTCTTGCAAAGCATCAATCCGCATGGGAAACGCTGGCGTTTCAAGCCATTTTTCCTACCCAGGTTTATGTGCTCAAACGTGAATTATTGTTGATCCCAATCTTCGGCTGGGGCTTAGCCATGTCATCACCGATAGCCATTGATCGAAGTGCTGGCCGCGATGCATTGAAAAAGTTAGTAGCTAAGGGCAAGGCAAGATTAGACAAAGGCTTTTGGGTGGTTATATTCCCCGAAGGTACACGTAAAGCACCGGGTGAGCATGGCAAATACCACATCGGCGGCGCATGGTTAGCAACACATACCCGAACTCAAGTGGTGCCTGTCGCACACAATGCAGGGGAATATTGGGCAAAAAATTCATTTATCAAAAAACCAGGCATCATCCAACTACACATTGGCAAAGCCATTCAAACCACCGGTTTAAAAGCCGATGCGTTGAACAAACAAGTTGAGCATTGGATTGAAACTGAAATGGCAACATTAAACGTGTGATTAGCGTATGCACCACACCCTTATACTGCCCTGTGGGCGACAATTACATTACCAATTAGAGCGTCGTCAACGCCGAACTGTCGGGCTGAAAATCACCGCTACAGGTTTGGTGATACATGCGCCCAAACGTATTTCGCAATCGCATCTTGAAAGCCTGATTGTGCAAAAAGCAGACTGGATACGCAAAAAACTAGACGCGTTAAGCGCAAATAAAGTCCCCGCTATGCAATGGCAACATGGCGAGCAACTATTGCTACTAGGTAACACAATCGCACTAGCGGTTCAGCATGATGCACGTTCCCGAACCGTTGATTATGCCCCTGGAATTTTGCAATTGGCGATGCCGAATCACAACGAACCCACCGCAGTGGCACGCAAGGTGTTGCAATGGTACAAAAAACAGGCGCTTACAGATTTTTCTAGGCGTTTAGCTTTATTTTCGACCAAACTAGGTGTACCAGTCCCTACTCTATTTTTATCCAACGCACGCTCACGCTGGGGCAGTTGCAACTCAAAAAAAGAAGTACGACTCAATTGGCGTTTATTGCAAGCACCACCGCATATTATCAATTATGTGATTTGCCACGAGCTGGCGCACTTAAAAGAAATGAATCATTCAGCCAAGTTTTGGGCGGTAGTAACAAGTATTTACCCTGATTACAAAGTAGCAGAAAAAGAGTTGAAAGCTTGGTCGCCTAAATTACATCAAATATAAAATACGCATTAACTAAAAAAAACAACATCTATTTAAAGCAACTTTTTAATATCGGCTGCAATATCGGCAGGCTTTGTTCCATAATCTACATAAAGCCTAATTTTTCCAGTTTTATCAAACACATAAACCCCAGCACTATGGTCTATGGTATAAGCACTTTTACCTTTACTTTCGACCTTGGCAGCAAAAATTTTAAAATTGTTTGCGGTCTCATCGATTTCTTTTGTACTACCGCGCAAACCAATAAACCGCGTATCAAACGCAGGCACATATTGCGCTAGCACTTCTTGCGTATCGCGTTCAGGGTCCAGTGTAACAAAAAGTACTTGCAGTTCATCTGCCTGCGCACCTAACAACTTCATGGTTTGTTTAAAATCCGCCATGGTGGTGGGGCAAACGTCCGGGCAGTGCGTATAGCCAAAAAACAGGGCGACTACCTTACCTTTAAAATCCGTTAACGAACGTGGCTTACCTGTGTGGTCAGTTAAATTTAAGGTTTGCGCAAAATCTGCACCTGTAATATCGGTAGCGATAAATTGGCTATTTTGAGCCGTGGGCTGACATGCACTTAATACCATCATCAATACTGCCAACAATAAATTTCGCATCACCACTCCTTGAGTAAAAGCATTTAAGCGTGTAATTTTACGCGCAAAATTAAGAATATACTGCAAAGCAAGTGCGCACTCGTTTACAATAATGTTTTTTTGCAAAACTCAAGCACTTTAAGGATAAAGCATGGCGAACCCTGTAGCAACTTCTGGCGGTATGGCAGACCGCGACGGCGTAATTTGGTATGATGGAAAAATGGTCAACTGGCGCGATGCCACAACCCATGTTTTAACCCACACCTTGCACTATGGCATGGGCGTATTTGAAGGCGTGCGTGCTTATAAAACAGATAAAGGCACTGCCATTTTCCGCTTAAAAGAACACACAGACAGATTATTTCGCTCTGCACACATATTGCAGATGAAAATGCCGTTCACTAAAGAAGAAATGATGGAAGCGCAAAAAGCAGCCGTGCGTGACAACAACCTTGAATCTGCTTACCTGCGCCCAATGGCGTTTTACGGTGCTGAGGCGATGGGTATTTCAGCAAAAACACTCTCAACCCACGTAATTGTTGCCGCGTGGAAATGGGGCGCATACATGGGACAAGATGCATTGGACAATGGCATTCGTGTCAAAACATCATCATTCGCACGCCACCACGTAAACGTCACCATGTGTAAGGCCAAAGCTAACGGCAACTACATGAACAGCATTTTAGCGCACCAGGAAGCGGCGCAAGATGGCTACGAAGAAGCGTTGCTACTTGATGTTGACGGCTTTGTAGCAGAAGGTTCAGGCGAAAACGTATTTATCGTGCGCAATGGCAAACTCTATACCCCAGACCTCACCAGCGCGCTAGAAGGCATCACCCGCGACACCATTGTTCAATTGGCTGGTGAATTAGGTATTCCCGTGATTGAAAAACGCATCACGCGTGATGAAGTGTATGGCGCAGATGAAGCATTCTTTACTGGCACTGCGGCTGAAGTCACGCCTATCCGCGAGCTTGATCGCCGCAGCATTGGCGCAGGTACGGCCGGCCCAATTACTAAACAATTACAAAAATTGTATTTTGATGTCGTGACAGGTAAATCGGCCGAACATGCAGGTTGGTTAACTTTGGTGTAACCCATTGGTACAACAATACTGCGAGAAAAACTAATATGTCCAACATAAAAGAAATCGAAGTCAGCGCTAAAGACCTACCGCTACACTGCCCGACTGAAGAAGTAGCACTATGGTCATCTCATCCACGCGTGTTTCTAGATATTGCCAAAACCGGGCATGTCGCTTGCCCTTATTGTGGAACCAAGTACAAATTAAAAACGGGCGAAGTTGTTGGGCATCATTAAACCATGAAGCCTATCTCACATTAGTGATTTCAAGCGCACTTATGCGTTATCAGGGAAAAATCACCAGCTGGAAAGACGACCAGGGGTTTGGCTTTGTTATACCTAATGGCGGTGGTGAAAAAGCATTTGTGCATATAAAAGCCTTTTCTAACCGCTCGCATCGACCCATGGAAGGTGATTCAATCACCTATGAGCTTGCGACAGATGGAAAACGTCGACTGTCTGCAGAAAACATTCGGTTCGTAGGTGAGCGCGTTACTGATAACGCCCTCAAAAAAACGAAGTCATTTGATACCATTTTTGCCTTTTTGTTTTGTCTTTTCCTGGCATTGTTGGTGCTAACAGGTCGGCTTCCATTCGCGATAATCGGTCTTTACTTAGCGACAAGCACTGTTGCTTTCCTTGCGTATGCAATAGACAAAGCAGCAGCGCAAAAAAATCGCTGGAGAACTCAAGAAAGCACCTTGCATTTGTTCGCCTTGGTCGGAGGTTGGCCTGGAGCCTTGCTTGCACAAAAAACGTTGCGTCATAAGTCAAAGAAAGTAGAATTTCAAACCGTATTTGGAGCGACCGTTGTCATCAATTGCTTTGTTCTGGGTTGGTTACTCACAAAAGATGGCTCTAGTTTTTTAAACGCCATACTCAATTTGGCGGCATAAATCATGTTCAAACATTTAGCCTGCATAGGGCGTATTAGCAAAGCGTAATACGTCGAAAGAATTACCATACCTTTTATGCTTCGCGATAACCTTTCCATTGGAAGAAACCCCATTGGGCTTCTTTCCTGGTTAAATCAGAAAACAAAAATCAAGCGTATATAGGTCAGCGCTATTTTTTGTTTTTAACCCAGATTTTCCATTAGAACCTAAAAACTCAAACCCCCGTCATGCTGAGCACCGCGAAGCATCCAGCAGCATCGCTTCAAAAACCTCTGGATGCTTCGCGGTGCTCAGCATGACGTTAGGTAGCGTTATTTATTAGTACCCATCATTTAGCTAAAAATACAGGTTAAATTTCACATTAAAATTATGCAGTTAACTTTATCCAAAAACTATTATAAAGCTATTGTAAATCATATACTTACGCTAATGACTTCCATTGGAATTACGAGCTAATGGAAAATCTGGGATAATGAGTTGTAAGGAATTTAAAGTCGAACCGACTGATACATGAAAGTGTCGAAATTTGAGAAGTGTAAATTGGAGCCATCATGAATCGTCGTCAGTTTATTAGCAATTTATCGGGACTATGGCTGGTCAATACGCTACCCGCTTTTGCCAAGGAGACTGCTTCCGTGAAGCCTCTCACAAAATCCAAATCCGCATGGAAGGCACTGTTGCCGTCAGACCGTTATAACGTGCTGTTTGAAGAGGATACCGAGCGCTCGGGTAGCAGCCCGCTCAACCATGAAAAACGCACAGGTACTTTTATTTGCGCGGCCTGCTTCTTGCCATTGTTCAAGTCCAGCCATAAATTCGACAGTGGTACTGGTTGGCCCAGTTTCTGGGATACGTTACCGGGAGCCGTTGGCACCAAGCAGGACTTCAAGTTGGTTTGGCCGAGAATGGAATATCATTGCGCGCGTTGTAGCGGTCATCAGGGGCATGTTTTTAACGATGGCCCGGCACCTACTGGCTTACGTTATTGCAATAATGGGCTGGCTCTGCAGTTTATCCCTGAAGTTGATAAACTGCCTGCGCTCAGAGTGTAAAAATATCATGAAAAATTTTATTAGGTTTGCTTGCAGAATTTTTGGCGGGATTACCGCACTCCTGCTTGCTAGTTACTGCTCAGCTGGAGATTCCCCACCTCTAGTCAAACCACCATCTGCACAGTTGGCGACTGCCATATTTGCTGGCGGCTGCTTTTGGTGTTCAGAAGCAGACTTCGAGAAATTGACAGGAGTCGTCATGGCGGAATCTGGTTATACAGGCGGTCACCTTGAAAATCCGACTTACAAGCAAGTCAGCCAAGGCTTTACTGGCCATGCCGAAGCCGTGCGGATTACTTATAACCCCAAACAGGTCAATTATGAAAAGTTACTGGATTATTTCTGGCATCACATTGATCCAACGGTTAAAGATCAACAGTTCTGCGATGTTGGCAATCAGTACCGTAGTGCAATTTTTTATCAGGATGAGACCCAGAAAAAAGCTGCCGAAACCAGTAAAGCGGCACTTGAGCGTAGCGGGAAATTTGCCAAAATTTATACTGAAATCGTCCCTGCAAGTAGATTTTATCTAGCTGAAGAATACCATCAAGACTATTACAAAAAGAACCCTATTCGCTATAAATATTACAGAAATGGTTGCGGGCGCGATGCGCGGGTGAGTAAGGTGTGGGGAACAGCGCATTGATTGCTGACAGAACCCAGCAAACCTTCACTTTTAAGCGCAATGTTACCGGAGAGTAACCCGATGTGCGAAATCAAGGCGTTACGTTCACGAGGCGCTGCGTGTCTGCTGCTCCTTGTACTGCTACCTGTCATATTGCTTCAGGCTGGTTGCGCCACGGTGGGGAAACCTCCAGTGCCACTGGCAGCAGATGCTCTGGTTGGTTGCCAAACGTTATACCGCGAGGTCGATGCCGCCGTCGAGCGCGCTGGAGTACGTGACCATGGACCATCGCTAATTTCCGGTTTTCCCTACCTGCGCACGACACGCCTGCTCTCCTCGTTCCGTGACGAACTGAGCGATCAGCAGCAGTGGTCAACATGGGTTGGGCACATGGCCGCGCTGGATGTCGAGGCGCGCGCACTGGAACTGCGTAACTTGTCCGCATCGGTGGCAGGTCATTCCAAGGATACGCTGCGTGACGAACTAGACCGCTGCCGCGAGCGCCTATTGACCGCTGATCTTGCACAACCAGAGCGGCGCGCCGCTCTGGTTGTTGCCGCACACGTGCCGGATGACTACGTCACTTGGTGGCGATTAGCCGGCCTCTATCCGCTTACGGCGCCTATCGTCTCTGCCAACATAGCAGCTTGGCACACAGAGACCCGTAATACTTTTGCTACACCGTTGGCAGCGTTGCCGGTTGTGGGTGAGTTGATACGCTGGGTAACGCCGTCCATCACGTCATCCGGCATAACAATGAAAACAGCAAAGGTGAGTGAAATCCTGAACCGCTCGCGCGATATGCTCGGCATCCCTTCGCCAGTGACCGATGACCTTGACCGGTTGTTCGACACCTACGCCCCAATATGGGAAGTTGACGTGGCTGACAACGACGACCGCGTCGGCATGTTGCGTTGGGATAACAGACCAGTGGTGGATGTGGCACAGCCGACGTTGTACCGCAAGGTCTCGCATACACGCTTTGGCGACCAAGTACTGCTGCAACTCAATTACATCGTCTGGTTTCCAGCACGCCCCGGCAATGATCTCTACGCAGGACGCTTAGACGGCATCAACTGGCGGGTGACGTTGGGCCCCGATGGAGAGCCATGGCTATTTGATGCTATCCACAACTGCGGCTGCTACCATGAATTCTTTCCGAGCCAGCATCTGCGCCTGCGTAGCGACTTACCCACCAGCTACTTTGAATCGCCACTGCTGCCGCAACAGGCACCAGAACAGCGGCCGCTGGTGCTGCGCATTGCCCACCACACCCACTTCATCCAGCGGGTTTACCACGACGAATCACCGCCAGAATCGTCAGCTAAAACGCAAACGATGGCATGGGAGGAGTACGATACACTACGCTCCCTGCCCGCCGATGGCGGTCACCATAGTCTGTTCGGCGAATATGGCCTGATCGCCGGCACGGAACGTAGCGAACGCTTTATTCTGTGGCCGATGGGCATCCGCTCGCCGGGCGCCATGCGCCAGTGGGGACACCACGCCACTGCTTTCGTCGGCCGCCGCCACTTTGACGATCCCTTTCTCATTGAGTCTCTATTCGAAAGTGTCCCATGAAAAAAATACTGTATTGGGCCATGCTCTGCTGTCTGCCGCTGCTATCATGGTCAGCAAGCGAGCGCATTGATGTCGCCCGTTTTTCGCAAGGAGAAATGAGCAGCTGGCAGACCAAGATTTTTTCGGGTGAGACATATTACGCATTTGCAACCACGGATGGACGTACCGCTTTACACGCTAACAGTACAGCAGCTGCTTCCGGGCTATTTCGTAAAATAAGTATAGACCTCAGCAAAACCCCTATTCTTCATTGGTCTTGGAAAGTTGATAACGTGCTGGCAGGTGGTGATGAACGCACCCGCGCTGGCGACGACTACCCTGCCCGAGTTTACGTGGTGTTTTCAGGTGGCGTCGCCTTTTGGCGTACTCGCGCTATCAATTATGTGTGGTCAAGCAAACAGCCTATCGATAGTAACTGGCGCAATGCGTTTACTGGCAACGCGCGTATGATCGCGGTGCAGTCAGGCTCGGAGCATGTTGGGCAATGGGTAGAAGAACAGCGCGATGTGCTGACTGATTACCGCCGTATCTTTGGTGCGGAACCTGGCAAGATAGACGCAGTGGCTATTATGACCGACACCGATAATACAGGCGCCACAGCATCCGCGTGGTATGGCGATATTTGGTTTGGTGCAAAATAACTCCTTCAACAATTGCCCCCTATGCGGGCTAAAATCAGTAGGGCGGATGAGCATAGCGCTATCCGCCGTATGACTCACCTGCATCCATCTCAACACTCCCGTCACCCGCCCAATTTTCAGCGTAAACGCCAGCTTCCACCAAACGATGAAATGAGGAATATGGCCAATCTGCCACACATTTAGCCAAACCATGTTTTAACGGATTGATATGCACATAATTCACATGTGCCGCATAATCTAAATCATTTCTTATGGTATGTTCCCAATATCTGCATTGCCAAATGCCCCGCTCACCTTTGGCACGGCGCACGGCAGATAGACGCTCTGTTTTTGGGATGGTTTTTGAAAATGCCGTTTTAATGGCTTTCCAGCGCGATGCATAATCCGCATCGCCTATGGGCAAAGTCCAAATGCAATGCATGTGGTCAGGCAACACTACCCAGCAATCAATATGAAACGGCTTGTTTTTGCGCACCACACGCACCGCTTCGCGCAAGTTTTCAATATGCTCCACAAATAGGCGGGAACGGCGTTCCAGCAAGTTTACGGTAAAGAAATAAGTGCCCCCAGGCACACGGTTACGGCGATAATCAGGCATTGGTATATGTTGCCTGAAAGTTGCAGTTGATGAAAGTTTTCTTGGTGGATAAATTGTGGGGGTTGTAGGGCGGATGAGCGTAGCGTTATCCGCCAGATGTGATATTTGCCATACTACGCAGGCAGAGTGTAGTCAAAGGGTGCGACGCATTCCGCCGCATGGGGTATTTTCATACGGCGGATAACGCTATCACGCTTAATCTTGCCGCTTTAGTGGCTTAGATTAGCGGGGAAGACCTTTACGGTCTCGCTTATCCGCCCTACGCTAGCTTATTTTGGTGTGCATTACACTACAGTGAGTAGAATAGTTTCTAATTATGAGCAGTTAAATAATGGTGAGATGCGATAATGAAAGACCTGACCCCATGTTTTCCTCAAGGTGGTGATGTAGCTTTTAATGCTTTAACTAACCGTGGGAGGTTCATTTTCCATTTTTCTTGAGATGAAATATCAGCATAAACTCGTTTAGCTATTTCATCTGGGATAGTGGCACCTCGATCTAACCGTACAGGCACAATGTAGTTTTTACCTTCTGTTGTTTCTCTCTGGTGGGCTATGGATAGCTCTACCTTGACCCATGAAGTTGGAGGTTTCTCGTTAAAAGACTTGCTGACACAAATAATGATTTTTTTTGCAGCCATTATGGCTACCTCAATTTTGGCTTCTAGATCATCACCGACCAACAAGTCATCCTGATCAAACCATACATCAACGCCATGTGCTCGAAGGTCATCAATCAGCCGTTCTACTTTATCTTTATCAAATGCTGAATATGAAACAAAAGTTGTCATGGTTATAAACACTTATCACGTAGCTGTTTATATTTGTTAAATTCATTATTTGCTTCTTCATGTAATGAATTAGCTGATGATTCGTCTTGTTGTAAGAACATAAGATTAGCTTGAACCATAGTGGCCATAGCAACTGACAAAGATGCTTTTGCTTCTCCCAAGCAATCACTTACCTCAGTAGTCTCTAAATCCCTACTAATAGATTGTAGATTGCTTATTGGGCCGCTTAAAGAAATTCGTGGAGTGGAGCTAGCTAATACAATGGCATCATACCAACGCTGCTCAAGCAACTTCAGTTCCTTCATACCCTTGTCGTCAGATCCAAATATTGAAGAAATGGTTGGTGTGGATGTAGAAGAGGCACTTTCAAGATCCTTTTGTGTTCCAACATTCTGTTCGGTTTCTGGTAATTTCTCTTTTTCTCCACCCAGTAATGCAAACATTAAAACAAGCACAACGCCAATCATAATCCATGGCAATGAATTATTGGCACCGCCAGCTTTAGCTGTATTGCCATGTGCAATGGAGGTGATTTCATCAGCAGTAACTGAGGAGGCATTAAGAATTGGAAGAGGAAAACCAATCTCTGTAGCAATTTTGTTAAGTGGTCCAACTTTGATGGACTTTACTTTAAATCCATCGCCAATTAAATCTTTAATGTAAAGCTTATTGATGATGAACATGAATATGAGATTTGTCAGACCAAAAGTAATCAAGGCAAGTATTAAAATAATTGCAAACCATTTCCAATTCCCTCGAAATAACATTGGGAATGGGCCAAAAAGTAAAGTTGTCCATGAGAAACCCACTGATGCCTCCTTGATTTGGCCATTATGAGGGTTCTCGAAATAGATTGCATCATAAGCCATTGTTTTTACCCTCTTAATTTTTATTGGAATACTTATTATAACGTGCGCGGCTCATCATGCTGGTTAAAAAAATTAATTTAAGGCTTGATGCCACCAGCTTTTTACACCGTAATTTAACTTTTGTATTTCTCCAGCCCGCATAGAGCGGATTAGGTAACGTAATCCGCCCTATGTAAAATTCTCTATCTTGGCAATTACGCTGCACTATTGATACCCTATAATTCAATATCCATGCGGCTTGCAGAGCATCTGTTTTTAGCCCGCGTAGCCGTATGTAGTAATAGAGGCTCAGACCACACGTTTTTAAATATGTTGCTGATCGAGTTTCACCGTGTCGGTCACCGCAGAAGTTCCCTAATTAAGCCGTTCATTTTTTAACCTCACCATCCACCACATCAGGCGACAGCCCCAAGCTTGCTGTTTGCCTTGTCACTCGAAATGGTAGCCACAGCAATTGCATTAAACCAAGCCGGGATTGTTGCCGAATATAAGGCAGGCCCAGCAACACTTTTTCATGGCCCATGCGCGGCGGCGCATGGTGATAGGTGCCGCAAAGTCTATCCCATATCGATAGGAAAAACCCAAAATTGGTATCCATTTCATCACGGTTTATTGAGTGATGTACGCGGTGCATATTAGGGGTGACAAACAGCCATCGCAATGGCGAATCCAGCTGATCTGGATAGCGGATGTTGGCGTGAGTAATCACGGCGGCGCCGTTGAGTGTGACTTCAAATGCGATAACAACCCAAGGGTCTGCACCCAAAGCAGCGACTATCGCGGCTTTGTAGATAAGTGAAACGAGGATTTCAATCGGATGAAAGCGCAAACCGCTGCTGGCATCAATATCCAGATCAGCATGGTGCACGCTGTGCAGCCGCCAGAATACGGGCAAGGCATGAGACATCACATGCTGTAAATAAATGGCAAAATCCAGCATCAGGAATGCGATCAGCGCTTCTGCCCAGAAGGGCAGATCCAGAACGCTCATCAGCCCCCATCCGTGGTCTTGCGCATAGACAGCAGTTAAATACGCGGCAGCGCCTAAAGTAAACCGCTGCACCAGAATATCGATTCCCACCAGACTGAAATTGATGATCCAGCGCCTGACTTTAGGCTGTGTGGGCGGCCGCTTGGGGAAAAATGATTCCAGCAGCGCAGCAAGCAGGTAAACGCCCACAAAAATACCGAATCGCAGATACGCTTCCACCGATAACAACTCCTGTTTACTATAACTGAACCCAAAATTAAAGTCATGGTTGGCTACAAACCACTTTTGTAGGAGCGATCTTTAGATCGCGAAAGAACTGGTGATTATTTCCATATTGCCTTCGCGATCTAAAGATCGCTCCTACAAATACATGACTTTATTTTTGGGAGCGGCTATAAAACCAATCACAAAAAACCATATTAAACACTATAAGCTTTAATACAAACATTGCAAAATGGCTAAATAGTTACAACTTAAGCATAAAATTTTGTAAGGATTTTGCTTTACACACGTCTAAGTAACTATATGACGACTGCCTTTCAAACAGCATTTTTAGACAGCCAGCCAAAGATAGTGATAAATGTTAACATTTAAGAATCCATGCCCCAAAACCAAGACCAGGAAAAACAACATGACTGAAGCCACATTAGTTTTAGTATGCAAACGGCCAGCACCCGGTATTGGTAAACAACGTCTGGCTGCCAAACTGGGGATTACTGCAGCACTGCAGATTGCTGAAGCGTTACTTGCCTGTGCGCTGGAAGACGCCCTCGCCTGGCCTGGTCCGGTTGTCATTGCACCGGCAGCTGCTACAGACGATGCCTGGGCTGCGACGCTGTTACCGGAATTACAATCAAGTATAAAAATTCATCCGCAAGCAGCAGGCAATCTCGGGCAACGGTTAAATAGTCTGGATTGCAAATTACGTGCCAGGGGACTCAAGTATCTGGTTTACATAGGCAGCGATGCTCCCGCCCTGAGTGAAGCTGATTTTGCTGCAACCTGTGAGGCTTTATTAAATAACGACACCGTTCTTAAACCTACCGCAGATGGCGGCGTATCCATTATGGCGAGCCGCCAGCCGTGGCCGGCATTAGCCGATCTGCCATGGAGCACAGGCCGCTTGGGGGCGGCACTTGCCTACTCCTGCCATCAGGCCGGGCATTCTGTAGCCACGCTGGCGCATGGCTTTGATGTAGATGAACCAGAGGATTTGTCACGTGTAATGACCGCACTAGTCAATGACCGACGCCCAGCGAGGCGCGCGTTATACAGTTTAACCAGCAAAATAGTTTTAAATAGCAAAATCATTCATTCAACTGAAAGCAGCTATGCCTAGTTTCAGCATCATTATCCCCTGCTACAACGACGAGAAAAAGTTGGCGCAGTTATTGGCGCAGATACAACATTTGCCGCGCACCCCGCACGAGGTGATTGTGGTTGATGGTGCCGCCAGCCAGACCTGCCAAGCGCTATGCCAGCAATATCGCGCACATTGGCTGGCAAGCGACCCTTGCAGAGGCAAACAGTTACTGGCAGGCGCTACCCTGGCACAGGGCGACGTACTGTGGTTTTTGCACGCCGATGCTCGCTTGCCAAAAGACCCTATCTCAATGATGGCGCTGGAACTCGATAAAGGCGCGATTGGCGGCTATTTCCGTTTTCGCTTTGACGTGCCACGCGCCTGGCCTGCATTTTTTCTGGAGCCTGCCATCGCTCTGCGCTGCCGTTTCGGCATTCCGTATGGCGACCAAGGACTATTTATGTCCAGGCAAGCTTATATCGAAGCCGACGGCCATGCGCCCTGGCCATTATTTGAAGAGGTGCCGCTGGTCAAAGGTTTGCGCCAGCTGGGAAATTTTGTCGCCCTGCGTGAACCCATATTTGTTGACCCGCGCCGCTGGCAACGCGATGGCTGGTGGCGGCGCACATGGGAAAATCGAAAGTTAGCACTGGCATTTGCACGTGGACGTGCCCCTGAAGAGCTGGCAACGCGCTATCGTAGCCATATTACTTCACTCAAAAACGCAACATTAACGAAACAATGAACGAGGCAATAAAATGCAAGAAACCACACTCAAAAATGAACAAGGCAACATACAAGATAATGTCCAGCAATATTACGGCACAACGCTGACAAGCTCAGTGGATTTGCAAACTAACGCCTGCTGCACCGATGCAGGGCTACCCAATTATGTAAAACCTATCCTCTCACAAGTACATGATGAAGTGCTGATGCGCTACTACGGTTGCGGCCTGGTGTTGCCAGAATTGCTAGATGGTCTAACCGTACTTGACCTCGGCTGTGGTGCTGGGCGCGACGTTTATGTGTTATCTAAATTAGTCGGCGAGCAAGGTCGTGTCATTGGTGTAGATATGACTGAAGAACAACTTGCTGTGGCGCGTCAACACCAAGACCATCACTGTCAAGTATTTGGTCATGCGACAAGCAATGTGCTTTTTCTGCATGGCTACATTGAGCGTTTGCACGAATTAGATTTAGACGACAACAGTGTAGATATTATCGTGTCCAATTGCGTAATTAACTTGGCAGTGGATAAAGCCGCTGTACTAAGTGAGGCATTTCGTGTGCTGAAACCTGGTGGCGAGCTGTATTTTTCAGACGTATATGCAGATAGACGCATCCCCAAAGCACTCACGCTAGACCCTGTTTTATATGGCGAATGCTTGAGTGGCGCCCTGTACTGGAATGACTTTCACAATCTGGCAAAAGCCATGGGCTTTTGTGACCCGCGCTTGGTGATTGATCGCCCTATTACCATTGGCAATAGTGAGTTAACGGCGCGCACTGGCAATATCAAGTTTTTTTCTGCCACTTATCGGCTGTTTAAATTAAGTGGCTTGGAACCAGCTTGCGAGGATTACGGGCAATCGGTGGTGTATCGCGGCACTATCCCACATCATCCACATGCTTTTATCTTAGATAAACATCACTTGATTGAAACTGGCAAACAATTCACTGTATGTGGCAATACCTGGCGCATGTTGCACGACACACGCTTTGCCAAACATTTTGATTTTTATGGCAATTTTGACAAGCACTTCGGTATTTTTGAAGGTTGCGGCTCCGCCCTTCCTTATGATGGCAATGCCAGCGATCAAACAGGGAGTTGCTGCTAAGCAATTTTATGGACATGGCATTGAGTAAATTAAGATGGACATGAAAATTATTCCGATTCAAGTAGCACCACCAGCAAAATCGTCAGCTTGGTATCAAACACCATCGGGCGAACCACGTGGCTTTATCCAGCCGCATGCATTAGATGAACTTTGGTTTCATACAGGTACAGCTTGCAACCTCGCTTGCCCGTTTTGTCTGGAAGGCTCCAAACCAGGTGACACTCGCTTGCAGTTACTACGCTTTGCCGATGCCAAACCATACATTGATGAGGCACTTACCCTAGGTGTTAAACAGTTTTCATTCACGGGTGGCGAGCCTTTTGTAGCTAAAGATATGCTGCGTATTTTGGATTACGCGCTGCAATATCGCCCGTGCATGGTGCTCACCAATGCGACTGAACCGCTGATTAAACGATTGAAACAGTTAAAACCTTTATTACAACGCCCCCACGCGCTGCATTTTCGGGTGAGTTTGGATCACTTTGATGCGACTAAACACGATATTGGTCGTGGTGCAGGCATGTTTGATTTAGCCCTACAAGGCTTGCGCGAATTGCATGAAATGGGATTCTCTGTTTCAGTCGCTAACCAGATGTTAGCCGATAGCACACCAAGTGAGACGGCAGTATGTTTTTCAGAAGTATTTCGTGCATCAGGATTGCCTGAAGACCTGCATCGCGTTGAGTTTCCAGACTTTCATCCGCCAGGCTTAGATGTGGCAACGCCACAAATCACCACGAACTGCATGGTGACCTATCAAACCGAAGACTCGCGCCGTGCTTATATGTGCGCCTTCAGCAAAATGATAGTAAAAGATAAAGGCCGCATGCGCGTGTATGCCTGCACACTGGTGGATGACGATGCAGACTACGCGCTGGCTGAAACATTGACTGCAAGTATGGCAGAGCCAGTCAGCATGAAGCATCACCGTTGTTATAGCTGCTTTAAATACGGTGCATCTTGCAGCGAAATGAGGTAGTGAAACTAGCTAGTTACTTAACTAATTAAGTTTAAAAATATTTTGAGACCTTTGCATGAAATTTTTTCTGACAACTTTTGACTAAAAAAATCATACCTCCGTCATTCTTCGCTATGCTCAGAATGACGGTCTCGTGATAATTTTGATCAATTTTCACTTGTTTTTATTTTGTGTAAAGGTCTCATTTAAAAAACCCCAAGGAAGTAATATGAAAAATCGTGCATGGATTATTGCACTCATCATGGTGTTAATCGGGCTGTTCTTTGCCTTTGACCTTGGGCGCTTTTTAAGCCTGGATGCGCTTAAAGCCAGCCGTGATGGTTTACTGCAAACCTATCAGGCAAAGCCATTATTGGTGATTGCAGTTTTTTCTGCTGTTTATATTGTCGTTACCGCGCTGTCCTTGCCAGGTGCCACCATCATGACATTGGCAGGCGGTGCTATATTCGGGCTGT
>Ga0156104_108_pt1 | contig 45643 bp, 42 predicted proteins | sample RifCSPlowO2_02_FD_107757 | JGI IMG/M metagenome (GOLD analysis project Ga0156104, IMG submission 107757) | Methylotenera sp. RIFCSPLOWO2_02_FULL_45_14 | reverse complement strand
TCATGCGGCAATTACGCTACTCAATACCCGTAAAAATCGGATATTACTGATTGCCCAATCATCGCTACCAGAACATCAATTTCAGGCATTTAAAAAGCTGCTTTTAAATGAACTTGGTGAGCGTGGCTTGGAACAAGAATTAAAGTCGCTGTTACTTCAAAAGCAGCATGGGATGGACGGGAATGGGCGGGAATAGACTATGCAAGAAAGGGGGTGCCATGATGCGTGAACAAATATCAAAACTTCGATGTAGCTTTCACAGCCCGTCAATTTATAGATTCAGATAATGTTCTATTAGAGGAGCTGCGTTTAATCAGCGTAGTATTTCCAGAAATACTAAAAGAAATGATCCAAAACATAGAGCAAGACTAAGGAGTAAATCATCATGGCGGTTGCACTATATGCAAGAGTTTCCACAGTCAAACAAGCAGAAAAAGACCTTTCTATCCCAGACCAATTAAATCAGATGCGTGATTGGTGTGCGGCGAATGGTCATGCTGTGGCGATGGAATATGTCGAAGCTGGTGCTTCCGCTACTGATGATAAACGTCCAGCCTTTCAGCAAATGATTGCCGATGCCACGGGTGACAGTGAACCCTATGAAGCGGTTATCATTCACAGTCGCTCACGCTTCTTTAGAGATATGTTCGAGTTTCTCAATTATGAACGCATGCTCAAACGGGCTGGTTGCAAGATCATCTCCATAACCCAGCTCACCAGCGATGATCCAGCAGGGGAGATGGCCGCTAAGATTTTTAGCTTGTTTGATGAATACTCCAGTAAAGAAAACGGCAAGCACACATTACGCGCCATGAAAGAGAATGCCAGACGCGGCTACTTCAACGGCTCACGTCCGCCATTCGGTTATCGCACGTTTGATACTGAGCTTATCGGCAGCAAGGGCAAGATCAAGAAACGCATTGAAATTGATCCTGCCGAATCGGTTACGGTAAAACATATCTACGATTTATATTTGCATGGTAATGAGCAAGGCTCTATGGGTGCGAAAGATATAGCGACGTATTTGAATAACAAAAACATCATGCTACGCACTCAGAAATGGAATCGCAGCAGGGTGCATGAAATACTTTCCAGCCCGACTTACAAAGGCGAATACTACTTCAACAAGACCGACCAAAAAACCAAAGAGCTGAAGCCTGAATCCGAATGGATCAGGATAGAGTTAGAACCAATTATCTCGGCGGCAACGTATGAGGACGCACGCAGCCGCCGTGCGGCGCGCGCGCGCGCAAAAGTGCCGCCGAGATTAGTCAACTCTCCAACCCTGCTCACTGGGCTACTTAAATGCGGTGTCTGTGGCGCTGGACTTACTCTTGCAACAGGTAAAGGCGGTCGTTATCGCTACTACAAGTGCAACACGCGCATAGGAAAGGGTATTAACCTCTGCACCATGCCCGCATTTCCCATGCAGAAACTAGATGACCTCGTCCTTACTTCCCTTGCAGACAAAGTTTTTACGGCGGATCGTGTGCAGATCATGCTGGATGAGATGAGAAAACTGCACAAAGCCTCACACGCCGACCAATCAGAACGCCTCAAACCGTTACAGAAAGAAATGGAAACACTCAAGCAAAGCTCCGAGAGGCTATTTGAAGCGGTTGAGAAGGGCTTTCTACCATTGGATGAAACCTTGCAGCATCGCTCGCACAAACTCCAAGCTAGACGGCAAGACGTACTGCTAGAGATCGCCAGCTTGAAACGTCAGCGTGAAATGCCGACTGATATACTCAAGCCGCAACATATCAGCGCATTTAGCACTGCACTAAGATCAAGACTATTAGATCGTAGCTCACGCTTTGGTAAGGACTATTTAAAGCTATTGGTAAATGAGATTACGATTGAAGGCAACGAGGCGCATATTTCTGGCAGCTATGATGCGCTTGCTTATGCGGTTGCAGAAACAAAAAAGGGCAATCCGCAAAGAGTGCCCACTTTTGTATCTAATTGGCCCCCCAATCAGGCTCGAACTAACTGCTCTAAATGGCTGTAATTGGCCGCAAGTTGCCCCATAACTTCTAAATCAAGGTACTCTAAAGCAGATGCTTAATTAAGAATGGCAAATCAATCATGAAATACGGATACCTTTTATTTACAACACATTCTCCCGAAATAAACTTTGCAGCTAACGCTTTAATAATTCAGAGAATGTAGCTTTATTTTGTTAAAATAGCCTTACAAATTAAATGAATGCAGATTATTTTGACCACACTTAAACTTAGCAAAAAATCCGATAGCGAGCTTGTTAAAACTAGCAAAGCCCCTGTGCGGCGTACAGAGGTTGCAAAGCGTGACCGCAGCGTGGCGCCGCCTAAAGCCGCTGTGCCGGTTAGGGTAGAACCACAGCCAGTGCGGCAAGAGCCAGCGAGCCGTGCGCCATCCAACCAATCACCAGCAAGAGCGGGGCAGCGAAATCATCGTTTTGATGGCAAGTCACATCAAACAACTTCAGCGGATGCTGCGCCGAATGAGCGCAAGCCATTTGAAGCTAGACCAGCCGATAATAGTCAAGAGCCTCGGCAACCTAGAGCGCATGGCGTTGATACGCGCACCACGCCTAGGCCGAGTAAAGAAGAGCCGCAGTATCGGCAAGCGCCGCGCCGTGGTGGCAAGGTGCGCGATGGTTATGATGCGGTTGCTACGCCGCAATACGGCGCTGCCGCAAAGGCCGCCTATAAATCTACTTCTGTCAGCACTGATTTACCACGGCTTTCAAAGGTCATGGCGGAGCGTGGCATTTGCTCACGTCGCGAGGCGGACGAATGGATTATGAACAGCTGGGTCATGGTGGACGGCGTGATTATTGATACGCTAGGCTCGCGCATTAACCCGGATGCTGAAATTGTGATCAGTAGCTATGCGCATGAGGTGCAATCAGAATTAGTCACCATTATTTTGCATAAGCCCGTGGGTTATGTGAGCGGGCAGGCGGAGGATGATTACCAACCGGCGATTGTGCTGGTGCACCCCGATAACGAGTGGCTGGATGATCCTGAGCTGAATCAGCACCACGCTAAAGAATTTCAGCGTCGTTTTTTGCATGGCTTAGCGCCGGCTGGTCGCCTGGATATTGACTCGACAGGGATGTTAGTACTTACTCAAGATGGGCGCGTGGCACGCCATTTGATCGGTGAAAATTCAACCGTAGAAAAAGAATATCTCGTGCGCGTAGAGGGAAATTTAACTGAAGCCAATATGAAGTTGCTTAATTTTGGTTTAAGTTTAGATGGTGAAAAACTCAAACCTGCTAAAGTAAGCTGGCAAAATGAAGATCAATTACGCTTTGTATTACGTGAAGGCAAAAAACGCCAAATTCGCCGTATGTGTGAAATGGTAGGTTTGCACGTGGTGGGTTTAAAACGCGTGCGTATTGGCAGTGTAAACTTAGGTAAATTACCCGTTGGGCAGTGGCGCTATTTACGCAATGATGAGCGTTTTTAAGCTACTTTTACTCGTTTGAAAAACTGAAGGAAGCATGATGGGATTGTTTGATCGCATAGCAGGTGCAGCATTAGGTAAGTTAGGCGGCGATAAGGGCGCTATGGTACAAATAGCCATGGATTTATTTAACCAAAATGGTGGCTTAGAAGGCGTTTTAGAAAAATTCAAGGCAGCTGGCTTTGCAGCGGAGGCGGCTTCATGGGTTGGCAAGGGTGAGAACTTACCGATTTCAGCCGAACAAATCACGCAAGTATTAGGGAGTGACACGCTGGCAAATATTGCCACCAAATTAGGCACGAGCCCAAGTGACATCGGCAATAAAATTGCCGAATATTTGCCACAAGTCATTGATAAAATGACGCCGAATGGCGAAGTGGATGCTAACTCAGGCAACCTAATGAGCGCGCTGTTAGGCTTGCTCAAATAAACAATCAACAATGGGCCTCTTAGCTGCCCTTTTTTGTTAAGCTAAGTTTAAATAAAAAATCATCTCGAACAAATGGAAATATGGATCTAATTTTACTATTCAAAGCCTTTATTCAAGGCATCGTTGAAGGCGCTACTGAATTTTTGCCGATTAGCAGCACGGGGCATCTCATCATTGTGGGCGACTTAATCGGCTTTAATGATGACAAAGCCAAGGTGTTCGACATTGTGATTCAACTCGCGGCAATTCTGGCCGTGTGCTGGGAGTACCGCCGCAAGCTTATCTACACCGCCTTACACATTACCAACCAAAGTAAGTCGCAAGATTTTGTGCTTAATTTGTTTATTGCTTTTTTGCCTGCCGCCTTGCTCGGCTTGGTCTTTCACGAGCAAATTAAAGAGTATTTATTTTCACCGCTTACCGTAGCGGTTGCCTTGATTACTGGCGGTATCGCTATTTTGGCTATTGAGCAAATACCGCTCAAAGGCAAAACTGTTTCCATTGATGCCATGAGCCATAAACAAGCCTTAAAAATAGGTTTAGCTCAAGCTGCTGCGCTAATTCCCGGCGTATCACGTGCCGGCGCTACCATTTTAGGCGGCATGCTCTTTGGTTTAAATCGCCATACTGCAACCGAGTTTTCTTTCTTTTTAGCCATCCCCATTATGTTTGCGGCCACAGGCTATGATTTACTTAAAAGTCGGCAGCTGCTTTCAGTAGATGACATCGGCATGTTTGCCGTAGGTTTTGTTACTGCATTTATCTCAGCATTGGTGGCCATTAAATTTTTGCTACGCTTTGTTGCGACCCATGATTTTAAAATATTTGCCTGGTATCGCATTGCACTTGGTTTAATTGTTATTTGGTATTTTAATTAGGTTTTTGTTTATGGAGAGTGCTTTGCTTTATTGCAAAACACAGACGTTGTAAACTTGAGTAATCCGTGAAGTTTGATTAACTTATAATTGATAGAGCCCATCATGAAAAAATCTCTAAAATATGGTTTGTTTGGTTTAGCTGGTGTCATTGCCTTGCTGCTATTAGTGGTGGCAATTATCGCCGCGACTTTTAACCCAAATGACTACAAACCACTGATTATCAAATTAGTACAAGACAAAAAAGAGCGCACCTTAATCATTGAAGGTGACATCAAGCTGGCTTTTTGGCCAAAAATTGGTGCTAATTTAGGCAAAATTTCTATTTCAGAACACAAATCTGATAAAGAATTCGCCTCTATCCAAAGCGCAAAAGTAGCGCTTGCGATATTGCCGTTACTCAAAAAACAGTTGGTAGTCGATACCATTTATATTGATGGCGCAAATGCCAACATCATTAAATATAAAGATGGCACCACCAATTTTGATGATTTACTGAGTAAAGAAGAATCACCAGTCATTAAATTTGATGTCGATGGCGTTAAAGTAAGTAACTCTACGGTGACCTACACTGACGAAGGATCAGGTGCCAAATACGCACTCTCTAAATTCAATTTAACTTCTGGTCATATTGCCTTGGCTGAGCCAGTCGATTTGGTAACAGATTTTTCTATTGCCTCAAACCAACCTGCACTTTCTGCCAATGCCAAACTCAAAGGCAACTTTTTAGTTGACCCTGAGACCAAGCACTTTGTGGCAAAAGGCCTAGATGCAGTAATCAAGGGTGATTTGTTAGGCGGTAAAGAGGTGGAAATTACTGCCAACGGTGATATTGATGCAAAACCTGAAACACGTGAATTTTTGATTGATAGCTTAAAGCTTGCCGTTTCTGGGCAATTTAGTGGCGCTAAACTTAAGCTAGACTTAAATGCACCTGAATTAGTCGCGCAAAAAGATGAGGTCACTGGCAAAAAAGTAACCGTTAGTTTGTCGCATGATAAAGCCGGCGATACTTTCAAGGCTAACTTGGTGTTAGCTGACATTAAAGGCTCACCCAAAGCCGTGCAAAGTAGCGGCATTACAGGCGATATTGCTGGCGTACAAGGCAAGCGCACCATTAACGGTAAGTTTTCTTCACCCTTTAATGGCAATCTTGAAAACCTGATTTTTGACTTACCCAAACTTGCGGGCAATTTAGACATTAAAGACCCAAGCTTACCCAATGGCGCGATGCAAGGTCGCTTTGATTTAACCCTGCATGCGGATATTAAAAATGAATTGGTGAATAGCAAATTTAACTTAAATATCGATGACACCAAATTAAATGGCGATGTGGCAGTCGCCAGCTTTAAAAAACCCAATATCAAATTTAACCTGAATGCCGACAAGCTCAACCTCAATAAGCTGCTCGTAAAATCCAATCAGCCTGCCCAGGAAAATAAAAGTGGACTTAGCGCACTGAAATCACTGTTGTTAGACGGCAAGCTAAATGTGGGCAGCATTTTGTATGAAAAATACCAAGTTTCAGGTTTAAACGTCAATATCAAAGCGGATGGCGAAAAGTTGGCATTAACTGGCCTCAACGTAAAGTTAGACGATAGCCGCATCAAAGGTAGTGTAGGGATCAGCCATTTTGCAAACCCCCTTTACACCTTTGATATTGATATTGACCAGATAGATGTGGATAAATATGTCAGTGACAGCACCAAGCCAACCGACAGCAAAGCGAGTGATAAGCCGCTGGATTTAAGCGCACTTAAAGCGCTTAACGCTGATGGCTCGCTACGCATTGGCAACCTTAAATACGGCAAAACCAAAGCGTCCAATATCCGCATCGACCTGAAAGCAGATGGTCAAAAGTTAAACTTAAATCCAGTGACCGCGAAAGTGGATGATAGCCAAATTAACGCTAATATAGGCATTGCACGTTTTAGCGACCCGATTTATAGCTTTAACGTAAACATTGATAAATTAGATGCAGATAAATACATCACCAAAAGTGACCAGCCAGCAGCAAAAGGTACTGACGATACACCGATTGATTTGAGTGCGCTAAAAAAGCTTAACGCGTCTGGTGACGCGAAAATTGGCTGGCTAAAACTGGCCAACGTAACCACGCAAAACGTACAAATTGGTCTTAAAGCTGATGGCGGATTGGTAGCTGTTTCGCCATTTTCCGCCAATTTGTATCAGGGCAGCATGAGCGGCACGCTCAAAGTGGATGCGCGTGCTACGCCTAACATCAGCTTCAAACAAGACATGAAAGGCATTGCCATTGGCCCATTGTTAGTAGATGCCATTAACAACGATATGCTGGACGGAAAAGGCTCACTCAGTGTTGATGTAACAACATCGGGCAACAGTGTAGGTGCGCTTAAAAAAGCGCTAAACGGTAAAGCTGCTATTAACCTTGCAGATGGTGCGGTAAAGGGCGTGGATATTGCGGGTACGATTCGCGACATGAAATCCAGGGCCGACCTGTTCAAAGACAAAAGCAGCATCGGCGCTGACAAGTCTAAAAAGACCGACTTTAGCGAGCTAGCCGCTTCTTTTGATATTAAAAATGGTGTTGCGCACAACGAAGACCTCGCCATGAAAGCGCCGATTCTAAGGCTTGCAAAAGGCGATAGCCGTGGTGACATTGATATTGGTAAGGAAACCATTAACTATTTAGCCAAACCGACCGTGGTAAAGTCACTTAAAGGGCAGGGTGGTGCTGATTTGGATGCTTTAGCAGGCCTGACTATTCCGGTAAAAATTACAGGCACATTCTCTGCACCTAAATACGGCATGGACTTTGCTGCCATTGGCGTTGCGGTTGCTAAATCTAATTTATTAGATAAAGTGGGCAGTGACAAGGGCGGCGCGGTAAAAGAGTTGCTTGGCGGTGGCGATAAAGTAGATGCGTTACAAGGTTTGCTAGGCAAGAAAAAACCAGCTGATGCGGCACCATCAGAAGCGCCTGCTAATACAGATAGCACAGCCCAACCAGCTGCACCTGCTGAAGCACCAAAATCAGCAGAAGACCAAGCCAAAGAAAAGGCCGCAGCTAAACTTAAAAAACTACTTAAGTTTTAACACCGTGCCCAATGGCGTGGGCAACACGACCTAGCGTTTGCTAATATTTGTTATGACCTGGTGCATTTTCACTGTTACCAGGGCCATGTGGGTCGTGTCCTGGCGGTAGTATTCTACACGCTGAAAATGCTGTAACCACTAAGCCGATTAGCACCATCATTAGAAACTGTTTCATGTTATCTCCTCATTCAAATTAAACACTTTTTAGGTCAAATACTAGCATACCAGATGAATGACTTTTCAAATCGCCTAATTACATGGCAAAAACAGTTTGGGCGGCACGATTTACCTTGGCAAAACACCACTGACCCTTATGCTATTTGGGTTTCAGAAATTATGCTACAGCAAACACAAGTGTCTGCTGTCATTGCTTATTACAGCAAATTCATGACGCGATTCCCGACTATATCCACGCTCGCTAATGCCACACAAGATGAAGTATTGCAGCACTGGAGTGGCTTAGGTTATTACTCAAGAGCGCGCAATTTACACCATGCAGCACAAACCATTATGGATGAGCATAGTAGTGAGTTTCCGCAAGACTTTGTAGCCATTCAAACGCTGCCTGGCATTGGTCGCTCAACCGCAGCGGCAATTGCTTCATTTGCATTCAATCAAGTGCAAACCATCCTCGATGGTAATGTAAAACGTGTGCTTACAAGACATTTTGCGATTGCAGGCTGGCCTGGTACCCCCAAAATTGAAAAACAATTGTGGGCGCTTGCTGAGAGTTTATTGCCTGAAACAGAGATGGTGGCATATACACAAGGCCTGATGGATTTAGGCGCCACACTGTGTACCAGAAGCAAACCTAAGTGCGGCTCCTGTCCATTAAATAGTAGTTGTGAGGCTTACAAACAGAATCTAGTCAGTAAGCTTCCCACGCTGAAGCCACGTAAAACCATCCCCGAAAAACAAATTACCATGCTGATCTTGATGCATGGCAATGAAGTGTTGCTTGAAAAACGCCCACCCACTGGCATTTGGGGCGGATTATGGAGCTTTCCTGAAACTGAAGCCACCGATGATTTTGCAGCGATCTCACACAACAAATTTGGTATGAGCGTACAGATTAGTCGGCCGTTACCGATATTAAGCCACATCTTTACACATTTTAAGCTACACATTCAGCCGCAGCCCTTACAGGTACTCAAACAATCCACTCAGGCCAAAGAATCTGGGCATGTATGGCTAAGTATAGAAGATGCGGTTGGCGCTGCCATTCCCGCACCTGTACGCAAAATATTGCTATCTTTAACTCAAAATTGATGCTTAAACCAGACTTTCCATCTAGCGGATTTCCCTTCGACCAAGCTTAAGAAATATCAAATAAAGTCAGCAATTACCTTGCCGAAAAAGGTCGTGAGGCGTAGCATGAATATAGTGTTGGTGAAAGTCGCACATGAAATTAAGTGTTTAAATAATGGTCACATCACTTATTGCTATCAATAACATCAAGGAGAAACTGTAATGAGTACAAATAATTTACCTGCTGGAATAGATGTCACCAAGGGACAATTGATCTCTGATTTTAAAGTGGTGATTGGCGATGCAGAAGCGCTCATCAAAGCCACCGCAAGTCAAGGTGGAGAAGCCCTTGCCTCACTACGCGCTAAAACGGAAGAGTCGCTTGCTGTAGCGAAAGCAAAAATGGCAGATGCACAGGAAGCACTCGTAGAGAGATCTAAGGCTGCCGCCCGAGTAACGGATGACTATGTACATGAAAACCCATGGCGCGCTGTTGGCGTTGCTGCTGGTGTTGGCCTGATCATCGGCTTACTTATTGGTCGGCGCTAACTCTAGATGGCTGCAGAAAATAATCATTTAGAAGAGGGGTTATTTACCTCTCTTAAAAACTTGGCAGCAACACTCGTCGCCATCGTTCATACTCGCCTTGAGCTAATTAGCACAGACTTAGAAGAAGGTCGCGAACGGCTAATTTCACTATTGGTAATGGCTTTTGTGTCACTTTTTTGCCTTTGCTTTGGTATCGTGTTACTCGCTATTTTGTTAGTCGTAGTGTTTTGGGATACCCACCGGCTATTGGTACTAAGCACTCTGACTAGTGTTTTCTTTGTAGCTGGTTTATCGCTGTGCGTCCTTGCGATACGCGCTTTAAAAGCCATGCCTAGAATGTTTGCCGTCAGTTTGGCTGAGTTATCAAAAGATCACCAACAGCTTGATGCAGACAAGTAAACCAATCTGGGGGAAATCGGTGCATCACAAATTAACCACATTAGCTGAACGTCGCCAAAAACTGCTTCTCAAAGCGGCGTCACAACGCATTGAGTTAGCTCATAGTATGGCGCCATTACGCAGACCGCTCATCATTGCAGACCGCGGTTTACAGGTAGTGCGCTATTTTAAACAGCACCCTGTTTTAATGTTGAGTGTTACCACTTTATCGGCAGGTTTAATACGCAAACTACACATTGCCCGCTTTAGTGCATTGTTAAAAACGGGCTGGTCAGTGTTTCAACTGGTGCGTAGTGTGCGCCAGTCCTTAGTTAAAGATTAACGGTTTTGTAACTACCTATTTTATAACTAATATTTTCAAGCAATACAAAAACATTCGCCAATAAAAAAGCGGCTATAAGCCGCTTTTTTATCTGATGGGGTTCTACTTATTTCTGATCCCAAGAATCTTCCCACATACAATGTTTGATTGTATGACGATTTGCAATTAACTCATCAATCGTTGGCTCATCGTTTAATGCACGTTTAATCGCCAATTTGGTCGCATCGTAGTTATTTTTATACATATCCGCTTTGTCTAAATTTTCATCTTTAGCCGCGCGCGGATCAATCCATACCAAACTGATAATACACAAATCATTCACTTGGTCTTTAGGAATAATGCCTTCGATCACACAATCCAAAATGGCATCGGCAGTAGCCGCTTGCACCAGACCACCAAACAACTCAATGTTCGCGCTGTCTTTTAAGGTGACTTTTGGCGCCATCATACATGCCGGACGCACCAGTTGGTTTAAATCACGCACTGCAAACATAGCCGTATGACCCTTGCTTTGCGCCATCATATTGGCAAATGCGTGGCCTACTGGGCCATCAATGCTGCCGATTAAAATTTCCGGCATCGCCGCGCCAGTGTCTTTACCTTCGGTGTAAATAGTCGCTTCACCAGCTTTAAAAATGATTTTTGACATGAAGAATCCTTGAAGAATGTTGGGTAAATGAATTTTTTAAAAATACTTAAATTCTATTAAGGTGAGATTTTATAGAATAGCCTTGCTTTAAGCAATTTATCGCGCCAATTGCATATCCACATGCAAAATGTTGGCGTCTAAATAGGGCTTGCTACACACTTTAAACCCTGCTTTTTCATAAAAAAGGATTGCATGCACTTGTGCTGAAAGCGTAATGGTTTTAATCCCTTGTTGCTGATAGTGTGCAATCGCCATATTGAGTAGCGCTGTGCCAACGCCTAAACCGCGACTAAGCTTCAACACTGCCATACGCCCGATGCTGCCATCACCCAGCAGCCTTGTGCAGCCCATGGCTTCGCCAGCATCATTGAGCGCTAACAAATGTTGTGCTGTTTCATCTAAACCATCCCATTCCAAGTCGATGGGCACTTGTTGCTCTATAATAAACACTTGCTCACGCACCGCTTTTAATTGCGCGGCGTGGGTTTGCCATGTTACTTTTTGAACATTGAAATTATGTTGCAAGGCTTACCCCCTTGCGGGCTATAGCAGTAACAGGCATTATGCCTCTTTATCTTTCGAGTTAATTTAACTAATCATTTATATTTAAGGTTTACTATGCAAAAATATCAAACAACTATCGCGCGAATTTTTTTAGCCGCAGTTTTTTTAGGGATAGTCATACTTAAGTTGACTGCCATTGCCAGCCATCCAGACGGATACTTGCAATATCAAATGACACTAGGGCAGTTTGGTTTGCCTAGTATTTTTGCACCGTTGTTAATTCTAATTCAATTATTAGGCGGCCTAGCATTATTGCTTGGCTTTAGAACTAAATTAGTTGCTAATGTGCTGGCTGGCTTAGCTATATTTATGGCGCTTGTATTAGGAAGAGTCATTCCTGATTTGCTGTTTTTATATTTAGGTATTGCTGGTGGCATGCTTTTACTAAGCGCATATCCACAAAGCGCTTGTAGTTTAGATAATTTAAAAAAATAAACTTATACTAAACAAAAATCGGTACTAAGAAATAACTTAGTGCCGATTTTTATTCCCACTCCAGCATTGGATAAAGCGTATTCACATTGCGCCTATTGGCAATATCAAATAATTTCCATTTATCACGTTCACTTGCCGCCGCGGTGTCCATGGCTTTTTCCATACCGTCGTTGTTTTTAATACTCGCACGAATATCCGCCAATAGTACGTTCAAATAACGTTGAGAATCAGACAGTGCTGCCACCCAATCTTTAACGAAAGGACCGTGTCCTGGCACGACTTGTTTTGCAGGGCTGGCTTTGAGTTTTTCAACTTCTGCAATTAAGCCTTTAATATCGCCTTCAATCACTGGCGTGCGTTCAATGAACAATAAATCGCCCGTAAATAACGTGCCAGTTTTACTGTCTATTAATGAAACATCGGTATTGGTATGCGCAATTGGGTGAGCCATTAGGTTAAGCTTTCTATCACCTAGATCCAGCTCCAATGTGGTTTCAACACTCAGCGTAGGCTTAATCAGCTCGCTGCCTTTGGCATCTTCACCCAATAACTTATCATTCAGTTTCGCATATTGCTCACGACGAAACTCCATTGCATTGGCTAATTTTTCATGCCCAACAAACTCAGGTTTTGCTTCATTTGAGTGACTTGGTAAAAATGCAGCATTACCATAAACGTGGTCCGGGTGCACATGCGTGTTAATCACATACAGCACTGGCAACGCGGTTACTTTGCGAATGGCTGCATGTAGCTGACGACCCACTTTTAGGCTGCCACCAGTATCAATCACCGCGACACCACGGCTACCGACAACAAAACTAATGTTACAAATGTCACCTTGATAGCCCGTATCAATATCTAAATGTGCGCCATGGTGCACATAAATACCATCACCAACATTTTCAATGGCAAAGTTATCGGCTTGCACTTTTGTATGTACCTGGGCATGAGAGCAGCCCATAAAAGCCAGCATACTCATGGTTATCATTAAAATTCGCATGAATTATTCCTTATGTAAGTGTTACCGATTAGAATGATGCGGTTTTATGCAATTATTGCTTGTGATCATTGTCACATACCATAACATTTATTTCCTTCAGGATATTACTATGAATCACACTTCAACACGCTATACGAAAACTGCCATTGTGCTACATGGCCTTATTGCCCTTGGTGTTATTGTGATGTTTGCACTGGGCTGGTATATGAGTGAAATCCCGAAAGAGGCCGCCAAGCAAACTGCCTTCGATTTATTTGATTTAGGCATTTACACCTGGCAGCTTTCTGAAGCAGCAAGCCCTAGAACTTTTTACTTTAACTTGCATAAATCGATAGGCATCACGTTGTTGGCTTTGATTGCAATCCGCGTGCTTTGGCGCATTACGCATCGCCCACCAGCCATGCTCTCTTCATACAAAGCGTGGGAGAGAAAACTCGCTACAGGCACACATCATTTACTTTATTTATTGATGATTGCCGTGCCTGTTAGTGGTCTTATTATGGCCATTAACAGCAAATATGGTGTCATGTGGTTTGGGTTTGATTTCATTGCCGGGCTAGATAATAAAAATTTACGTGAACTTTTTAAAGAGGTGCACGAAATTGTAGGGGTAATATTTTTGGCATTCATCATCCTGCATATTGCAGGTGCGTTAAAACATAAGTTTATTGATAAAGATGACACGCTGAAACGTATGTCATTGAAATAATTGACGCAAGAATTAAAAAACCCGCAAATGATGCGGGTTTTTTAATTACTGATGATACTGCTTACTATGGTGTCTAACCGCCTCTAACATCGCTGCCGCATTCTCTGGCGGCGTCCACTGGGTAATGCCGTGACCTAAGTTAAACACATGACCATTGCCATGGCCGTAACTCGCCAACACGCTGGCCACTTCTTTTTCAATCGCTTCTGGTGTTGATAGCAAAATAGCAGGGTCTAAGTTGCCTTGTAGCGCCACTTTATCGCCCACACGTTTACGTGCTTGCCCAATATCTACAGTCCAATCTAGCCCTAGTGCATCTACGCCAATCTCAGCTTGCGCTTCTAGCCATAGTGCGCCGCCTTTGGTGAACACGATGCTAGGCACTTTGCGGCCATCATTATTTTTAATTAAACCCGCTACAATTTTTTGCATATAGTTGAGTGAAAACTCAGTATAAGCATTGTGTGAAAGCGCGCCGCCCCATGAATCAAATATCATCACCGCTTGTGCTCCTGCAGCGATTTGCGCATTTAGGTATTGAATCACCGTTTGCGCGGTGGTTTCTAAAATATGGTGCAGTAAATCCGGGCGTGCGTAAGCCATTTTCTTGATATTTAAAAAGTCTGTGCCGCCTTTACCTTCTACCATGTAAGTGGCAAGCGTCCACGGGCTGCCTGAAAAACCAATCAATGGCACTCTGCCATTTAAAGCTTTGCGTATGCTGCTCACAGCATCAAACACATATTGCAGTTTCGCCATGTCTGGCACGGCTAATTTTAGAATATCTGCTTCTTGTTGCAAAGTGCGCTCAAATTTAGGGCCTTCACCTTCTTCAAAATACAAACCTAAACCCATCGCATCTGGCACGGTAAGAATATCTGAGAATAAAATAGAAGTGTCTAACAGCGGGTAACGGTCTAACGGCTGAATAGTCACTTCAGTCGCAAAATCAGGATTTTTGCACAGGCTTAAAAAACTGCCCGCTGTTTTGCGGCTCTCGCGATATTCAGGCAAATAGCGGCCTGCCTGACGCATCATCCACACTGGGGTGTAATCGGTAGGTTCACGCATCAAAGCGCGAAGAAAAGTATCATTTTGTAATTGACTCATTTTAGTAACCTAATAAAAAAAAGGACACAAAGCTGTATTACTTTGCATCCTTTGATTTTTTAACATTTGTGTAGATTTGATTTCAAATTAGCGTGACAGTGTAGATGAACCCATTAAAAATTCATCAACGGCACGCGCGGCTTGGCGACCCTCACGGATTGCCCACACCACTAAGGATTGACCGCGACGCACATCACCCGCTGCAAACACTTTGTCTTTGCTGGTTTTGTAGCTGGTATTACCTTCGGTAGAGGCTTTGGCATTACCGCGACTGTCTTTTTCTACGCCAAAGGCTTCTAATAACTTTTGTACTGGTGACACAAAACCCATGGCTAAAAATACTAGATCTGCAGGGATGGTAAATTCAGACCCGGCAATTTCAGACATTTTGCCGTCTTTCCACTCCACACGTGCGCCTTTAAGCGCTACAACTTTACCATTTTCGCCAACTAATTCTTTAGTCGTGATTGACCAGTCACGATTTACGCCTTCTTCATGCGAGCTTGAAGTACGCAATTTGAGTGGCCAATTTGGCCATACTAACTCTTTGTTTTCTTTTTCCGGCGGTTGTGGCATTAGTTCAAACTGCGTAATGCTTGCGGCGCCATGACGATTTGATGTGCCTACGCAATCAGAGCCTGTATCGCCGCCGCCTATCACGATGACGTGCTTGCCTGTGGCTTTAATTTGGTTTGGGACAACATCACCTGCAACCACTTTATTCTGTGGTGTTAAAAAATCCATTGCAAAATGTACGCCATCTAACTCACGGCCTGTGACCGGTAAATCGCGTGGCTGTTCTGCACCCGCAGCTAATACTACTGCATCAAATTCTTCTACCAAATCATCTGCTTTGACGTTTTCGCCCACGTGTTGATTGACACGAAACTCAACGCCCTCAGCTGCCATCTGCGCCATACGGCGGTCTATGTGTGATTTTTCCATTTTAAAATCTGGAATACCGTAGCGTAATAAGCCGCCGATACGGTCACTTTTTTCTAACACAACAACTGCGTGACCAGCACGTGCCAATTGTTGTGCTGCAGCCAAACCAGCAGGGCCAGAGCCGACAACCGCTACTTTTTTACCTGTTTTATTTGGGTTAATTTGCGGTTGTACCCAATCGTTTTCCCACGCTTTATCAATAATCGCGTGTTCAATAGATTTAATACCGACTGCGTCATCATTGATATTTAAAGTACAAGCGGCTTCACATGGTGCCGGGCAGATACGGCCCGTAAATTCAGGGAAGTTGTTGGTTGAATGCAATACATCAATTGCACCGCGCCAATCCTGGTTGTAAACCAAGTCATTCCAATCTGGAATGATATTATTGATTGGGCAACCCGTAGTGCAGAACGGAATGCCGCAATCCATGCAGCGCGCGCCCTGCTGTTTGGCTTGCTCGTCCGTTAAATGCAATACAAATTCCTTGTAGTTCTTAACGCGATCCTGAACCGGCAAATTCGCCTCGGCCAGACGTTTAAATTCCATAAATCCAGTTACTTTACCCATACTATAAAGCCTTTTTCCATTAAGAGTCTCTTCACATATTTCATATTAAAAGCGACTCTAAGCCGCTATCAGTGCTTTATTTTCAGCAAGTTCAATTAAGGCGCGTTTATATTCGTTCGGCATGACTTTAACAAACTTATCGCGCGCATTTTCCCAATCAGCAAGAATCGCCTTGGCGCGCCCACTATTGGTATAGCTGACGTGTTTGTTAATTAAGGCAAGCAACGTGACCTCATCCGGCTGATCAAGGTGATGCACGGCATTTTTTGCCGCATTGGCTGCATGTTCGACTTTTTCTAAAGATACCATGCCCATATTGCAACGTTTAGCAAATAAGCCATCTTCATCATAGACATAAGCCACGCCACCGCTCATACCTGCTGCGAAGTTTTGACCCGTTAAGCCAAGTACAACCACCGTGCCGCCTGTCATGTACTCGCAACCATGGTTACCTACACCTTCAACCACAGCAGACGCGCCTGAGTTACGCACACAGAAACGCTCGCCAGCGACGCCACTAAGATACGCTTCGCCAGTGGTAGCGCCGTACATCACCGTATTGCCGACAATGATGTTTTCATGTGAAATACCACGGAATGCTTGAGGCGGCTTAATCACAATACGGCCGCCGCATAAGCCTTTGCCTACGTAGTCATTGCCTTCACCCGTCAGTTCAAAGCTAATACCTTTGGCTAAGAATGCTGCGAAACTTTGGCCTGAGGTACCAGTAAAGTGCACCCGTATCGTATCATTTGGCAAACCTGCATTGCCATAACGGCTAGCAATTTGGTGTGACAACATTGTACCCACAGTACGGTTAGTGTTAGAAATTGGAAGTTCTAACACGACTTTTTCGCCTTTTTCTATTGCAGGTTTTGCTAAAGCCACCAATTTATTATCAAGCGCATTGATTAAACCATGGTCTTGCACATCATTATTTTTACGTGAAACACTGGCTGGCATATCAGGTTGATGGAACACTTTACTGAAATCCAAACCATTGATTTTCCAATGGTCTATACCCGCTTGCATATCCAACAAATCGGCACGACCGATTAAATCATCAAATTTAGCAATGCCGATTGAAGCCATTAACTCGCGTACTTCCTCAGCCACAAAGAAGAAGTAGTTCACCACGTGCTCAGGCTGCCCTGTAAAGCGTTTGCGCAGCTCTGGGTCTTGCGTTGCAACACCCACTGGGCATGTGTTGAGATGACATTTTCGCATCATGATACAGCCTTCAACCACCAACGGTGCGGTTGCAAAGCCGAATTCATCAGCACCCAATAACGCACCAATCAGCACATCACGGCCTGTCTTCATTTGGCCATCAACTTGCACCACAACACGTCCACGCAATTGGTTAAGTACCAATGTTTGTTGTGTTTCAGACAGCCCTAACTCCCACGGGGTGCCTGCATGCTTGATAGATGAAATTGGGGAGGCACCTGTACCGCCATCGTGACCTGCAATCACAATGTGGTCTGATTTTGCTTTTGCTACACCTGCAGCCACAGTACCGACACCAGTTTCTGATACTAATTTCACTGAGATTGATGCATTTGGGTTGGCATTTTTCAGGTCATGAATCAGCTGCGCTAAATCTTCAATCGAGTAAATATCATGGTGTGGTGGTGGTGAAATTAAACCTACACCAGGCACAGAGAAACGTAACTTGGCAATGTATTCACTTACTTTATGACCAGGTAACTGGCCGCCTTCACCTGGTTTTGCACCTTGTGCCATTTTGATTTGAATTTGATCGGCTGAAGCTAAATACTCAGCTGTTACACCAAAACGACCAGATGCCACCTGCTTAATGCGTGAGCGCATAGAATCACCCGCTTGCAAGGCAACGTCAGCTTCAATCAAATCATGACCAATCACGGCTGCCATACTTGAGGCAGTCGCTACTGGAATAAAACGTTTGGCGTCTTCGCCTCCTTCACCCGTATTGGATTTACCGCCGATACGGTTCATCGCAATAGCAAGCGTAGCATGTGCTTCAGTTGAAATTGAGCCGAGTGACATCGCTCCGGTTGCAAAGCGTTTTACAATTTCTTTAGCGGATTCTACAGACTCTAGCGGAATAGCAGCACCCGCTGATTTAATTTCAAATAAGCCACGCAAGGTCATATGACGGCGTGTTTGATCGTTAATCAGCTTGGCGTATTCTTTATAAGTCTCATACTTACCTGTACGCGTAGCGTTTTGTAGCTTGGCGATAGATTCGGGTGTCCAGGTATGCTCTTCACCGCGTACACGGAAGGCATATTCACCGCCTGCATCCAGGCTATTGGCTAATATCGGGTCTGACCCAAATGCAGAAGTATGCAAACGCACAGCTTCTTCAGCCACTTGATCTAAGCCAATACCTTCAATATTCGTAGCAGTACCAGTGAAATATTGATCCACAAAACTGCTGTTTAAGCCGATTGCTTCGAATCTTTGACCGCCACAGTAAGATTGGTAAGTAGAAATGCCCATTTTAGACATGACTTTGTACAAGCCTTTGCTAATCGCTTTCACAAAGTTTTTATTGGCTAGGTAGCTGTCAGCCGCCATGTCTTTGATCGTCTCAAATGTGAGCCATGGGCAGACAGCCTCAGCGCCGTAACCTGCCAGCAATGCAAAGTGATGCACTTCGCGCGCAGAGCCGGTATCAATCACTAAGCCCGTGCTAGTTCTTAAACCGGCTTTTACCAAGTGTTCATGTGTTGCAGAACAGGCTAATAACGCCGGGATTGCCACACGTGATTCGCTGACATTGCGATCTGACAAAATCAAGATATTAAAGCCATCTTGCACCGCACTTGAAGCCGCATTAGTAATGCTTGTTACGGCCGCGGCCATGCCCGCTTTACCTTGTTCAGCAGGGTAGGTAATATCTAACACCAGCGATTTATATTGATTTTGTGTCAGTGTCGCGATTGCTTTTAATTGTTCCAGTTCGTCAAGCAAAAGCACCGGCTGACTGGCTTCCAAACGCATTGGCGGCGTTGCTTCATCCACACCTAACAAGTTTGGTTTAGGGCCGATAAAAGTCACAAGTGACATCACCAACTCTTCACGAATTGGGTCAATCGGCGGATTAGTTACTTGCGCGAATAACTGTTTAAAATAGTTGTATAAAACTTTAGGTTTAGCAGATAACACTGGCAAAGCAGCGTCGTTGCCCATTGAGCCCGAGCCTTCTTCACCATTTTGCACCATCGGCTGCAACACAAACTTAATGTCTTCTTGCGTGTACCCAAACGCCTGCTGTGTATCTAACAAATCAGCCGCCAACTCTAGGTGACCTTCCACTTTTGGCATGTCGCTCAGGAAATAGCGTGATTTTTCAATCCATTTTTTATAGGGCTTTGCTGTAGCAAGTGCACTTTTCACCTCAGCATCATCAATAATGCGGCCTTGCTCCATGTCAATCAGCAACATTTTTCCCGGCTCTAAACGCCATTTTTTAACGATTTTTTCTTGCGGAAATGTCAACACACCCATTTCAGATGCCATCATCACTATGTCATCATCGGTCACTAAATAGCGCGCTGGACGCAAACCGTTACGATCTAAAGTAGCACCAATCATACGGCCATCGGTAAATGCAACCGCTGCAGGGCCGTCCCATGGCTCCATCAGTGCCGCGTGATATTCATAGAACGCACGGCGCTCTTCATCCATCAATGGATTACCTGACCATGCTTCTGGAATCAGCATCATCATTGCGTGCGGCAAACTGTAGCCACCCGCCACCAGCAACTCTAAACAATTATCAAAGCAGGCCGAGTCTGACTGTCCATCTACAATCAACGGCCATAATTTTTCCAGATCTTCACCCAACACGGTTGATCGCATCGCCTCATGGCGCGCTGCCATCCAGTTCACATTACCCTGAACCGTGTTAATTTCGCCGTTATGCGCAATCATGCGGAACGGATGCGCCAAATCCCAAGCAGGAAAGGTGTTGGTTGAGAATCGCTGATGCACCAGCGCCAACGCTGAAACAATACTTTCGTCATTTAGATCTTTGTAATAAACGCCTACCTCATTCGCGAGCAACATGCCTTTATAGACGATAGTGCGTGAAGACAATGAAGGCATATAAAATGCGGCATTATCTTTTAGCTCAAGTGCGCGGACTGCGTGTTCTATACGTTTGCGGATAACAAATAATTTGCGCTCAAATATGTTTTGGTCTGCAACGGTGCTCGCAATGAAGACCTGACGCATGGTTGGCTCAACATCGCGTGCTGCTTGGGCAATATTGCTGTTATCAACCGGCACATCGCGCCAGCCTAATAAGGTTTGATTTTCTTCAACGATGATTGAAGTGAATAGCGCTTCGCATGCTTCGCGGTTCTTTATAGCTTGCGGCAAAAATACATTACCTATGGCATATTGCCCAGCAGCTGGCAAATTAATATTGAGTTTAGCTGCCTCTTTGCGCATAAACGCGTCAGGCATTTGCATGAGCAAGCCAGCACCATCACCTAATTTAGGGTCATAGCCAGTGGCACCACGGTGTGTAAGATTGGTAAGCAACTCCAAGCCTTTTTGCACAATATCGTGACTCTTATTACCCTTGATATGGGCGACAAAGCCAACACCACAAGCATCATGCTCATTAGCAGGACTATATAAACCCTGCCTTGCTGGTCGCCCTGAATATATTTCCGGGGTACCTGACGCTGCACTATGCTGCGCGGCTGGTGTGTTCTCTAAACCAATTTGGTTACTTAAATCTAATGCCATATTATCTAATCACAAAACATTTAGCGGAACCTTCAAGTTTACCGCTAAATACCTATGAGTTCAATAAGATAGGCATGAAAGATAAAGATTATTTAACTCACACCCTCAAGCGACAGCGCAACACAAAGCCAAGCTTTAGGTGCAACACTAATGATTTGACAGTGATAAAAATGCTTTTTTGGCCGCTTTGAGCGTAAAAGCAATATCTTCATCCGTATGTGCGGCTGACACAAACCCAGCCTCAAATGCAGAAGGGCCCAAATAAATACCGGCATCCAACATGCTATGAAAGAATTTATTAAAGTTTTCTTTATTAGACTGCATCACTTCGGCAAAACTAGTTGGGCATTTTTCACTGAAATATAACCCAAACATCCCGCCCACGCTTTGCGCACTAAACACCACGCCGGCCTCTTTTGCCGCCGCCACCAAACCATCTACCAATTTTTTAGTTTGTGCCGCCAGCTTGGCATGAAAATCAGGTGTCTGAATCAGCTTCAATGTTTCCAGACCCGCAGTCACTGCCACCGGGTTGCCCGATAGCGTACCAGCTTGGTAAACCGCACCCAGCGGCGCCAAGCATTGCATAATATCTTTACGGCCACCAAACGCGCCTACCGGCAAGCCGCCACCGATCACTTTGCCCAGCGTGGTCATGTCAGGCTTGATGTTATACAAAGCCTGCGCACCGCCCAAAGCCACACGGAAGCCTGTCATCACTTCATCAAAAATCAGCACCGCGCCATGCTTAGTACAAAGCTCACGCAGAGTTTGTAAAAATTCTTGCGTTGGCACGATTAAGTTCATATTACCAACCACAGGCTCGATAATCACACAGGCAATTTCATCACCAATTTGGGCGAACAAATCTTTTAGTGATTGTGTATTGTTATATTCCAAAGTTAAAGTGTGAGCAGCCACTTCCGCCGGAACGCCCGCAGAGCTTGGTTCACCAAATGTTAGCAAACCAGAGCCTGCTTTGACTAACAACGCATCGGAGTGACCATGATAGCAACCTTCAAATTTAACCAGCTTATTGCGCCCAGTAAAGCCGCGTGCTACTCGAATCGCACTCATAGTAGCCTCGGTGCCACTGCTCACCAAACGCACCTGCTCCATACTTGGCACCAGCTTGTTAATGAGCTCAGCCATTTCAAGCTCTAAACCAGTTGGCGCACCAAAAGACAAACTATTTGCCGCCACCTCTTGCACTGCTTTAATCACTTGCGGATGCGCATGACCTACAATCATCGGGCCCCAGGAGTTGATATAGTCGATATATTCTTTACCATCCACATCCCATAACTTAGACCCTAAGCCTTTTTTAAAGAATATCGGCGTGCCACCCACGCTGCGAAACGCACGCACGGGCGAGTTCACGCCACCTGGAATCAATTTAGAAGATTTTTCAAAGAGTGTTTGATTGAGTGAGGTCATGATATGAATAGCTTTGTGAATTGTTGAGTGGTTGATTTTACATCTTGTGCATTAAAAATTGCGTTAATCACTGCAATCGAGCTAGCGCCCGCCAGCATTATTTGATTTGCATTGGCAAGTGTAATACCGCCAATAGCAACGCTAGGAATAGTAAGTTCAGAGCTAGCGCGAGTAAATAATTCCAGCTCCGCCACCGGCGCATGTGGCTTGGTGCTCGATGCAAAACATGCGCCAAATGCCACATAATCTGCACCCGCTTGCTGTGCAGACACGGCTAAGTCAAAACGGTTATAACACGAAGCGCCCATGATTTTATCTGCACCTAATCTGGCACGCGCTTCGCTTAAATTGCCGTCATCTGCGCCTAAATGCACGCCATCTGCATCTAACGTCAGGCAAAGTTTGATAGAGTCATTAATAATCAGTGGCACATGATATTGACGACACAGGGGTAACAGTGCGCGCGCTTGTTGCGTTTGCAACTTGTGATTAGCACGCTTGTTGCGGTACTGCAGAATTTTGATGCCGCCTTGCAGAGCGGCTTCGACTTTAGCCACCAGCACATCGGTATTTTGCTCGTCTGGTGTCACGGCATATAAACCAGTAATCATACAAAAATACCTTAAGCAATAACGGCGCTAGTGCGTTTTAACGCTGCCATCACCGCTGTTTACGGGGGTATCTTCTTCATCACGCGCCCAGAACATACGGTCAGGAATATATTGCCCCATGCCAGGCCTAAAGCCGTTTTTAAGGGTTTGCCAGGTATATTCCTGCGCTTCTAGCACCGCTTCTTCAACGCTAAGCCCATGCGCCATGCAAGCAGCAATCGCACTAGTTAGCGTGCAACCAGAACCATGATAACTGCCAGGCAAGCGCTCCCATTTGTAGACTTTGATGAGCTTGCTGTCACCATATAAAGTATTGGTCACCTCAGAGGTGCGCTCATGAGTGCCTGTAATCAATACGTATTCGCTACCCATCGCCAACAGACGTGCTGCACTTTCATCTAAATTCGTCAGTGCCACTTCATCGGCATCGTCGGCAAAAGCAAATCTGCGTGCTTCCAGGCTATTGGGTGTAATCAATGTGGCTTGAGGAAAAAGCAACTCGATCATGGCTTCCATCATTTCATCGTTACTTAAATCATCCCCGCGGCCTGAGGTCAAAATCGGGTCAATGAGTAATGGTATATCAGGATAATCAGCCATAATTTCTGCAATGACTGCTATATTTTCAACCGAGCCTAACAAGCCAAGCTTAAATGCTGACACTTGAACATCTTCTAAAATAGCGCGTGCTTGGTCATTTACCCAATCAGGGTCCATCGCCAGCACACCATCTACACCCACGGTATCTTGTGCGGTGATTGCCGTCACCACAGACAATGGGTGACAGCCAATGCTGGCAAACGTGAGAATATCTGCCTGCAAACCTGCGCCGCCGCTGGGGTCTGTGCCTGCAAAAGTTAATACTGAAGGAGGTGCAAGGTTTGCCATAGTTTTCTATAAATCGTATCATCAATGGAGCGGGTGACGGGAATCGAACCCGCGTATCGAGCTTGGGAAGCTAGCGTTCTACCATTGAACTACACCCGCCTAATGCCGTATTTTACTGCATTTTGATTGCAGCCAGTTAATTCCAGAATGCGAAAATCGCCTTTAGCCACAATCAAAACTCTAATGGATTTACATCGACCGCCCACCTTACCTTGGCGGCAATAGCCTGAGATCTAATTTTGCTGACTAAATGGCTAAGTAATTTTTGCAATGCAGGTCTATGACTCGCTTGCATCAACACATGTCCACGCTCCATGCCTTTTAAGCGTTCCATTTGCGGGCGCACGGGGTCATAAACCAGCACCTCATTACTCAAACTGCGCGCCTGCTCAAATGCAAACTGCAAAAATTGTTGCACCAGCGCATAATCATTAGCTTCCGCGCGCAATAGGGCCACAAACACATAGGGCGGAAACTGCACTTGTTCGCGCTCTTGCAACAAGTCATTGGCGTAACTTTCATAATCCTGACGGCGCAAGGCGTTAAATAAGGCGTGATCTGGAAACTGCGTTTGAATAATGACTTGCCCCGCTTTATCAGCACGGCCAGCGCGACCAGCCACTTGCATGAGTTGCGCAAACAAACGCTCACTGGCACGAAAATCCGGGCTATACAGTGCATTGTCAGTATCAATTACACCAACCAAGGTTAAATTCGGGAAGTCATGCCCTTTGGCGAGCATTTGCGTGCCCACCAAAATATCAATTTCCTGGTTGTGTACACGGTCTAAAATATCGACCAGCGCATGTTTACGGCTGATACTGTCACGATCCACCCGCGCAATGCGGGCAGTCGGTAGCAATTGCGCCAAGGTTTGCTCTAAACGCTGTGTGCCATGGCCAGTAGGGTGCAAGTCTGCATCGCCGCAACTGGGGCATTGATTGGGGATTTTTTGCTCATGTCCGCAATGGTGACAGCGTAATCTCTTCTGCCCCAAATGCACCACCAGCTTGCTGCTGCAACGGGTGCAGGAGGCAATCCAATGGCAGGCTGAACATAACAACACTGGCGAATAACCACGGCGGTTAATAAAAAAGAGTGACTGTTCTTTACGCGCTAATCTTAAACGTAGCGCGGCAATAAGCTGCGGCGTGAGACCGTGTTGCAGATTAACTTTGGTCGTATCAATACAATCAATCTGTGGCAACTGTGCCGCGGCGACTGCACGCTGCTTCAAGCTCAGTAAGCCGTATTTGTTGGCTTGGTTTTTATCAGACTGAGCTTGATTGCCAACCGCGTTATACCAACTTTCAAGCGCGGGCGTCGCAGAGCCCAACACCACTGGGATATTCAAGCGTTTTGCACGCACCAATGCCACATCCCGCGCATGGTAACGCATGCTATCTTGCTGTTTGTAAGAGCTATCATGCTCTTCATCAATAATAATCAGTTTTAAATGTGGCAACGGTGTAAAAATAGACAGCCGTGTGCCGATGATGATTTGCGCAGTGCCAGATTGTGCCAATTGCCAATGATGTAAGCGTTCACTCTCACTCAGGCTGCTGTGTAAACTCACTAAGGTAAATTGAGGTAAACGCGCTCTAAACCGCGCTTCTAGCTGTGGCGTAAGATTGATTTCAGGCACTAGCACCAGTATTTGCGCACCATGATTTTGAAAGCTGGGATTTTGATAAGTATTAGTTTGAGAATCAGCTTCTTGCAATATATGTTGCATCAGGCGGATATAAACTTCAGTTTTGCCACTGCCCGTAATGCCGTGCAATAGCCACGCTCTAAAAGCATGAATGTCTTTAGTGATGCTTGCCACTGCCTGCATCTGCTCATCATTTAATTGCGGCTCAGGCGTTGCCAATATGGCTGGCACACGTTGCACTGCCAGCACCTGTTTACTTTTAGCATAACCTAAACCGACTAGCGCTTTCGCGGCTTTGCGCGCAGTACTAGAAATAGTATCCAGCTCTGCTTCAGTCAATTGGTTAGACATTTGCAAAGCCGCCAATACGCTACGCAACACACGTTGCCTTTTTGTAATTAGCTCAACATCCGCTTGTTGCCCCAAATCTGTCAACTGATACGCAAATTGCTTGCGTGAAACGGCGGGTGCAATTTGGCGCAAACGTGCAGGCAATGCAGCCAACAACGCCTGACCAAACGGATATTGATAATAATCTGCACTAAATTTAACCAAACTTAACAGTTGGGCATCCAGCGGCTGTTCATCAGTAAATGCTTGCGTAATGGATTTAAGTTTTTCTATGGCAAATTCGCTGCTATCTGCAACACCCACCACAATACCAATCTGGTTACGACGGCCAAATGGTACCAGCACACGCTGGCCAATTTGCACGGCAACACCACCACTTAAATAATCAAATAAGCGGTCTAACGGTACATCTAATGCAATTTTTAGTATGGGTTTGGGCAATGGTGATTTGATTATGCTGTGATTAAAGAAAAAGTGACTACAGTAGGTTAAAATACCGCTTTTAGCATTTTATGCAATTATTGTGAAAACACATCTTACCCAATTATTAGTCACTGTCGCAAAAACTATTGCGCCTGACGTTGCTGACTTAAACATTTTATTAGAGCGCCCAAAATCTGCAGAACATGGCGATTTTGCCACAAATTTGGCGCTAGTTCTGGCTAAACCACTCAAACAAAACCCACGTGCGATTGCTACTCAGATTATTGAAGCGCTACCAGTCAGTGAGTACATCGCTAAAACTGAAATCGCGGGAGCGGGTTTTATCAATTTCTTTTTGAGTCCACAATCTAAACAAGTGGTAATTAAAGATATTTTTAAAGAGGGTCCCCAGTATGGGCGCAATACCATAGGCAATAAACAAAAAGTGCAGGTGGAATTTGTATCTGCCAACCCGACTGGACCTTTACATGTAGGGCATGGGCGTGGCGCTGCGGTAGGGGATTGTTTAGCGCGTTTGTTAGATGCAAATGGCTGGGATGTGACGCGTGAGTTTTATTACAATGATGCCGGCGCCCAAATTGATAACCTCACCATTTCTGTTCTGGCGCGATGCAAAGGTGTCTCGACTGACCATGTGAGCTTTCCTGAAAACGGTTACCGTGGCGAGTATATCAATGATATTGCCGCCGCTTATCTAACCAAACACACGGTAGTCGCCGATGACATTGAAGTCACTGCCAGCGGTGATATTAACGACTTAGAGTCAATTCGCACGTTTAGCGTGGCGTATTTACGGCACGAGCAAGATTTAGACTTAAAAGCATTTCAAATTAAATTTGACGTGTTTTCACTCGAAAGCGCGCTCTATACCACCGGCCGTGTTGAGCAAACGGTGCAAGCGCTCATTAACAGCGGCCATACTTACGAAGAACATCAAGCGCTTTGGCTCAAAACCACCGATTTCGGCGATGATAAAGATCGCGTCATGCGTAAAACCGATGGTGGCTACACTTACTTTGTACCTGATATTGCCTACCATACCGACAAATGGAATCGCGGCTTTGTGCGCGTGATTAACGAGCAGGGCGCAGACCACCACAGTACCATTACCCGCGTTCGCGCTGGCTTACAGGCTTTGGATATTGGCATTCCACAAGGCTGGCCTGATTATGTATTGCACCAAATGGTCACCGTCATGCGTGGCGGAGAAGAAGTAAAACTCTCTAAACGTGCAGGCAGTTATGTGACCTTGCGAGATTTAATTGAAGAAGTAGGTTGCGACGCCACACGCTACTTTTTAGCCGCGCGCCGTGCTGATTCTCAATTGGTATTTGATATTGATTTAGCCCGTAGCCAAAGCAACGATAACCCGGTTTATTATATTCAATATGCGCATGCGCGTATTTGCAGCGTACTGAGTCAATGGAATGGTGATGCTGCAAGCTTAATCAATGTAGATTTAAGCCCGCTTAATACAGCGCATGAAACCGCACTCATGCAACGCCTGAGCGAATACCCGGAGGTAATTGTCAATGCAGCCACTGAGCTTGCGCCGCATGTCATTGCTAACTACTTAAAAGATTTAGCCAGTGACTTGCACAGTTACTATAACGAATATAAATTTTTAATTGATGATGAGCACCTGAAGCTTGCACGTTTGAGCTTAATCAGCGCCACGCAACAAGTGCTTAAAAATGGCCTGGATTTACTTGGCGTCAGCGCCCCCAATAAAATGTAGCAAAAAGGTAAGGATTACATAAATATGAGTAGAGATTACAAACCAAGCCCTGAACGCACTAAAAGAACCAGCAAAGGCAGCCCCTTTTTTTCTGGTTTATTAGTAGGTTTTTTATTAGGCGTCGCCGCATCACTGGCAGTGGTCATGTTTATCAAAGGGACGGATAGCCCATTTACTAACTTGGCAAAACCCAACAAACCAATATCTGAAAAAATCGCAGAAACCGCGAAAAACCAACCTGAGGCTAATAACAACCAGCCTGATAACGTGGATGACAAGACGCGCTTTGATTTTTACACCATTTTGCCCGGAACTGAGCGCAAAGTGACCCCTGAAGAAATCAAAATTAAAGAAGAGCAACCTCAAGCCGCCGTACAAAGCACTTATTTTTTACAAGTGGGTGCTTTTACAACAGAAGAAGATGCTGACAACATGAAAGCAAAATTGGCATTACAAGGCTTTGAGGCGTTAGTGCAAACAGCGACTATTCCTGACAAAGGGGTATGGCACCGTGTGCGCGTTGGGCCTTTAAATAATTTGGATCAAATCAATAAAACCAAAGCGGAATTAGCCAGCAACGGCTTTAAAACTGACCTGATTAAAGTCAATAATGAAAACCAATAATCAGAATGCTGGTCAATTAAAAGCTACTCTATTATTATCAACAAAAAATTTGTCAGCCAAATTCAGTATCATTCGTTCTAATAGGTGAATTTGTTAACGCAAATCTAAAGCATCATTTACAAGGAAAAATATCAATGAAGAAATTATTAACGGCTTTAATGTTACTTGCCTCATTCAATGTGATGGCAGACCCGCAACTGGGTAAAGATTTTGATAAAACTGCGCAAATTATCACAACCGACACCCCCAATAAAATTGAAGTGACCGAATTGTTTTGGTACGGCTGCGGCCATTGCCACCAAATGGAATCCTCATTAAATGCATGGGTTAAAAAATTACCCGCTGATGTGGTGTTTAAACGCGTTCCAGGTTTGCCACACCAAGCATGGGCACCAATGGCAAAAACTTATTATGCGATGGAAACTTTAGGTGTTTTAGAAAAACTACACGCACCATTATTTGAGGCCATTCACAAACAAAAATCACTCAACCCAACGGATGAAAAAGCAGCGATTGATTGGGTCACTAAGCAAGGCGGTTTAGATAAAAAGAAAGTTGAAGAAGCTTTCGGGTCATTTTCTACCAATACCAGCTTAAACCGTGCAGCGAACATCTTCCGTGCATCAGGTGCAACGGGCGTGCCTAGCTTAATTATCAATGGTCAATTCATTACCTCTAGCACCATGGCTGGTAGCAATGATGCCGCTTTAAAAACAGCGGATTATATTATTACTAATATTCGCGCAGATAAAGCAAAGGCGGCAACCCCGGCAAAAAAGTAACCCAACCAACAAACTGGTTTAAAGCTTTTTACAAAAAGATTTTTAATTGGTGATTTTAGTAACCTTACTATCAGCTTTAACCGCTTAGAATGAACCCGTTTCTACCTCGAAATAGAAGCGGGTTTTTTTACACGCATCATTCAATTCATATTTTCCAGGACTTTTTCCATGAAGGTTTTTATTACAGGCGCATCAAGCGGCATAGGTGAAGCACTTGCTCATGAATATGCCAAGCGTCACCAACATGAAAATACCATAATAGGGCTAGCAGCCAGACGTAGTGAGCACTTACAAAAACTACAGCAAACTTTAGAAGCAAGCTACAACATCAAATGTGCGATTTACCCGCTTGATGTGCGCGACAGTGCCACACTGGCCACTGCCGCCGCTGACTTCATACAACAACACGGCACACCTAACGTAGTCATTGCCAATGCTGGTGTAAGCAGTGGCACGTTAACCGCACACAAAGAGGACATTGCCGCATTTCAAGCCGTCATGGACATTAACGTAATTGGCTTAGTGCATACTTTCCAACCATTTATTGACGCCATGCGCAAAGCTGGCGAAGGCAAATTGGTAGGCATTGCCAGTGTGGCAGGCATACGTGGCTTGCCAGGTGCGGGTGCTTACAGCGCATCAAAAGCAGCAGCTATCGCTTACTTAGAAAGCTTGCGTATTGAAATGTTGCACCACAATATTGCCGTCACCACCATCGCCCCTGGCTATATCCGCACGCCAATGACTGACATTAACAGCTATCCGATGCCATTCTTAATGGATGCCGATGTTGCCGCTACCAAGTTTGTAGATGCCATTGAGCATAAGCGCCGCTTTGTGGTAATTCCATGGCAAATGGGCTGGGTTGCAAGATTGATGCGCTTTATACCGCCATTTTTATGGGATTTTTTAGCGAAAAACGCACCACATAAAAAACGCATCAATGTTGAATGAGGTAGGGGCGACGAGGCGTCGCTCCTACCATCTTTGAAGTTTAGGCGAGCATGCCCCGTACGCGAGGCCACGTTGATAAATTTCTTTAATGCTCACTATCGCGTAATGGGTTTGTAACGAATACGCTTCGGCTTGGCGCCTTCTTCACCCAGACGTTTGCGTTTATCCGCTTCATATTCCTGATAGTTACCGTTAAAAAACGTCCATTGCGAATCGCCTTCAGCCGCCAGAATATGTGTGGCAATACGGTCTAAGAACCAGCGATCATGTGAAATCACCAGTACACAGCCTGCAAACTCCAGTAGTGCATCTTCCAACGCACGTAAGGTTTCTATATCTAAGTCGTTGGACGGTTCATCCAACAGCAATACGTTACCGCCAGAAATCAGCGTTTTAGCCAAATGCAAACGGCCGCGCTCACCACCGGATAGATTACCGACAATCTTTTGTTGATCGCCACCCTTAAAGTTAAAGCGGCCAATGTAGGCGCGTGAAGGCGTTTCATAACGACCCACGGTTAAAATGTCTGAGCCGCCTGATATTTCATCAAACACGGTTTTATCATTGCTGAGGTCATCACGGCTTTGATCCACGTAGGCCAGCTTTACGGTTTGACCAATTTTAACTTCACCGCTATCTGGCTGTTCTTTACCGGTAATCATTTTAAATAATGTCGATTTACCCGCACCGTTCGGGCCGATAATACCGACAATCGCACCTGCTGGCACACTAAAGCTCAAGTTATCGATCAACAAACGATCTTTAAAGGCTTTACTCACGCCGTTGAACTCAATTACCTGGTCGCCCAAACGCTCGCCAGTGGGAATGAAGATTTCCTGTGTTTCATTACGTTTTTGGTATTCCGCACTTGCCAGCTCTTCGTAGCGGGCAATACGTGATTTACTCTTGGCTTGGCGTGCTTTCGGATTCTGGCGCACCCATTCCAACTCTGTACTCAGTGCTTTACGACGTGAAGATTCTTGTGATTCTTCAAGGGCTAAACGCGCTTGCTTTTGCTCTAGCCAGCTTGAATAATTGCCTTTCCATGGAATACCATGGCCGCGATCTAGCTCTAAAATCCACTCTGCTGCATTATCCAAGAAATAACGATCATGCGTTACTGCCACTACCGTGCCAGGGAAGCGCACCAAAAACTGTTCTAACCACTCCACTGATTCTGCATCCAAATGGTTGGTCGGCTCATCCAGCAGCAACATATCAGGCTTGGAAAGTAATAACTTACAAAGTGCCACACGACGCTTTTCACCACCGGAAAGCGGGCCAATTTTTGCATCCCAGGGCGGTAAACGCAGCGCATCGGCGGCAATTTCCAGTTGCGTGGTTAAATCAGCACCGCTAGCTGCAATAATATTCTCGTACTTAGCTTGCAACTCAGCCAGCTTATCAAAATCCGCATCTGGTTCAGCATAAGCCGCATACACCGCCTCTAAATTAGCTTGCGCCTGCATCACCTCACCCATGCCAGACTCAACCTCTTCACGCACAGTTTTTTCAGGGTCTAACTGCGGCTCTTGCGGCAAATAACCGATGGAAATACCAGGCTGCCACTGCACTTCGCCCTCAAACTCTTTATCCACGCCCGCCATAATGCGCAGTACAGTTGACTTACCTGAACCATTTAAACCCAGCAAACCAATTTTAGCCCCGGGAAAGAAAGATAATGAAATATCTTTAATAATCTGCTTCTTAGGAGGAACAATTTTGCTCACGCGGAGCATAGACATTACGTATTGAGCCATGATGATAATTTACAAGTTTGAAAGGTGAAAGCTTAACAGAAACCAAGCTAGCGTAATAGGCGAGGGGTAATATAGGTATAATGCACTCACTTCAAAGAACGCTAAAAATCACCATGGCTATCAAATCCACTATTTACAAAATAGATCTCCAAGTTTCAAATATGGATCGCAGTTATTATCAACAACATAGCCTCACGCTAGCTAAACACCCGTCAGAAACCGATGAACGTGTGATGGTCAGGCTGCTTGGCTTTGCGCTTTATGCCAATGAAACACTGATATTTGGCAAAGGCTTGAGTGATGATGAAGAACCCGACTTATGGCAAAAAGACCTCACTGGCGCCATCGAACTTTGGATGGATGTAGGCTTGCCCACCGAAAAAGACATACGCAAAGCCGCAGGGCGCGCTAAACAAGTGGTGGTGGTGCTTTACGGCGGACGGATTGCCGATATGTGGTGGACGCAAAACAGCAAAGCCTTGCTAAAACTCAGCAACCTCACCGTCATCAATCTGCCTGATACGCAAGCACTCGCAAATGTTGCATCACGCAGCATGAATATCAGCTGCACCATTCAAGATGGTGAAATCTTACTGGGCCATGATGGCGGTAGCTTTGACATCACGCCAGTGATTTTAAAACAACCGAATAAGGCGCATTAGCACAGCGTAATACGCCGAATGAAAATTTTATTCTTGCGGCGCAATGCCTTAAAACCATTACGCCGGCGCGCGTGCCGGTTTTTAGCCAGCCTCACCCCAAGGAACAGAAAATTATTAACCCGCAAAGATTAAATTTTTCCGTCCAGTCCCATCTGGAAGTATTTGTGCACGATTTTTTCCTGATTCTCTAACAACCAACCAATACTTGGCTCATTACTCATTGCTTCTCCTCAGAAATTTATTGTGATGAATGTAATCACAACTTGTTTGTACTATTGAAACGTTGATAAATCAAACTATTCAACCGTCACACTTTTTGCTAAATTCCTTGGCTTATCTACATCCGTACCTTTAATTAAAGCGGCATGATACGCTAACATTTGTACGGGAATCGTATGCAAAATAGGGGAGAGCACGCCTACATGACGTGGGGTGCGGATCACATGCACGCCTTCTGACTCCGTAAAGTGGCTGTCACTATCGGCAAATACGAACAACTCGCCGCCGCGTGCTTTTACTTCCTGCATGTTAGATTTTACTTTTTCTAGCAAGGCATCATTGGGCGCAATGACCACCACAGGCATGTCACTATCTACCAGCGCCAATGGGCCGTGTTTCAGCTCGCCTGCGGGGTAGGCCTCGGCGTGGATGTAAGAAATTTCTTTAAGCTTGAGCGCGCCTTCTAACGCGATTGGGTAGTGTATGCCACGCCCTAAAAACAAAGCATGTTGTTTATTGGCAAATGATTTTGCCCATTCACGAATTTGCGGCTCCAAATTTAGTGCATGCTGCACACTGCCTGCTAGTTGGCGCAAGGCACTTAAATATGATTGCTCCGCTTCGTGACTCAATAAGCCACGTTGCTTTGCCAAGGTCGCGGCCAAAGTAAACAAGGCTACTAATTGTGTGGTAAAGGCTTTGGTTGAAGCCACGCCAATTTCTGCCCCGGCACGCGTGTAAAACACTAGTCGTGAGGCGCGTGGGATGGCGCTTTCTTGCACGTTACAAATGGCTAGCGTTAGGTTTTGACCTAATAGCTTCGCGTGTTTAAGCGCTTCCATCGTGTCTAGGGTTTCGCCAGATTGCGAAATAGTGACAATCAACTGACGTGGGTTTGGCACAGATTCGCGATAACGATATTCACTGGCTATTTCCACATTAGTTGGCAATTTTGCAATGCTTTCTAACCAGTATTTGGCGGTAAGTGCGGCGTAATAACTGGTACCTGCAGCGAGTATCAATATGCTGTCAACTTGCTTGAATACATCACCTGCATTTTCACCAAACAGAGCAGGGGAGAAGCTATTGTCATCAATCAGCGCCTCTATGGTGTCTGCCAGTGCGCGTGGTTGCTCGTGTATCTCTTTTTGCATGAAGTGTGCATAAGGGCCAAGCTCCATGCTGGCGAGAGATACATCGCTCACGTGAATTTTACGCGTGACTTCTACACCATCACGGCCATAAATGGTCACGCCTTCACGACGAATATCGGCCACATCGCCATCTTCAAGATATATCACTTTACGGGTGACAGAAAGCACTGCAGAAACATCTGAAGCAATGAAGTTTTCACCTTCGCCTAGGCCAATCAACAGCGGGCAACCCAAGCGGGCCGTAATCATATGCTCAGGCTCTTTGACTGATATCACGCTGATAGCAAATGCGCCTGTGAGTTCACTCACGGCTTTTTGCGTGGCGGCAAGTAGCGTCAAATTTTTATGGTAGTAGTGAATGAGATGCGCAATGACTTCAGTGTCAGTTTGCGAGGTGAACTCGTAGCCTAGTTTTTTAAGTTTTTCACGCTGTTCATCATGGTTTTCAATAATGCCGTTATGCACTACGGCAATTTCGCCTCCAAGAGGATTAGGCGAAACGTGCGGGTGTGCATTGCTCTCTGTCACGCCGCCGTGCGTTGCCCAACGTGTATGGCCGATGCCAACTTGCCCACTTAATTGCGACGCATTGACTTTATCGGTCATGGCAGCTACACGGCCTACAGCGCGCACACGTTCTATACCGCTGCTATTTAACACGGCGATACCAGCTGAGTCATAGCCGCGATATTCCAGGCGGCTTAAGCCTTCAATCAGCGTGGATACAACGTTTCTATTTGCTACTGCGCCTACAATACCACACATATATTCTCTTTCTTTATTTTAGGTAGGAGCGAATTTATTCGCGATTGCAATATTGTTTTCGCGAATAAATTCGCTCCTACATACGACTTTGCAAGTGCTTTCACTCAGAATAATGAGCTTTAGCTCATATATTATGTGGGGAAGCCAAATACTGGCTTAACACTTAGCGAGTCGGAGTACCCTTTTGGTACAAAAGTATTTCTTAATCAATTATTTCTTAATTTTCACAGGTCGTTTCCAGCCTGAAATGGATTTCTGCTCTTTAGCACGACAAAAGGTCAACTGATCTGCTGGCGCGTCTTTCGTGATGGTTGAACCTGCAGCAATGGTTGCGCCACGCCCGATAGTCACCGGTGCAACCAATTGCGAATCTGACCCAATAAATGCGTTATCTTCAATGACGGTTCTAAATTTATTAGCGCCATCATAGTTACAAGTAATGGTACCCGCACCGATATTCACGTTTTTACCTACCGTGCTATCGCCCACATAACTAAGATGATTGATCTTGCTACCTACATCCACTTGCGCATTTTTAAGCTCTACGAAATTGCCGATATGCGTATCAGCGGCAAGTGTAGTCCCTGGTCTTAACCGCGCAAATGGGCCAATACGACTATTTTCGCCGATTTGGGTGTCATCAATATGGGTAAATGGCGCAATGTGAGTACCTGCGGCAACCACGGCATTTTTAATCACGCAGTTTGCGGCAATTTTTACATTGTCACCCAAGATGACAACGCCTTCAAACACGCAATTAACATCAAGCTCTACATCGCGCCCACAAGCCAAATCACCACGGATTTCTATGCGGGCAGGGTCTTTTAACGTCACACCTTGTTGCAGCAACTTTTGCGCGATTCGGCTTTGATGGACACGCTCAATTTGTGCTAAATCTGCTTTGGAGTTGATGCCTGTGACTGACCATTCATCGGCGGTGACTTCTGCAACTACATTAACATTATCTTTTACCGCTAAGGCAACAATGTCCGTGAGGTAGTATTCACTTTGGGCATTGTTATTGGTGAGGGCTGACAACCATTTTATCAAATACTGATTGGGCATCGCCATAATGCCAGTATTCACTTCAACAATATCACGTTGCGCTTCGGTGGCATCTTTATGCTCCACAATGGCGGTTACATTACCCATAACACCACGCACAATACGGCCATATCCTGTTGGATCTGCTTTGTTAAATGATAATATTGCCAGTGTGTTATTCGCTAGCGCTACCAACTTTTGGCAAGCTATTACATCGACCAGCGGCACATCACCTAATAAAATGAGCGTATTTGCGTCATCTTCTAAATACGGCATGGCTTGCTGCACCGCATGGCCTGTACCTAGTTGTTTTGCCTGATTTACCCAAGTAATGTTTTCGCCAACAAACGCTTCTTTAACCGTTTCACCGCCAAAGCCATACACAACGATTATCTTGTTAGGGTTAAGCGCTTTAGCGCAATCAATCACATGCGCCAAAATAGGTTTTGCACCAATCACATGCAACACTTTGGGCAAGTTTGAATGCATGCGAGTGCCTTTGCCCGCTGCTAGAATAACGATATTAAGTTTGTTCATTTTTAATTTAGAGAATCTCTTAAAACAGTGTGTTTTTATAGTCAAAGTATAACAAAAAAGGCAGCCTAGGCTGCCTTTTTGCTGATCTTACTACTAGCTTAATTTTGATTAGTGCGCTGTTTTACGCAAACGCTCAATGGCTTGGATCTGTGCAAGCGCTTCAGACAATTCAGCTTGAGCTGCGGCGTAGTTCACATCTGAGGTTCTGTTTTTCAACGCTTCCTCAGCTGCTTCCTTCGCGGCTATCGCTTTTGCTTCATCTAAATCGTGACCGCGTACTGCCGTGTCAGCTAACACCGTAATAACACCGGGTTGCACTTCTAACAAGCCGCCAGAAATATAAATCAACACCTCTTCTGCCTCGTTAGACTGCTTGATACGCAATGCACCTGGTTTGATGGTTGAAATCATCGGCGCGTGATTTGGGTAAATACCCACTTCACCAGCACTAGCAGGAGCCACCACAAACTCAGCTTCACCTGAGAATATGCTTGCTTCTGCGCTGACTACATCAATATGAACAGTATTTGCCATTATTTTTTCCTTAAAACGATTAACTAATAAGTAGCCCCTCATAACTAGAGGCTAACATCTATCAACTAGTTAAGTGTTTTTGCCTTTTCTACAGCTTCTTCAATAGCACCCACCATGTAGAACGCTTGCTCTGGCAAATGATCATACTCACCGGCAACAATGGCTTTAAAGCCTTTGATAGTTTCTTTTAATGGTACGTATTTACCTGGCGCGCCTGTAAACACCTCAGCCACGTGGAATGGTTGTGACAAGAAACGTTGAATTTTACGTGCACGGCCAACAGCCAATTTATCTTCTGGTGACAACTCGTCCATACCCAAAATCGCAATAATGTCGCGCAATTCTTTATAACGTTGCAATGTTTGTTGTACGCTACGTGCTACGTTGTAATGTTCTTCACCTACAACAAGAGGGTCTAATTGGCGTGATGTTGAATCCAATGGATCAACCGCAGGGTAGATACCTAAAGATGCAATATCGCGGCTCAACACAACGGTTGAATCCAAATGCTGGAATGTCGTTGCTGGTGACGGGTCAGTCAAGTCATCCGCAGGTACATAAACCGCTTGAATAGACGTAATAGAACCCGCTTTAGTTGAAGTAATACGCTCTTGTAAGCGACCCATTTCATCAGCAAGCGTTGGTTGGTAACCTACGGCTGAAGGCATACGGCCTAACAACGCTGATACTTCAGTACCGGCCAATGTATAGCGGTAGATGTTATCCACGAAGAACAATACGTCACGACCTTCGTCACGGAATTTTTCAGCCATGGTCAAGCCTGACAACGCTACGCGTAAACGGTTGCCTGGTGGCTCGTTCATTTGACCGAACACCATCGCTACTTTTGATTCTTTCATGTCATCAAGTTTGATAACGCCAGCTTCTGCCATTTCGTGGTAGAAGTCATTACCTTCACGAGTACGTTCACCCACGCCTGCAAACACAGATAAGCCTGAGTGTTGTTTAGCAATATTGTTGATTAGCTCAAGCATGTTAACGGTTTTACCTACACCCGCACCGCCGAACAAACCAACTTTACCGCCTTTAGCAAACGGGCAAACTAAGTCAATCACTTTAATACCTGTTTCAAGCAAGTCAACTGAAGGAGATAACTCTTCAAAAGTTGGCGCTTTTTGGTGAATGGCACGACGCTCGTCACATTCAATCGGGCCAGCCTCATCAATTGGGCGACCTAACACATCCATAATACGGCCTAAAGTACCTACGCCAACTGGCACCGTGATTTGGCTGCCTGTAGATTTAAACAATGTACCGCGCGAAAGACCATCTGAAGAACCCATCGCAATGGTACGCACAATGCCGTCACCTAATTGTTGTTGCACTTCAAGCGTTAAACCTGCTTCGGCGTTACTTGATGCATCATCAATAATCAACGCTTCAAATACTTTAGGCATTTGGTCACGTGGAAACTCAACGTCAACCACCGCACCAATAATTTGCACTACTTTACCTGTTTTTACACTAACGTTTGCTGTACTCATTTTAATTTCCTATTCAAACTAATCTGTTGAATTCTAACTTAATGTTCTATTTCTGACTTTAGGCAACCGCTGCCGCACCGCCGACAATCTCGGAGATCTCTTTAGTGATTGCTGCTTGACGTGCTTTGTTATAAACCAGTTTCAAATCACCAATGACTTCTTTTGCATTATCCGAAGCTGATTTCATTGCCACCATACGTGACGACTGCTCTGAAGCCATATTTTCTGATACCGCGTTATATACCAACGATTCGATATAACGTACCATCAACTGGTCAATCACAGGCTTTGATTCTGGCTCATAGATGTAATCCCAATGACCTTTTGCAGCGCCAATCTGCAGCGCGCTTTTGATGACACCACTGGTAGTAAGCGCTTCTGCTTTTTCATGGGTAGGATGCGTACCTAAACGCTCGCTGGTGAGTGGCAATAATTGCTCCAACACAGGCTCCTGCTTCATGGTGTTGATAAAGCGTGTATAGCAAATATGTAACTGATCAATTTCACCAGTGGTATAAGCGTCTAGCATCACCTTGATAGTACCGATCAAGGTTTCAAGATGCGGCACATCACCTAAGCCTGTGATATGTGATTTCACATTGGCACCAACACGGTTCATAAATGCATAACCTTTGTTGCCAATGGCGCTGACAGTAATTGCTTTACCCTCTGATTCCCAATTTTTCATCTGGTTAATTGAGAGTCGCAACACATTGGTATTCAAGCCACCGCAAAGTCCTTTATCAGAACTAATCACGATGATGCCAACATTTTTCACATGCTCACGCTTTAAAAGAAAAGGGTGCTTGTACTCTGAATGTGCTAAAGAAAGGTGGGCAGCCACATTACGAATTTTGTCTGCATATGGGCGTGATGCACGCATTCTATCCTGCGCTTTACGCATTTTAGAGGCAGCCACCATTTCCATCGCCTTGGTGATCTTACGTGTATTTTCTACACTTTTGATCTTGGTTCTAATCTCTTTACTACCAGCCATTTTAGTGTCCTAATAGTTAAAGATTAGTATGCGTTTGTAGCTTTAAAATCTTGAATTGCCGCTTCAAGCGCTTTTTCATTGTCGCCGCTCAAATCTTTACTTGATTCAATCGCGTCAGCAATTGTTTTGTATTTTGAAGCGATGAAACCATGCAATTTATTTTCAAATGCTAATACTTTGTTGGTTGGAACATCATCAAAGTAACCTTTGTTAGCTGCAAACAAGGTAATCGCCATGTTTGATATACTTAAAGGTGCATATTGAGCTTGCTTCATCAACTCAGTAAACATACGACCACGGTCTAGCTGTTTACGGGTTGCTTCATCCAAATCAGATGCGAACTGCGCAAATGCTGCCAATTCACGGTATTGAGCCAAGGCCAAACGTACACCGCCACCCAGTTTTTTAATCACTTTAGTTTGCGCTGCACCACCCACACGAGATACTGAAATACCCGCGTTGATCGCAGGACGGATGCCCGCGTTGAACAAGTCAGTTTCCAGGAAGATCTGACCATCGGTAATTGAAATCACGTTAGTTGGCACGAAGGCAGAAACGTCACCCGCTGCTGTTTCAATCACTGGCAATGCGGTCAGTGAACCTGTCTTACCTTTAACTGCACCATTGGTGAATTTTTCTACATAATCTTCATTCACGCGAGCAGCACGCTCTAATAAACGTGAGTGAATGTAGAACACGTCACCTGGATAAGCTTCACGGCCTGGTGGACGGCGTAATAGTAATGAAATTTGACGATAAGCAATCGCTTGTTTAGTCAAATCATCATATACGATCAATGCATCTTCACCGCGGTCACGGAAGTATTCACCCATGGTACAACCAGAATATGGTGCCAAGAATTGCAAAGCAGCAGAATCAGAAGCAGTTGCGGCAACCACAATGGTGTAAGCCATCGCGCCGTTCTCTTCTAGTTTACGTACCACGTTAGCAACAGTTGAAGCTTTTTGACCAATCGCCACGTAGATACAGGTCATGTTTTGACCTTTTTGATTGATGATGGCATCAATCGCAACCGCAGTTTTACCTGTTTGACGGTCACCAATAATCAACTCACGTTGACCACGGCCAACTGGCACCATAGAGTCAACTGATTTCAAACCGGTTTGCACTGGTTGTGACACAGATTTACGCGCAATCACACCTGGCGCCACTTTTTCAATCTTGTCTGTCATTTTAGCGTTGACAGGGCCTTTGCCGTCAATCGGCTGACCTAGTGCATTTACAACGCGGCCGATTAACTCAGGGCCGACCGGCACTTCTAAAATACGACCGGTACATTTACAGATGTCGCCCTCAGTAATGTGCTCGTAATCGCCTAGAACCACGGCGCCCACTGAATCGCGCTCCAAGTTAAGCGCTAAGCCGAATGTGTTGCCAGGGAACTCAATCATTTCACCTGCCATCACGTTTGATAGGCCATGAATTCGAACGATACCGTCAGTCACTGAAATAACAGTGCCTTGTGTACGCGCTTCAGCTGAGGTAGAAAAATTTTCTAATCTGCTTTTAATCAGCTCACTGATTTCTGATGTAGATAACTGCATTTACTAAACTCCTATAATTTTCTCTGGCTGTGCCTTATGCTGTAAGCGCGTAGGCTAAATTTTGTAACTGACCTTTGACGGACGCGTCTATCACGGTATCGCCAACAATAATTTTAATGCCGCCAATAAGTTCTGAGTCAACAGAAACATTAGCTTCGATTTTTTTACCGAACTTTGCCTCTAAACGTTTTACCAAATCTTTAATTTCTGCTGCACTGGGTTTAGCTGCGGCAATGATTTGTGCATCTAAAGTGCCTTCATCTTGAGCTTTTAATTCCTCAAAAGCGGTGACTATCGCAGGCAAAATCGACAAACGACCGTATTCAACCAAAACCTTAATCAGGTTTTGTGCGTTTTCATTGAGCTTATCGCCACACACCTTCAAAAAGCTGACCTGCAAATCAAGGCTCACTACTTTCGGATCTTGAATATAAGCTTGCATTTGCGCATCACTGACGACTGCATTTGCAAAACTTAACATTTCAGACCATTTAGCAAGCGCTTTTTGTTCGCTTGCTAGCTTGTAAGCAGCAACAGCGTAAGGTCTTGCGATGGTTGATATTTCAGCCATGTCTTGTTTTCCCTTATTGGTTCTTAAAGTTCCGCTGCGAGTTTAGACAACATTTCGCTATGTGCTTTTGCGTCAATTTCTTTACGCAAGATTTTTTCAGCACCAGCAATGGCAAGGGCTGACACTTGCGAACGTAAACCTTCTTTTGCACGGTTTACTTCTTGGTCAATTTCAGCTTTAGCACCGGCTAAAATACGCTCACCTTCGACCTTAGCATTACCTTTAGCTTCTTCAACGATTTGTGATCCACGCTTTTCAGCTTGGCCAATAATTTCGCTGGCTTTTTGCTTGGCTTCGTTCAAAGTAAACTCTGATTTTTTAGCCGCAACTTCTAAAGCACTTCTACCTTCATGCGCTGCTGCCAAACCATCAGCAATTTCTTTTTGGCGTGTTTCAATCGCGTTTAATAGCGGTGGCCAAACAAATTTTACTGTGAACCAAATCAACACAGCAAATGCAATAGCTTGTGCGATAAGTGTAAAGTTAATGTTCATTTTTGATCCAAATTAAATATCATTAAGACTAAAATCATTTAAGATTAAATCGTTCATCTAACAAGTCATTAGATGAGTGTTTTGGTCTTTAACAAACCCAAACAAATCATCTAGTGGCTGATTACTGAGCAACTACGCTTAATAATGGGTTAGCAAACGCGAACATCATCGCTAGACCAACACCAATAATGAAAGAAGCATCGATAAGACCTAATAGCAAGAACACTTTACCTTGCAATTGTGGAATCATTTCTGGTTGACGTGCAGCACCTTCTAAAAAGCTAGCACACATAATACCAATACCGATACAAGCACCTGCAGCGCCTAAACCAATAATTAAACCAATGCCAATACCTGTGTAGGCTTGAATTGTTGATAATGCCGTTACTAATGATGCGTCCATTTTATTACCCTCTCAAAAATTAAACTTACTACCAAAACTACCTAAAAATAAAACTACTCAATTAAAACTAAACCACTTAAAAACTAATGTGACTCATGCGCCATGGCTAAATAAACCACGGTCAACATCATGAAAATAAATGCTTGTAACGCCACAATAAGAATGTGGAAGATTGACCAGCCCGCGCCTAAAATCGCTCCAAAAATAGTGCCTGAAACACCAGTGGCTGCCCACAAACCTAATAGCAGGAAAATAACTTCGCCAGCATACATATTGCCAAACAACCGCAATGAATGTGAAAGTGGTTTTGAAACGTATTCGATCAGATTAAACAGGAAATTGGCTGGCCATACCCACACCTTGCTGCCAAAGGGCGAGCAAAACAACTCGTGTACCCAGCCGCCTAAGCCCTTGACTTTGATAGAGAAGAAAATCATCAAAATCCATACGGACAAAGCTAAAGCAAACGTAGTATTAATGTCTGAAGTTGGTACCGCGCGCCATTTAGCGTGCTCGCCACCAAAGAATGAAACAATGCCCGCAACCCAATCTACTGGCAGAAAGTCCATTGAGTTCATGGCAAACACCCATAAAAACACGGTTAATGCGGTTGGCGCAATGAAGCTATGGCGGTTGCCATGGAAAATGTTTTTTACTTGATCATCAATAAAACCAAATACCAGCTCAACAAAAGCCTGACCTTTGCTTGGCACGCCTGAAGTCGCTTTACGTGCAACCAACCACACCAAACCCATCACAAGCAAACCCAGTGCCACTGACATGACAAAAGTATCTACATGTAATGTCCAAAAACCAGCACCGTCAGTCATCGGCTGCGCATTAAAGCTTAGGTGATGCTCAATATAACCAGATGGGGTCAATACTTGTTGTGCGTTATCTGCGTGTTCTGTAGCCATAATCTATTTTACTCTAACTAAATATCGTTTAAATTACACGTTTAACTTGATGACTTAAGGCTGCACCTGAAAATATAGCTGCTGCCGCCAAACCTGCAATTAGTGCAAACGGCACCAACTGCTTATAAAAACTAAATATGACCACCAAAAGTACGATGATCACTAAAATTTTGACCGCCTCTGCTTTTAATAAATTGACTAAAATAGCAGTTGCATCAGTATTACCAACACCGCGTTGTGCTACAACTGATGCCAAATAAGCGCCAACCAACACGCTTGCACCACCTAAAACTGCTGATATTGCAGCATGTAAACCAAAAAACAAAAACATAACCACAGCCACCGCCAATGTGGCAATGAGCTGAATTTTAAGCATTTTACTAAAAACTTCTGATGGCTTTGATGCTGACAATGACTTAAACCCAGTTAATTTTAGAAGCTTTTGTAAACGTTTTTATGATTATTTTTAGCGCTTAATGCTTGCTTACCCAAAAGCCTCGAGTAGCAAAGACCGCGATTTTGAATTATTAACGCTTTTTAGTCAAGGCTTAAGTTACACGGATTTATCGGTTGTTTAAGTAAAATGAAACACTTAGCGTGTAATCTTACTAATAATGTCGTCTAATTGGTCTAAATTCGCATAGCTGATTTTCAATGACCCCGCGCCATTGGTTCCTGCTTTAATGCTGACTGACGCCCCAAGTTTGTCGCTTAAAGTGTCTTGCAGCCTTAAAATATCCTGATTAGCTTTTGGTGCCTGCGAAGGCTTTTGTGCAGGTTTAACGGTTTGTTCATTAAACTTTTTAACCAAACTCTCTGCCTCGCGCACGGATAAATTGTTATACACAATTTGCTCAGCCAGCATCACTTGTTGCGCACCTTCTAAACCAATCAAAGCACGCGCGTGCCCCATGTCTAGTTTTGTGTTCATCAACATGTCTTGCACGGGCGCAGTTAAGGTGAGCAAGCGCAATAAGTTAGAAACCGCGACGCGTGAGCGCCCAACCGCTGCAGCCGCTTTTTCATGCGTCATGGCAAATTCATCTATCAAACGCTTAATGCCTTGTGCTTCTTCTAACGGATTTAAATTCTCGCGCTGAATATTTTCAATCAACGCCATCGCCAGCGCGGCTTCATCGGCAATTTCTCGCACTAGCACTGGTACTTCATTTAATCCTGCTATTTGGCTGGCACGCCAGCGGCGCTCACCCGCAATAATTTCATAATGCTCATCATCAATGTGGCGCACCAAAATTGGCTGCATAATGCCTTGCGTTTTGATCGAAGCCGCCAAGGTTTGCATAGCGGCATCGTCCATATAGCTGCGTGGTTGATATTTACCTGGGCGTAGTTGCTCTACTTTTAACATCAATAGCGAATCCGCCTCACCCACGCTACCCATATCGCCCGCGAGCAATGCGTCCAATCCACGTCCTAAACCTTTTAATTTAGCCATATTTTCTCTGCTTATATTTCTCTAAAAAAATTAATTTTTAGAGATTACTTTTACCAATAATTTCTTGCGCCAATTCTAAATAAGCCACCGCGCCTTTCGAGCTTTTATCATAATTGAGCACTGGCAAGCCGTAACTTGGCGCCTCGGCTAAACGAATGTTGCGCGGGATGACCGTTTTATACACTTTATCGCCAAAATGGCTAATCAGCTGTGCCGACACCTGCTGCGCCAGCATATTGCGATTATCAAACAAAGTACGCAGCAAACCTTCTATTTCTAAAGTTGGGTTTAAATGCGCACGTACTTTTTTAATGGTATTCACCAAGTCCGACAAACCTTCTAACGCGTAATACTCGCACTGCATCGGAATCATCACCGCGCTGGCAGCCGTTAGCGCGTTCACCGTCACCAAATTGAGGGCAGGGGGGCAATCCAGCAACACCACATCATAGGCATCGCCCAATTTAGAGATGGCTACTTTAAGGCGAT
>Ga0156104_121_pt4 | contig 47807 bp, 48 predicted proteins | sample RifCSPlowO2_02_FD_107757 | JGI IMG/M metagenome (GOLD analysis project Ga0156104, IMG submission 107757) | Methylotenera sp. RIFCSPLOWO2_02_FULL_45_14 | reverse complement strand
GTTATTAAGTTAATTTAACATCTGTGATGGTCGTAAACCCCATTGCAGATGTATAGTGTTTTGTTGAATCAAGCTTATAAAAAAACTCTACGCGCTTGCAGTTGTGTAGATTCCCACTTTAGATGTTCGTAATAACCTATTGCATCTGTATTCGTCATATCCACTAGCAGTTGAGCCCGTGTAGCACCACTGATTTTAGCCCATTCTAGAGCTTTTAGTAGAAGTTGCTTGCCAACACCATGCCCTCTATATAGTGAGTCTACCACCATGTCTTCAATCCATGCTGAAGCAGAACCTTGAGCGGTAGAGATGACTAACTGGGCTGTTACCATTCCGATAACAGTTCCATTTGAGTTTCTAGCAACTTGTATAGTTGCTACTGTGTTATTAAGAAGTAATTCAAGGCCATTTTTCTGTTTAGTTAAATCTGGATTAAAATCTTTTTCTATATTAAATAAAATAGACAATAGGCTTACCAAACAAGGAATATCAGTCTCTTTTGCCTCGCCATAAGTTATATTTTCCATCATTCTTCAGAATACTCTTGGTTGGGAGAATCGTAATGGATGATGGCAAGAAATTTGATGGGTGTTTTTATAAGTGCTTCAGGACGATGTGGAATTTCTCCCTGAAATGTAAGTGAATCTCCACTATTAAGAACAAAAGTTTCTTCCCCTACGCGATATTCAAGTATGCCTTCTAGCATATGAATAAACTCCGTGCCTGGATGTTCAAACGCAGGAAATTCCTCGCCAGAATCTTCAAGAGAGATCAAAAATGGTTCAAACGTTTTATGTGGACCTTGGTCGTAGGCAAGTAGTTGGTATGTATGGCCCACACGGGTGCCTCTTCTCACCACTTCCATACCCTCACCTTTTTTAACTAATTGAGCAGCACCACGAGGTAGATTATAGTTTTGGAATAGTTTGGATAAAGTCACGCCTAAGGCATTCGCAAGCTGTTCGAGGGTTTCTAGACTGGTTGCAGCAAGACTATTTTCAATTTTACTTAACATTCCACGACTTATACCTGCCCGTTCAGATACTGCAGCAATTGTCAGATTGTGATCTAAGCGAAGTTGACGAATTGTGGCGCCTAAGTGCCGCCCAAGTGATTTTGGTTGAATATCGGTTTTTACGCTTTCATTTTCATTTCGTATTGCCACGCTAGTCCTATCAATAATATTTAATTAAATATTACAAGAGTGTAAGCAATTCTTGTAGAAAAGTTAATTTCATTAACTAATGCGGAAAATAATACACTAAATTTATGAATTTTAGCTATAAAAGTTTCACTTAGGTAATAATAGTTAATGTAAAATAAAATCTATATTTTATTTGGTAGATTGTATTTTTGTCTAAAGTTAACTTGCTTATGGTAATTTTTTGATTAAAACAATCTAATTATATTTTTAGGAGAGTATTTTGAGTGAAAGAATTGTAATGCGCACAGGTGAAGCTTTAGTGGCTGGTGGACCTCCAGGAACAGCAGCTGAGCCAGAGGTGATTATTGGTGAGTTAGATGGGCCAGTTGGAACTGCAATTGCCACTTTGACTGGCGACCAAGTGGCTGGTCATACCCGTGTTTTTGCATTGTTGAATACAGATATTCAAGTTAGGCCTGTAACTTTAATGGTAAGTAAAGTCACAGTTAAAGATAGTAAATATACCAATATTTTAATGGGTACTGTGCAGGCTGCGATTGCCAATGGGGTGTTAGATGCTGTGCGCGCTGGAGATATTCCTAAGGAGCGTGCGAATGATTTGGGAATAATTGTTTCGGTTTGGCTTAACCCAATGGTAACCAAAGACGAAAAGCTTGATCATAAGATTCTATTTGATATTCATCGGAAAGCTACTGCTTTAGCGATTCATAAAGCCATGACCAATAAACCCGACATTGACTGGCTGCTTGATAACCAAGATAAAGTTACCCATAAGTATTATCAAATGGGGTTAGAGGGAAAACTATAATTTTGTTTATGGCGATTTGCCCATAACAGGCATGTTTCAAGTAAGTCGTCTAATAAAGGTTTAACTCCTTTCGCAAGTTCACTGTCATATTGATATGGATGGCTTTCTTGCATATAAATGCACTGACTCATTTCTAGTTGCACTGCATGTATATTCATATTTGGCTTTCCATAATGACGAGTGATGTAACCGCCTTTAAAGCGTCCATTAAAAATATGGCTATATCTTTTAGCATGTATAGAATTATGCATCGTTTCTGCAAGTGCTTTTTGTAAAGACACATCGCACGACAAACTATCTGCAGTTCCAAAATTTAAGTCTGGTAGTTGTCCAGCAAAAAATCTCGGTACGTGTGAAGCAATTGAATGGGCATCCCATAATATGGCAATGCCATGAATCGAAAGAATTCTATGAAGTTCGGAATTTATTTTTTCGTGGTAAGGATACCAATATTTTTTAATTCGATTTTGTATTTCTATTTCATTGGGCTGATTTCCTTCACGGTAAATTGGTTGTGTATCAAATGTATCTACAGGACATAAGCCCGTCGTATCTTGACCAGGATAGAGTGAAGCGTTATCTGGTGACCTGTTGAGGTCAATTACATAACGAAGATATTCAGATGATATTACTGAAGCCTCATGATATTTTGCCATGTCATAAAGAAGAGGTAAGTGCCAGTCAACGTCAGGCATCTGCATAGCCTCTGGCGTCAAATTGCTAGCAATCTCATCAGGTATTTTAATTCCTACATGAGGCATAGAAATTAAAATAGGCGAATTTCCGACGCAAAAATTATATGTTTCTTTCATGATTAATGTGCCTGAATAATGTTAGTCGAATACCACTTTAGTAGTACCACTTAATTTCTAAATTACCTAAGTTATTAATATTTATAGTAAGAGTGATATTACTTTATCATAAGTTTCACTATAATAAAAAAAGTTTCATTAATGTATTGACATGCAATATTCTGATATGGCTTAATATGCCTACAAAGTTTCATACAGATTAAAAAAGTTTATACATTTTAATCTGTGGTCATGTAATTTTTAAAGTGAAAATTAGGGTTCATGGAGTTAAGAAATGCCATTTAGATTACTTAAGTATGCGCTGACAAAAGAGCATCCCGCACCACGTTTTTTTAAGTCTCACGAGACACCAAAAAAATCCTATGACGTAGTCATTATCGGTGGTGGTGGGCATGGTCTTGCAGCTGCATATTACTTGGCCAAAGATCATGGTATTACTAATGTTGCAGTGCTTGAAAAAGGCTATATTGGTGGTGGTAATACAGGTCGTAATACCACTATCGTTCGCTCAAATTACCTAACTCCAGAAGGTGTTAATTTCTATGACGCCAGCGTTAAGATTTATGAAGGTCTTTCAGAAGAACTTGATTTAAATTTATTTTACTCAACGCGTGGTCACTTCACACTTGCACATACTGAATCTGCAATGCGCACCATGCGTTGGCGCGCAGAAGTGAATAAACATGTAGGTGTTGAAAGCCGTGTGGTAGGCCCTGATGAAATCGCTAAAGCTTGCCCGCAGCTAGATTTAAGTTGTAGCGGGCAAGCGCCAATTTTAGGCGCTTTGTTTCACGCACCTGGTTCTGTTGCCCGTCATGATGGTGTGGCTTGGGGATATGCACGAGGTGCTGATCGTTTAGGCGCTGAGATTTTCCAAAATACGGAAGTGCTGGGTATAGATGTTATAAATGGCAAAGTTCGTGGTGTTAAAACCAATAAAGGCTACATAGAAACTAAGCAAGTGTTATCTGCCGTTGCTGGGTTTACGCCACGTATCACAGAAATGGTCGATCTTGAAACGCCTATCGTTATTCACCCATTACAAGCTTGTGTGACTGAGCCTATGAAGCCTTGGTTAGATACTATATTAGTGTCTGGCAGCTTACATGTGTATGTGAGTCAGTCTTCTCGTGGTGAGTTGGTCATGGGTTCGTCGCTTGATCCCTATGAAGTTCATTCTACTCGTTCTACGCTTGATTTTGTGGAAGGGCTAACTTCACACATGTTGGACATGTTTCCGTTTTTATCGAATGTAAAAGTGGTGCGGCAATGGGCAGGTATGGCGGATATGACGCCTGACTTTGCGCCGATTATGGGTAAAACGCCGATTGAAGGATTTTATCTGGATGCCGGTTGGGGTACTTGGGGCTTTAAAGCCACACCAATTAGCGGTAAAACCATGGCGCAAACGATTGCTAACGACAGTGCTCCAGATTTAATTCACTCATTCCGCTTGTCACGTTTTGAAGATTACGAACTGACCGGTGAAAAAGGCGCTGCGTCTGTTGGCCATTAACGCTAGCTGAATAATCAAAGGAATATGAAATGAAACTTCTCACCTGCCCCATAAATGGTACAAGACCACTGAGTGAATTTATTTTCGGCGGTGAGTATCGTGAAGCGCCTAATCAAGACAGTTGTACTGATGCAGAATGGGCCGCCTACGTGCATAACCGCAGTGGTGCACCTGGCGATAAAAAAGAATGGTGGTACCACTCACCAAGCGGTACATGGTTTATTGCTGAACGCAATACGCTCACAGACAAAGTATCTCGTACTTATTTGCTAGGCCCTAATAACACGGCGAATATTGATATAAATCCAGTCCAGGAGGCAAGCAAATGATTTTACGTACACCTAAGCGGGCTGGTGAATGGGTAGACCGTAATAAAAAAATCAATTTCACGTTTGAAGGTGAAGCATTCCCAGCCTATGAAGGCGATACCATCAGCAGCGCATTGTGGGCGGCTGGCCAAAAAGTATTAGGCCGTAGCTTTAAATATCATCGTCCACGTGGCGTGTTGAGCTTAGCGAATCATGATGTGAATGTACTGGTGACTGATGGTATTGATACGAATATTCGTGCCGATGTTGTTGAAGTGAAAGATGGCATGGTGCTGACTGCGGTAAATACCAGTGGCGGTGTTAAAAAAGATAAGAATAGTTATATTGATTCTATTTCACCCTTGTTGCCTGTAGGCTTCTATTACAAAGCTTTTCATACGCCACGCCGTTTCTTTCCATTTTGGGAAAACGTAATTCGTAAAGCTGCTGGCTTGGGTGTTGTTAACTTTAACTATCCACGCATACTTAAACGTAAACAACATTCGCATTGTGATTTGCTCGTGGTTGGCGCAGGTCCAACTGGTCTAACTGCAGCTTATGTGGCTGCGCAAGCTGGTTTAGAAGTGACGATAGTGGATGAAAATAGCCAAGCAGGGGGTAGCTTGAGCTACAACCGTGGTGGGGTTCACTCGAACTTAACAGAACTGAATGACTTGCTAAGTAAAGTTGCAAGCCAACCAAATATCACTATGCACACGAGTACTTATGCCGCTGGGTACTACCCGGATCATTTAATTCCTATTGTTTCAGCAAGCGGTATTACTAAAGTGCGTGCTAAAACTGTAATTGTGGCAAGTGGTGCATTTGAGCAGCCTCCAGTGTTCAGATACAACGATTTGCCAGGTGTTATGTTAGGTTCTGCAGCCCAACGTTTAATTTATCGCTACGGTGTTAAACCATTTAACAATGGTGTTGTGGTAACTGCCAATGATTATGGTTATCGCGTAGCATTTGATTTGTTAGAAGCGGGGACAAAAGTGGTGGCACTAGTTGATTTGCGTGCAGGTGTAAATGGCGGTATATGTGCTAAAGACCTTATGCGTCGTGGTGTTAAGATTTACGCAGGGCATTGTGTATATGAAGCCTTGGCATCATCAGACAAATCTAGTGTACGCGGTGCCGTGATTTGTGCTTACGATGATAAGGAAAATGTAGCACTTACTGATAATAAACTCACCCTTGAGTGCGATGGTATTGCCATGAGCGCAGGCTGGGCACCAGCTGGCGCTTTACTGTATCAGGCTGGTACTGGGATGCAGTTTGATTATGAGGTGCAACAGTTTGTCCCAAGCCGATTGCCAGATGGAATTTTTGCAGCAGGTAAAGTTAATGGTATTTTTGAACTTGATCAGCGTATTAAAGATGGCACGCGTGCTGCGAATGAGGCCTTACGATACTTAGGTTTACAGGCACCACAAAACAATATTGAAAAGCATGTTGGCATTTCACCAAGTCACCCTTACCCAATGGTGCCACACGATAAAGGCAAAAACTTTGTAGATTTCGACGAAGATATTCAAATCAAAGACTTTGTTAATGCGGCTAAAGAAGGTTTCGATAATATTGAGCTAATGAAGCGCTTTACCACGGTCGGAATGGGTCCTAGCCAAGGCAAGCATTCAAATATGAATGCCATTCGTATATTGGCGAAAATACGAGAATTACCTGTAGAAAAAATTGGTACGACGACTTCAAGACCATTTTTTCATCCTACTCCCATCGGTCATTTAGGTGGTCGTGGCTTTCATTCTCATCGCCTGACTTCACTACATGATTGGCATCAAACAAATGGTGCTGTGTTTACCGATATTGGCGCATGGAAAAGAGCGGCTTATTACCCAGCCACTGGCCAAACTAAAGAAGAGGCGATTCAGGCAGAAGCGATGGTTGTGCGTAAATCCGCTGGAATCATTGACGGTAGCTCTTTCGGTAAAATTGAGATTCATGGACCAGATGGAGCGGAGTTTCTTGAACGCTTCTTTACAGGCACTTACAAAACTCAAAAAGTTGGTGGCTGTAGGTACGTAATGTTGCTGGATGAGTCAGGTGTTGTTGTGGATGATGGTATTGCAAGCCGTTTGGCAGATGACTTGTTTTACCTTTCTATTGGTACTTCAAATGCGGCGGCAGTTTATCGTGAAATGCAACGCTCGCAACAAATGTGGCAGCTAAATTTAGGTTTAGTTAACGTAACTGGGGCTTTAGGGGCCATTAATATTGCGGGGCCATCTGCCCGTGAAATTTTAGCTACTCTTACAGATCTTGATCTTTCTTATGAGTCATTCCCCATCAGTAGTGTGCGCGAAAGTCAAGTGGCAGGGGTTGAAGTCAGACTAATCCGAGTGGCTTTCGTGTCTGATATGGGATACGAGTTACATGCTCCCATGGTACAAGTCCCGCATATCTGGAATGCGCTGATGGAAGCAGGCCAGAAACATGGTTTACGTCCATTTGGCAGTGATACACAACGTTTATTACGTTTGGAAATGGGAAATCATATGCCAGGTGTTGATACAGATGGTCTAACAAATCCCTTCGAGATTGGCGCTGATTGGGCGATAGAAATGAGTAAATCTTATTTTATTGGTCAACGTAGCCTGACTATTTTAGCTAAACGATCATTAAGAAAGCGGTTAGTACCCTTCGTATTAGCTCAGAATTTCAAAGGTGAAATGCCTATGGATTGTAATCTTGTGGTTGACGGCAGAGACATCCTTGGGCGTGTTACTAGTATAAGTTACAGCAAATTCATAGACCGTTGTATAGGCTTTGCTTATGTAACGCCAGACAAAAATGAAGTAGGCTCTGAATTTCAAATACGTACCGATAACGGTTCACTGGTAACTGCTACCGTAGTGAAAACTCCATTTTTAAAGAATCAAAAGGGAGCTTGATATGCAACAGTTTGATATTAAAAAAATAGCTCCGATTTCACCTATTGCACATGCCCAATCTAATGGCACTGTCAAATGGGACGTGGTGAATGGAATGAAAATAGCCGTTGAATTTGCGAGTGCTGATATTGAGCAGGCAAGAAAAAAAGTGTTAGGAGTAACTGACGTAAGTTGTTTCGAGCGTTATGGTGTAAAAGGGCCTCAAGCTTCTCAATATCTTGCTGATCGTGAAATAGCGATTCCTGCTAATCCAAATGCTTGGACCTTATGTGATCAAAAAACATTGGTATTACGATTAGGCTCAAGTGAGTTTTTGATTGAGGATCAATTGGGTGGTTTAGCATGCAAAAAACTAGCTGGCGACACTATGCGAGTAGCTGGTGTTTATAAGGTACCACGTGCTGATGCTGCATTTATTTTGAGTGGTAGTGAAGTGCTTAATTTATTTTCTGAATTATGTTCTCTCGATTTACGTGAAAAATCACTCTCTGCTAAAGATGTAATCATGACGCAAGTTGCTGGCATATCAGCCACTGTTCTTCGTCAGACTATAGGTGGTGAGCAGGTTTATCGTGTTTGGTGTGATGGCACTTATGGACCATACATGTGGGATGTTTTATTGGAAATTGCTGTGGAGTTGGGTGGTGGAGCAGTAGGGCTTGCTAGGTATCAGAACTAAAGCTAGGCGTCAGAACAAAAGCTTACGATCAAAACTAAAGCTAGAGCTGAGAAATCGTTGGAGATAACTTAATTTAAGAATGTGGATACATAGGATTTTCAGGGAGAAGTAAATGAAAACGTTAGATGAAGCAAAAAAGTTTCTAAAAGAAAATGATGTTAAATACATATTAGCTCAGTTTGTCGATATTCATGGTGTTGCTAAAGTAAAATCAGTTCCTGCTGCGCACATTGGTAGCATACTTAAAGGTGGTGCTGGGTTTGCTGGCGGTGCTATTTGGGGCATGGGTATTGCGCCAAATGGCCCAGACTACATGGCGGTAGGTGACTTATCAACCTTGACATTAATGCCATGGCAGCCAGGATATGCACGTATTATTTGTGATGGTCATGTAGAAGGAAAGCCATATTGCCACGATTCACGTGTGGCGCTCAAAGCACAAACTGATCGCCTAGCTAAAAATGGTTGGATTCTTTATACAGGCCTAGAGCCAGAATTTTCTTTACTACGTAAAGATGAAAAAGGCGGAATTCATCCACACGACGCTACAGATACCTTAGTAAAACCATGCTATGACTATAAAAGTATGTCAAAGCAATCTGCATTTCTAGAGCGATTAACAGAGACTTTAATTGCAGCGGGTTTAGATATTTATCAGATTGACCACGAAGATGCAAATGGTCAGTTTGAGATTAATTACACCTATGCTGATTGCATGAAAAGTGCAGATGATTACCTAATGTTCAAAATGGCAGCCAGCCATATCGCAAATGAGCTGGGTATGATTTGTTCATTCATGCCTAAACCTTTTGGTAACCGTCCAGGAAATGGTATGCATATGCATATGTCAATTGGTGACGGCAAAAAAAGTTTGTTTCAAGATGATGGCGATAAAACAGGCCATGGTTTATCAAAACTAGCGTATCACTTTATGGGCGGTATTCTTGCACATGCGCCAGCAATTACAGCATTAGCTTGCCCAACAGTGAACTCTTATAAACGTTTAGTGGTAAGCCAGTCGCTCACAGGTTCAACTTGGGCCCCAGCATATATCTCGTATGGTAATAACAATCGCTCAACGATGGTACGCATTCCATATGGTCGTTTAGAGTTGCGTTTACCAGATGGTAGTTGCAATCCTTACTTGACGACAGCAGCAGTGATTGCCGCAGGTCTTGATGGTGTTAAACGAGAACTACACCCAGGTGATGGGCATGCTATTAATTTATATGACTTATCAGCTGCGCAAATGCGTGAACAAGGAATTGGTATATTGCCACAAAGCTTGAGTGAAGCGATAGATGAATTTGAAGGTGATAAGGTCATTCGCGACGCCTTAGGCGATTCACTATCAGAAGAATTTATCAAAATTAAACGTGCAGAGTCGATGGAATACCAACGCCATGTTTCTGATTGGGAAATTAATCGGTACGTAGAGTTTTTCTAGTTTTTTATTTTTAATAAGCACTATTTAACTAAATCTGTAAGGAGAAAAGTATGTGTGGAATTGTAGGATTATTGGTTAGAAACCCCAAGATGCGAGACTCAATTGGCGAGCTCATGCTGCCAATGTTAATTGGCATGACTGAGCGTGGCCCAGACTCTGCTGGGATGGCCATATTTGGTGCACCTGTTTCGGCTGATGCAAGAAAATTCAGCCTTTATTCAGGCGTGGCAGACTTTAATTGGACGAAATTAGGCCACGATTTTGAAAAGCACTTAAGCATCAAAGCGAAGATTGAGCCAAAAGCTAATCATGCTGTGTTGACAACGACCTTAGAGCCAGCAACAGTAAAAATTTGGCTGAAAGAACATTATCCTCAATTACATCTGCTATCAGTAGGACAATTGATGGATATCTATAAGGATATCGGCACACCAGCTCAAGTTGCTGAACGCTACGATTTCAAGAACTTTAAGGGCACTCATTTGGTTGGGCATACTCGTATGGCAACAGAGTCAGCAGTTACTCCAGCGCATGCACATCCATTTACCGCTGGTGAAGATTGGTGTTTAGTGCATAACGGTTCATTGTCAAATGCTAACAGCCTGCGCCGTAAATTGCAGTATGAAGGCATTGAGTTTGAAACAGATAATGATACTGAAGCGGCTTGTCGTTTTCTGCAATGGCGTATGCGTGAAGGTGATGATCTTGAAACCGCACTAAATCATGGTTTTGAAGAGCTTGATGGTTTTTATACATTACTAATGGGTACAAGTACTGAACTTGCATTAGTACGCGACCCATATGGCTGTAAACCAGCAATTATTGCGGAGCATGATGATTATGTTGCGATTGCTTCCGAGTTTCGCTCATTGGCGCATCTGCCAGATATTAAAAACGCAAAGGTTTTCGAACCTTCACCTAAGGAGATGTACGTATGGAAACTCTAAAATTTGACTTAGACACTAAGTCATTGCGTGAAGTGAATCAATTCCTTCATGGTGATGCAAGTGGCCTAAATGGAAAATCGATCGTCATTGAAAATCCAAATGGCGCCCATAATATTGCAGTTGGTTTAAAAGCTGAACTTGACGTAACAATCAAAGGCCACGCTGGTTATTACGCCGCTGGCATGAATCAAATTGCTAAAGTAACGATTGAAGGAAGTGCTGGTAGCGGCGTCGCAGAAAATATGATGTCTGGCCATGTGCATGTTAAAGGCTTCGCATCAAATGCTGCTGGCGCTACAGCAAATGGCGGATTGCTGGTAATTGATGGTGATGCTGGGTTGCGCTGCGCTATTGCCTTAAAAGGTGCTGATATTGTTGTTGGTGGGTCAGTTGGCAGTTTTTCAGCCTTTATGGCACAGGCCGGTAACTTTGTGATTTTGGGTGATGCAGGTGAAGGTTTAGGTGATTCAATCTACGAAGCTAAAGTTTTTGTACGGGGTAAAGTTAAGAGTCTTGGCGCAGATTGTGAAGAAAAAACAATGAATGCAGAAGATAGACAAATTCTGGCAGACCTCTTAAAAAAATCTGGCTATGCAGATGTGAGCCCTGATAGTTTCAAACAATATGGTTCTGCTCGCACCCTTTACCATTTCCATGTCGATAATGCAGGAGCATACTAAAATGAGCGATGAAAAATCAACAGATACAATACATAAAACTCCGCAAACCTCACCGCGTCAGTCTGCAACGTTTGATGAGTATACGAACTCTGAAATTAGACGTGCTGCTGCTACTGGTATTTATGATATCCGTGGTGGAGGTTCCAAGCGCAAGCTGCCACATTTTGATGACCTATTATTCTTAGGAGCATCAGTCAGCCGTTATCCACTAGAAGGCTACCGTGAAAAATGCGGTACCGATGTAGTGCTGGGAACACGCTTTGCCAAGAAACCTATCTACCTTAAAACACCAGTAACGATTGCTGGGATGAGTTTTGGCTCTTTATCTGGCCCAACCAAGGAAGCATTGGGTCGCGGTGCCAGCGCAGTAGGTACCAGTACGACTACGGGTGATGGTGGTATGACGCCGGAGGAACGTGGTCATTCGACAACTTTAGTGTATCAGTACCTGCCATCACGTTATGGCATGAACCCTGATGACCTGCGCAAGGCTGATGCCATTGAAGTGGTGATCGGGCAGGGCGCAAAACCAGGCGGCGGAGGCATGTTGCTAGGCCAGAAAATCACCAAGCGCGTAGCGAAGATGCGCTGTTTGCCAGAAGGTATCGATCAACGTTCCGCCTGTCGTCATCCGGACTGGACTGGCCCGGATGATCTTGAAATCAAGATTGCTGAAATCCGCGAAATCACAGATTGGGAAAAACCAATTTATGTGAAGATTGGTGCTACGCGCCCTTATTTTGATGTGGCTCTTGCGGTAAAGGCCGGTGCGGATGTTGTGGTGCTGGATGGTATGCAAGGCGGTACTGCCGCAACGCAAGAAGTGTTCATTGAGCATGTAGGTTTACCTATTCTTGCAGCTATTCGTCCCGCAGTGCAGGCGCTTCAAGATTTGGGTATGCACCGCAAAGTTCAGCTAATCGTGTCGGGGGGTATACGCAATGGAGCAGATGTTGCCAAAGCCTTGGCGCTGGGTGCTGATGCTGTAGCGATCGGAACTGCCGCTTTAATTGCACTCGGTGACAATGATCCACATCTGGAAAAAGAGTACCGGAAGCTAGGTACAACAGCAGGTGCTTACGATGATTGGCATGAAGGCAAAGATCCTGCTGGTATCACCACGCAAGATCCTGAGCTCATGAAGCGGGTAGACCCTATTAAAGCTGGTCACCGTTTGGCTAATTACATAACAGTGATGACCATGGAGGCACAAATAGTTGCACGTGCCTGCGGTAAGTCGCATTTGCATAATCTTGAGCCAGAAGATCTAGTTGCGTTAACAATAGAAGCTTCAGCAATGGCACAAGTCCCACTTGCTGGTACTAGTTGGATTCCAGGAGTAACAAAATTCTGATTTTTTTCTAAACATTTTCACTCCCCCCATTAATTTGGGTTTTATGAGGGTATGCGTAATGAATAGTTTTTTTTACTTGAAGGCGGGTTCGACCTCCAACTACCGGAATAAGGTAAAAAAAATATTCATATTAAATGCGCGTACTCTCACTTTTTACTTGTGTAGCTATCTTATAACTATACATTCCACACTCGGTCTTTCAAGGCACTCATATGTGCCACTTCTACGTCGTTATCTATTGTGCCCTCCTTTTGGCTGACTACTCTAATTCTTATTTCACTGGTTTACTAATTATAAAAAGTAAATAAAAAGGAGAGAGGGTTATGAGAGAAGATATTAAAAAAAGAATGAACGAAATGTATCTACGCGATTGCTTTATGGCTTGGTTCGATGTCGTGTTTTTATGGGCTGTTGTTATATTTGTGCTAATAGCCATCCTTGGCATTGTTCAGGACTCAAATATTCGTCTTGTACTTTACGTAGCTAGCTTTATGTTGATGCTTTTTAACACAGCGTCAGTGTTTGCGATGACAAGGCACTTTAAAGAAGACAAAGAATTCATCTATGGCTTAGACATTAAGCATTTAGATGCTAATCGTGCAGCTAAAAATAATCGATAGGAGAATTACATGAAGAAAAACTATATCCCGCCTAAACAGGGCATGTTTGGTCAGATATTTGACACTATTTTAGTACTTATATTGGTTTACGCTAGTCTGATGGTGCCGTTGCTGTTTAAAGCCGAAGCTAAGGCCGATGCAACAGCAGCGATAGTTGCAGCAGCTGTAAATGTAAGCTGGGAATCTTTAGGCCAGAATGCAATACAACAGGAGCAATGGATCAAGCTAGGTTACGACCCAGAGAAAGCTGCAGTATTAATTAACAGCCGGTTTGATTATTCAATTGATCCTATGATGTTAATCATTACTATCCTAGTGGTAGCTGGTTATTTTATCTTCATGCTGAAAGTGTCAGATAAAGAATATCGCGAAGTCATTAGAGAAAAATTCGATAATAAATAAGCAGTTACTCACTTAAAGGGAGAGATATCATGAAATTTTGGGATATTCTGGTGTATACAGCATGGAGCATATCAGCGGTTATGTTGGTTTGGATGGTGGTAGATGCATTTATGATTTCTTCGCAATATGACGAAGAATATTTGATGAGCTCACGTGAAGGTGGTGAAGATGATGTCGTTCACGGCATTCATCTAGAAGAGGGGAAAGAATAATGGCTAGCGAAAAAATAACGAGCAGCAGTAGTAAGCCCATCGCCATGCTTAAAGTACTCAACCCATTTCACATATGGGCTTTGGGTGTAGGTATTGTGTTGGTAGGTGAGTTTATGGGCTGGAACTTTACAGTAGGTAAGGGTGGTGCTTATGCCTCGCTTATTGCCTGTTGGGTGATTGGCTTACTTTATACCTGTGTGGCGATGATCGATTCTGAAGTCACTTCTACAGTTGCAGCAGCAGGTGGGCAGTATACGCAGGCAAAACACATCATAGGTCCGCTGATGGCATTTAATGTGGGATTGTATTTAGTCATGGCTTATACCATGCTTTGTGCAGCTGATGCGCTTGTGGTTGGTGACCTCATGAAGTCTGGTGCTGAGGTCATGGGATATACGAATCTTGATACCAAGCCGTTCGTGGTGTTGACTGTGGCTTTTTTGGCATGGCTTAACTATCGAGGTGTGTTCGCGACTCTTACTCTCAATTTAGTCATTACCTTTCTCGCCTTTGCATCTTTGATAGTGTTGTTCTTATCTGTCGATCCATTGAGTCAAGGTGTTGTGCTTCAGCATCAAGCGTTACTTACAGATCTGCCTTACGGTTGGATAGGGGTGGTTGCTTCACTACAATTTGGTATGTGGTATTACCTTGGTATTGAAGGTACTTGTCAGGCGGCTGAAGAAGTGCGCTCTGCAGGTCGATCTATTCCACTCGGAACAATGGGTGGCATGATGACTTTGCTAGTCGCTGCAACCATAACTTGGTTTGTTGCAACTGGTTTAATGCCTTGGCAATATCTGGGGCAGGCAGTGACACCGATGTACGATGCTGCTACGTTGCTTGGTAGTAGTCAACTTCAGCTAATGTTATTTGTGGCGACAGCTTTTGCTGCAATTGCTTCAGCGAATGGTTGTATCAATGACGCATCACGGGCTTGGTTCTCGCTTGGACGTGATCGTTATATGCCTGTGTTCTTTGGTGCGATTCACCCAAAATACCGGACGCCCTATCGCTCAGTGCTATTTTTAGTGCCAATTGCTATATCATTTGCATTTACTGGATTGTTAGATCAAGTCATTACGTTTTCTATCTTGTCTGGCTTACTTGGCTACACATTCATGACCTTTAACATGATCAAGTTCAGGAAAATGTGGCCATTAGGTACGATACATCGTGGCTACATCCATCCTTTCCATCCAATACCTGCGATTACATTGCTAACCTTGTGTTGTGCTACTTACTTTGCGACATTCTTGGGTTACGGTGCTTCGCTGTTATCTATTATGGCATTCTATATTTTGGCATCTATCTGGTTCGTATTACGTCGTTACAAATACGTAAAACGTGCGGATCAATTCACAATGCCATGGCCACGTCCAAAGGGCTATTAACCTTATGGTGTTTATGTAAGACAGATTGGCAACGGCTTTAAAGCCGTTGCCACATAAAGGTTAAAATGAATATTGCCGTTTTAGTTTTATTAGTGGTGATGGTAGTGATTATGTATCGTAAATATAATAATCATGCTAGTTATAAAGTACAGGCACGAAGTCATTTATTTGACGAATGTGTACTTTTATTGCAACAACCGCAGCAAAGTCTAGATAAGGCTAATCTACCCTTACTGCAAGGTCATTATGCAGGTTATAAGGTTTCATTCAGCATTGTTGAAGATACATTAGGTTGGCGAAAAGTACCGCCATTGTGGCTGTTAATTAAAGTCGAGGCTAACAAGCTGAGTAATGGCACGCTAGATTTGATTGTTAGACCATCAAATAACGAGTTCTATAGTCCTTCATGGCAATGGGACGGTAACTTAGCAATCCCGCCAAGTTGGCCGCAACATGCAATTATTAAGTACCAGAATCAAGTTGTAGATTTAGCTCTACTAGAACCATATATACCTAGATTATTTGTTGACACGAGGATGAAGGAGTTATTAGTCACGCCAAGCATGGTGAGGTTAACTTATATGATAAAGCAGGCTGAACGTGGTGAGTATCTAATTATGCGTAATGCCGTATATGAAAGCACGCCTATCGGTCAAGACGTGGTAGAGACACTTCTAGAACAAGCTGTAGCAATACGAAAAAGTATGGAAGTTTCTGAAATATCCAAAAATTAATTAATCAGATTATAAGGTTACTTATGACAACTATCGAAAACAATGCAGTACAACGACCAGTAGATCCAAAGTGGGTTTTACTCATTGCCATCTTACTACCGGGAATGGGCCAAGTATTCAACAATGCGCCTAAGCGAGGTTTTTTTATGGCATGTTTCATGATTATTCTTGGCCTCATTACCTTTAATCTTGCACAACATCACATTTCCATGTTGGGTAAGCTTTCTGGTGGATTTTTTATCTATGCAATCTCTGTGTTGGATGCATATTACTGGGCCAAATATCGCATGGAAATATTTACTAAATAATCATTAAATTAAATGTAATCATCTGGTAAAAAGTACTTATCCAAATGGAGTAGTACTTTAAGGTAATTGTTAAGATACGTGGCAAGATTGAAAATATGTTACGTAAGTTTGACGATTAGTCATCTCCTAACCTTACGTTGAGTAGCAACTTTAAGGGAGGTAAGCAATCTCATGAACAACATTTGTACTTGCCTCCCTTCTTTTTTTAGGTAGTGCTTATTATTATGCAGTTTTGAATATTTTTAAGTCGTTTCGAAACCAGCGTGGTTTGATTCAAAATTCTACCTTATAGGTAAAAAATATAATAATTTAAGAAAGCTAGTCAATATGAATTTACCAGTAGATTTTTCGATAGAAGATGTACAAAACTTAGCTGACATACGCCAACTTGCAATTGATAAGGTGGGTATTAAAGCAATACGTCATCCAGTAAAAGTCAAAGATAAAACTGGTGGTGCTCAACACACGGTCGCAATATTTAATATGTATGTGCATTTACCGCAACACTTCAAAGGCACTCATATGTCTCGATTTGTTGAGATACTTAATAGTAATGAGCGAGAAATTTCAGTCGAGAGTTTTCAAATCATATTGAAAGAAATGGCAAGCCGATTAGAAGCTCAATCTGGTCATATTGAAATGACTTTTCCTTATTTTATTAATAAATCCGCGCCAGTTTCTGGTGTGAAAAGTCTGCTTGATTACGAGGTCACATTTATTGGCGAAATAAAAAATGGCAAGCATGACATTAAAGTTAAGGTTTTAATTCCTGTCACTAGTCTTTGCCCATGTTCAAAGAAAATTTCAGCCTATGGAGCTCATAACCAGCGCTCCCACGTTACAGTTACTATCGGGCTCAGAAAGTTTATGTGGATAGAAGACATGATCGCTATGGTAGAAGCGCAAGCATCATCAGAACTCTATGGATTGCTGAAGCGACCTGACGAAAAATACGTCACTGAGCGTGCCTATGATAATCCAAAATTTGTTGAAGATATGGTTCGGGATATTGCAACTACATTTAATAATGAACCACGAATTAAAAATTACATCGTGGAATGTGAGAATTTTGAATCCATCCATAATCACTCTGCCTACGCTTGCATTTCTAGTGAATAAATCATGAATAATATCGTCAGTTTAAAATTTTTAGAACAACCCAAACTAACTTCAACACTGGACTTGTTATTAAACAGTTCGGTATCAATTAGCCCGATTGTAGAAATAATTGATGAACTACAGCAGGGCCGTATGGTGGTGTTGTTAGATGACGAAGATCGCGAAAACGAAGGTGATTTAGTCATGGCCGCACAATTTGTTACGCCAGCAGATATCAACTTTATGGCTAAGCATGGCCGTGGCCTCATCTGTCTGACTCTTATCGAAGAGCGTGGAAAACAACTTAACCTAGAGCCAATGGTGATGAAAAATGGTACTAAAATGGGTACTAATTTCACAGTATCTATTGAGGCTGCAGATGGCGTTACCACTGGTATTTCTGCTGCAGACAGGGCCCATACTATTCAGACTGCAGTCAATGTCAATGCAAGGCCTGTCGATATTGTCAGCCCTGGACATGTGTTTCCGCTAATTGCACAAAAAGGTGGTGTATTGGTAAGGGCAGGTCATACCGAAGCAGGTTGCGATATTGCCAAACTGGCAGGCCTCGAACCTGCAGCTGTGATTTGTGAAATTCTCAAAGATAATGGTGAAATGGCGCGCTTGCCAGATTTACTCGAGTTTGCTGCAGAACATGAACTCAAAGTCGGCACCATTGCTGATTTGATTAAACATCGTAGCCAGACTGAGCACCTAGTAGTGCGCGTTGCCGAGCGAGTGATTGAAACTGCTTTTGGTCAATTTAATTTGATTGCATTTCATGATTCAACTTCCAAGGAAACTCATCTTGCTCTAGTAAAAGGTGACGTTGCTGCAAATAAAAGTGTTTTAGTTCGTGTGCATGAACCTTTGTCGGTATTTGATTTACTTGATGCTAGTAGTAAGAGTCACAGTTGGAGCTTGCCACATGCCATGCAGACGATATATGAAGCAAAATCTGGCATTATCGTGATGCTAAGGCGTGATGAAAAAAGTCAGGATATTATTCATGCAATTAAATCGGCAGATCAGCCAGTTAGTAATAAACATACTCTTAAGGATTATGGCATTGGGGCACAGATATTACGTGATTTAGGCGTGGTAAAAATGTGTCTCATGGGTGAATCGCGCAAAATACCAAGTATGGCGGGATTCGGGTTGGAGGTTACGAATTTTATAGAGTCTCCGTCCGATTCATTCGTAAACGGAATGTTTGCTTACTAGTGAAGCCTGCTGGTAGGATAGACTTAAACAGTAAATGTGATTTAAAAACCTCTTATTTTCTAAGAGCTGCAAGTTGTTTTTATTACATTTTATTTTAGGATAATCATGCACGAAGAAAAAGTTAAACGTGTCATCAATATTCAACCTGAGATCATTCGATCTAAAGAACAAGAATACTACCAGAAACTAGAAGCAGAAATAATTAGCCAAATTGAGCAATTGCCGCCCTTAAAAGTTGAGGACTGGGGGAAAATCCAGTTTTTGCTTCAAAGTGAAGGAAGTCTTTTTCATCAGGCTCAAGCAGCCAAATTTAAAGCCGTTTTGAATATCTTGGAGCCTGCTCGAAATACTGCGGCATGGACAGCCAAAGATGACCAATTGGCCTACGATATGTATATCACGAGCTATCGTGAAGCGCTGGACTATCTTCTACGCGCGGAGTGTCTACTGGGGCACGTAGAGGAGGCTGAATATGCACTTATTGAAAAATTTGACATTGATAAAGTTGAGAAACTCGAAATCTATCTATCCTGGCTGAAACGACGGACGCTTCGCCTAAATTAACTTTGCTGACTAGAATGCATTTGGTTTTTTTGAAAAGATTAGAAATCTCTACGCAATTATTGTGTATATCTACTAGTTACTAATGAATTTTTCACTCAAGAAAACTAGCAATATCCAAAAGTTGAGTGGCTAGTTGAAAATAACGATACCAAAGGCTTGAATTAGGTCTGGTGCTTTGTGTCACCGTTCACAAATACAGCCTTAAACCGTGCTTCTACCATTCTTAATTGCATTTTTTTGATTTAACTGTACATCTTTTATCCGGAATGACTGTCTGTCATAGCAATGAAGGTTAGCTAATCTGCTTCTTATCTTTGAGCGCATCGGCACCGCTGGCTTCAGAAAAAACAACGGGGACGACATTTCTGTCGCCCCCGTTATTGTTTCAAGATTCTAAGGTTTGCTTAGAAACTTACAATCTCCACTCAAGTTCTGGATTTTCACCTGGATTGTATGCAGTACCCCACGCACGTTGTTCACGCTTGTAAGGTTTCTGATGTTGTGGATCCGCATCCTCAATCTCGCGAGCTAGGCGGTGCCCGTCGAAAGTGGTATCTGCGATAAGTCTTGGAGCTTCGGCGTCACCAATAACAAAAACGTTGGTTATACCATTCTTTTCCCACTCATCCTTACGCGCTTTGAGTTCACGATAGAGTCCGTCTTGCGAGACGCGAGATGTAACAAGAATTACTGTATCGCATTCGTGCCACTCATGACTATCGTTCTCTTTTCGCGGCAGTTTTCCTGTACCTTTGTACTCACGTTTATAGCCTTCTCCCCAAATGTTGAAGAGTTCTACGCGGCCTTTTTCCACTTTTGAGCAGCCAGTTTCGCCTAGCACCTTGATGCCCAATTCGTGAATAAGCCGTTGCATGTTTGCGCCTTCTAGAGTGAAATCCATGTAGGCTCCCAATGGGCAAACGGTAGCTACCGTAACTTCGTGTCCAGCGCGTGCAAATTTTTCTGCTATGCTTGGAGACATGTAGTAAGCATCGTAGTTGATAATCATGACACGCTTGCCGACAGTTTTTTTACCTTCGAATACCTGTTCTGGCGTCAGAACATGTGGAAGGCTTGCGTCTGCACCAGGAATCGGTTCGTGTGTGCGGTGGTTGACACCAGTAGTGCTCCATTTGGCACCTGTAGCGATAATGACACGTGAAGCACCGTAGGCAAGAATGTCGTCGGCCGTCATAGGTTTAACACCTAATGCCAGTTGGCATTTCTTGTTTTTCTTAATCAATTTGTTGATCTGCGTTTCACGGTAATCACGATGGTAACTCCATTCGCCTAGACCTGGCAGTGTTGCAACTTCATTGACGTAGCCACCGATCTTTTCTTTAGTATCAACTAAGTGTACGGTATAACCACGTTCCATCATGACACGTGCGCATTCAGAACCAGCAGGGCCTGCTCCAACGATCAGAACGTCATGTTCAGATTTTGCGGGCTCAAATTTCTCTGGGTGCCATCCACGGCGATATTCCTCGCCAGCAGTAGCGTTCTGAGTGCAGATGAATGGCACACCGCCCATTTCCCAGCGCGAGATACAGACATTACAGCCAATACAGGTGCGAATGTCTTCAACTCGGCCTTCATCAATCTTACGTGGGAGCCATGGGTCGGCAATTGATGGTCGTGCTGCGCCGATAATATCGATAATGCCTGAATTAATGACTTGCAGCATTTTCTCAGGGTCGTAGTAGCGACCGACACCAACCACTGGTTTGGTGGTCGCCTGTTTGATGTGGCGAATCCAGTCATTTTCATGACCAATCTGGTAAAAGCGTGAAGGACCTGCATCTTCACCCCATTCGGTAATGTCGCCGATATTGACATCCCACAAGTCGAGGTAGGGCGATGCTAGTTCGATAAATTTCAAGCCGTCCTCGCCAATCTCTACGCCCTTTCCGCCATAGAGTGTATCAACAGCGCAGCGGGTGACTAGAGCGATATCGTCGCCGCATGCGCGACGAATTTTCTCTAGCGTTTCTACCCAGAAACGAGCGCGATTTGCGAAACTGCCACCATACTCATCGGTACGGCGATTATAGTAGGGGTTAAGCCACTGCATAGGTCCGTAGGCGTGCGCGCCATAGACGTTTACTAGGTCGAAGCCAGTGTCCCTCGCCCGCAACGCAGCATCTACATATTGTTGTTGAAGTCTGTGTAGCTCGTCAATATCTGCTGCATGATTATAGGTAAAGCCAGGGCAATTTGGAACGGTAGCGAAATCGGAATTATATTGACTTGGTCCACGCGAAATTGTGCGTGATTCCAGGCCGGGTGCATGAGGGCCGCCATAAAATAGCTCACACCCGGCAAGTGAGCCGTGGCTATGAACATGATCAACCATCGCTTGTAGGTTGCGCATGTCGCCTTGATCCCAAATACGTGCGGTAATCCGCAACGTATCATCGCACTCAGGGTGAATCGAGCATTGTTCGGTGTTGACCGCGCCCCAACCACCTTCGGCTTTTATGCCACGATGGGCCATGTTCATACCTGGGGAATTTGTACCAGCACCGTTACAGTGGGGCACTTGGTAGAACCGGTTGCGGATAGTTTTGGAACCTATCTTAACTGGTGTAAATAAAATATCAAACCGGGGATCTCTTGCCATAGCTATACTCTCCAAAGTGAAAAATTTCAAAGAAATTGTCGAGGATTAATAAATCCTAACACTCATTAAATGCTATCAATGATTCTACTTTTCTCGTGTACCATGTCCATTACTACTAGTGGTTACTACTTACGGAGTACTGAAAGTGCTGGGATCTGGCTGTGTTAGCAGGGTGCATAGAACCGACAGCGGAGGGCTCGAATCCGACGTAGCACTGACGCCGGATGGCGGGAAATTAGTATGCTGTTCCTGTAAAATATAGTTATTCCCTGAAAAAATTACAGTGCCGTAATATCAAAAATATTGTTAGTTTCAACTTTTTCTTGTTGAACAAGATAAGATACCGTGTAGCCGTGTAATCCATAAAAAAGCCACGTTAAAACATGGCTTTTTGTGTGAAGTGTGGGATGGCTTAATCTCCGAACGGAGCTGCTACATCTTGACCTATTCTGATAGCGAAAATCTTTTGGACTTTTTCTATCGTTTTCCAAGTACCCTTGAATCCGGCTTCAACAAAAAAGCTGTCGCCACCTATAAATGTTCTAGACTCACCACCATCTTCAGTGAGCGTGGCTTTGCCCTTGAACATATGCACCATTTCATCTGCATTGTAAGTAACTTTATAAGTGCCTGGCATAGCTTCCCAGAAACCAGTGAGAAACTTACCGTCAGCTGGCGCGTGCTCAATCCAAGTTTTCATGGTTGGTGAACCTTCGATTGGTATCCAGCCGCCAAGGTCGGCAGTAATAGGTGCTGTGTTGGGGGCGTCAAACTTTCCAAACGAAACTATTTTCATTTAATATCTCCTGAGGTTACTTGGTAAAAAAGGTTTTTGATAAATCAACTTAAATAAGAAGGTTTATTTACTAACAAACAGCAATTTACCTTATTCTTAATATCAGTAAATACCCACTAAGGGTTAGTCCTTATGTGTTAGTTTTAGAGGTTGGGCGCTATTATCTGTGTCAGATCGTTTTTGACGGGAATTTGTGTTCAGATATTACGCGGTTGGGGCGTGAAAAATGTGCCTTATGCTTGGGGTATGCAAAATACAGGAGTGGGAAGTTTGAAGTGATAGAGTTTATTGTTACCGCTCAGCACATTTTTTCAAAATTTTTTTACGCACCATAGTTATTAACAAATATTCTTGCACATATTAGGCAGATAAAACTTACCCCACCGATGACAAGTATGGCGAGTATATCCGCTCCGGCATAACCCCAAAAATGACTCATTGATTGCTCCTTTTATTGTTAAGGTAGTAGTAGCCCAGTATCAACCATTCTGGATATTCCAAAATCTGAAAGTTGATATTTAAAGAGTAACTTTTCTTTATCTTTGTTTGTTTCTATTTTATTTTCAATACGTTTAATCAACCCAGCTGCTGATAATTCATCTAGGGCTATTCGCAGTGTTTTTTCTCTGAAATCACCAGACTCACCATATTCATCAAATACTTTTTTGATCAGTTGATAATCCCACATACTTCCTGTTTTGCTGAGTGTGATTAATAGAAATCCTTTATGATGTAACTTCATGGATATACCTTAATATCGTTATTTTCACGTAATTCGGCTACAGATTCAGCAGATTCACTAAACATTACAAAGCTGCCTGCAACAGTGATAATTAAACCTAAAATAAAATACCACTGAGGAAGCTGTAGCGTAAAAGCTGCAATAAAGATCAGTGCAAATACTGCATATAAATTGCCAATAGCTTCACCTCGGCCAACCCCTATTAGGCTAAAACTCTTATAAAAAGCTGTATAGCAATAAGCATGGCAGGCAGCGGCTAATACGATCCACAACATCGCCTTGCCATGGGTAAGTGTGTCAATAATTAGGTTTTTAATAGGTAGATCACTGAACATGGCAATAAAAGGTAAAATTAATAAACCCCAGAATAATATTTCAAAAGAAAATCGACAATGAATGCCAACATCAGGGTCAGAAACATCCATTGCCCTCCCGGCCACTGCGCCTTCAGAACCCCAACCAATTGCAGACATAATGCCACCTAGGTAACCTAACCATGCATTGGGGTTAGAAGCATCCATCTCGCCGAATAAGCTCGGCCCATAAATAACCATGCCTCCAAAAATGATGATGCACATACCTATTGCAGCTCGTTGAGAGATTTTTTCTTTGTACCAAAGCCTTGCAATGACAGCACCTATTACTGGGTAAAATAGAGATGAGATCGCTGCGAATACTGGACCAATAAACCCCATCGCCATGTATGATCCAAAAATTGCCAAAGGCCCGCCACATAAAGAAGCAAGTGCATACCATTTAGATATCTTGCGGAAACGCACTATCGTACGGCCATAATCTTTTAGCTTGCCAAGCACCAAGTTCCAAATAAGTAAAAAGAAAAAAACTGTAATTGCATGTATCCAAGTCATTACAGCTGTGGCTGCTAACCTTAAAGATTGGTTGTCTACAGAAATATCTATATAAGGATGCTCATACCATAGCGCTGTACCTGGTACATACCAAGCCCCCCATAGGACTGCAGTCCAAAGCGCCCACATAAACCCCCAGCGTTGATTGCGTGCATAGTGCTTGTGTAATGCTTGCTTTAGAATAGAGTTACTCACATTCATATTCCTTAGTTTGTATATTTAACGAGTATTACTCACAGCGATTTACAAGCTGTTCAGCAATTACTGCAATGTTATTTATGGGTTAATCTGTATTGGTGATTTCAAGTTTAATGTCGCTAACCACCAAGAGGTTACAAAGCTAGGCTCAATAACTTTGTTTCATTGTTTATTTCTACATTCTCATGCATAGCTCTATCATTCAAAGTGTGCATACTTCTCGATCTAGGTCTTAGCCCTACTAAAACTAAGAAGTGAATCGACAGGATTTAAGAATTGATGAATTGTCATTTATTTCCTTCATTAAAGATATTTAGACTTTAATTTCAGATTTATAAAAATTGTAAACAGTGAAGCGATGATGATCTATCGTCTATAAGGTGTAATACCAAATAAGTATTTGGTTTTTGAATGTTTACTGCAAAATCACATGAAGAGAATAAACCGTTTACTACCACTTATAGAGTAATCCATAGTGAGAATTGTAATCAATTAAGCATTGTCATCAAATGGCAATAAATACGGAAACTTTATCGCTGGTCCGTATGTAAGTTTTATTAACTAGGCGGCAAAATCTTATTCTTTTGCTTCACCCAGGTGGGCAATTTCAATTCAGATAATTGAAGTTGTATTGGGAAATTTAAAAAAGGGGACTTAAATTGAGCGTAAATTCTTCAGTTGATGCTATTTCAGCTGATCTCTCTGAGAACGTACTGGCGCAAAACGCAACGTTACACAGAAAGATTGGTTGGCAAGGTGCATTTTGGGTGGCAAGTGGTGTTCCTGCGCTTGTCTTGTTTTCAATCGGTGCGATTGCAGCAACCGTAGGTAAACCAGCTTGGATGATTTGGGCTATCTCTATTACATTTGGCTTTATACAAGCGTTTACTTATGCGGAAATTGCAGGTTTATTCCCTCACAAATCAGGTGGGGCATCAATTTATGGAGCGGTAGCATGGGTAAAATACAGTAAGTTTATTGCCCCTGTATCAGTATGGTGTAACTGGTTTGCATGGTCACCTGTGCTGGCTATTGGGTCGGGTTTGGCGGCAGGATATATGCTGAGTGCCTTATTTGCTCCTGATGCAGTGATTAATACATGGCAAATTACGCTATTGGATTTAGGTGCCATTAAAGATGGTTTAGTGCTTAGAATCAATGCTACCTTTATAGTAGGTGCCGCAGTCCTGCTCTCGGTGTTTACGATTCAGCATGGCGGTATCTTGCGCTCTGCTAAAACCACGATGATTCTCGGTGTCATTGCACTTATTCCACTGATGTTGATTGGTTTAGTCCCTTTGTTAACAGGAGATATCTCGCAAGCGAATTTTTTCCCACTGGCACCTCTTGCTCACGATGCTGCAGGCAATGTGATTGATGGTGTGTGGGGTATAGAGGCTTGGAAATTGATGGCAGGCGGCCTCTTTATTGCTGCTTGGTCAACCTATGGTTTTGAGACTGCAGTTTGTTATACGCGTGAATTTAAGAATCCTAAATCAGATACTTTTAAAGCCATTTTTTATTCTGGTTTACTATGTATAGCGGTATTTACATTGGTTCCTATTGCTTTTCAAAGTCATTTAGGTCTGGGTCACTTGGTAACTCCGGCTGTAGTGGATGCTGCAGGTGTTGTTACTTCACCAGCAGTTTATGATGGCATGTTAGAAGCTTCAATTTATAGCGGCATGGGCGTAGCAGCAGCATTTTCTGACATTATTGGTGGCGGAGCATTTATTGCCAACGTGATGGTCATAATGATGGTGCTTGCATTAATGTTGGCTATCATGACTTCAATGGCTGGTTCATCAAGAACACTTTACCAAGCTTCAGTTGATGGCTGGTTACCGAAGTATTTGTCTAAGGTGAATGATCACGGCGCACCTACAAGTGCTATGTGGACAGATCTTTGCTTTAACTTGATTCTGCTGATGATGTCAGATTATGTATTCATTCTTGCAGCTTCAAATATCGGCTATATCATTTTCAACTTCCTCAACTTAAACGCTGGTTGGATACACCGCATGGACAGACCTAACTGGGATCGACCATATAAAGCACCGACATTACTGTTGGCTTTGGGTGGTATTCTAGCTTTTGTAAACATAGGCATCATGGCTTTAGGTGCAGATATTTGGGGCGAGGGTACACTAAAAACAGGATTAATTTTTGCGTCGTTGATTCTCCCGGTGTTTGTATATCGTCACTATATTCAAGATAAAGGTAAATTTCCCTCACAAATGCTGGAAGATATGCATATTGACACACATGAGGATGGCGTAACTAATCGAGCGGGTGTTCTACCATATATCACACTAATTGCGGCTGTAGTACTAGTTTGGTATTTACATAGTTTATAAGTAACAGTCAACGCCTGTGAAATATCTACAGGCTAATTGGCCTAAATAAAAGCGGGAGAGGTATTTAATCCTTTCCCGCTTTTTTGTATCTTTTTTATGTATTTGGTAAGTAACACTTTAGTAGTAAGCCATGAGAGTAATTGTTTGAACATGGCATCACCATGAAAATAGCATATCAGCAATTCCATACACATGACCGGAGAGAAAAAATGGCACGCGATCCAAAACACGACATTCTGTTTGAACCTATTCAAATTGGCCCTAAGACTTTACGTAATCGTTTTTATCAAGTGCCGCATTGTATTGGCGCTGGTTCTGACAAACCTGGTTTTCAAGCAGCGCATCGCTCAATGAAGGCGGAAGGCGGTTGGGCCGCAATGAATACAGAATACTGTTCAATCAACCCTGAGTCAGATGACACCCATCGCTTATCAGCGCGCATTTGGGATGAAGGTGATGTGCGTAATTTGCGTGCAATGACCGACGAAGTGCATAAATATGGTGCGCTAGCAGGTGTTGAACTTTGGTACGGTGGCGCACATGCTCCTAATATGGAATCGCGTGCTACGGCGCGTGGTCCAAGTCAATATGCATCAGAATTTGAAACGCTGAGCTATTGTAAAGAGATGGATCTTAGTGATATCGCTCAAGTACAGCAATATTATGTGGATGCCGCTAAACGTTCACGAGATGCAGGCTTTGACATTGTTTATGTGTACGGTGCGCACTCATACTTACCTCTGCAATTCCTGAATCCTTACTATAACAAGCGTACTGACAAATACGGTGGCTCACTGGAGAATCGTGCACGCTTTTGGTTGGAAACACTTGAAAAAGTAAAACATGCAGTAGGTGGTGAATGTGCAATTGCTACACGTTTTGCAGTGGATACTGTGTATGGTCCAGGTCAAATTGAGGTTGAAGTCGATGGGATGAAGTTCATTGAGTTGGCTGATCCGTTGCTAGATTTGTGGGATGTAGATGTAGGTGATATCGCTGAGTGGGGCGAAGATGCTGGTCCATCACGATTCTACCAACAGGGTCACCAAGTGCCTTGGACTAAATTTGTTAAACAAGTGTCAAAAAAACCGGTATTAGGCGTAGGTCGCTACACTGACCCAGAAAAAATGACAGAAATAGTTACCAAAGGTTATGCAGATATTATTGGTTGCGCTCGCCCTTCAATTGCTGACCCATTCTTACCACAAAAAATTGAACAAGGTCGTTACGATGATGTTCGTGTATGTATCGGTTGTAATGTGTGTATTTCACGCTGGGAAATTGGTGGCCCACCCATGATTTGCACGCAAAATGCTACAGCAGGAGAAGAGTACCGTCGCGGCTGGCATCCTGAGAAGTTCGCTAAAACTAAATCTAAAGATTCAGTACTTGTAGTGGGTGCGGGTCCATCTGGTTCAGAGGCGGCTCGTGTGTTGATGGAAAGTGGCTATACCGTTCACTTGTATGACACGGCTGAAAAAATTGGCGGTCACTTAAATACTGTATCAACCTTACCAGGATTAGGTGAATGGAGTTATCACCGTGATTACCGTGAAACACAAATTAATAAACTGGTGAAGAAAAACAAGGAAAGTCAGGTTGCACTTGGTCAAAAAGCCATGACCGCAGATGAAGTATTGCAATACGGTGCTGATAAAGTGATTATTGCAACCGGATCTTCATGGAATACTGATGGTAATAACTGCTTGACGCATGAAGCTATATCAGGTGCTGATGCTTCGCTACCAGATCAACTTACGCCAGAACAGGTATTTGAAGGTAAGAAGAAAATTGGCAAGCGTGTTGTAATTCTTAATGCGGATACTTACTTTATGGCACCTAGCTTAGCAGAAAAACTAGCAACGGATGGTCACGAAGTGACCGTGGTGTCTGGTGTACATCTTGCTAACTACATGCATTTTACGCTTGAATATCCAAATATGATGCGCAGGTTGCATGAGTTGCATGTTGAAGAGCTTGGAGATCATTTCTGTTCAAAAATAGAGAAGGGTCGTCTTGAAATTTACAACATATGGGGTGATGGTTCAAAACGTACCTATCGCGGCCCTGGCGTTTCTCCCCGTGATGCTAACACAACGCATCGCTGGCTTGAGTTTGATTCATTGATTCTTGTGACTGGACGACATTCAGAAAATAAATTGTGGAATGAACTTAAAGCACGTGAATCAGAATGGGCTGCAAACGATATTAAGGGTATTTACTTGATTGGTGATGCCGAAGCGCCTCGCTTAATCGCTGATGCAACCTTTACTGGTCACCGAGTAGCGCGTGAAATTGAAGAAGCAAATCCGCAGATTGCACTACCTTACAAACGTGAAGTTGCTGTATGGGGTGTTCCGCACATGCCAGGTGGTGAATTTAAAATTGAGTACAAGGTTTAGTGTGTTTGAAAATGATCGTCACATAACTATGTGACGATCATTTTGTATAGGAGAAAATTATTCATGACGCCTATGCAGATTGATGTAGTGCAGTCTACATGGCAAAAAGTTATGCCATTCCGAGAGGATATAGCTTGCTTATTTTACAAGCGATTGTTTGAGATTGAGCCTGAGTTGAGCATGGTATTTAAAGGCGATATGCATGACTGCGTAAAAAAGATCATGTTTATGATTGACCTTGCAATATTAAACTTAGGTCAGTTGGAGGAAGTTATGCCTATGTTACAAGAGATAGGCAACAAATATGTTCAATGTGGTATGAAAGTGGATAGCAATGCAGTGCGAAATACTTTGGTCTCAACACTTGAACAACGTTTGGGTGAGACATTTACTGTAAATGTACGTAGCGACTGGATTCAAGCCTATGACTTGCTGGTTGGCGTAATGAAAGATGCAGTAACAGAAAAAGTTACTTATGGGTTTACAGACTAATTTAGCTAAATCGATACAAAAAATGATAGCTATTTACGCGACAAGTCAGTACTTAAAAATTTTATTATAACTAAATATAATCAATGAGCGATGCTAAATGAATAATCCTAGAGAAATCACCAGAGTCCTTTTTGAGAACTTTCAGCCGCAGGCGATACATTTATTCTATGCAATTGGTTATGCGGCGATTGCGATTTTTATCTACGGTGTTTATGTTCAAATACGTAAGTACCGTCGAGGTAAGCCTGATGGTTCGTGGGGCGAGTTGCTGCATCGTTTTATTGATATGGTTAAAACGATGGCTACGCACCGTACGCTGGTTCGTCGTGATAAAAGTGCTGGGCGTGCGCATGGCCTTATTTTCTTAGGGTTCGTGCTTTTGTTCATTGGCACGTCCGTCATTACATTAGAATACGACATTTTGCAACCATTGTTTGGTGTTCAGTTTTGGTACGGTAATTTTTATCTACTATTTTCGCTTGTGTTGGATTTGGCCGGTTTGGGCTTAATCGTTGGTCTAATATACATGATGTACCGTCGCAAATGGCTTAACCTTCCCAAGCTTGATTATAAAAGGGTAGATAGGCAAGAGGGTGATCCTGATTTTGACCGTAGCCAATATCGCCGTGAAGACTGGGCTTTTCTATGGTCGTTCATACTCATAGGTGTGACCGGTTTTATTTTAGAAGCTACTCGTCTTGTATGGCTTAGCGGTCGCCCAACAGTATGGGATTACCGCATGTGGTCTCCAGTTGGCGCTTTGCTGGCTCATGTCATGCAGGCCGTTGGATTGACCGCAGAAGGAGCTGGCTCGCTTCGCTCAGGTCTGTGGTGGTTTCATGGCTTAATCTCACTTACATTTATCGCCTTTATTCCATACACTAAAATTAAACATATATTCACAGCGGCTGCCTCTTTGATGTTTAAGGATCCGCTTGCTGGCAAAAGGTTACCTAGAATACCTGATGAGCAAAAAACTGCAGGTTACAAGACCATCACCGATTTAACCTGGAAGAACCTGCTTCATCTTGATGCATGTACCAAGTGTGGTCGCTGCCAAGAAGCCTGCCCAGCAAACGCAGTCGGTGCTCCATTGTCGCCCAGAGATGTGATTCTTTCACTACGCGAATTTGCTAATCATGCATTGAGCGCTAAAGAGCTGCCTAAGGAAGCTGAATTGGATATTCATGGTAAAGATATTGGTCAAGTATTCATGGAAACATTATGGTCTTGCCGTACTTGCTTGGCTTGCGTTGAGATTTGCCCGGTAGCTGTTGAACATGTACCTATTATTGTACAAATGCGTCGTAATCTAGTTGAGGCAGGTGAAATGGAGCCTCTATTGGAAAAAACGCTGCAAACCATTCATAAAACTGGTAACTCATTTGGTGAGTCAAAACGTAAACGAGCAGCTTGGACTAAAGAGCTACCATTCGAAATCAAGGATGCACGTACAGAACCAGTGGATGTACTGTGGTTTGTTGGAGACTATGCATCGTTTGACCCACGAAACCAGAAGGTAACCCAGTCCTTTGCACGCTTGTTGCATAAAGCAGGTGTGAATTTTGGTCTGTTATTTGAATCTGAACTTAATGCCGGTAACGATGTACGCCGAGTCGGTGAGGAAGGTCTTTACGAGCTGCTGGCTTCGTCCAATATCGGTACGATTCAAGCTTGTGAATTTAATTCTATCGTGACGACGGATCCGCATTCATTCAACACGATACGCAACGAATACCCGGATTTTGGTGGAAAATTTGAGATTGAGCACTATACCACCATGGTCAAGCAGTTAATCGAGGGTGGTCAGATTAAGCTCAAAAAGAAATTGGATTATCGCGTGACTTTTCACGATCCCTGTCATTTAGGCCGGTATAACAAGGGTTATGACGCACCACGCGATGTGCTGAAGTTACTCGGTTGTGAATTAGTCGAAATGGGACGCAATCGTGACAATTCGTTTTGCTGCGGTGCAGGTGGAGGCCGCATATGGATACCAGATCCAGTAGGTACCGAGAAGCCATCAGCAAACCGTATGAAAGAAGCAGGGGTAATTGAAGGGCTACAGGTGTTTGTGGTTTCCTGTCCTAAAGATCTGACGATGTTTGAGGATGCACTAAAAACTTCTGGATTTGAAGGTAAGTTTATTGTACGCGAGCTTATCGAGCTCATTGATGAATGTATCGAATACGAAGTTTGGGAAGACATCCCACTAACGGTTTGATATGGGGATTCCAGACAATGCTGACGATCTAGTTAAATTGGCGATAAAGACTGGAGATGTCTACATTGCAGCAGCAGTTCATAAAGTTGCGATAGGAAGCGATAGGAAGCAGCTGGAATCGTTGATGTTTGGTAAGCGGCGTAATGCATTGATGCTAGCAAGGTGGGAGCACACGCCGGCATCTGTGTTGCAGGCGCTCTCAAATAGCACTGATAGAGCCGTAGTGTTAAGGTTGGACAAAAATCCTAACACCCCTTCTCAGGCTATGTCTAATCTTTATGCTGAAGAGGAAGATGGCTTCAAAAGAAGTTTAAGTTTGACCATGTTGATTGCACAGCATCAACACACTCCAATAAGTATTTTGGAATGTATTGCAAAGTTTGATAACGATATTGAAAGTCTGATAGCAGTTAGCAGAAACCCAACAGTTAATGCAGATGTATTAAGAGTGTTGATGGGTCGTATGGCTACTAGCCACAAATTCGAATTATTTAAAAAAAATGTGGCAGCGAATCCATCTACTACAAGTGATTTACTTGAAGAGATTTATTCTGAAAGTGATGCATATACGCGAGCGGCAGTGATAAGCCATGCTAATTGCCCGCGGTCTTTGATAGAACATGCTGTTAACGATGATGATGTAGTGGTAATGCGGCAATTGGTAGTAGATAAACGATTAACTAAAGATGTACTGGCTAGGTTGGTTTTAAGTAAAGATAAAGCAGTGAGATGTAGCGTGGCTTCTAATTTGGCATTAACTAAAATGTTGATTAAACAGTTGGTACGTGACGATAGTAATGCAGTTAGGCGCGAAATTGCGGCAAGAGCTGATTTAACGGCCGCTAACATCAAGTGCCTAATGAGTGACAGTGATCATTGGGTAAGAATGTGGTTGGCGCGTAATCCGATAGTGCCACGCAAAGTTCTGGAAAGACTTTCGTTAGACCAGCACGCCGACGTAAGGCGTGCGGTAGCTAGAAATCCACGCTGCCCAATTGGATTGCTGAAAATTCTGGCGAAAGATGAAAACTCTTGGGTGCGGTCTGCAGTAGCTTATCAGCATAAATCGCCAAAGAGATTGATGTTAGGGCTTGCTGAAGATACAGATGTTGATGTGTTGAGTGGGGTGGCTAATAATCCGCATACACCACAGCGAATTTTACAAAAACTAACTACTTCGCCAGAAGCAGATATACGACGAGGTGTGATTTTGAACAACAAGGCGAGACGCAACACTTTGCTGCCGTTACTAGAAGATCCTTACTACCTTCATCGATTGATGCTGGTAGATAGTTCGAAATTGAAAGAGAAAGATAAGTGGCATTTACGTAACGATCCTGATTTTCAGGTCAGGTTTGTTGTTTTTAAATGGTTTGTTAACAGATTGAACAAAGTAATTGTGCAGTAATTAGTAGGTAATGAAGTCATTAGGAGAAGGAAAAAATGAAGATATTGGTTGCAGTAAAACAAGTGGCAACATTAGATGAGGACTTTGAAATCCGTGCTAATGGATCAGATGTTGAAGAGGATTTTTTGCTGTATGACCTTAACGAGTGGGATGATTTTTCGCTCGAAGAAGCGATGAAGATTAAAGAATCTAGCGATGTTGAAATTGAGGTGGTCGTTGTTTCGATCGGCCCAGATCGCGTTGATGAAAGCCTGCGCAAATGCTTGGCCAAAGGTGCTGACCGTGCAATAAGAGTTTGGGATGATGCCATTGAAGGTTCTGACGCTATTGCTATAGGTCGTATTCTAGCTGCTGTTGCGCAAAAAGAAGCCCCTGATATGGTGTTTGCAGGGGTCCAGTCATCAGATCAGGCTTATGCTTCAACAGGAATTTCTACAGCAGCCTATCTTGACTGGCCGCATGCGGCGGTAGTTGCTGATCTGCAATATAAGCCAGGCAGTGGCAGTGCCGTGATTCGTCGCGAGCTCGAAGGCGGCATGTTGCAAGAAGTTGAAATCAATTGTCCAGCCGTCCTGACCATCCAACTCGGTATCAACAAGCCACGTTATGCATCTCTGCGCGGCATCAAGCAAGCTGCCGCGAAGCCGATTGAAGAGGTTTCGTTAGCTGATGTTGGCTTAACTGGTGCTGATGTAGGCGCTGATAGTTCAATGTCGCGCGTACGCCGTATGTATATACCAGCCAAGGGTCGCGCTCAGATGATTGAAGGCACTATTGCTGAGCAAGCAGCCAGGTTGATTCAAATTATTAATGAATTTAAGGGAGCATGAAGATGAAAACAATTTTAGTAATTGCGGAGCATCGCCGCAATGAGTTGCGTCCTGTCACCTTAGAACTGATTTCTGCCGCGCAAGGACTGAAAAAATCAGCGGACGACAAAGTCGTTGTTGCAGTAATCGGTAGTCAGGCAGATAGCTTTGTTCCGGCGTTGTCAGTGAGTGGTGTGGATGAAGTTGTCGTGGTTAAGGCGCCGGTCTCGGATTTTGACCCAGACATTTTTGAAGCAGCGGTTTCTGCATTAATCGAATCAAAAAATCCAGCAGTGGTGCTGTTGCCACATACGGTAGATTCTCTTGGTTATGCAGCAACGCTTGCCAGCAAGGCTGGCTATGGTTTTGCTACCGATGTATTCATTGCGGAATATCAGGGTGATGAGCTAGTGGCTACGCGTGGCGGCTATAACCAAAAAGTGAATGTTGAAGTAGATTTCCCAGGAAAAGCCATTGTGGTGATGACGATACGCGCCAGCGTATTTAAGCCGCTGGAAGGCACGAGCAATCCTGCAATCACTAGCTTCGAGTTGCCGTCAGTACATTCGCGCAGTCAAAACAAAGAATTCATTGAACTTGGTGGCGGCAATGATATCGATATTACAACGGTTGAATTCATTATGTCTATCGGTCGTGGTATTGGCGAAGAGACTAATGTCGAGCAGTTCCGCGAGCTGGCAGAAACTGCAGGTGCAACCTTATGTTGCTCGCGCCCAATTGCTGATGCCGGCTGGCTACCAAAATCCAGACAAGTGGGGCAATCTGGCAAGGTTGTAGGTTCGTGCAAGCTCTATGTTGCCTTGGGCGTCTCTGGTTCTATTCAGCATATGGCAGGTATGAAGCATGTACCGACCATTGTCGCCGTCAATACCGATCCTGGCGCATCGATTTTTACTATTGCGAAGTACGGCATCGTTGCAGATATTTTTGATATTGAGGAAGCGTTGAGCAACCAACTTGCTGCCTAAAAGTACTGCATTTAAACTTTAAATAAGCACAAAAAATACAGAGCACCGATGTGTGCTCTGTATTTTTTTGTAGTTTGTGTGCAAGCTATTCTCGCTACCCCTTTGGTAGTACCACTTCAAGAGAATTTCCGACATTTTTCTATTCCGATAATGTGATTGAAATAGTTCATAAATTACGTTTTATTGGAATAGGAAAATGTTGCGAAATTCTGTTTTTAATAGCAAACATATTGCACTTTTTTCGAGGCAAAACGGTGACAATTGGAATGATATGCTTGTCTCTTGTCGCTATGATTATGGTCTGCACTTTGATGATCGCGCAATTTTGGAAGTGGGTACTTAGTCAGAGTAAAAATTCGATGAGAATAGATGTTCTTTATATTAAATATTGTTGAATGTAATGAATATGTTATATATGATGTTGTTGTTTAACAGAAGTAAATTTTATTAACTTTTAATTAACCTAGGGATTTTCATGAAAATTACAACAAAGCCAGTTCTGCTGGCAAGCATATTGGTTTCTGCTTTTGGTATTTTGTCCACGGCTCATGCGGCTGATGAAGCTACCCCGGCCGCAGCACCTGCTGTTGCCGCGGCTGAGCCAGCTTCCCCGCATACCTTTTCGTCAAATGTTGGTTTTTTTACCGACTATACGTTCCGCGGCATTTCGTACACAAAAGAACGTGGTGCAGTGCAAGGTGGTTTTGACTACGCACACAGCAGTGGTCTTTACGCAGGGGTTTGGGCCAGTAATGTGCATAAAGATGCCTTATATGGCAATACTGTAGAGTTAGATGTTTATGGTGGCTATGCCAGTTCTTTTGGTGATACTGGCATAGGCTATAACGTTGGCTTCTTGCAGTTTTTCTATCCTGATGCCGATAGAGCCGGTGCTGTTCGAGGTGAAGGTGGTACAGGTGGTTCACCTAATACAACAGAGTTAAATGCGGCTTTAACCTATAAATACTTCACGTTAAAACATTCAGTTGCAGTTACTAACTTCTTTGGGATTAACAATGCTTATGCTGGCAATGGTAATTCCCGCGGGTCTGGTTATACTGAATTAAATTTCAACTACAAGCTACCAGTGGCTGCCCTTAATTTAGCCTTACATGTGGGCCATCAAACTGTACATAATTACTCGATTGCAAATTACACGGATTGGTTAGTAGGTGTAAATAAAGACTTTTCAATCGCGGGTAGTACCGGTTGGAACGCAGGCGTGAACTACACTACAACCGATGCTGATGATGCTTGGTATTATGATGCAAGTGGTTGGAAAACAGGCGATGATCGCGTGATTGGTTACATCAAACGCACGTTCTAACCTTGCTTTAAAGCCATACGTTTAAAGTCGTATTTAGAAAGTTGTTAAATGTAGATAGGACGTTTTACACGTCCTATCTGTTTTATGGTGGCTGATACTTAATAAGTAATCTATTAGTGGGCATTTCTTAGTGATTATAAGGCGAGGTAACGTTATAGCGCTGGTCAGGAATTTCAGTAATAAATCCTTCCAGTGCTAGTAGTTCACCAGTACTAGAAAAAATACCTCGACCATGTTCTTGCACTAATTTGGTTATACCTTTACGGGTGATGATCCGGTAAATAAGCTTGAACTCTTCACTGCTGCTAATTTGCTGTTTTACAGATTCCCATACAGCTGCTCTATCTTCAGGATGAATAATCATGTTAAAGGACAGATTTGGGTCGTTAATCAATTCCAGAGGATCATAACCAGTGACATCAAAGCAGCCATCACTGACAAATTCAAACGTCCAGGAACGATCATTTCTACCACGATAGACCATCCCTGGAATATTGCTCAAGAGTGAGTTAAGTGCGCGCCGATTTGCAAGTTGACTTGCTTCGGCTTCCTTGTTGCGCTGGATATCGGTCATGGTGCCGATGACGCTGGTTCTTTCTCCAGCCGAGGTGGAAGTAGTTTTAGCACGCATGACTATCCAGTTTGGATCTCCTTGCACTGACAGCAGGCGAGCTTCAATTGTGCAATGTGTTCTTTTACCTTGTGTGAGAGAGTCTAGCCTAGCCTCAAGCATTGGTTTGTCTTCAGGGTGGAAAAAGTCTATCAGTAATTTATCAAGGCAATCTTGAACTTTGTGCTCTAGCATACGTGCCCATGCTGGATTAAGAAAAATGATTTTTCCTTCAGCATTGAGCTGAAATACGATTTCTTCGAGTCTGTCAATAATGGAGTGATAGTTGAATTGTGGCTCGTAATCATTGCTTAATGGATTGACCGCAGAGATTGGCGTGAACTGAAACAGCATTAGATGACTCTGGCTGTCTTCGCGCATACGGGTGAGGCTAGCATTGGATGGCAGGGTAGTTCCATCTGCACATACCAAGCGAATTTTAGTAGGATCGTTTTTGGTTTTACCTATTGTCGCTTCAGCGGTGAGTTCTGCTAAGTTTTGATGATCAGCAGGATGTATCAGATTTGTGAATGGCATGCCAACAATTTGGTCTGCCATTCCTACCATGCCAAGTGTCTGGAGAAATGGCGTATTAACGAATCTCACTACATAACCGTCAAGCACGGCAGCAGGGGAAGACAAGACGCTAGAAACTTCCTTGCCCCATGAAGCGTCTTGAGGTAGCTCTCTACGTGAACGAGATGACCTTGAGAAATATAAAGGTTGGATAGCAATAATAACCGCTGCAGAAAATATAGCGACTGCAACTGAAACCAGCATGACAACATGTAATAAAAAAGGTCCTTGAATGCTGTACCATGAACCAAGTATCAACAAAAAAATTATACTAATGACTAGCGTTGAAAAAATGAATAAACTCATTAACGTAGACCTGAATATGATGATATTAGAGTATAAAAAGAACTAGAGAAAATATGCAGAATATTTTGAATATTCCTAAGTTATTACAAGTTTTTATTAAAAAACACAAACTTTATGCAAATCTGCATGCACTAGTGGTTTCAATGGTGCTGTCCGTCATATTAATGCAAACAGGCTCACTTTTTCTTTTTGACTATATTCCTGACCACCTTTCCGTAATCCAGCGGGCTTATCAGGACCAATCAGTCTGGAAATTTGAGATTTACAAACTAGAGAATAATCTTAATGATAAGAGTGTGGTTTTTAATCGATTGAACGATAGTCTGAGCGAGGTTGATGGCCCCGTTTATTATTGGGCCCGGAATCAAAAAGATACTGGACTGGCTAAGGCCTATAAGAATTTAGAGACCGCGCATCATGACTTTGCTAATGCTAGGGTGCAAGGGTATTCTAAGGAGGTCATGTTAGAGAAGGGCCAACGCGTGATCAAGGCCTATGACGGTTTTGTTTCGGCGGCGAAAGACGATGTCATTATCAAGCAATCTATAGTGTCATTACTCCAGTTTGTGTGTCTGTTCCTTGTATTTTGTATTGGTGCATGCATCATGCTGACATCATGGAGTATCTTGATTAACCGGCTTGGGAAAATCATCACTATTATGCCAAATGATTTGATTTCAGGTAGCAGGAACAACCAATATGATGATGAGTTTGAGATGCTGGAAAAATTAACCTCTGAAATGTCCGTAAGGCTTGAGGGTATTCAGGTGGAAACAAAATGGATCAACAAGGCTAGTGCAGAAAAAGTGAGAAAGATGATTCTTTCACAAGATTTTCTGTTTAAGTTAGCTAAATTAATTGGTAGTTCAGGTCTAAGCGAACTGACGATCAAGAAATCTCTTTATTCTCTTGAGAAAACCTTGGGTGTAAGCAATGTGGCGCTGATTTTCAGTGAAAATGGATCACGCATATCAGCACAACGCGCGCTATTTTCAAGCTATTGGCCTCTGTCTTTCGATGAGGGTATGTTTGATGAAAGCACAAATTCGCTTTCAGTGAGTCATGCCACCAAGCTGATTAAGGGGGAGTGCGTGCAATGTGTCACGGTGCCATTGCAGAGCCCTAACGGCTGGCTTGGCATTTTGCTGTTGGAAACTGAAGCCAATCATTATTTTGAAGATACTGAATTGCAATTATTTGAGGTCACCGCCCAAATGCTAGCACTTTCGATGGGATTTCAGGCAAAAGAACAGGAAGGTCGGCGAGTGGCATTGCTTGAGGAGAGAGCCGTTATTGCAAGGGAGTTGCATGATTCATTAGCACAGTCTCTTTCTTATATGAAGTTTCAGCTCGCACGTTTGCAAACAAACTTTGGCTCGCAGTTAATTGAGTCTGGCGCTGACGCGATTGTTACTGATATGCGTGATGGCCTAGATAACGCTTATCGTGAATTACGAGAATTGCTCACCACATTTAGGGTTCAGATGGATGTGCGTGGGCTTGATCATGTACTTGAAGAAGCCATTGCAGAGTTTTCGCAGCGGTCTAGTTTAAACATCATGCTGGATAATCGGCTGCAAGAATGTAGGCTTAGTGTCAATGAAGAGTTTCATCTTTTACACGTCGTGCGTGAAGCTTTGTCAAATATTGTGCGCCATTCAGGTGCTAAAAAAGTGACTATTGCACTTGTCTTGCAGTCGACAGGTGACGTAATAGTGACGGTAGATGATGACGGAAAGGGGGTTGTTTTTGATCAAAGTAAACCACACCATTATGGACTTGCTATCATGACAGAGCGTGCCTGCTGCTTGGGAGGCACTATTGAGATTCTTCCGAGACGTCGTGGTGGAACGCGCATCAGGCTATTATTTCATCCAAAGTGAATATTTCGTCCAAGTTAAGTGTAAAGTAAATAAATGAGAATGTTGGAGAACATCATGCAAAAGCCTACTACAATAATAATTATAGATGATCATGCATTATTTCGCAGAGGGGTCAGCCAAATGATATCGGCTGATCCTGAATTTTTAGTGATTGGTGAAGCGGCTTCGGGGGCTGAGGGCCTGTTGCTTGTGGAGCAGATGACTCCGGATCTAGTTTTGATTGATTTGAATATGAAAGGTATGAATGGTATAGAAACTCTTACGCATATAAAAGAAGCGAAGTTAGATTCACGCTGCATTGTTTTAACAGTTTCTGATGCTGAAGTAGACTTGCTTGAAGCGCTACGTGCAGGGGCTGACGGCTATTTACTGAAAGACATGGAGCCTGAAGATCTTTGCGAAAACTTAAAAAAAGCTATGTCTGGCGTCACGGTGTTACATGAAAGTCTGACGGAAATTCTTAAAAATGCCCTTATCCATCCAACTCTCAGCAGAAGTGAGGAAGAGATATCACTCACTGAACGAGAGAGAGAGATACTTCAATGTCTAGCTAATGGCCTTAACAACAAAACAATAGCCCGATCTTTGGGAATTAGCGATACCACTGTAAAAGTGCATATTAAACATCTGCTAAGTAAGCTGAAATTAACAAGTCGGCTTGAGGCTGCGGTTTGGGCGCATAGAAAGAAATAGTGGTATTAGCGCTCAGTTTACAAATTACATTTTTGTTATGATTTTTTTGAAATTTAGAACCAGCTTAAAGAGGGCTTTGTATGGGTAAAAGGAATGCTGGTTTTTCAACTCGTTGTATTCATGCTGGTGAAATGAATGATCAGTTCGGTTCTGTGCATACACCTTTGTATGACACGAGCACTTTTAGTTTTAGCTCGACAGAGAAAATGCTGGATGTCATTGAAGGCCGCAAGTTAGGTTTTCTTTATACGCGCTATGGATCAAACCCAAGCATTACCAATGTGGAGCTTAAGCTTGCTAGCATTGAGCAAGCGGAGGATGCTCTTGTATTTTCTTCAGGTATGGCAGCAATTTCATCCACGTTATTAGCACATGGTGAGCGTGGCGTGATATGTGTCGGAGAAGTGTATGGAGGTAGTTGGGAATTAATGTTCCAGCAGCTTAAAGCACTCGGTCGTAAGGTTGAGTTTTTAGACGCTGAAGATTGGCAAGGTCTCAATCACCATCTTTCGCAAGGCTTAAGCCTAGTTTATTTTGAAACACCATCGAATCCACTGTTACATATTATTGATATTGCCGAGGTATGCAAACTAGCGCACCAGCATGATGCAATTGTCGCTGTAGATAGCACCTTTGCAACGCCGGTCAATCAGCAAGCAATTAATCTTGGGGCGGACATTGTTATTCACAGTGCAACTAAATATCTAGGAGGTCACAGCGACCTAACTGGCGGTATGGTGGCGGGTAGCAAAACTATGTTAGCTCCAATAAAAATATGGAGGAAAAATCTAGGTCAGTGTATGGCGCCAGAAACAGCACATTTGCTTGCTAGAAGCTTAAGCACGCTTGAAGTAAGAGTAAAACAGCAAAATACATCGGCGTTGAGAATGGCTCAATTACTCCAAAATCATCCTGCGATTGAGCAAGTCTATTATCCAGGCCTTGAAAATTTTACAGGATATGGAATTGCCAAGCGCCAGATGTCTGGTTTTGGAGGTATGCTTTCTATTACGATTCGAGGTGGTGCTGGTGCAGCAGTGAAAATGGTAGATGCACTGAAACTGTTCGCAATAGCGCCAAGTCTCGGTGGTGTCGAGAGTCTTGTGTCTCAGCCATCTTTAACTTCTCACCGTGATCTCACTGCGACACTTAGAGCCGAACGCGGCATTAGTGACAATTTAATAAGACTGTCTATTGGTCTGGAAGATCCTGATGATATTGGAAATGATTTGCTGCAGGCATTAATGCAGATATGAGTCGCTTGAAAAGTCTTAATCAGCCATTTCAGCTTGTAGTGCACGTTCAACTAGTGCTTTGGTGAGTTGTTTGAGAAGACCGTTCTCACCGATCAGGTCTTCTGGCTTTTTGTAATCGAAAAGCAGGCTATCAATTAAATCGTTGGGTAAGGCTTTCGGTAAAGTCATTTTTTATCCATTTCTGAAAATAGCAGTTTCCTGCAAAATGACTATTTACACAAAATTTCTGACACCCCCTTAAATACTAGCACAATTCGCTTAAATACCAGCACAATTCGCTCAAACTTGGCAGACACAACAACATAAAAATGCAGCATAGTCGTCGTACTTGCCCTGTTACTAAATCGAGTCTAACTCAGATGTCTAGATTCTACACTATCCAGATCGACTTGATATTTGCCAGCACCTTTTTCAGGTTACTTTTGAAGTCTTGTTATTTCATCAAGTAGTTCAAGCACCATTGCAACACCTGGCGTATTGATTTCAAGGTCTCGAGATAATCTCAAGGCCTGCCCAGCGCGTCGGAGAGAGTCTTCACTAAAGCGCCAATCATCAGGCGAATTACCTGCAGGATTTAGTATCCCTTCATGAACCCAGGCAATCACATGTTCTTCTTCTGCATTAGTGGCATGACAAAGCTCTGTGATGGTCATGTGAATTTCGTTTTCAACAATAGCACTCTCTATGATCTGTATATTATTGGTACTCATGATGATCCCTTCATATTCACTCTAGGGTTGAAATCAAAAGCCTTAGCCATTGCACGATAGGCCTCTTTTTCTTCTTCGCTTTCAGCGGGAGGGATGATTATTGTGGTCACGACATATAAATCACCAGGCGTTGATCCTGGTATACCGCGCCCTTTTAAGCGTAATTTTCGGCCTGAGTTTGAACCTTGTGGAATTTTAAGTTCAACTGAACCACTGGGAGTTGGCACATTAACCGTTGCACCTAATGCGGCTTCCCAAGGGGTGATAGGTAAATCCATATAAACATCTCGGTCTTCAACGCGGAAAAGTGCGTTAGGTTGAAACGATATTTCAAGATAAAGATCACCAGCAGGGCCAGTACCAATTCCAGGGGCACCTTGCCCGCGTAATCTAAGGTGTTGGCCGGCATGAATGCCCATTGGAATGGCAATATCTAGTTTTCGCTCTTGCATCACCACACGGCCTTGCGCATCATGACTTGGCATTTGTAGTGAGATGCTTCTTTTTGCACCGTGATAGGCATCACTCAGGTCTATCATCACTTTGGCGTGATGATCTTGGCCTTTTGCATTCATATTCTGATTTTGCCTGCTTCTTGCATGGCGACCAAAAAGTGCTTCAAAAAATTCACTTTGGTTAGTAGCAGAGTTGGGGTCGAATCCATTGCCGCTGAATTCAAAGCCAGAGTCCCAGTTAGGTGGCGGTGTGAAATCTTGACCATGTTTGGCCTGGCTGCTTACTTGATCATAAGCCGCACGCTTTTCTGGGTCCTTTAATACTGCGTAGGCCTCACCAATTTCTTTAAAGCGATCCTCAGCATCGGCTAGTTTGCTAACATCAGGATGATATTTGCGAGCGAGCTTACGATAAGCAGCTTTTATTTCATCGTCTGTTGCCGTTCGAGCAACGCTAAGCACTTCGTAGTAGTCTTTAAATTTCATATACCGCTTCGCCCATACTCATGAAAATCTGGTTTTAATAGATACGGCTACCTGTGATTATCACAATCATAAAAGTCAGATAATCATCGTTTGAATTTGCGAAGGAAGCGGATTATTTACTTCGCTTCATCAACCATTTTGATGGTTTTTTCTTCAACCTCTTTGGCTACTTGGGCTAAAGTTGCATCTTGCGAAAGTGCCGAAAGCATTTGTACTGGCTTAATCAGACCAATTTTAGTTTTACCATTCTCTGTAAACACGGAGATACGACATGGTAACGCCATATTGAGGCGCATATCGATAGCCAAAACCTTGGCAGCTTGAGCAGGATTGCAGATTTCAAAGACTTTGCACTCGTCATTAAAAGCAAAGCCTTTAGTGCGAAGTGTCGTTGCTAAATCGTGCACATGGAGTAATCCAAATCCATTGCGAATAACAGCTGATTCGAGGTCGGTGACTGCTTGAGTAAATGATTTGTTGGTTTCAATGATGTAATACATAACGTCTCTTTTCTGGATTTTAAGTATATTGCACTTTAGTTTACTTTATTGATACTTAGTTCATCGTGAATACTATGAATACCATCGGCATTACGGACTAATTTAGTCACATAGTCAATTCGACTTTGGGTATCAACAAACCCGGTGAGTCGCACGTCACCTTTAAGGGTGACTGCCGCAATGTCAAAATCTTTAATTTTTTCATCGAGTAGCAATGCCGTTTTGACATTTTCTGTGACTTGATCGTCACTAACTTCAGCTTTTATCATACTCGCAGATGCTAGCGTGCTTGTTGTTTCTTGAGGTTTATTGCATCCAGTAAGCATGCTTATACTAATAAATACGGTACTCAGAATAAATAATTTAGCGCGCGTTTTCATTTGAAAGATGCTCCTTAATGAATTGTCATCAGCATTGATGATGTTAGCATTATTGCTAAGTGAGCTTAAGGTTTTCTTAATTCGTTCAATAAAGTTGGCGGGTCAAGTTAACGCATGAAAATGACGATCAAACAGGTTGTGTTAGCTGTTTTTGTGGATGAAAATAACCGTATAATCTGAAAATATAACCAATAAAATACACCCGATGAGTAACCAAGACCACGCAGGCATTTCCTACGACGATCCGCAGCGCCATACTTTAGCCAATAAATCTACTTGGGTCAGTGTTGCTGTTAATATTTTGCTGACATTTTTGCAGATTGTCGTTGGATTTTTTGCGCATTCTCAGAGTTTAATTGCCGATGGCTTGCACTCGCTATCCGACTTGGTTTGCGACTTTTTGGTACTGGTTGCAAGCCATCACAGTAAAAATCCTGCTGATGAAGGTCATCCTTATGGACATGGTCGGGTAGAAACCGCGGCTTCATTTGCATTAGGCGCCATTCTTGTGGTGACTGGCGGCGCCATTATGGTGGCCGCTGCGATGAAGTTGCAAAACATTGAAAATTTACCTCCTGTTGCGCCGTTGGCACTGTGGGTGGCGTTAACCGCGCTCGTTGCCAAAGAAGGGCTGTTCCGCTACATGTTACGCGTCGGCGAGCGCTTGCGTTCGCCCATGCTGATTGCCAATGCTTGGCATGCACGTTCGGACGCGGCCTCGTCGCTAGTGGTGGCGGTAGGCATTGGTGCTAATTTGATGGGTTTTATCTATGCCGACGCTGTGGCTGCGATTGTGGTCGGCTTCATGATTGTGCGCATGGGCGTGGTATTTGCCTGGGATGCCTTTCAGGAATTGATTGATGCAGGCCTATCCATTGAGGAAGTGGACAGTATCCGTCAGACACTAATAGACACGTCGGGCGTAGTCAGTCTGCATGAACTGCGTACTCGACGCATGGCGCATCGTGCCTTAGTTGATGCGCATATTTTGGTTGACCCGCGTATCAGCGTGTCAGAAGGACACAGCATTGCCGAACGTGCACGTGGACGTGTGCTAAAAAGCCATCCCGCTGTGTCTGATGTGTTAGTACATGTTGATCCGGAAGATGATCTTGAGCACGACAGTAACGCACTGAAAATGCCCGGGCGTGAAGGCTTGTTAATGCATTTGGCGCCGCTACTCAATGACTTACCAGAACCGCAACGCGTGATATTTCATTACATTGCAGGAAAAGTCGAGGCTGAAGTTTACTTGCCGCATGAATTTTTTGAGCACGGAATGGCGTTGGCTGAAGCTGAGGCAAAGATTGCCGAGCGCTTGATCGATCATCTGTACTTCAGTTCAGTGTCGCTGAACTGTGTAGTGATGCCCAAGTAAATGCAATGAAAATTTCACCTCTATAAGTTCCGGTTTAGTTCAAAATTTAGCCTAAATCATTAGCGACACCTCAAAAATTTACATTATATTTTCCTTAAGATTGCGTTAAGAATTTAAATTTATAGTCTGCCTCACGTACTTTAAAAGGAGGCAAATGATGGAAACAATTACTTATCGCAGGCAAAAGGTGTATGACCCAGTACTGCGTTTAATTCACCTTTGGAATGGCTTAGCCATTCTGTTCCTCATGATGACTATTTGGCTATCAGACTTGTTTGAAAAAGGGGCAGGTGAAGATACGCTATGGCAGTTGCATATCTATATTGGTTACGCGCTTATCGTTGGCATTGTGGCGCGGTTGGCATGGGGTTTGGTAGGATCACGTCATGCAAGATTTACCGACATGTGGCACCCAACCGCATGGTGGAATGCAGTTCGCCATTTTAACTTACGAGCTAAACCGCGTTTTGGGCATCACGCGTTGGCAAGCGGCGCTTATATTCTCGTTTACTTATTACTCATCACCATGGCGATTACGGGCTTAGGTCTTGCAGCCATTGAGCATAGCATGGGGCCTTTCAATGTCTGGTTTGGTGATATGGCTTGGTTAAAAGATACTTTTGAAGAGCCGCATGAGTTTATTTATTCTCTGTTGATGGGCTTTGTTGTCATCCATATCGCGGCGCTGATTTGGCATGAACATAAAGACAAAACACCGTTAGCACAGTCTATGGTGACTGGTTATCAATATGAAATTGAACCAACAGAAGGAGATCATCATGCGTAATCAAACTATGTTATTGGCGTTGCTGTTTAGCATTAACGCACTAGCCGCTACGCCGCAGGAATTACTTAAGCAATATGAGGGGCAGGCTAAACAAGATAATCCTGCATTCTCCGGGTTTTCGGCAGAGCGCGGTGCAAGTTTTTATAAAACTGAACGCAATCATAGTAATGGTCAAAAAGTGAGTTGTGCCACTTGTCATACGGCCGACCCGCGCCACCAAGGCAAAACACGCGCCAACAAGGTAATTGAACCGATGGCGTCAATTATTAACCCTCAGCGCTTTACTGATGCCGCCAAAGTTGAAAAATGGTTTGGCCGTAACTGTAAAGATGTGCTGGAGCGTGCATGTAATGCGCAGGAAAAAGGCGATTACATACAGTACTTAGTGAATGTGAAATAATTTAAATTTGCATTAAACCCGATACTTTGTCGACTTCGCCTTGCCGTATCATTGTACTGTCTGCGTCTAGTCTTCGCGTCTCGGTTTTAATGCAAAATAAAATAAGGAGAAAGATCATGAAAAACTGGATGCAGTTTATGGTGCTTATTGCTAGCATTACCTCAGCAAGTGCTTTGCTGGCAAGTGGTGGAACAGAACGTGGTGGCAGCCAAATGCCGTCTGTAAATAATGCGAAATGGAAGGCGGAGTGCAGTAGTTGCCACATGCTTTATCATCCAGGTTTATTGCCTGAGAGATCTTGGAATAAAATGATGGCAGGGCTTGATAAGCACTTTGGCGAGAATGCCAGTCTTGATCCAATGACACGTGATGAAATCACACGCTTTCTTGTGCTAAATAGCGCTGATAAATCAGATAACCGACGCTCTAGCCGCATCAAGCAGTCGATTCCGGCCAATGCCGCACCGCTGCGCATTAGCGAAACGCGTTACTTTACCAGCAAGCATGACGAAATATCCCCTGCAACCTTTAAACGGAAAAGCATAGGCAGTGCGGCTAATTGTATTGCTTGTCATCAAGGTGCAGAAAAAGGTAACTTTTCTGAGTCGCAAGTGAAGATTCCACGTTAATATTCAACGTATGCGAATTTTATTAGTAGAAGATGACACCCTGCTGGGCGATGGCGTGCGAGTCGGCCTGAAGCAAGCAGGGTTTGCCGTTGATTGGGTGCAAGATGGTCTAGCAGCGAAACTGACGCTAGAAGCTGAAGCGTATGCCGTAATGGTGTTGGATCTTGGTTTGCCTAAGTTGTGTGGCTTGGACTTGCTTAAATGGTTGCGCGAGCGTCATTTAAAGCTGCCAGTGTTGATTCTTACCGCACGCGACACCGTGGCAGACCGCGTGACTGGGTTGAACGCAGGCGCTGATGATTACTTAATCAAACCTTTTGATCTGGATGAGCTGA
>Ga0156104_119_pt1 | contig 49537 bp, 50 predicted proteins | sample RifCSPlowO2_02_FD_107757 | JGI IMG/M metagenome (GOLD analysis project Ga0156104, IMG submission 107757) | Methylotenera sp. RIFCSPLOWO2_02_FULL_45_14 | reverse complement strand
CAAAGAATATGGACATGATGCGCTGATTAGCAAAGTGCGCGCAGAGCTGCCACATAATAACATTGCTTATGAGCGGTTTACGGCTAACGGACCAATGGCATTGCTGCCGAATGGCGAACATGATTTTTCATTAGTGTGGACAGGCAAGAAAGAATTGATTGCACCATTGCTGACGCTCAGTGATGCTGAATTTTTAGCGCAGTTTCATGCACAATTTGGTGATAGAGTCGGGCGTTTTGTCAGTGTAGAAAAGCGCATGACGTTTCCGTTAAAGTTATCGCAACTGGCCGAAAGTAGCACGCCGCATTTGGTGGTGATCGGCAACGCCGCCCAGACCATGCACCCCGTAGCCGGACAGGGTTTTAATGTGGGCTTACGCGATGCGGAAGTGTTGGCGCGACAGATAGTGAACGCGAGTGCTGACTTGGGTAGCCAGGAGATGCTCGCGGCGTATCGTGCCAGCCGCAAAACGGACACTAAAAACGGTCTGTTATTTACCGATTTTTTAGTGAATATATTTTCTAATGATATTTTAGGCATCTCTGCATTAAGAAGTGCAGGCATCGGTTTGTTTGATTTAGTAACCCCTATCAAACGGCATTTGGTGAGCAAAATGAGTTTCGGTAAATGAGTACCCTAAAAGTGGATGTGACGATTGTAGGCGCTGGCTTGGTAGGGTTGGCGGCGGCGGTTGCCTTGAATCAAGCCGGCTATGAAGTGGTGTTGGTTGATAGCCAGTTGCCTCCGTCGAATGAGAATCTAACTGAGTGGGATCAACGCATATACGCGATTAGCCCGAAAAATGCACAGTGGTTGATGCGATTAGGCGTTTGGCAGCGATTAGATGCAAGCCGGGTGACCGAGATGCGCGCAATGGAGGTATGGGGCGATGCTACGCCAGAGCCGTTGCAATTGTTAGCTGACGATGTGAATGCTGACAACCTGGGCTTTATTGTAGAAGAACGTGCTTTAAAGCTCGCGCTCATGGCGCAGGTGCAAGCTAGTGGTATAAGTACGTTATTTGGCAATGCAAGTGAATCGCTTAACGCGAGTGCGCACCAAGCCGTGCTGCATTTAGAAAATCAACAAAGCATAGAAAGCACGTTATTGCTGGCGGCTGATGGTGCAAATTCATGGGTGCGTCAGCAGCTGGGTATTGGCAACCAGCAAAAACCGTATCATCAAACGGCCATTGTGGCGAATTTTGTCACTGAAAAAACGCACGACAACATTGCAAGGCAGTGGTTTACACAAGATGAAGCGGGTAGAAGTGGCATTATGGCGTGGTTGCCGTTGCCCGAGAATAAAATTTCAATTGTGTGGTCCGCGCCAACGCAATATGCTGATCGTTTGTTAAAGCTTGGCGCTAGTGAACTTGCACAGCAGGTCATGGCAGTTGGACGTTCTGCCTTGGGTGAATTGACATTAATGGGTGATACGGCGGCTTTTCCGCTCACGTTGAAAACGGCGAATGAATTAAGCCAACATTCAGTAGTCCTAGTAGGTGATGCCGCGCATCGGGTGCATCCGATGGCGGGGCAGGGTGTCAATCTGGGGTTTAGAGATGTGATTGATTTGTTGCAAATATTGGCAAGCAAACATCAGTATCAACACATCAATGACGTTAGTTTGTTAAAGCAATATAGTCGTGCAAGAAAAACAGATTTACTCACCATGCTAGTGTTAACCAATGGCTTGTATCATCTGTTTGAAAGTCAAAATAGTGTAGTCAAGAAAGTAAGGAATTGGGGATTGTCCGCGACTAACCAGCAACCAATTAAAAAAATGTTGGTAGCCAATGCGGTTGCGCTTTAACTTCGGTGTTCTCTGAGCTTGGTCATTAGGGATGCCTAATGGACAAATTTGGGTTTAATTAGCGTAATTTATTTTAATTGTTAGTACAAGTTAAGTATTACTTAAAGGAAAGTTAATGTTAAAAAAAATAATCAGTATTGCTTTAATGGGTGCGTTCTCAACGCTTGCAATAGCAGATGAAGCCAGTGTTAAAAAAGCGGTAGAAGCGGCTTATCCAAAATTTAAAGTAGAAAAAGTAACCAAAACCCCTTATGCAGGTTTGTATGAAGTGTTTATGGGTGGACAGATTATTTATACAGATGAAAAGCTGACTTTTTTAATTGCCGAAGGTCGTTTAGTTGACCCAAAAACTAAAAAAGATATTACAGGAGAACGCTTAGAAGAGCTTACAAAAATTGATTTCGCAAGCTTACCGCTTGATCAAGCCATTAGAGTAGTCAAAGGCAATGGCAGCCGTAAATTAGTCGTGTTTTCTGATGTGGATTGCCCCTATTGCAAACGCTTGGAGCGTAACGAAATTGCCAACATTACTGATGTAACAGTTTATACATTCTTGTATCCCATTGAGCAGTTACACCCTGATGCCGAGAATAAATCTAAACTTATCTGGTGCGCTAAAGATCGCGTAAAGGCATGGGAAAATTGGATTTTAAGAGATCAGCTTCCAAGTACTGCGGCTACATGTGATGTGCCGATAGAAAAAATAGGGCAGCTAGCTAAAAAAATTGGTGTGACTAGTACACCAACTCTAATTTTTGCGGATGGCAAGCGCATGTTGGGTGCGCAACCTTATAAAGAAATTGAACGTATGTTGTCTGAGGCGACAAAAAAATAGACGAGTTGCCCACCTTAAAGCATTGGAAGGCTGGGTTGTTAATGCTGGTGTTGGTGGTCTAGCCGATACACTTTTGTTAGATTGGTTGCGGTACCTGTCATGAAGCATGTAGGTGTTTCATGACAGGTCTATTGTAAGGGTGCCTCTATTTATTCAATTTTCGTCGCCATACTGCGTTGCTCACAAAAAATTACTCCTTACATATCAGACATATGCCGCGTCATAATTTTTCGTTCGCGCCTTGTCTTGCTTATCGCACCACTGTTATGGCTTTAGCCAGTTTACAGTGGTGGTGATGCCATTTACGGGTAGAAACTTGAATAAATAGAGATACCCGTAATTAGATTGTCTAAGTTTAATGATGAACGTCTAAACAACTTGGCCGAGTTTGAAAATAGGTAGGTACATTGCAATTACAAGCCCCCCAATCAGCACCCCGAGTACCACCATGATGATCGGTTCCATTAAGCTGGATAGTCCTTCTACAGCATCATCTACTTCTGCTTCATAAAAGTCGGCAACCTTGCTCAGCATGGAATCTAAGGCGCCAGACTCCTCACCAATCGCGGTCATCTGCAATACCATATTTGGAAAAACATCAGTATTTTGCATTGCCACAGTTAGGCTGGTACCTGTGCTGATTTCACTTTGAATTCTTTTGGTGGCATCATAATATACACGGTTACCTGATGCGCCTGCTACAGAATCTAAAGCTTCAACCAGGGGTACGCCGGCAGTAAACATGGTTGCTAACGTACGCGCGAACCGGGCAATTGTGGCCTTGCGAATCAACTCACCAAATACAGGGATTTTAAGTATCAATCTGTCCATAGTGGATTGCATGGCTAAAGACCGCTTCCATGTGTAGAAGAAAAACCATAGCGCAAAGCCAATTGAACCGAATATTGCCCACCACCATTCCACAAAAATGTCAGAAATAGCCATTACGACCAATGTCGGTGCTGGTAAGTCGGCACCAAAGCTACTAAACAACTCCTTAAAGGCTGGGACGACAAAAATCATGATAACGGCCGTAATGACAAATGCGACCACAATAATGGATATCGGGTAAAACAGTGCTGATTTAATTTTTGATTTAATGGCTTGAATTTTTTCTTTATAAGTTGCCAAGCGGTCAAGTAGCGTGTCTAGAATACCCGCTTGTTCGCCTGCACCAATCAAATTGCAAAACAGCGCATCAAAATAGAGCGGGTACTTTCTGAAAGCCGTACTCAAGCTACTGCCTGTTTCCACGTCAGATTTAATATCAGCTAACAGTTTGGAAACAGCAGGGTTGCTATGCCCCTTGCCGACAATATCAAATGACTGTAGCAGCGGCACGCCAGATTTCATCATGGTTGCAAGCTGACGCGTAAATAAAGTAATGTCTTTATCAGAGACTTTACCTTTACTGGCAAAGCCACTTTGTTTCTTTACTTTTTTAACGGTAATGCCTTGGCGGCGCAGTGTGGCGCTGACGAAGGAGTCACTAGCGGCTCTCATTTCGCCCTTTACTTTTTTACCTTTTTTGTCTATACCCTCCCACGAGTAGGCGACTTCTTTTTTGGCTTTAATGCTGGCTGCCATGTTGATTCCCTTGGTGATTAACTACATTTGTTAGATGTTAGATGAAAATGCATTGGTAGCACTTATTCATTAGTACAAGCTTCTATCTCTTCAATTGAGGTCAAGCCTTGCATCACTTTGAGAACCCCTGAGCGGCGCAGGTCATTCACCCCCTCAATTTTTGCCTGGTCTGCAATGTCGTGTGCGGTACCATTTTTCATGATGATGCGGCTAATGGCATCGGTAACTGGCATTACTTGATAAATGCCAACGCGGCCTTTGTAACCAGCATTGCATAATTCGCAGCCATCTGGGTTATGTTTATAGAGCTGCCATTTTTCATTAAAGTCTTCCTCAATAAAGCCTACGCTTAATAAAGCCTCTTTAGGCGCATCGATTGGAATTTTACAGTGCTTGCATAGACGCCTTGCTAAACGCTGTGCGGTAATCAGTGACACTGCAGAGGCAATGTTAAATGGAGCAACACCCATATTTAATAAGCGTGTTAGGGTGGAGGGGGCATCATTCGTATGTAGCGTTGATAGCACCATGTGACCAGTAGAGGCAGCCTTGATGGCCATGTCGGCGGTTTCTAAATCTCGAATCTCACCGATCATAATAATGTCAGGGTCTTGCCGCAAAAACGACTTTAATGCAACCGCAAATGTCAACCCTTGTTTATCATTCACATTGACTTGGTTGATGCCTGCTAGCGGTATTTCGCAGGGGTCTTCTGCTGTTGCAATATTGACATCAGGTTTATTTAAGATGTTGAGGCAAGTATATAGCGAAACAGTTTTACCTGAGCCAGTGGGCCCTGTTACCAGCACTAGACCATACGGACGACTAACCGCATTTAACAGGAACTCTTTTTGTAAGGGCTCATAGCCAAGCGCCTCAATACCAAGCGTGGCACTGCTGGGATCTAAAATACGCATCACAATTTTCTCACCATGAATTAAGGGTAGTGTGCTCACCCGAAAGTCAATGGTACGCGTTTTTGATAACACGAGTTTCATGCGACCATCTTGCGGTATGCGTTTTTCTGAGATATCCATGTTGGATATCACTTTAATGCGAGAAGCGAGTTTTTCTTTAATGGCAAGCGGTGGCTGTGTAATTTCACGGAGTATGCCATCTACACGGTAGCGTACGCGGTAAAACTTTTCGTATGGTTCAAAGTGTAGATCAGATGCCCCCATGTTGATGGCATCTAGTAGCATTTTGTTGAGAAACTTAACAACAGGTGCATCGTCCACTTCTGATTCTTGTGGCGCATGGTCCTCGGTGTGGCCACTGTCATCACCTAAGCCAAACTCATCGTCATCATCAATAGCTAATGAGTTGAAATTTGTACCACTCGCTGATATTATTTTATCTATCCAGCGTCCAAGTTTGTCATCTTCAACAACAATTGGCGATATGGTCATGCCCATTTGAAATTGAACACTGTCTAGTGCTTGAATGTTGGTGGGGTCAGAAATGGCAATAAAAAGAGCGTTGCCACGCGCTTGCAATGCCATAACGCGGTTGGCTTGCATTAGTTTTTCATCAATTTTCTTAGCGGGTAAATAATCTGGGTTAAACGCGTCTAAGTTAAAGTAAGGAAAACCAAAAGCTTTTGCAGAAGCTTCAGCTATCGTTTGTGCGCTCAATTTTTTACTTAATATCAGCTGTGCAATAAAGGGTGTTTTTAATGTGTAGGCCTGTGCCTCGATTGCGTTGGCCTCGTCCTCAGAAAGTAATTTTTCCTGGATTAAGGTGCGCGCTAGACCACTTAGCTTGGTGTTTGGAGTTGCGAGTGCCATATTATATTGATTGTAAATTAGCTTAGAGGCTATCCCAGTTATTTTTTATTTAAACCAATAATGCACTTTACGCTTTTTTTTGTAAAGACTTTAAGCCGTATTAACCTTAATTTATGTAAGTTTAAAGTAACTTAACACTAATTTTTTCACGGGCTTGCCCGTGAAAAAAGATTCTTTCTTGAGTAAAACGTTGCCAAATTCCGCTTGACATCAGCATAAATCCAACTTATAAATATGCTTAGGTGTTTGAGTTCAAGTTTATTTTAGTCTGCTTTAATTTTTTTAGTTATTGTGACTTCTGTTCTTGAGGCAAACTTTTTGGGGTGCACCCTTTGTATTATGTAAGGATATATGAAATGGCAACAGGTACCGTAAAATGGTTTAACGATTCTAAAGGTTTCGGTTTTATTACCCCAGATGATGGTGGTGACGATTTGTTTGCACACTTTTCTGCGATTGTAGAGGCTGGTTATAAAAGTCTTAAAGAAGGTGAGCGTGTAAGCTTTGATTTGACAGAAGGCCCAAAAGGTAAACAAGCTTCAAATATTCAAAAGGCTTAAGATGTTTAAATCTTAATACACTTAAAGTGTTATACCAATAAAAAGGCTCGTCAAAATGACGAGCCTTTTTATTGGCGGCGAAGGTTAATGAACGTTACATGTTAGCAATGATTTCATCACCGAACTCTGAAGTGCCCACCTGCGTTGCATCTTCCATTTGGCTAGAAAAGTCACTAGTGACGCGCTTGGCAATAATTGCGTTCGCAACACCTTTAAGTACTAAATCAGCCGCTTCTACCCAACCTAAATGACGTAACATCATCTCAGCTGAAAGGATTAACGAGCTTGGGTTGGCAATGTTTTTACCTGCAATTTTGGGGGCGGTGCCGTGCGTTGCCTCAAACATGGCTACGGTGTCGCTTAGGTTAGCGCCTGGTGCAATGCCAATGCCACCTACCTGCGCGGCAAGGGCGTCACTCATGTAGTCGCCGTTTAAGTTCAAGGTTGCAACTACATCGTAATCTTGCGGGTGCAACAAGATTTCTTGCAAAAATGCGTCGGCAATACAATCTTTAATGATGATGCCATTAGGTAGTTGGCACCATGGACCACCATCAATTTCAACTGCACCAAACTCTTGCTTAGCTACTTCGTAACCCCAATCTCTGAAGCCACCTTCTGTGAACTTCATGATGTTACCTTTGTGGGTAATGGTGACTGATTTGCGATTATTATCAATCGCATACTGAATCGCTTTACGCACTAAACGTTGGCTACCTTCGACCGAAACTGGTTTGATGCCGATTGCAGATGATTCTGGAAAGCGGATTTTTTTGCGCATGCCCATATCACTTAAAAAAGTGATGACTTTTTCTACTTCATCGGACCCAGCTGCCCATTCAATGCCGGCGTAAATGTCCTCAGTGTTTTCACGAAAAATCACCATGTCAGTTTTTTCTGGATGTTTAACTGGGCTAGGTACGCCGGTAAAGTATTGCACAGGACGTAAGCACACATATAAATCAAGCTCTTGGCGCAAGGATACGTTGAGTGAGCGGATGCCGCCACCTACTGGGGTAGTTAACGGACCTTTAATTGAAATTACGTAATCGCGGACAGTTTGCATGGTTTCACTAGGTAGCCACGTGTCTTTGCCTTCTTTATCTTTGCCATAGACTTTGACTGCTTTTTCACCGGCAAATACTTCCATCCATGAAATTTTGCGGGCATTGCCGTAGGCTTTATTCACTGCGGCATCTACGACTTTAATCATTGGAGGTGTAATATCAACCCCTATACCATCACCCTCAATAAATGGGATAATGGGTTGGTCAGGCACATTCAGCGAGTTATCAGCGTTAACGGTGATTTTTTCGCCAGTAAGCGGTACGTTAATTTTAGAAGTTACTTTAGACGTCATTAAAAATTCCTAACATGATAATTTTATTCAATAAACCTTTTAACGTCGTGTGCCAGTTTAGCCCGCATGACCCTGGAAATGGAAAAACAGGGCACGCCACGTTAAAAGACTTTATTCCACTGCCCGATGTTTATGCTGCCGGGCGATTGGATACAGATTCTGAGGGTTTGCTTATTTTAACCGATGATGGCGCATTACAACATCGTTTAAGTCATCCCAAACATAAAGAAATAAAAACTTATTGGGTTCAGGTTGAAGGTGCGCCTGAAGATGCAGATTTGCAACCGTTGAGAGAGGGTGTAGATCTAGGTGATTTTGTGACGCAACCTGCCGATGTGAAGGTTATCAATGTGCCAGAACTGTTATGGGAGCGACATCCGCCGATACGTGAGCGCAAAGCAATCCCAACGACTTGGTTGGAGATTAAAATATCAGAAGGTAAAAATCGCCAAGTCAGACGCATGACGGCCAAGGTTGGCTTTCCAACCTTGCGTTTGATTCGTTATGCAATCGGACATTACACGATTGATGATATTGAGGTTGGTCAGTATAAAGTGATAACCAAATGAATATTGGAGATATGAAACCCATCGCAATTTTTCGGCACGCCGAAACCGAAGGTCCCGGACATTTAGCAACGTTTCTTGATGAGCAGCGTATCCCTTGGCAATTGATTAAGATTGACCAGGGTGAGCTGCTGCCGACGTCAATATTAGCTTACAGTGGTATGGTGCTGATGGGCGGCCCCATGAGTGTGAACGATGATTTACCTTGGATTCCACCACTGCTTAGTTTGATTCAGCAGGCCGTTGATGCTGACATTCCTGTGCTTGGTCATTGTTTGGGTGGTCAGTTAATCAGCAAAGCGTTAGGCGGTGTTGTCACCAAAAATGCAGTGAAAGAAATTGGCTGGGGTGAAGTCATCGTCAGTAAAAATGATACAGCACGACATTGGTTTGGTGATATGCAGAGTTTTAATGGGTTTCACTGGCATGGTGAAACATTTAGTTTGCCAGCAGGTGCTGTGCACTTGCTGGCAAGTCAATATTGTGAAAATCAGGCTTATGCAATTGGTAAGCATTTGGCATTTCAGTGTCATATTGAGATGACTGCGGAAATGGTACGTAGTTGGTGTGATGTTGGCGCCGACGAAATGGTAAGCGCTTCAGCTAGTCCAGCCGTACAGCAATCTAATGCTATTCTGCAAACGCTGCCATTACACTGCTTTTTTCTGAATAAAGTGGCTACACAAGTATATAAGCAGTGGATTAAAGGCTTGGTCAATTGATACGGTGCCTTAATACCGCGACTTGATATGTTAAAATCATGTAACTTTAATTGAGGTAGCATCATGTCTGGTAACACACTCGGCACACTTTTTACTTTTACTTCATTTGGCGAATCACACGGTGCAGCAATCGGTGGCGTGGTAGATGGCTGCCCGCCGGGTTTAGCCTTGAGCGCAGAGGATTTGCAAATTGATCTGGATCGTCGCAAACCAGGCACCTCACGACATGTGACGCAACGCCAGGAGGCTGATGCGGTTGAGATTTTGTCAGGTGTGTTCGAGGGGAAAACCACAGGCGCGCCGATAGGTTTACTAATCCGCAATACTGACCAGCGCAGTCATGATTACAGCAAAATCATGGATACATTCCGTCCAGGCCATGCAGATTATACGTACACACAAAAATACGGTGTGCGTGATTATCGCGGTGGTGGCCGTTCCAGTGCACGTGAAACCGCAGTACGTGTGGCAGCAGGGGCCATTGCCAAAAAGTGGTTAAAACAGCGTTTTGGTGTGACGATACGTGGCTATATGAGTCAATTAGGCGAGATTAAGATTCCGTTTGAAACGTGGGATGTCGTGAATGACAATCCATTTTTCTCGCCTAATGCAACAGTGGTGCCGCAATTGGAAGCTTATTTGGATAAGATTCGCGCTGAGCGAGATTCAGTCGGGGCTCAAATTACCGTGGTTGCTACAGGCGTGCCCGTAGGTTGGGGTGAGCCAATTTTTGATCGTCTCGATGCGGAAATTGCCTATGCCATGATGAGTATTAATGCTGTGAAAGGTGTGGAAATTGGCGCTGGTTTTGCAAGTGTCTCGCAACGCGGTAGCGTACATTCTGATGAAATGACCCCACAGGGCTTTGTCAGCAACCATGCGGGTGGTATTTTAGGCGGCATTTCAACTGGTCAGGAAATTCGTGTCAATGTTGCGTTAAAACCGACTTCAAGTATTCCGCAAGAGCGGCGTTCAATTGACAAGCATGGCAATGCGGTCACTATGCAAACCACAGGTCGCCATGACCCCTGTGTGGGTGTGCGTGCTACCCCAATAGTTGAGGCGATGTTGGCGATGGTGTTGATGGACCACGCGTTGCGTCAACGAGCGCAAAATGCGGATGTGCAATGTGCTACACCTAAGATTGTATGATGGATATTGTATAGTGGATCAAATCCGGGACTTGGACTTTTAAGTTCATAGAATCGTGTGTATTCTAAAAGACGGATATTTTTAGTGCTAGTATCTTAGCGCAGACTAATTAACGAGGAAGTCGGCAAGTGCCGGCTTTTTTATTGGCATTACCCCAATATGCATACAAAACTTCATTATCGGCTTTCGCGCTTTTACTTTGTCTACTACTTTTTTGTAGGTGCGTTTGTCCCATATTGGGGTTTGTACCTGCAGTCTGAGCAGTTTACTGCGGCAGATATCGGTATATTGATGTCTCTATTTCAGATTAGCCGTATCTTTGCGCCTAATTTTTGGGGTTGGCTAGCCGATCATACTGGCAAGCGCGCGCAGTGGATTAAGCTTACCGCCTTTTTAGGATTGTGTGGTTTTACCGCAGTGTTTTGGGTGCATGGCTTTTTCTGGTTGTTTTTTGTGATGGCTGCATTAAGTTTATTTACCAGTTCAACTTTACCTCTGGCTGAGTCGCTTACCCTAGCGCACCTTGCTACCACTAATGGACATTACAGTCGTATCCGTATGTGGGGTTCGTTAGGTTTTATTGTGGCTGCAGTGGTGTTGGGCTTTATGATTGATATTGCGGGCATCACAAGTTTATTGTGGTTTTTGCTGATTGTGCAAATGACTTTGTTTGTTCTTTCATACACATTGCCTGAGCCTAAGGTTGAGGTACATGAACATGACCATTTTTCAATCTGGCAGGTCATTAAACAGCCTAATGTCATTGCGTTGCTGGTTGGTTGTTCCTTAATGGTGACAGCCCATGGCGTGCTCTACAATTTCTATTCCATTTATTTAAGTGAGCATGGCTACAGCAAAGGCATGATAGGCTTACTGTGGTCGGTGGGTGTTATCTGCGAAATCGCTATTTTTATGCTCATGCCGAAAATCATGGGACACTTGAGTTTAAAAACCATCCTATTGGTGAGTTTGCTGTTAGCGGTAATTAGATTTAGTTTGATTGGGATGGCTGTTGATAATATCTGGATGCTGATTTTTGCACAAACCTTGCATGCCGCGACGTTCGGCAGTTTTCATGCTGCCTCGGTTGAGGTGATTACTCAATTTTTCAAGGGGCGACATCAAGCGAAAGGGCAGGCGATCTATAACAGCGTTGCTTATGGTGTAGGAGGGACAATCGGCGGTGTAGCTGGTGGCTATGCCTTGCAATATTTGGGAGGGCAGCAAACATTTATGCTTGCTGCAATTTTCCCGTTATTAGGTTTGCTCGTGATAGCATTCGGGTTGAAATTGACACACAAACAACAAAGCTCACAAGGAATGTTTAGATGAAATCATATGCTTTCTGGGTGTCAAAGTTAGTCTTGATTACATTTATCTCAGTAAGCTGTCATGCGGTGGCTGATACACAGGTAAATATCGTCGGGCTTTTTAGTAATAAAGCCGTTGTCATGATCAATGGCGGTAAACCCAAAACCATGAGCGTAGGCCAAACTAGTGAAGGCGTTAAATTGCTGGCTGCCGATAGCAATTCTGCTACCTTGCAGGTAGAAGGTAAAACTAGACAGTTAAAAATGGGGCAAGCGGCCTCGGTCGGTGGCGCCGGCGCTACGAGTGCCCCCAGCGTAACTTTGTATGCAAATGCGCAAGGGCATTTCGTGTCAGAGTGTCAAATCAACGGCGCATCATTGAAATTTTTAGTAGATACTGGCGCTACCACGGTTGCACTTAATAGTGGGGATGCAAAGTTTGCAAAAATTGATTACAAACGTGGCGAACCTATTATGGTGGGAACAGCGAATGGCGTAGTCACTGCCTATCGTGTGACGATTGCCAATCTTAAAATTGGCGGTATTACACTAAGTCAGGTTGAAGGGAACGTGTTGGAAGGTGGCTCACCCTCAGTTGTGTTGCTTGGCATGAGCGCTTTAAATCGGCTAGACATGAAGCGGCAAGATATTGCGATGACGCTGACTAAAAAGTACTAAATTTCAATATAAAAAAACCACTTAAACTAAGTGGTTTTTTTGGCTCTGAATTTTATATAAGCGTTAATACTGGCGTTTATCTTTCTCTATTAACGCATAAGCCGAGTGGTTGTGTATCGACTCAAAATTCTCCGACTCAACCGTATAAGCTACAATGCGTTTTTCTGCATTTAATTGTGCCGCTACATCGCGCACCATGTCTTCAACGAATTTTGGGTTGTCGTAAGCGCGCTCAGTCACATATTTTTCATCAGGGCGTTTCAGCAAGCCATAAAGTTCGCATGAGGCTTGTTTTTCTACCAACTCGATAATATCTTCAATCCAGATAAAGTCGTTGACTAGTGCGGTAACGGTGACATGTGAACGCTGATTGTGCGCGCCGTAGTTTGATATTTTTTTGCTGCAAGGGCATAAGCTGGTGACCGGGACTAACACCTTCACGGTGATGTCGAATTTACCTTGATTGATTTCACCGATAAAAGTGACTTCGTAATCCAGCAAGCTTTTAACCCCTGAAATTGGCGCTGCTTTGTTGACAAAATAGGGGAAAGTCATTTCTATGTGACCGGACTCCGCCTCCAGGCGTTTGACCATTTCACGTAAAATGGTTTCAAACGATTCAATTGAAATCGCATGTTCATTGATGTTGAGAATTTCAACAAAGCGAGACATGTGCGTGCCTTTGAATTGCTGTGGCAAATGCACGTACATATTAAACACCGCCACAGTATGTTGCTCGCCGCCAGATTTATCTTTAACGATGACTGGGTGGCGGATGGCTTTAATACCGACTTTATCGATGGCAAGGTGGCGCGTATCAACCGTATTTTGCACATCTTCAATCGGGCTTGCTGGTGTTGTTTGGCTCATATTAAATTCTGCTTAGATTATTTTCTGGATAACTTTTCAATAATAGTTGAGTATATCACTAGGTTATTAGCTTCGCAATTGCAGAAGCGATACCTTTAGCACTTAGGCCACAATCTGCGAGCATGGTTGCATGATCACCGTGCTCAATAAATTGGTCTGGCAAACCAAGGCATAACGTTTTAATTGGATGTTTGATGTTTTGTTGCATGATTTGTAGCGCTTCCAATACTGCGGAACCTGCACCGCCCATCACGCAATTTTCTTCAACCGTAATGATTACGTCGTGGTTACTTGCCAACTCTTCAATTAGCGCGGCATCAATTGGTTTTACAAAACGCATGTTGGCAACGGTGGCATCAAGCTGCTCTGCGGCTTCTAATGCAGCTGCAAGCATGGAGCCAAAAGCTAAGATCGCTATTTTTTTACCAGTGCGAACAATCTGCCCTTTGCCAATTTCGATGGCGCTTAGTTCGGGGTTAATTGCGGCTCCTGTGCCGCAGCCGCGCGGGTAGCGCACCGCAGCCACGCCATTGTATTGAAAGCCCGTAGTGAGCATTTGCCTGCATTCGTTTTCATCACTGGGCGTCATGATCACTACGTTTGGAATACAGCGTAAGTAGGTTAAGTCAAAACTGCCTGCATGCGTTGGGCCATCTGCACCCACCAAGCCAGCACGGTCTATGGCTAGTAGTACCGGCAAGTCTTGCAGTGCAATGTCATGGATGAGTTGATCATAAGCACGTTGTAAAAAAGTACTGTAAATCGCAACTACTGGTTTTAGTCCATCACATGCCATGCCGGCCGCAAACGTCAAAGCGTGTTGCTCTGCAATGCCAACGTCAAAATAGCGGTCCGGGTAAGTAGTGGCAAAGGCATTCAAGCCAGAGCCATCGCACATGGCGGGTGTGATGCCAATAAGGCGGGTATCAATAGACGCCATGTCTACAAGCCAGTCGCCGAACACTTCAGTGTAAGTTTTTTGCGATTTCGCGTGAAGTGCATTGCCATTGAATGGGTCAAATTTGCCAACGCCATGAAATTTATTCGGGTTGTCTTCAGCCGGTTCAAAGCCTTTGCCTTTTTGCGTCACAATATGCAAAAATTGCGGGCCAGATAATTGTTTGATGTTGTGTAGCGTATCAATCAAAGACTCTAAATCATGGCCATCAATCGGACCAATATAGTTAAAGCCAAACTCTTCAAACAGTGTGCCTGGTGTGACCATACCTTTAACATGCTCCTCAGCACGTTTAGCAAACTCCATCATCGGCGGAACGGCTGAAAGTACTTTTTTACCTGATGATCTGACTTTGTTATAGAAGCGACTCGAAAGTAATTTAGTCAAATAATTATTGAGCGCACCTACGTTGTTTGAAATGCTCATATCATTGTCGTTGAGTACGACTAGCAGGTTGGCGTCCATGTCGCCTGCGTTATTCAAGGCTTCAAACGCCATGCCTGCTGTCATGGCGCCATCACCAATAATAGCGACAGCACGGCGTTCACTGCCAGTTTTTTGGGCAGCTACTGCCATGCCGAGTGCAGCAGAAATAGAGGTACTTGAGTGCCCGGTGCCAAATGTGTCGTATTCGCTCTCAGCGCGACGTGGAAACCCTGCAATACCCTGCGGTTTGCGCAGAGTTTGCATACGCATCCGGCGACCCGTGAGGATTTTATGCGGGTAAGTTTGATGCCCCACATCCCAAACCAATTTATCATCGGGTGTATTGAACACATAATGCAGGGCGATAGTGAGTTCAACCACACCTAAATTAGAAGCTAAATGCCCGCCAGTTTTTGAAACGCCATCAATTAAAAATAAGCGTAATTCTTGCGCTAGCTGACCCAGCTGTTTACGCTCTAGCTGGCGCAGTTGTTGGGGATAGTCAATGGTGTCGAGTAAAGGGGTCACAAGTAGGTGTCGTCAATAATGAATTTTAGGGCAATGAAAATAATCGTAATAGGGGGCTGTTGAAATTAAATGTTAGAAACTGCGCTGAGTAATAAAACTTGCCAGCTCTCGAAGCCGTTGTGCGTTATCGCCAAATGGTGCTAATGCATCAATTGCAGTTTCATACAGTTGCCTGGCATGTTTTTTGGCATTGGCTAAACCTAAAATTGTGACATAAGTCGGTTTGTTACTATTGGCATCTTTGCCTGCTGTTTTACCCAAGGTGTGCGTATCGGCTTCAACATCTAAAATATCATCAATTACTTGAAACGCAAGCCCGATGTTTTTAGCATAAATGCTGACAGCGGCAATGTGTTCATTAGAGCCATGCACGCCTAGTAAAACCGCAGCTTGAATCAGCGCGCCTGTTTTTAGCTGGTGCATGGTTTCAAGTTCATGTTGAGTTAGTGCAACGCCTACCGCACTTAGATCAATCGCCTGCCCGCCGGCCATGCCATTAGAGCCCGCTGCTTTGGCTAAAATGTTGATCATGTTGATTTGCTGATTTGCATTTTTACATAATAGCGGTGCTGATAATACTTCAAATGCTAATGTCTGCAAGGCGTCGCCCACTAATAACGCCGTTGCATCATCAAATTGTTTATGGCAGCTTGGTTTGCCGCGGCGCAGGTCGTCGTCGTCCATGCAGGGCATGTCGTCATGCACTAATGAATAGGCGTGAATCAGCTCTACTGCGCTGGCTGCCGCATCGGCAACCTGAGTCTCGGTGTTGCAAAGTTCAGATGCCGCATAGCACAGCAGTGCGCGTATGCGTTTGCCTCCATCTAGTGCACTGTAGCGCATGGCGCTATGCAATGTTTGTGGGGCTAAACTTGCGGGTGGCAAGGTTAGCCCCAGCACGCTCTCAATATGCGATTGCTTAGTTCTTGTCCAAGTTAAGAAATCTTGGGTTAAGAAATCCGAGCTTAATAAATCAGGCGCAGACGGCTTGTTCATGGCTTGATTACTCATTCTCGGCATTAAACGTGACTAATTGCTGACGCTCGTTCAATACTTTAACTTGCTGTTCAACTTCGGCAAGTGATTTTTGACAAAGTTCGAGTAGTGCGTTGCCATGTTTATAAGCGTCTAGTGAAGCCTCCAAAGGCATAAGGCCTGATTCCATTTGCGCCACAATACTTTCGAGTTCGCTATAAGCTTGCTCGAAGCTGGGTTTGGATTCATGCGCCACTTTGGCGGCTGATTTTGAAGTGGTTTTTGTATTAGATGCAGACATAAAATCAACAGTTTCGATGTTGTGACAATTAGCCCGTATTCTATCAAATCTTATTGCAAAACCTGCTGTAAAAAGCGTTCAATATCTGCAATCTCTTCTGCACATACCGAATGTGCCATTTTATATTCATGCCAAGTGACGAGATATTGACGATTTTGTAGTAAATCGCGTGAAATTTGGCTCATTTCAAGGCTGATCACATCATCAAAAATACCATGCGCCATAAAAATTGGTGTGTTTGCATTCGCCGCATTTGCCTCTAAAGCCAGTTTGCTGTGCAGCGGTAAATAGGTCGATAAAGCCAATATACCGCCAAGTTTTTGTGGATATCGCAATGCGGCATGGAGCGCGATAGCACCGCCTTGCGAAAACCCTGCCAGCACAATACGCTCACTTGAAATGCCGCGATCAATTTCATTTTGAATCAAGGCGTTGATGGTGCGTTGACTCGCCTGTATGCCAGCCTCATCTTCACGGCCCACAGGCGTAATGCCATACACATCATACCAAGCGGGCATCACATAGCTATTGTTGCGAGTAATTGCCATATCAGGTGCGTGCGGCAGAATAAATCTGACATTGGGTAGGTGTTGAGGTTGCAATAACTGCTGCACGATAGGTGCAAAATCATGGCCATCGGCACCTAAACCATGTAACCAAATAACGCTGGCATTGATTTTGCTGACATCTATATTAGGGTTGACTAGTTCTAATGGGTGGTTCATGGTGATAATATTTATATTATGAGTGGAGTCGAGTAACAATGAAAAAAATAGGCGTAAAATCAAGCAATCAATTTGATATGCAGTTGTTTAATGTTGAAATCATAGCATTTTACTTGCCGGTTGTATTTTGAGACTATATGAAATCGTTGGTATTAAAAAATGTACGAAATAAAATAACTGCGGATTTTGATGATGCAAATAAAAATACTCGGCTGTAGCGGTGGCATCGGTGATGACTTACGCACCGCCTCCATGCTTGTGGATCATGATATTTTGATTGATGCGGGCACTGGTGTGGGTGATTTGTCGATGAGCCAACTTTTGGCGATTGACCACATTTTTATTAGTCACTCACATTTAGATCACATTGCCTTCATTCCGTTTTTGTTGGATACCGTGATGGGTATTCGTGCCGAGCCTGTTACGCTATATGCTTTGCCAGAAACTTTAAGTATTTTACGCACACATATTTTTAATTGGAAGATATGGCCAGATTTTAATGCGATTCCAGATGATAATAATCCTTTTTTGCGTTACCAAGAAGTAAAACTAGGTGAAACGCTGGACTTAAAAGGCCGAAAATTTACGCCTTTACCCGTTAATCACGTTGTACCTGCGGTAGGCTACCATGTAGAAGGTAAGCAATCTAGCTTGGTTTATACGGGCGACACTACGGTGTGTGATGCGCTATGGAGTGAGGTGAATAAGATTAAAAATCTTAAGTACATTATCATTGAAACAGCGTTTAATAACAGTGAACTTGAGCTTGCTAAGTTATCTAAACATCTTTGCCCGTCTATGCTGTTGGCAGAGCTTGCTAAGCTAGATCTCACTAAACTGACTGATATTCCTGAAGTATTGATCACACATCTAAAACCTGGCGAGAGCGAAACTATTATGCTTGAAATCGCAGCTAGTCATCCAATATTGCCTGTGATAGCACTAAAAAAACACCAAATTCTTCATTTGTAAAATATAAGGTTAACGTGATGGCCGTAGATCAGTCAGTATTAGAGCTGTTAGAGCCGATTGCAAAACTATCTGCCGCTCGCAAGCAAGAGCTTGCGGGATTATGCTACATCGAAAAAGTGAATAAAAACATAGATCCGATGCGCATGAATGTCACTAAAGCTTCGCAAGTTTTATATGTGCTAAAAGGTGACTTGGGTCTAAGTTTTATCCATGATGAAAAACTTATCTTGCATGGAGGGTCGCCCGCTGCAAGGCATCCTGTCAACAATGACCATAACCTCAAAGCGACCATTGCGTTGACTGATCTTGAAATTCTGCGTATAGACATGGATCTGCTCGACATCATATTGACATGGGATCAACTCTCTAGTATTGAAGATGCACCGAAACAGCTAGGTGCTAATAAAGCTGTTACGCATGGCAGAACCCCAGCCGATTGGATGCACGATACTAGTATTTTTAGTGTATCTAAATTACAAACTGGTGTGTTTAGTCGATTGCCAGCAGCTAACATTAAAGCTATGTTTAAACGCATGACGCACATTGCTCCCGTCGCTGGGCAAGTTATTATTCAGCAAGGTGCAGAGGGGGACTATTACTACCTGATTGAGCGTGGAACTGCAGTCGTTACTAAGGTGGTGGATTTCAGCCAGCCAGCCGTTGTGCTGGCTGAATTAAACGAAGGTGGCGCATTTGGTGAGGAAGCTTTAGCTTCAGACAATAAGCGCAATGCAACCGTTACCATGAAAACGGATGGCAAATTGTTCAGGCTTAATAAAAAAGACTTTGTAGAGCTACTAAAAGCGCCGTTAATTAAGCAGGTAAATTGGGCTGAGGCAGAAGAAAAAGTTAAAGCAGGTGCGGTGTGGGCAGACGTGAGGCTGCCCTCTGAATATCATTTTGACCCTATTCAAGGCGCAATCAATTTACCTTTAAATGAAATTCGTCAATTGCTGGTCAGCTTAGATAAAAACATACCCTATATCACGTACTGCCAAACTGGTCGTCGCAGCTCAGCAGCGGCATTTATATTGGCGCAGGCTGGGTTTAATGTCCATGTATTGGCAGGTGGCACGAGGACGGCGGTTGTTTAGATGTCATATCCTCATATGAGGATGCCTGGTTTATAAACCTGATAGGTTACTCAGCTTCTAATGGCGGCGCTACTTTCAGTAGTTCTTCAATTGTGGTGATTCCTGCGGCTACTTTTTCTGCGCCATTGATGATCAGTGGTTGCATGCCTTCTTGCTGCGCTAGTTTTGTGAGTTTGGCGAGGTTGGTTTCTGGCGTAATCAGTTTTCTTAATGCAGGCGTAATGCTGAGCATTTCATAAATGCCGCTACGCCCTCTAAAGCCTGTATTGCGGCATTCCAGGCAACCCACTGGCTTGTAAATCTGCGCAGGTTTCGGGATGTTGAATGCGCCAACCAGTGCGTCCCATTTGCTTTGTTCAATGGGCTCAGGGGCTTTGCAATTCGTGCATAAGGTGCGCACTAAGCGTTGTGCCATAATGCCTAGCACCGTGGAGTGAATGAGATAAGATGGCACGCCCAAGTCTAAAAGCCGCGTCACGGCTGAAGGCGCGTCATTGGTGTGCAGGGTAGATAACACTAAGTGCCCTGTGAGCGCGGCTTGAATCGCCATGTCTGCAGTTTCTAAATCACGGATTTCACCGACCATAATAATATCAGGGTCTTGTCGCATCAGCGTGCGTATGCCTTCAGCAAAGCCGAGCCCGATGTTTTGTTGCACCTGCATTTGATTAAAAGCAGGTTCCACCATTTCAATTGGCTCTTCTACTGTACATACGTTAACTTCTGGCGTGGCCAACAGGCGCAATGTGGAGTACAGCGTAGTGGTTTTACCTGAGCCAGTAGGCCCCGTCACCAAAATAATGCCATTCGGGGCTTTGGTCCAAGTGTTCCATTTATCTGCTTGCGCTTGCGAAAAACCCAGCGTTAAAAAGTCTTTACCTGAAATATCAGGTGAAAATATCCGCATGACGAGTTTTTCACCAAATGCCGTAGGCATGGTCGATAGACGCAGTTCGATCTCTTGGCCTTCTGCTGATAAGGTTTTGATGCGACCATCCTGTGGACGGCGTTTCTCTACCATGTCCATACGACCAAGCAATTTGATACGACTAGTGATGGCATTCATGATATTAGGGGGCAGTTGATACACTTGGTGCAACACGCCATCAATTCTAAAGCGCATCAAGCCCATATTGCGTCTGGGTTCCAGGTGAATATCACTGGCGCGCTGTTCAAATGCATATTTAAACAGCCAATCTACAATATTCACTACATGTTGTTCATTGGCATCCAGGTTTTTATCTTTACCAAGTTCAACCAATTGCTCAAAGTTTTGTACGCCTACTATTTGGCCAGCTTTAGCTAAATTTGCGGCATTCATTGAACTGGCCAAATTGTACATTTCAGGCAAGTAACGGTTAACTTCTAGTGGGTTGGCAACGACCAATTTCACTTTCATTTTGAGCACACGCTCTAAATCAGTAATCCAGTCAATGCTAAAAGGTTCGGTAGTTGCAATGATAGCTTCGCCATTTTTAACGGCAATCGGCATGATTTTTAGTCGTTCTGCATAACCTTTAGAAACGATTTGTGCAGCAGAACCAAAATCTAACTTGAGTGGGTCTATGTGGTAATACTCTAAGCCAGCATGGGCTGCAAGCCATGAAGATAGCCATTCCACAGTGATGGCATTATGAGGGGGTTTTAGATTTTTCCATTTTTGCTCACCAATGATGACTAGCGGGTGCAAGTTGGAGCTATCGAGCTTACGGTCTTTGTAGAGCTTTTCAGCCTGCACTTTATCTAACATGCCATCATTGACCAACATGCGCAGCGCGTCGCCCAAGGTGAGGTGACCATTTAGTTTGTTAAGCGTAGCAGGCTTACTCATTTGAATTGCCTTTGTTCTTTATTGACCCGATGTATCTTAACATGCACTTAAATTTTAACGCGCATCGACAAATCAATTGCTTGTATGTTTTTTGTGATTGCCCCTATTGAGATACGATCAATACCAGTCAGGGCTATTTCACGTACATTTTTTAAAGTGATGCCACCAGAGGCTTCTAAAACGGCTTTTTTACCATTTGCAACATTGATTTCTACAGCATTGCGGAGTAGATCAGGACTAAAGTTATCCAATAAAATACTAGTCGCACCTGCATCAAGGGCTTGTTTGAGTTCGTCTAAGTTTTCAACTTCAATCTGTATGGGTTTGCCTGCATTGAGTATCAAAGCAGCTTGCATCACCGCGCTAATACTACCTGCTGCGGCAATGTGATTTTCTTTGATTAAAATGCCATCGTATAAAGCAAGGCGTTGATTGTGGCCACCACCCACCGTGACTGCGTATTTTTGCGCCAATCTTAAATTTGGAATGGTTTTACGCGTGTCTAAAATTTGAGCGTTTGACCCAGCAATCGCATCAACGTACTGGCGTGTTGCAGTTGCTGTGGCAGAGAGTGTTTGTAAAAAGTTGAGTGCACAGCGTTCTGCAGTGAGTATTGATCGGGCTAAGCCTTGAATTTTACATAGCACCTGATCTGGTTGTACACGCTCACCTTCAGTGACCATCCAATCAATACTTACCTTGGCATCAATTAACTTAAAACAAGTGTTTACCCAATCAATACCGCAAATCACAGCTGATTCACGTGCAATAATTGTTGCACTCACCACTTGCATGGCTGGAACAAGTTGCACAGTAAGGTCGCCAGTGCCAATGTCTTCTTTCAGCGCGGAATCCACCTGGCTTTGCACCAGCAAATGAAACGCTTTTGACCCGTATGGGTAGTAATTGTTAAATAGTGTCATTGTTGTCATGAAGGTGGCTGTGATTGAATTATAATGCTACCAAACATTCAATCAATCGTAACAATAACATCAGTAAAATATTATGAAGCTTTTATATACCGTGAATAGTCCATACGCACGTAAAGTGCGCATCGTAGCTGCAGAAAAACACATCGAAATCACTTTGCAAGAAGTGGTGTTGGCTGACCCTGATTGCCCAGTTAAGCAATACAACCCGTTAGGTAAAGTGCCAGTGTTGATATTAGCTGATGGTGATAGTTTGTACGACTCACGCGTGATTGCTGAGTATTTAGATAATCGTAACCCCGTCGCACATTTGATTCCTAAGGATAACAGTTCAAAGTCCGCCGTGCGTAGGTGGGAAGCACTTGCTGATGGCGTGTGTGATGCGGCGGTTGCGGCGATGTTAGAGCAGCGCAAAACAGAGGCCATGCAAGACCCTGCACTCATACTCAAGCAAATGGATAAGGTAACACGTGGTTTATCAGCATTGAACGATGAGTTGGGTAAAAATCATGAATTAGGTCAAAATAAATGGTGTGTGGGTGACACCTTTAGCTTAGCGGATATTGCCGTGGGCTGTATGCTGGGTTATGTGAATTTAAGGTTTAGCTCAGTCATTAACTTGGCAGCAGATTATCCAAACTTAGAGCGCTTGCATACTAATTTACTTAAACGCCAGTCTTTTAAAGACAGCTTGCCAGTGGCAAGCTAATTCATTACTCATTGATCAATTTGGTTGCATCAATAGACAGGCATTAAAATAATGCCTGTAGTTTTATCTAATAAGCCAGAAAGCTGCGTGAGGTTATTTACTAAGAACGTAAGCTATATGAACCTTATTTTGCTAATGAATTCTGATGCCATTTAAACGGTGCCAGTAACAATACCGCTAAACTATTTCTTTAAATGGCTGCGGTGATAATCCCGCCACCTAGACAAACATTACTTTCATATACCACGGCTGATTGACCTGGCGTGATGGCCCATTGTTTTTGTCCAAATCTAATTTCAATTTCATTTTCGGTAATGCGGTCAATTTCGCAAGGTGCGTCAGGTTGGCGATAGCGGGTTTTTGCGGCATAGACCCAGTTGGTAATCGGCGGTTCTGGATCTATCCATGTCAGTTGGCTCGCTAACAGTCCATCATTGAGCAATAGCGGATGTTCGTGACCTTGCACCACGATGAGTTCGTTTTTTGCCATATCTTTGGCTGCAACAAACCAAGGTTCACCGTTACTATCGCGGCTGCCGCCTATTTTTAAGCCTTGGCGTTGTCCTAATGTGTAGTACATCAGGCCTTCATGGCGACCCATTAATTTACCTTCTGGTGTTTTGATGTCGCCAGGTTTGCGCGGTAGGTATTTGCTTAAAAACTCTTGAAACGGACGCTCGCCAATAAAGCAAATTCCCGTCGAGTCTTTTTTCTCTGCATTGATAAGTCCAGCTTCACGTGCAATTTCACGTACCTCACGCTTTAAGTATGTGCCCAGTGGAAATAGTGTTTTAGACAGTTGCGCTTGGTTTAAACGATACAGAAAATAGCTTTGATCTTTGCTGCCGTCATCGGCTTTCATCAGTTGAAACAAACCAGGTTTGAGTGGATTTTCGCGCACTTGTGCATAGTGACCCGTAGCGATTAAGTCTGCGCCCATGCTCATGGCATGATCCAAAAACGCTTTGAATTTAATTTCGGCATTACAAAGAATATCCGGGTTGGGGGTGCGCCCAGCTTGGTATTCGCTTAAAAAATTAGAAAATACGCGGTCTTTGTATTCTTTACTAAAATTAACGGCTTCAATGTCAATGCCAATTTTATCGGCAACAGATACGGCATCAATTAAATCTTGTTTACTTGAGCAGTATTCATCGGTGTCATCATCTTCCCAGTTTTTCATGAAAAGACCTGTCACTTCATAGCCTTGTTGCTTGAGTAGCAAGGCGGTGACAGATGAGTCAACGCCACCTGACAGGCCAACAACAATTTTCTTTTTTTGCAATTTATTCAAGTTTGGGGTGTTTAGGTTCATAAGTTTAAGTTTACAGGTGGGTGACAACAGACAATGGAAAACGTTGCCCATTTAAATAGTCTTCAATACAGGTAAGCACTTGCGGGCTACGCATCAGCATGACTTTACTGCGAATTTCATCTGCCGTCATCCATACGGCACGAATAATGCCTTCATCCAACGCAAGTCCTGGTTGATGATCGCTAACCTGACCGATATAGGCGAAGCGTAGGTAGGTCGTGTCGTTATGCTCATGCTTCCAATGATAAACACCTAATAACGCGGTTGGGTTAAAGCTATAGGCAGTTTCTTCCATGGTCTCGCGAACCACCGCTTCAATCAGCGTTTCATTATCTTCCAAATGGCCAGCCGGCTGATTAAAGCGGTTACCACGGTCGGTAGTTTCTTCTACCAGTAAGAATTTGCCGTTGTCTTCAACAATTGCCGCAACAGTGGCATGGGGCATCCATTGCATGATGTGTGTCTTAATATTTAAGTTGTTGCTATTTTAACCCGAAGCAGAGGGTTTGAGCGTGTACTGTTTATCAGTGTTTATGCAAACAGTTTTGGAAATAGGCCAACTAGCCCATGTGCAATAAACTCAACAGCCATTGCCGCCAAAATCAAACCCATTAAGCGCGTGACAATGTTAATGCCTATGGTGCCCAGTCTATTGGATATAGCGACAGACAACCTTAATACCAGCCAAATGATGATGCAGATAATAAAGATGGGAATAATTAAAGAAAAGTGCCCAGTAAAACTGCTGTTTTGCTGGGCGGCAATAATCATGTTGCTAATGGCACCAGGCCCTGCCAGCAAAGGGATGCTGAGCGGCACAATGGCAATGACCTCGCGCTCCGCCAGTGTTTGTGCTTCTTCCGGCGTTTGGCGGGTGCCGCTTTGTTTGCCATGCATCATGGAAATGGCAATTAACATCAGCAAAATTCCGCCCCCGACCTGAAAAGAAGGGATGGTGACGCCAAAAAAATGCAGAATCGTATCACCAAAAAAAGCGGAAACAGCCAGTACGATAAATACGGTGAAGGCGACTGTCTTTGCGGTTTTTGCGCGGTCATTAACACTCCAGCCATTAGTAGCGCTGATGAAAATTGGCACACTGCCAATGGGATTAACAATGGCAAATAAAGCAATGGTGATTTTGAAAAGAGCAGCCCAGTCTGTCATGCAATGCCTTATAAAATTAAGCGATGACGCAATTAAATCTTTGTCAATTTGTGCATAGTAAATTAAAGTGCCGATATGAGTAACAAAATTCGTACCCAGCCAACCATTTATCTTGCCTCACGCAGTCCACGTCGCGTGGAGTTGTTAAGGCAAATTGGATTGCATTGCAAAACTGCGCCAGCAGACATTGATGAAACGCAACTGTTGGATGAATCCCCAGAAGCTTATGTCACAAGATTGGCACATGAAAAGGCAGCAGCATGCTGGCAAAGGCAGCCCGCTGCAGAAAGAGCGCATCCTGTGTTGGCGGCAGATACTACGGTGGTATTGGCAGGGCAGGTTTTAGGTAAACCTGAAAGTGACGATGATGCACGCCGCATGTTGCAAGCATTATCAGGTAGCGTGCATCAAGTGCATACAGCCGTAGCGTTAGCATTCGCAGGTACGATTGAAGTTGTATTATCCACGACCACTGTGGAAATGATGGCGCTTTCAACGACACAAATTGATTGTTATATTGCATCGGATGAACATCTAGATAAGGCGGGTAGCTATGGCATACAAGGATTAGCCGGCGCTTGGATTAAACGTATAGAAGGCAGTTATACTGGCGTGATGGGTTTGCCAATTTATGAGACAGCGGTTTTGCTGAGAAAACACCAGTTGATAGTTTTGTAATTAAACTTGAAATGATAACTAAAACTAAAAATGAATGATTTGAGTACAAATTGAGTGAAGAAATACTAATTAACGTTACCCCGCAAGAAACGCGTATTGCCATGATGGAAAATGGCGTCATGCAAGAGTTGCAAATAGAGCGTAGTTCATCTTTGGGTTTGGTCGGCAATATATATCGTGGCGTTGTGTGTCGTGTATTGCCTGGTATGCAATCTGCCTTTGTGGAAATGGGCTTGCAACGTGCTGCTTTTTTGCATGCTGGCGATATTCTTGAGTGTGGTGATTCCGAAGTACAGCGGCCAATTCAAGAAGTGTTGCATGAAGGACAGTCTTTGATGGTGCAGGTTATTAAAGAGCCGATAGGCACCAAGGGCGCAAGGCTGACCACGCAAATTAGCATCGCTGGGCGATTCCTCGTGTATTTGCCGCAACAGGATCATATTGGTGTATCGCAACGGATTGAGGCTGAAGCTGAGCGTGAATTATTAAAAGCACGCTTACTTGGGCTTTTACCAGAAAACCACATTGGTGGTTACATCATTAGAACCATGTCTGAAACGGCGACCGATGAAGAATTGCTCGCTGATATAGATTATTTAACTAAAACATGGGCACATATCCGCGCACAAAGCATCCTGGTACCTGAGCGCGCGCTGATTTTTCAGGACTTGAATTTACCGATGCGCGTGTTGCGCGATGTGGTGTGCGCAGACACCGAGACAGTACGCGTTGACTCCAGTGAGACTTATCAGAAGCTGGTAGATTTTGCTAATTTATATGCGATGACGGCTTTGGATAAGTTGGTTCATTACCAAGGTGAGCGCCCGCTTTTTGACTTATATAACATTGAGCAAGAAATTGAAAAAGCGATGTCACGCAAGGTGGAACTTAAATCTGGCGGCTATCTGATATTTGATCAAACGGAAGCATTAACGACGGTAGATGTGAACACAGGCAGTTTTGTAAGCGGTAAAAATCTATCGGACACCATTTTTAAAACCAATCTTGAAGCTGCACAATCAATTGCACGCCAGTTACGTTTAAGAAACTTGGGCGGCATTATTATCATCGATTTTATTGATATGGATGAAGACGCGCAACGTGAAGCCGTGCTGGAGGAATTGCAAAAGGCCGTGGCACGTGACCGTGCCCGTACTGGGGTGAACGGTTTTACACCATTAGGTTTGGTCGAGATGACACGCAAACGCACGCGTGAGAGTTTGGCGCATATTCTGTGTGAACCCTGCACTGCCTGCCAAGGGCGTGGCGAACAGAAAACCGCGCAAACGGTATGTTATGAAATTTTACGTGAGTTATTACGCGAAGCTCGCCAGTTTAACGCACGCGAGTTACGTGTGCTTGCTGCCCCTAAAGTTATCGACATGTTGCTGGATGAAGAGTCACAAAGTCTGGCGAATTTATCTGATTTTATTGGTAAGCCAATTTCATTACAGGCTGAATCAAATTACAGCCAAGAATCATTTGATATTATTTTGATGTAGCGCTTATGAAGTTATAGTAGCTTGTGGTTTTTCTGGGCTGAACTTAACGCAGTGCATCAACTTTAGCAAGATGGCATCCAGTTGATTTGATTGCGCTTGATATTTGGCAAGTTCTTTTTCAGCTAATTCAAGATTTTCAAGTAACTTATCAGTACTATTGTGAGATTCCATCAGAGATTCTGCGCGCGTATCAAGTGCACTTTTGTGCACATTGATTTGATCCTTTAACTCACCAATCACTTGGTTCAACCAAAGGTTGCAATCCAACTGTGCTTGTTCAAAAACAGCTTGAATTTGCACGCCCAAGCCTAAAAAAAATCGACGGATTAAAAAATGTTTTTCAGTCAGAATATTCGCCGGGTTACTACAAAACTCTGCTGTCACTTTTTCAAGTGCTTGCATATTTTTGATAAATTTACTCATATCAAGCTCAATGGCTTCAGTTTTTTCAAAGCCATGCTTTCTCTGAAATAAGTGATATAAGTCGTCCGCATGTTTTTTGATGGTGCGACCTTCAATGCTGATTGCCTCAGCAAGATTGCTGGCTAAGCGTGTAATCTCGCGCATACTTTTATTTAAGCCTACCGTTGTCCAACGGTCACCCATGTCCTGCTTGGTTTGCGCTAACGTGGTGTTTAAATAACCTGAACTTAAATGGCGCAGTAATTTACCGCTTAATTTTGTGATTTTTTCACTGCCTTGGTTAAACGTAAGCATCGATGCCTCGTAACGTTTACGTTCGGCCACTACTTTGGCTAAAATTGCTTTTGAAATGTCACGGTTTTTGTTTTGTAATTCGTGCAGTTCAGCCAGTTGGTTTTTGATACTGCTGACACGAATTTGCGCTAACTTGTTTGATGATTGAATCATATTCGAGCATGTGGTGACGACGGCACGGCCTAAAATTTCATGCTTTGACGAGACCATGAGGTCTGCAAGCGAATTTTCTAAGAAAGTAACGCCGCTGCGTTTAAGCAGAGCATCATTTTTTTTAATTTTGGCAACAAGGGCTTTTTGTGCTGAAATGGCGAAAATATTTTCAGCATCTAAGTCTAGTATATGTGCGGTATTTTTAATTTGTTTTTGAATGAGCGCTTCTACTTCCGCGTCCGTTTCCAGGCCATCCCATAAAATATCAATTTTATTCAACACTACGAGTTTGTGTGCGGCACGCTTTTTCACATAGTCTGTCCAAATTTGCATGTCAGATTTGGTGATGCCAGTATCGGCTGCGGTTAAAAACAACACAACTTGTGCGTTAGGAATAATGCTTAGCGTAAGCTCAGGCTCTGCTCCCATGGTGTTTAAGCCAGGTGTGTCAATGACGACTAATCCATTTTTAAGTAATGGGTGCGGGTAGTTTATAAGCGCATGCCGCCACACAGGGATTTCAACCATGCCTTTTTCGGCAAGTAGGCGAATCATACTTGGGTCGTCTTCATTCCAAAACCCAAGTTTTTTAGCAGTTTCGAGAGGCACTTCTTTTTTTTGCACTAATGCGTGCAAGGTTTCTTTCATGGCACTTGCTGACGCTGTGTCTAAGCGAATTTTATGCCAAACATCTAGTGTTGATTTTAGGTAAGCGAGGGTATCATCTGTGCTTCTGGTTTCTATCGGTAACAGTTTGATACAGGGTTCCTCGTGGGCATCCCAGAAAATTTCAGTAGGACACATCGTGGTGCGACCTGGCTCGCTGGGAAGCAAACGTTGATTAAAGTCTGAAAAAAATAAGGCGTTGATGGTTTCAGTTTTTCCGCGTGAAAACTCTGCAAGAAATGCCAACACCAACTGGTCTTTTTTTAAAACCTCTTTGATATCGTAAAGTCTTAATACTTGTATTGCGTTTAACGCCTCTGCATGGCCTGACCAATCAATGAATGCGTCAATGGTGGCAATGAGATTTTCACGCCATTGGCTATATTCATTTATTTTTGTGCTTAAGTTTGAAATCATAATCTCAGCCTGATTGGATGCGCTATTCGAGATATGTATGCTCATATTGCATCTTAGTTTACCAAAGTTGATAACAAGTTGTTTTCTAATGGGATTAGAACAGTGGTAAGCAATAATTGTGCCGCTAAAATAAATACGAGTGGACTAAGGTCAAAGTTGGCGGCAGGGGGAATGTATTTTCTTAAAAAATTCAGGATGGGATAAGTTAAGCTATTTAAAATGGGCGCGATCGGCGTGTGAGGGTTTACCCAGCTTAGAATAGCTTGTAGTAATACGGCGTATAAAAAAATTGAAAGGCTAAGGCTGACAACGCCGATAAGGCTTACACCTAAAATCACGAGCCAAATTTGATTGTCAGCAATAAGTAATGGAAAGCCCTTAAGCCATAACAAACTCACGGTAAGTATTAACTGCGTGAGGTAGGCCAGCATTAGCGTAGAAATATCCAGTTTGCGTAAGCTAGGCACAATGCGACGCAGTGGCTTGACTGCAAAATTGGTCAGCGACACAATCATTTGCGCGGCTTGGTTTTGAAACGAAACTTTTGTGAGTTGAAAGTAAAAACGTAGCAAGAAGGCAATGGTTAGTAACCCCAGCACGGCTTGCAGTAGAAATATAATAGCGTTATTGAGCATGATGGTTACTTTCTCACTTACTTATTGACCAAGTTGATCCCCAAGCGCGATGGATTTATCTGCAGCAGCTTTAGCGGCCTTGCTAATAGCGCTTTTGATGTTTGCAGCTTCTAAAGCAAGAATGCCTTGCTCTGTTGTGCCGCCCTTGGATGTGACTTGCGCACGTAGCGTTTTGACGCTGTCAGCGCTTTGTACAGCAAGTAAACTGGCGCCAGCAAAGGTTTGTAGTGCCAGCATATTAGCCGCCTCGTCCCCAAGCCCTAATTGTACGCCTGCTTCTTGCAGCGCTTCTATCAAATAAAATACATAGGCTGGGCCGCTGCCTGAAATGGCAGTCACAGCATCCATTTTACCTTCATCATCAAGCCATAAAGTTTTACCGACAGCGGCCAATATCGTATTCGCTTTTTCACGTTGCGCTTGGTTCACGTTGGACATGGCGTACAGTGCTGAAACGCCAGCTTGAATCTGTGCCGGTGTATTGGGCATGACGCGTACGATTGCATGATAATGATTTAGCCAGCGTGAGATGTCTTTGCTCCTTACGCCTGCCGCGATTGAAACAACCAACTGCGATTGTAAAACCGGGCTTAATTGACTACACACTTCTTTCAATTGTTGCGGTTTAACTGCCAACACAATGACATCAGTGTTGTTAAAATCGGCATAAGTGTCGGTAACTTGTACATTAAACTCTTGAGCTAATTCTGCGCGTTTTTGTGCATTTAATTCTAAAACTGTAATCGCAGACATCTCAAAGTTGTTGTGCTTTAATCCGCCAATAATGGCACGCGCCATATTGCCACCACCAATAAAACTAATTTTCATTTGAATATACCCCAAAGGTTTCATTTTTTATTTAATTCGTGCTACTTGAGCTATCTGGATTGTTTTGCCTTTAATCTTTAGCCAGCTGAGCTCGAATTTTTGCTTTCACCTTAATTTTTCATGTCAGGAGCGGGCCTGGCACCAAATAACGCAGAACCAATGCGCACAATCGTCGCACCTTCGGCAATCGCTACTGGGTAATCATCAGACATTCCAATGGACAGCGTATCTAACATAAAGCCCTTAGCTAATAATGCATCATAACATTGTCGTACTTGTTTAAACTGAGCTTGTTGTTGGTTGCTATCGTGGGTTGGTGCTGGAATCGCCATCAGTCCACGTAATTTTAATCTAGGTAGCAAGGCGATGGCTATCGCTAGTGATTCTAAGTCATGTGGGGGTACTCCGCTTTTGCTACTTTCATTGCTGACATTGACCTGAATACATACTTGTAGCGGTGCTAAATCTGTCGGGCGCGCCTCATTTAAACGTTGTGCAATTTTTAACCGGTCAATACTATGTACCCAAGCAAAATGTTGGGCGATGGGCTGTGTTTTGTTGCTTTGTATGGGGCCGATAAAGTGCCATTCAATGGGTAAGTCAGTAAGTTCTGCTTGCTTATCGAGCGCTTCCTGCAAATAGTTCTCACCAAACAAAGTTTGACCAGCCGCGTAGGCCTCACGAATGGCTGATGTTGACTGTGCTTTACTGACGACAAGTAACTTCACCTGCTGCTGATACCCACTAATAGTTTGTGCGGATTGAATTGTTGCTAGAATATGTTGCAAGCGATTGCTAATTGTGGTCATAATTCACTAAGCCTAGATTTAGAGCATGTAAGAATTGGGAATTAACCATTGTAATTATATCAGGAGCAGGTTGTGGATATTTCAGATTTACTCGCATTTTCAGTCAAAAATAAAGCCTCAGACTTGCACCTGTCCGCAGGTTTGCCACCAATGATTCGTGTGCATGGCGATATTCGAAAAATCAATGTACCCGCGATGGATCACAGTCAAGTGCATGACATGGTGTATGACATCATGAATGACGGTCAGCGCAAAGTGTATGAGGAAAGTTTAGAATGTGATTTTTCGTTTGAAATTCCAAATCTGGCACGTTTTCGGGTTAATGCCTTTAATCATAATCGTGGTTCTGGCGCGGTATTTCGGACGATTCCATCTAAAATATTGACCTTAGAACAATTGAATTGCCCCGCGATCTTTAAGGATATCGCAGATACGCCACGCGGTATTTGTTTGGTGACTGGGCCTACCGGTTCAGGTAAATCAACCACGCTAGCTGCAATGATTGACTATATCAATGAAAAAGAATATGCCCATATTTTGACGGTTGAAGACCCGATTGAATTTGTGCATACCTCCAAGAAGTGTCTGATTAACCAACGAGAAGTCGGTTCGCATACGCTTTCATTCAATAATGCCTTGCGCTCAGCCTTGCGTGAAGATCCTGACGTGATTTTGGTAGGCGAGTTGCGTGACCTCGAGACTATACGTCTAGCGCTTACCGCTGCGGAAACAGGGCATATGGTGTTCGGCACATTGCATACCAGTTCTGCGGCCAAAACGGTGGATCGTATTATTGACGTATTCCCCGCGGCTGAAAAAGAAATGGTGCGTTCCATGTTGTCTGAATCATTGCGCGCTGTGATTTCACAAACGTTATTAAAAAGTAAAGATGAGCAGGGCCGCGTTGCCGCACATGAAATTATGATAGGTACACCTGCTATTCGTAACTTGATTCGTGAAAATAAAATTCCGCAAATGTACTCAGCCATTCAAACAGGCCAAAATGTAGGCATGCAGACGCTAGATCAGAATTTACAGGATTTAGTAAAACGTAACGTTATTTCAGCCCATGAAGCACGTGCTAAGGCTGCCAATAAAGATGCGATTATGGGCTAGCTTGCATGGTGGCTAAGTAGGTAACGTTAAAATAAAAGTAATTATGTAAGGGGAGTAACAGTGCAAAGTCAGATGGAAAAAGGTCAGGCAGAGAAGTTTGTATTTGATTTATTACGATTAATGTTGGCAAAAAAAGCGTCCGATTTGTTTATCACGGTTGGGTTTCCACCTGCGATTAAGGTGGACGGCAAAGTGACGCCAGTCAGCAGTCAAGTATTATCACCACAACAAGCACGTGAAATAGCCCGTGCCATTATGAATGACAAGCAAACGGCTGAATTTGATGCGACCAACGAATGTAACTTTGCTATCGGCATTCCAAGTGTCGCGCGCTTTCGTGTGAATGCTTTTGTGCAACGTGGATCCGTAGGGCTTGTATTTAGAACCATCACTACCAAAATCCCGGAGTTTGAAGAGCTAGGTTTGCCAGATGTACTTAAAGATATCGCCATGACTAAGCGTGGTCTGGTTATTTTTGTGGGAGGCACAGGTTCAGGTAAATCTACTTCTTTGGCTGCGATGGTGGGTTACCGCAATCAAAATAGTTACGGGCATATTATTACGATTGAAGACCCTGTGGAATTTGTGCATGAGCATAAAAACTGCATTATCACGCAGCGCGAGGTCGGCGTGGATACTGATAACTGGCATATCGCACTCAAAAATACATTGCGCCAAGCGCCTGATGTAATTCTGATTGGTGAAATCCGTGACCGCGAAACCATGGATTATGCGATTGCTTTTGCTGAAACGGGTCATTTATGTATGGCTACGCTACATGCAAACAGCACCAACCAAGCCTTGGATCGTATTATTAACTTCTTCCCGGAAGAACGTCGTCATCAATTGTTGATGGATTTATCTTTGAATGTACGCGCCTTTGTGTCGCAACGACTTATTCCTAAAAAAGAAGGTAAAGGGCGTGTAGCAGCAATGGAGGTGATGTTGAACTCACCCTTGATTTCAGATTTGATTTTCAAAGGGGATGTGCATGAAATTAAAGAGATTATTGCCAGATCACGCGAGTTAGGCATGCAAACTTTTGACCAATCATTGTTTGATTTACACGAGGCCGATGTGATTAGTTATGAAGATGCCCTACGTAATGCGGACTCTGTGAATGATTTGCGCCTGAAAATTAAACTTGATGGCAAAGGTGCGCATGGTAAAGATTTATCTGCTGGACTAGATAGCTTGGGTATTGTTTAGGTGGACTGTTATTTTTGTGGATAACAGCCGTTTTAAGGTTTATTGGTTAATGTTGATATACCACTAGCCCATGCACTAGCGTTTTTTTAACTTTTCCCGCAAGTTCCAAGCCATTAAACGGGGTGTTTCTACCCTGGCTTTTGAGTGTTTTTGGGCTTATTTTCCAGTATTCGTTGGCATCAAAAATACATATGTCTGCATCGCTATTTTGGCTTAAGTCACCAGCGGATATGCCCAATATTTGTGCGGAAGTTTGCGTGATTAGCGAGAGCGCATGCGGCAAACTTACTTTTTCCTGGGCAGCCCATTTTAAGGTGAGCGGTAGCAATAATTCTAAGCCTGTTGCGCCTATTTCAGCTTCAGCAAAAGGCATTAGTTTAGCGTCATCATCCACAGGCGTGTGGTCCGAGCATATCGCGTCTATTGTGCCATCTTTAAGCCCAGCGCTGAGTGCTTCTTTATCGCGCTGGGTGCGTAGTGGTGGTTTGAGGTGGCAGTTGGCATCAAAATAAGCAATGTCATGTTCGGTAAGGTGCAAATGGTTGGCACTGACATCGCAACTGATTTTTAAGCCTTGCGCTTTAGCGGCACGAATCATGGCAACGCCTTCAGCGGTTGACAGGCGGCTAATGTGTACTTTGGCACCCGTTTCTTGGGCGATGCGTAATATGCTTGCCAGTGCTAAGGCTTCTGCCGCACTGGGGATGCCTTTAAGGCCTAATCTAGTTGCTACTTCACCATCATGTGCCACACCATTTGCGGCTAAGAAGGGTTCTTCCGCATGTAAAAACAGTGTAAAGTTAAAAGTCGCCGCGTATTGCATGGCGCGCCATAGCACTTGCGTGTCGGTAATGGCAACATTGGCTTGTGAGAAACCCACGCAGCCAGCGGCGTACAATTCATTCATTTCTGCAAGTGTCTTGCCTTGCAATTGACGTGTCATTGCACCTAGCGGGTAAACATGGGCTAAACCTTGTTGCCGGGCGCGATATTTGAGCATTTCCACCAAGCCGGGTTCATCAAGCACCGGATCGGTATCAGGCGGGCAGGCGAGGCTAGTCACGCCACCGGCGACCGCGGCTTGCAACTCACTGGCTAATCTGGCTTTGTATTCTTCGCCTGGCTCGCGCAATCTGGCGGATAAATCTACTAAACCAGGGCAGACGATTAAATTAGTGGCATCAATAGTTTGGTTGGCTACAAAGCCATTGGGTGTTTGCCCAATACTTAAAACTTTTCCAGCAGCGATAAAGACATCAAGCTTGCTATCAAGGTTATTTTTAGGGTCAATCACGCGACCATTTCTAATATGTATTTTCATTATGACCCTCCTGCCGAGCCGCTTGCCACTTGTCCGCCTGCTAGTATTGCCATCACCGCCATGCGAATCGCAATGCCGTAAGTCACTTGGGGTAAAATTACCGATTGTTTGCCATCGGCCACGCTAGAGTCAATCTCCACGCCGCGGTTCATCGGGCCTGGGTGCATCACAATGGCATCGGGCTTAGCGAGGGCGAGTTTTTCTTGAGTCAGGCCGTAAGTTTTAAAATACTCTTGCGAGCTAGGCAGCATGGCACCATTCATACGCTCGTTTTGCAGGCGCAGCATCATCACTACATCAACATCTTTTAACCCCGCATTGATGTCGTGGTACACATGTACGCCTAATTTTTCTACCTGAGCGGGTAACAGCGTTTTAGGCGCAATAACGCGTACTTCTGGTACGCCCAAGGTTGTAAGCGCGTGAATTTCTGAGCGTGCCACGCGTGAGTGCAACACATCGCCCACAATGGCAATTCTTAAATTATGCAGGTCTGGTTTGTATTTGCGTATGGTAAACACATCGAGCAAGCCTTGCGTGGGATGCGAATGGCGACCATCACCAGCGTTGATGACATGAATATGTGGCGGTACGTGTTTGGCAATTAAATGTGCCGCGCCTGATTGTGCATGGCGCACCACAAACATATCAGCGTGCATGGCGATTAAGTTATCTACCGTGTCTAAAATTGTTTCACCTTTTGATTGTGAAGAGGTGCCGACATTCAAGCTAATCACATCGGCAGATAGCCGTTTCGCCGCGATTTCAAACGTGGTGCGGGTGCGGGTGCTATTCTCAAAAAACAAGTTACACACAGTTTTTCCGCGCAAGAGCGGTACTTTTTTAACTTCACGCTCTGCCACACCTACAAAGGATTCTGCGGTATCTAAAATTTGATTGAGTATGCGTTTTGGTAAGCCTTCGATTGAAAGCAGGTGACGCAGGTGGCCGTCAGAATCGAGTTGAGGATTATTCATGCTCTTGTGGTCTCGCACTGTTGTTTTGTGAGGTAAGTTCTAATGCTAAGCTGCCGTCTGTAAGCTGTGTTAGTTGTAAGTGTTGTGTGGCCTCTAGCGGAATATCTGCCGCGACAATCTGTGGGGCTATCGGCAGCTCTCGGCCACCTCGGTTAACTAAGGCAATAAGCGTAATGCTGGCGGGGCGGCCGTAATCAAACAGCTCATTCATGGCGGCGCGCGCGGTGCGACCTGTATAAAACACGTCATCAATCAGAATGATATGTTTATTTTCTACATCAAATGGAATTTGACTCGGGCGATTTTCGGCTTTTAAGCCACGCTGTGCATAGTCATCGCGATAGAATGAAACATCTAATGCGCCATGTTCAACATCATAGTTGGCGATGGTTTTTTCTAGCAACACTAATAACCTTTGCATGAGCCAAACCCCGCCGCTATGAATGCCGACGAGGGCGGTATTATTTTGCAATAAAGGTTCAAGCTTCTGCGCTAGCGTAATGACTAGCGCTTCCGCATTTGGCAGTTGAGTATTGCTTAGCGGTATGTTTTGATCTGTCATGCTGTTATTTTACTGAATAATCCTTGTTACTTGTAACTCTTATTTGTTCATCGAGATATTATCAAAATAGCTCTGCAAAATAGTTTGTGCGGCAACTTGATCCAGCACGGCTTTTTGCGCACGGCCTTTAATGCCAGCTTGGTTTAATTGGGTGCTAGCTTCCACCGAGCTATAGCGCTCATCAATGAGTATTACGGGTAAGTTAAAACGACCATTCAAACGCCGTGCAAATTTTTTGCATAACTGTGTCACAGCATGTTCGGTGCCATCTACGTTTAATGGCAAGCCAACGACCAGCAACTTAGGTTGCCATTCTTTGACCAGTGTACTAATCATCTGAAAACGTATGTCGTTACTTTCATTATCAATGGTAGTCAGCGGGTTGGCGGTTGCTAGTAAATGCTCACCTACAGCAATGCCTATACGTCTTTCGCCAAAGTCAAAGGCGAGAACGGTGCTAGACTCCACGGCAGATTTTTCATAAACATTTTCGTTATCAATCATCTGCATGTGCGTCGCAACTGACATTAAGCATGCCCCGCTACGCCGGACAGCATGGCAGGGTCAAACCCCAATAATGCCATGGCGGCGTTAAACTGTTCTTCGTGCGGTGTTTCAAACAAAATTTTATTTAACGTTCCCACATCTTTTGCTTCTACCGACAACCAAGCATTTTGCGCCATCTCTTGTTCAAGTTGTCCTGGAGTCCAGCCCGCGTAACCTAATGTGAGCAGCATTTTACTAGGCCCAGTGCCAAGCGCGACGGCTTCTAGAATATCTTTTGAAGTGGTCAGTGCGGTTTTATCACAAATGGTAATAGAGCTATCCCATTCTCCGGCTGGTTGATGTAATACAAAGCCACGTTCAGATTGCACTGGGCCACCATATAAAACAGGGTTGTTTGCAATGGCGTTGTTTTCTAAATCTACTTTAATTTTTTCAAACAACATTTCGTAAGTCATGTCGGTAGGGCGGTTAATCACGATGCCCATCGCACCGTCTTGATTATGCGTGCAGATGAAGGTAACCGACTTGGCAAAATAAGGGTCTGTCAGATTCGGCATCGCAATCAGAAAGTGACCGGTGAGATTGATGTTTTCTAGTGTCATCATTACTTTTGTGTGCTTGCTTCTAAGTAGCCAGTTACTTCTAAGCCAAAGCCCGCCATGCTAGGCATTTTGCGCGGGTTGGCCATTAGTTTCATTTTCCCAACATTACAGTCTCGCAATATTTGCGAACCTATACCGTAGGTACGAAGCTCTTGGTTAATACGGATAGGTTCATCTGCCCCCTGAATGCGCTCAATAATGCTGTCGCCGCTTTCTTGTTGATGCAGCAATACCATTACACCTACTTCAGCATTGGCAATGGTTTGCATGGCTTGCAAGGTGTTCCAGCTGTGCGTGCAACTGCTACTATCGAGCAAGTCGAATATTGAAAGCGGCTCATGTACGCGTACTAGCACTTCTTGCTCTGGTGTAGGGTTGCCTTTGATTAACACCAAGTGTGTTTCTTTGGCAATTTTGTCCGTGTAGGCAATTAACTTCATTTCACCATAAGGCGTTTGTACCATGCGCTCGGCCGCGCGTTCGATCAGGCTTTCTGTTTCGGCACGGTAGTGAATTAAATCGGCAATCGTGCCAATTTTTAAGCCATGTTCCGCAGCAAAGGTCATTAAATCCGGCAAACGTGCCATGCTGCCATCGTCTTTTAAAATTTCGCAGATCACACTTGCAGGTTCGCAGCCTGCTAACAGCGCCAAATCGCAGCCGGCCTCGGTGTGGCCAGCACGCACCAGTACACCGCCATCCATCGCTGCCAGTGGAAAGATATGCCCAGGGCTGACAATATCTTGTGGCTGGGCGGTTTTTGCCACAGCCGCTTGCACCGTGCGTGCGCGGTCAGCAGCTGAAATTCCCGTAGTGACACCTTCTGCCGCTTCAATAGAGACGGTAAAGTTGGTGCCCATGCGCGCACCATTTTTTTGTACCATTTTGCTTAAGCTTAATTGATGGCAACGTGCTTCAGTGAGGGTTAAGCAAATTAACCCGCGCCCATATTTCGCCATAAAGTTGATGTGTTCTGCCGTGGCAAATTCTGCGGCTAATACTAAGTCGCCTTCGTTTTCACGATGTTCGTCATCTACCAACACCACCATGCGGCCTTGTTTGATTTCTTCAATAATTTCTTTGGCAGGGCTGATGTGATTGTTCATATTGGTTTCGGGTTGATTCATGATTGTTGCGCTTATTTTCTAGATTTCTTTGGAGTTTCAGATTCCCAAAGCGTCATACGTTCTACATAACGTGCAATTTGATCTACTTCTAAATTCACAAGGCTACCCGTCCTTAACAATTTTAACGTAGTGTTTTCAAGCGTGTGCGGAATTAAATTGATGCTGAACTCATCGCCAATCACTGTATTTACTGTCAGGCTTACCCCGTTTACACAAATAGAACTTTTAACGGCAATGTATTTGGATATGGCATGCGGCGCGCGAATTTCAAGGCGCCAGCACTCACCCAATGATTCAAATTTAATCACTTCGCCCACGCCATCTACGTGACCACTGACTAAGTGACCGCCTAATCGATCACTTAAGCGCAAAGCTTTTTCTAAATTTACGGCGTGCGCGTGGTTCAAACCCTCAGTCACCGATAATGTTTCTTTTGAAACATGCGCTTCAAACTGCGCTGGCCCTAATTTTACGACGGTGAGGCAAACGCCATCCACCGCGATACTGTCGCCTAATTGCACATCACTCATGTCAAGCTGATGGGTTGCAATGGCAAGCTGCATATCATCGCCAACTGGCGTGGTTTGCGTGATTGCACCGACTGATTGAATGATTCCTGTAAACATAGTCGGAATTTTAACAGATAACACTAGATAACGATTAGAAGCCTGCTAAAATCTGCCCTATGAAATCTTTACCATTTGAACTCTTCGTTGGCTGGCGCTACACACGCGCTAAGCGCAAAAACCACTTCATCTCATTTATATCACTTACCAGTATGATAGGCATTGCACTTGGCGTGGCGGCTTTGATTGTTGTGCTTTCTGTGATGAATGGTTTTCAAAAGGAGTTGCGCACGCGCATTCTGGGTGTGGCTTCACATTTGGAAATTACGGGCAGTAATAATCAATTGGCAGATTGGCAGCGTGTTGCCGAATTCTCTGTCAAGCAACCGCATGTGCTGGCAAGCGCACCCTATATTACCGCGCAGGGCATGCTGAGCTACGACCAAGGCGTGCAAGGCGCGATTATTCGCGGCGTGGTGCCCAGTGCTGAAGATAAAGTGGCTGATTTAGGTAAGCATATGAAAGCAGGGAGCCTGACGGACTTACGGTCTGGGGAGTTTGGCATTGTTTTAGGCGCAGATTTAGCCTATGCCCTAGGCGCACAAATTGGCGATAAAGTGGTGGTAATGGCACCACAGGGGCAATTTACGCCGACTGGTGTGGTGCCGCGCTTAAAGCAATTCACCTTGGTGGGGCTGTTTCAAATTGGGATGTATGAATATGACGCGGGCTTGGCGCTGATTCATATTGATGATGCGGCCAAGCTGTATCGTATGGGGCAAAACGTTTCCGGTGTGCGCTTAAAGTTGGATGACTTATTTGATGCGCCAACGATTGCTGCTGCTATGTCTGCCCAATTAAATAATGCGTCAAATCCAGATGGCAATTATTTTGTCACGGATTGGACACGGCAACACGCCAATTTCTTCCGCGCGGTGCAAATGGAAAAACGCGTGATGTTTATTATTCTCACGCTCATTGTTGCGGTTGCCGCTTTTAATATCGTTTCAACCTTGGTGATGGCAGTCACCGATAAACGCGCAGACATTGCGATTATGCGCACCTTTGGCGCAAGTCCTGGCAGTATTATGAAAATTTTTATGGTGCAGGGTGCGCTGATAGGGGTGATCGGCACAGTGTTAGGCGCATTTTTTGGTATTTTGCTTGCGTTGAATATTGAAACCATTATTCCGTTTATTGAGCGTTTATTTCAGGTGCAGTTTTTAGCCAAAGACGTGTATTACATCAGTGATTTACCATCGGATTTAGTATGGTCAGATGTCACCACCATTGTGATGACATCGTTCGCCTTAAGTTTACTAGCTACAATTTATCCAAGCTACAAAGCCAGCAAAATCAACCCAGCAGAGGCCTTGCGTTATGAATAGCCTTACTTCTCAAGCCATTGTCTCTTGTCACGGCCTAAATAAAACTTATCAAGGCTTGGATGTTGCCGTGCTCAACGGCATTGATTTAAACATCAACTTAGGTGAGCAAGTGGCGATTGTTGGTGCCTCAGGCTCTGGCAAAAGCACCTTGCTGCATTTGCTAGGTGGCTTGGATGCGCCGAGTAGCGGTGAAGTGCATATTCTAGGCAAAAATCTCACGCAGTTGTCGGAATCGCAAAAAGGTGACTTACGTAATGCCTCACTTGGGTTTGTGTATCAGTTTCATCATTTATTGCCAGAATTTACCGCGCTAGAAAACGTAGCGATGCCATTATTTATTCGCCGTATGGCGCGTGAACAGGCGCTTACCATGGCGAGTGAAATGCTCACCAAAGTGGGTTTGGCGCATCGCTTGGAACACATGCCTGGCGAACTCTCAGGCGGTGAGCGACAACGTGCTGCCGTAGCGCGAGCCATGGTCACGCAGCCACAATGCATTCTTGCGGATGAGCCGACGGGCAACCTTGACCGCCACACCGCACATGTAGTGTTTGATTTGTTGCTGGAAATGAATCAAGTGCAAAATGTGAGTTTGGTAGTTGTGACGCATGATTTAGAACTTGCGGCGAAAATGCAGCGGCAGTATAAGTTGGTAGATGGCAAGTTGTTGCCACTTAAAACAAAGCTGTAAGCTTTACTTTAAATCATGATTTCTTTCGCACTGGCTTTCGTTTTCGGTGCTTTTTGTTTGCAGCAAATACCTGCGCTTCCTAGCCTGTACTGGTCGCTGCTGTGCATTCCTTTAGTCTTTGTTGGTTTTCATCTCCGCCGCTCATCTCGCCCAGTTTTAATAATTATTAAGCATCTGCTTTGGCTAATTTTAAGTTTTTTATTGGGTTTCTTTTGGGCGGCTATTTTTGCCACGATTAGGCTCAGTGACTCGCTGCCGCATGCGTGGGAGAATCAACCCATTGAATTGATTGGCGTGGTGTCCAGTGTGTCTGAATTAACCGAACGCGGTGAGCGTTTTCGTTTTGATGTAGAAAACGTGCTCACGCTTGACGCAATCGTACCGCGTCACATTTCGCTTAGTTTTTATCCGGTTAATAGCTGGGGTCAAAATAACCAGAATGAGGTTCAAACGACGCCACGGGTGGCAGCGTTTAAAGCGGGCGAGCGGTGGCAACTTACCGCACGCTTAAAGCGACCCCATGGCACACAAAATCCGCACGGTTTTGATTTTGAGTCGTGGGCGTTGGCTGAAAATATACGTGCTGCAGGTAGTATCAAGGCAAAGGCCAATAACAAAAAACTGCAAAACTTTGTTTGGCATCCTAAGTATATGGTTGAGCATGTGCGCGAGAAAATTCAGCAACGTATTGTAAAAGTGCTGGAAAACAAGCCATATAGCGGCGTGATTCAAGCACTGGTAATGGGTGACGACAGCCAAATAGCAGCAGATGATTGGCAACTGTTTTTACGCACAGGCATTTCGCATCTCATGAGTATTTCTGGCTTGCACATTACCATGTTATCTGGCTTGGCGTTTGGACTGATGAGTTTTATTTGGAGGCGCATACCGCAGCTCGCAACCCGATTGCCCACGCGTAAAGCCGCTACTGTGGCAGGTGTGGTGACCGCGTTAATTTATGCGCTGATTGCTGGGTTTGCTGTGCCTACGCAGCGTACCCTGTACATGTTGATGGTGTTTGCATTGGCGTTATGGTCAGGGCGGCAGCTGGTTACTTCTCAAGTGTTAGCGTTAGCGCTGTTTGTTGTCGTGGCTATAGATCCGTGGGCAGTAATGGCTGCGGGGTTTTGGTTATCGTTTGGCGCGGTTGCCATGCTGAGTTTTGCTTTAGGCGCGCGCATTGGTCAAACGCACTGGCTCAAAGCCGCAATACATACGCAGTGGGCGGTAACCATAGGCATGGTGCCATTGCTGCTTATTATGTTTCATCAAGTGTCTATTGTTTCACCAATTGCCAATGCCTTCGCGATTCCAATCATTAGCTTTGTAGTAACACCGCTAGCTTTATCAGGCAGTTTTTTACCGATAGATAGCTTGCTTATGCTGTCATATAAAGCGCTAGAGATTTGCATGTTTGTACTGAATTGGCTCAATCAGCTACCCGATGCTGTATGGCAGCAGCATACGCCCTCCACGTGGACATTGTTCCCCGCATTGCTAGGTGTGATATGGTTGTTATTGCCACGTGGCATTCCTATGCGCTGGTTAGGTTTGGTAGGTTTTTTGCCAATGTTGCTACTCATGCCGCAGCACCCAGCCGTTGGCGATATGAAAGTAACCGTGTTGGACGTAGGGCAGGGCTTGAGTGTGGTGGTGCAAACGGCAACACATACACTCTTATATGACGCAGGCGCTAAATACAATAAGCAAAGCGATGCCGGTGGACGTATTGTGGTACCATTTTTGCAGGGCGAAGGTGTTGAAAAAATTGATGGATTCATGGTGAGCCATAACGATAATGATCATAGTGGCGGCATGTTATCTGTATTGTCACTCATGCCGGTCGATTGGTTCGCCAGTTCGATACCAGATGAGATTGAATTGAATACTGCCGCAGAAAAAATGAAGTGTTATGCAGGACAAGTCTGGGCGTGGGATGGAGTTGATTTCGAAGTGCTACATCCACAGTTGCAAAGTTACGAAGACCCCAAAGTTAAAGATAATAACCGCAGTTGCGTGCTTAAAATCACCAGTGCATCAGGCAGTTTGCTATTAACTGGGGATATAGAAAAATCTGTTGAAACAGCCTTGGTCGAGCAAGCGACAGGTCAGCTAAAAAGTGATGTTTTAGTCGCGCCTCATCATGGCAGTAAAACTTCATCATCAGTGGATTTTATTGCGGCTGTTGCCCCTGGTGTGGTGATATTTACTTCAGGCTATTTAAGCCGATTCAAACATCCTGATCCTGTGGTGGTGGCGCGTTATCAGGCATTGAACAGCGGCATGTTGCGTTCTGATTATCACGGGGCTGTTGAAATTAACTATATGGGAAGTAAACCTAAAATTGAGACATTACGCTGGCGTAGTCAAAATAAGCGTTACTGGCATGACCGTTTTTATTGAAAAAACTTGAGAAGTGTCTTTTATTAAGGATAAGGATATTTGTAAAACCACTGCAGTTGCAGCTTGCCCAAAAGCAGACTACAAGCTAAAGTATCGCAGGGGTTGATTTGCCCCGTTTTATAAAGAATTTTTTAATAGCATTTGAATTAGGAGTTGCACTGTGTGGGATATTATCGTAGCAGCAGGCTGGCCAATTTGGCCGCTTATCATTGCATCAGTCGTGGCGGTAGCAATTATAGGTGAGCGTTCTTTTGCGTTGCGTGAAAGTGCCGTGGCACCTGGAAATTTATTGCCAGAATTACAAGTATGGCTTGCAAAAGGTGGCATTACTAAAGAGACGATTGGTCGTTTAGAGCAACACTCTTTGCTGGGTCGCGTTTTTGCTACGGCTTTAACTAATGCTAAATATTCACGTGAGATTACAAAAGAAGCCATTGAGGAAACGGCGCGTGCGGTGGCGCATGAGTTAGATAAATACTTATCTACACTCGGTACTATTGCCACAGTAGCGCCGCTGATGGGCTTGTTTGGTACCGTGTACGGCATGGTGGAACTATTTGGCGCATTTACTGCTACAGGTCATGATGTGGCGCAATTTGCGCGCGGCATTTCAGTGGCTTTGTATAACACTGCTGGTGGTATTGTAGTGGCAGTACCAGCAATGATCGCTTACCGTTATTTCCGCTCTAAAGTGGATGGTTTGTTAATTGATATGGAACAGCAATCGGTTAAGTTGGTTGAAATTTTGCACGGCGAGCGCAGCTAATTTCTTAAGACGCATGCATTGCGCCCCACGCCTTGCATAAAACTAAAGGCTTAAATTGACCAGTTAGGAAACTATATGAATTTTCAACGTGGAAAGCGCCACGAAGACCTCGAAATAAACCTCGTGCCGTTGATTGATGTACTGTTAGTGATTATTATTTTCTTGATAGTGAGTGCTACGTTTGCACGCACCAATGAATTGCAAATCAACTTACCAACGGCTGAAGCAAACGTGCCGCAAGAGAAACCTTTAATGATAGAAGTGGCGGTTGATGCCAGTGGACAATACGTGATTAACGGTAAGCGATTGACCGACAACGCAGTGGGGGCAATCAGTGCTGCGTTACAAGCGGCCGTCGCCAATAGTAGCCATGATAAAGAGCCGACGATTGTCATCAATGCAGATGCGAATACTACGCATCAATCCGTGGTTAACGTGATGGAAGCCTCGCGCGTGGCAGGATACACCCATATTACTTTTGCGACGCAAGTTGATACCAGTAAATAACCATACGTTTTAAGGGTGTTTTTTTACTACGCACTATCATTTTACATTTTTAATATTGGAGCTTAAATGTACTCCCATGTTAAAGATGACAAAATCCTAAAAATATTCAAGCCCTAAAAATGACAAACCTCTAAAGATGGCAAAAGCTAGGCGCAACAAACAAAATCTCCCGGAAATTTCAAACGCAAAAGTGCTATATTTGCGTTTGTTTCGCTATGCTTGGCGTTATAAGTATGTGTTTGTCACAAGCATTCTTTCTTTAGTGGTGCTCTCGGCCAGTAACACCGGCTTTCTCGCGCTGATTAAACAAGTTACCGATGAGGGGTTTGTTAAAAAAACGACTGGTCAAGCTATGCTGTTGCCGCTGATGATCTTTGGTTTAATGATGATTAGGGGCGTGGCGGGCTATATTTCGGTTTATACCATGCGTGTCGTCGCGCGGCGCGTGGTAGAAGATTTTCGCAAAGAAATGTTCAGCAAGCTGATGCTGTTGCCAGTACATTACTTTGATGCCCGCTCGGCAGGAGCGCTAGTGTCAAAGTTTACCTATGATGTTGAGCGGCTATCCAGTGCGACTACGCGTTCTTGGCTCAATGTATTGCGCGATATTTTAACCGTCATCGGTTTAATCGCTTACATGCTCTATCTTGATTGGCGGCTCACGCTTGTTTTTGCCACCGTACTGCCATTCGCCACTCTTTATATCAGAAAAATAACACCTAAACTTAAAGCCAATGCCAAAAATGTGCAGTACAGCATGGGTGAAATGACCAAGTCGGCAGAAGAAGCGATTAGCGGACAGCGTATTGTTAAAATTTTTGGTGCTCAAGATTTTGAATATAAGCGTTTTGCAGACATTGCGACCAATAATCGCCGCATAGAGTTACGTTTAACGCGCATTTCTGGCTTAAGTAGCTTTATTGTGGAAATATTTGCTGCTTTGGCTCTGGCTTTGGTGATTTATTACGCCATGGGCAGCTTCTCCGTGGGTGAATTTGCAGCTTTTGTTGGCGCGCTGCTTATGCTGATTTCTCCTATTAAGCATATCGCCGCCGCTAATGAGGATTTTCAAGTAGGTTTAGCTGCCGCACAAAGCATTTTTGAGGTAATAGACGCGGTTCCTGAGCACGACGAAGGTAAGATTGAGATTAAACGCGCAAAAGGTGAAATTGAATTTAGAAATGTTACCTTACGTTATGAAAACGCCAGTGGCGTAGCGCTTGATAATTTAAGTTTTAGCATAAAGGCTGGTGAAAAAGTCGCCTTGGTTGGGCGCTCAGGTGGCGGTAAAACCACATTGGTGAACTTGCTTCCACGGTTTTACGAATTACAGCAGGGTTTGGTATTGTTAGATGGTGTGGATATCCGTGCCGTCAAGCTTAGAAGTTTGCGTGAGCAATTTGCACTAGTAAGCCAAGACATCGTGTTGTTTAATGACACTATTTTTAATAACATTGCCTATGGTGTGCTAAGAAACGCGACTGAAGATGAGGTGATTGCCGCAGCCAAAGCCGCACACGCTTGGGAATTTATTCAAAAATTACCGAATGGTCTGCAACATGAAATTGGTGATCGCGGTGTACGGTTGTCTGGCGGGCAGCGTCAGCGCATTGCGATTGCACGCGCCATATTGAAAAATGCACCAATACTATTGCTTGATGAGGCCACCTCTGCTTTAGATACTGAATCAGAGCAGCACGTGCAGGCGGCGTTAGACACACTCATGCAAAATCGAACTAGTATCGTGATTGCGCATCGACTTAGCACCATTGAAAATGCCGACCGCATTATGGTGCTGGAACACGGTAAAATAATTGAAAACGGCTCACATAGTGAGTTAATTAAAATAGACGGTCATTATGCTAAGTTGTATCAAAAGCAATTTGGCTAGTGGCAAGCTAAGAGCTTCGTAAAAATGGCTAATTGGTTGCAAAAGCAATGGCTTAGGTTTACTCTTTGGCATATTTTACTCATACCGCTGTCTTGGGTTTTTGGGATAATTACTACTGTCAGAAAGTGGCTCTATAAAAACGGCTGGTTAAAAAGTGTTCGCTTGAGTGTTCCTGTTGTCATTATCGGCAACATCAATGTGGGGGGCACAGGTAAAACCCCCCTTGTCATCTGGCTTGCAGAGCAGTTGCAGCTTGCTGGATACAAACCCGGCATTATTAGTAGAGGTTATGGCGGTAACGCTAAGCAAGTAACAGAAGTCACGGCCTCTAGCAACCCGTTCGAAGTTGGTGATGAGCCAGTGTTGATCGCTATCCGCACATCTTGCCCCGTATTTGTTAGCGCAAATCGTGTTGAGGCTGGCCTGGCTTTGTTAGCAACATATCCCGCATGTAACATCATCATCAGCGATGATGGTCTGCAACATTATCGATTGCAGCGCGATGTTGAAATCATTGTATGTGATAGTGTAAAAGGTTTTGGTAATAGTGCTTTGCTGCCGGCAGGTCCGCTACGCGAATCAAAAAACAGATTAAAAACCGTAGATGCCGTAGTAAGTAATGGTGGCATTGTGAATAATGAGTTGTTGTTGGCGGTGAATCCAATTGAAATGCAGCTAGAATCAACAGCTTTTTATAACGCACTTGATAATCGTATAAAATCTGATGTACAGACATTCTTACATCAAAAAGTGCTGGCAATTGCTGGTATAGGTAACCCTGGTCGATTTTTCAACCAGCTACGACTATTGGGTTTGGATTTTCAAAGCCGAGCTTATTCCGACCATTATGCGTTTAAGGTTGAGGATTTTGAAGACGTTGAGGCTGACATTGTAGTGATGACGGAAAAAGATGCGATTAAATGTCGCTCGTTTGCAAGGGCTAATTTTTGGGTGTTACCAGTGAATGCTGTGATAAAAAATGATTTACTAGCCATTATATTAAACAAATTGAATAAGTTGAGAACATAAAATGGATGCAAAACTCCTTCAAATTTTGGTCTGTCCTGTGACTAAAGGCCCTTTGATTTACAATAAAGCAACTAATGAGCTTATTTCAAAATCAGCACGGCTCGCCTACCCCATCAAAGATGGCATTCCTGTGATGCTAGAAGATGAAGCGCGACAATTAGCGGATGATGAAGAAATTGCATAGCGCCCAGCACAAAAAATTACCAAAATTTTATGTCGTTATTCCAGCACGCTATGCCAGTACAAGGTTGCCTGGTAAGCCTTTGTTGGAAATCGCAGGCAAGCCTATGGTAGTGTGCGTGGTTGAGCAAGCTCAGAAAAGCGGCGCAAAACAGACCATTGTTGCCACTGATGATCAACGCATTGTAGATGCGGTAAACCAGCATGGTTATGCGGCAATGCTTACGCGTACGGATCACGTAAGTGGTACAGATCGTATCGCTGAAGTGGCGCTGCGCGAGGACTGGCACGATGATGCAATTGTCGTCAATGTGCAGGGAGATGAACCATTGATTGAGGTTTCTCTTATTGTGGAAGTGGTCAAGATGCTAGCAAACAGCAAGGAAGCTGTGATGGCAACGGCATGCTACCCAATTCAGAGTCAGTCAGATTTTTTAAATCCTAATATAGTAAAAGTCGTATTAGATGGGCAAAGTAATGCGCTATATTTTAGTCGTGCGCCCATTCCTTACCCTCGGGACGCTTTTGCGAACAATGAAGAGATGCCACCCAACATACCTGCATATAGGCATGTTGGGCTATATGCCTACCGTACAAGCTTTTTAAAGCAATATGCCAACATACAGCCAGCTGCAATTGAGCAGTATGAATGTCTTGAACAGTTGCGTGTGTTGCACCAAGGCTACAAAATTGCAGTAGCCATTTCTAAAACCCCCCCTGCGACTGGCGTAGATACTGAGCATGATTTAGCCTATGTACGTAGCATCATGCAGTAAGTATCTAGGCTAAACAGTACCTAGCGCAGGTTTATATGCAAGTTTATGGTGAAATCTCACAATAGTTCTTGCGATATTTATCTAGGTTTGCTATAGTTTCATCTCTCGACAGCAAGCAAGTCGAATCGGACGCGGGATGGAGCAGTCTGGCAGCTCGTCGGGCTCATAACCCGAAGGTCACAGGTTCAAATCCTGTTCCCGCAACCAAAAGTTTTAGTGCAAGAATACGATTCAACGATAATTAAATATGTTTCACAATTATGGTTGACGGGTTTTAAAATCCCTGTAGAATGCGCGCCTTCGCTAACGAAACAAGTGAACGAAGCGCTGCAAACATACAAC
>Ga0156104_123_pt1 | contig 49730 bp, 51 predicted proteins | sample RifCSPlowO2_02_FD_107757 | JGI IMG/M metagenome (GOLD analysis project Ga0156104, IMG submission 107757) | Methylotenera sp. RIFCSPLOWO2_02_FULL_45_14 | reverse complement strand
CTCCAACACAAATCGCGACGGGTCGTCGCTCCTACATGGCTATCGTAACGCACGGATTCTGTCCTCTAACTGTGCCCTATCAGGGCTTGCTCCGCCCGAACTATTCAACAACTCCAGCGCACGCTGGTATTGCGCTAAAGCAAGGTTAGATTTCCCTAGTTGATCTAAACTAATCGCCAGGTTAAACGCATAATCTGCACTGTTTGGTGCAAAACGGCTGGCATTAAAATAAGCCGCTTGTGCCAATGCCCATTGGTTTTGCTCCGCATACAAATTACCTAATGCAGCATGTAAGTTTGCTGATTCCGGCTGCTGCGCCAACATGTTTTTAATGCGGCTTTCCGACCCGATAACATCTGTATTTACTTGTAGACTGACCACTGCGGATTGCGCAATGGTATTTCTCGGCTCAATTTCCAACACTTTTTGGTACCAGCCCATGGCGTCTGCATCACGCCCCTGGCGTTGCGCGATGGCCGCCATGCCTAATAAAGCGTCAACATTGCGCACGTCGCGCTGCAACACCTGCCGATATTGCTGTTGCGCACTAGCATCCTCACCCCGGCTAAACGCCTGATAAGCCGCCAGCAAGATTGGGTCAACGCCCGCAGCAGGCGTTCTGCTCACAAGTTTCATTGGCGCACGCGACGCGCCACCCTGTGAATAACCCTGTAATTGCGCTTCATCACCTGCATTGTTTGCATAGTTATTATTAGATCGTTCAGTGTTTTTTGATTGCTGATTTGGTATTTTTTTAGCCCGCGCGCGCATGGCAACAATCGCATTATCACTCACTGAAAATACAGCTTCTGTTTCTACTGGGCGTACAACATCGGCTTGAGGTGTGTTTTGATGCTGCGTTTGCGCGGCTTCAACAGTGGCAATGGTTAAATTTTTATCTGCCGTACCATCTTGATCTACTGCTGACGCAACTGACTCTGCAGAACTTACGTTGATAGGCATATCCACCGCTTGAGGTGCTGGTAGTGCAGGGTTTACAACCACAACCTCTGGCACGGTTAAAGTGCGAATGTACTGATAGCCCTGCAATCCAAGCCAAATCATCAGTGCCCCAGCAATGCCCAGTGCCACCAACGTCGATTTTGAACTTGGTGTTTTAACCGCTTGGTTCGCCACAAACACACTGGCGGCTACTTTCTGCTGATTATTATTTACTGGTGCAGCATGCGAGGCTAAAGTTGCGGCTGGCGCTACCGAATCAGCCACCATACTTTGCGACTGGCTTGTAAACCCGCCTGCTTTAGTTTTAGCTTTATTGGTGCTGGCTTTCGTTTTAGAAGCCATCATTGGCGCACTCAAACCTGCTTCGTCTGCCAGTGATAAACCGCTATCAGCCAATGCATCAGGCGCCAAGCTTAACTCAGAAGATTCATCAGATTTTACTTGAGATTTTTCAGTAACGTTACTGGCTACTGGCTGAGTTGTTTCAACTTGAGCATTCACCTCGACTGACGCTAATTCAAGAGCGGGACTGGCATCAACAGAATGCTCATTGCGTGACTTTTTATTGAGCTCAACCTGCTTGTCTTTTTCAGCACTCGCCAAGGCTTTAATCAGCAAACTCATCTAACACTTACCTCTCATTGTCAGCTTCTAGTGTTTTTTCTAACTGCTGTGAGGGGAGATATTGTTTGTAAGATGCCAATTCGTCGCTTTCTAGGCTGGCATTAGTAATTACGGTTGGGCGCAAGAAAATTACTAGCTCGGTCTTGCTGTTAGCATCGTCCTTACCAGCAAACACCTTGCCGACACCTGGTACATCGGACAATCCTGGCACTTTGTCAGAATTGCGCTGTATTTCATCTTGCATTAACCCACCAAGTACGGCTGTACTCCCGCTATTTATTTGTAAAATTGACTCCATTTCACGCACTTGTATTTGCGGGATAAAACTTGGAACTGCCTCGTTTAGCGAAGGATTGGGATCTCGCACACCTTTACCTACAGCTCTAGAAATCGTGGGGCGTACATTCACATTAACTAAATTTGAATCGCTTATTTGTGGCGTTACACTCATCACTACGCCCACAGGCACTGTATTTGGGGTCGTGGTAATTGTAGTAAATGGTTGACTACTTACAGTGCCAGGCGTTTGTTGCGCTTGTACTGTAAAATAAACTAAGTTATCTACTACTTTAAGCACTGCTGTTTGATTGTTAAGCACCATCAGTTTAGGACTTGAAAGTACTTTTGTATCGCCAAACTGCTTAAGTAAATTTATAGATGCAGCTATATCACCAAGAGGGCTGATAGGATTAAAATATCCTGCAACCAAACCCAAGCCATCCCCTCTAGTTGTCAAATTTCCAGGTGTAAAATTATCAGCATTTAATGTTTGACTAAGAGTAAATCCGCTTCCAGCTCCTGCTCGCCCCAGTCTTCTCCAATCAATTCCTGCCTGAAAACTATCACTTAGGCGCACTTCAACTATCGTTGCTTCAATCAGCACTTGTTTTTTTGCGCTTGATAACACTTTGTTTAAGAATTCCTGGATTTTTTCATGCTGTTTATTAGTAGCGCGAACGCTGATTACACCTGTTTCTGGGTTGGCAATCACCTTCGCAGCAAACAACGTTTTGTATTCAGAACGTTGTTCATCTCTGAGTTCTTTATCAGCTTTACCAGTTTCAGTATTTGATTTTTCGTTTGTGGTTTTGTCCTTAGAGGTTTTATCATCTGCACTCCCCAAGCTCCCAAAACGCGTCACAATCACTTCTTTATCTGTTTCTGCTAACAACTCTTTAATGTTTTGAATAAGCGATTCCCATAAATGGTTTTTAGCTTCACTTGTTACAGATGTACGTGAGCTATTATTAACCCCATTACCTGCAGTGCTAGTGGTGGTAGTGCTTCCACCTGCCCCTGTACTTGCTGCCTGACCCGTACTGGAAATCTCTGCTGCAGCGCCAATAAAGCCTTTCGTATCACGGTTAATATTAACGTAATCAACCTTATAAGTCCGCAAAACTGGCTGATCTGGTGTGATACCAAGTACGTTATTTTCTATCTTGTAAGTCAAATCCACTTGCCTAGACAGGCGCTCTAAAATCGCAGGTAAGGTTTGATCCACAGCATTCAATGTTACACGTCCTTGAATCGACGGGTGAATATCGACATTCAGTTTACTATCTCGCGCAATGGCAAACAGCACCTCTTTTACTGGCGTGTCATACACCACAATGCTGTAAACAGGCTCTTTGGCTTTTGGCTTGGGTGGCGGTAGATAAGTATTGCTAGTGACCGGTTTCGGGATAGTGCTTGAAGTAGCGGTTGCGCTTACATCTGAAGCTGAGTTGCTTGCTACGGGATTATTAGGTGCATTTTGGCCATCGATATGGCCTTTTGATGGCTGCACTTTTGATTGATGCGCACATGATGCCATGCCCAGCGCCAAGATTATGCACAGCAGTAATAATATCTTTTTATTGGTTGCCATGGCTTATTACCCCTAATTTATTGCTTTTTCACTTCGGATTACTTATTTTCTATAATACCGTACAATATGCAAAAAATTACAAATAGCAACAATAAGTTACAAGGCTTTTTACTCTTCCTGCGCAATATCTTTTTTAACGCCTGCAAAAGTGCGTAAATAAGGATGATTGTTTCTGATGGTGTCTGGCAGACCTTTAAGAGCAGTCAATGCTTCTGCTCGCTGTGCAAATGCGCCATACAGAATTACGGTATAAATTTCGCCATTTTGATGTGTGCGGTACAGATAAATATTGTCTATTTCCAATTGCTGGCTAAGCTTCTCTAGTGCCGCTTTTAACTGCGCCTCTGCTGCGGGTTGCCCACTCGCCAACTGTGCTCCCATGGGCAATCTGCCAGGCACGGACTGAATCTGCAAAGTCACTGTTTCAGGCTGAGCGGTTGCTAATAATTGCTGAGTCACTTTTAAACGCTGATTCACCAATTGCTGCTTTGCATCTACGGCACTTTCAACCTCAGCTATAACAAGCTGAGAAGTAACGGTGGCGGGCTCTTTGACAGGTGCTGAACTGACAGCACTTAAATCTGGTTTCTGTGCATCAACTTCATTAGCTGGCTTATTTTCAGCGTTGCGATCAACATTAGTCACCAATGAATTGCCAGGCCATTCATTGAGCATTCGCGCCGTTAAAACCCCCGCACCTAACATGATGAGCAACAGTGTTGCCCATACAAAAAACTTTTTAACTGGCCTGGCTTTAACGCCAAATTCACTATCTTGAATCGCTGCTGTTACGTGCTTGGGCGTTACTTGAAACACATTCTCCGCAAAAGCCGCCAGCAAGGCTTTGTCGGCGAGTATATTTACGCGACGCACTAAACCTTGCGCAGCATCGGATAACTTTTTGATGGCCGCTTCAGAAAATAAATGCGGCCCATGGTAGCCGGCCGCACGTAAGCGAAAGATCAAATACTCACCGATATCCTTGGTTTGCAAAGGACCTAAATGAAAACTATGCGTGATGCGTTCACGCAATTGCCGAATATGCGTTTGGTTTAAGTTGTCATCCAGTTCTGGCTGACCAAATAATACAATTTGCAGCAACTTATCTTGCTTGGTTTCTAAATTTGAAAGCAACCTGATTTCTTCTAAAGTCGCCAGTGGCATGCCTTGCGCTTCTTCTACAAATATCACTACTTGGCGACCTTCTGCATGACGGCTTAATAAATGCGCCTGTAGCGCTTGCATGACTTTCAAGCGATCTGCATTCTTGGGTAATTTGAGCTGTAGCTCAAAGGCTATGGCGTGTAATACGTCTTCTGGTGCAACACTTGGGTTAGCCAAGTAAATGCTTTCAATTTGTTCGGGGAGTATGATTTGCAGCATGCGGCAAAGCATGGTTTTGCCGCTGCCCACTTCACCCACCACTTTGATAATGCCTTCGCCATTGGTAATGGCATACACTAGGGCATCTAACACCGCGCCACGATTGCCGCCCGAGAAGAAAAAATCCGTGTTCGGGGTGATTTTGAATGGGGGCTGTTTTAAGCCGAAATGTGGGTAATACAAAGGGTGTTCCTGTTAGCTATCTTCTGAAGTATTCATGCGACTATATAATGTGGTGCGATTCACACTGAGCAATTTGGCCGCCTGGCTTAAATTGCCATGAGTTATTTTCATCGCTGCCTCAATGTAAGCGCGCTCCCATGTTTTAAGCACAGAATCTAAACTTACATTCGTTTGACGTTGCAAATGGCGCTGCGCTTGAACGGTCATTCCAGCTTCATCATTAAAGTTGAATTGGTCACCTGATGCCTCTGGTTGTGTTAAATCAAACTCGGCAACCAATTCTTTTTCTTTAATGGTTTTACCCGCGTATTTAGCGATTAAGCGAATCACTATGTTTCTAAGCTCACGCACGTTGCCCGGAAAATCATATTCCAGCCAGCGCGCCTGCGCAGCGGCATCCAACACAAAGGGTGCTTTACTAATCTGTTTAGAATAAAAATCAATAAAGTGCTCACGCAACAAATGCTTATCATCGCCCAACTCGCGCAACGATGGCACATGTACAGTAAAAACGCTTAAGCGGTGGTACAAATCTGACCTAAACTTACCCGCGCGCACCTCGGCGCGTAAATCACGATTAGTGGCCGCCACAATACGCGCACGGCTTTTGCGTGTTTGTGTTTCGCCTATGCGTTGATATTCGCCATTTTCTAACACGCGCAACAGCTTGGCTTGAAGCTCCAAAGGCAATTCACCAATTTCATCCAAAAATAGCGTGCCTTCACCTGCATCCTCAAAATAGCCGGCATGGGCTGCCACCGCGCCTGTAAACGCGCCTTTTGCATGCCCAAACAGGATGGATTCTGCCAATAATGGAGAAACCGCCGCGCAATTGATTGACAAATAAGGCTGCAATAATCGTTGGCTTGCATAATGAAAACTACTGGCAACCAGCTCTTTACCGCTGCCTGATTCGCCTTCAATCAATACTGGAAAGGGCGAATCTGCAAACTGTTGAATTTGCATCCGCAACGCTTGGATAGGTAAACTTTCACCTAATAAGCCGCCATGCACTTGATCTGATTTGACTTCATTAAGCTCTACATTTTGCACTTTAAGTGCATTTAACAGCATGTCTTTTAGTTTATCGACATCGCAAGGTTTGGCAATAAAGTCAACCGCGCCTAATGAAAGTGCGCGCTTCACATTAGCATCGTCACTTTGTCCAGAAAGCACGTGTATTTTGATGGTGGGAGAGTGCGTGAGTAAGGCGCTAATGACCTTAAAGCCTTCTTCAGGCGTATGCGGGTTGGGGGGCAACCCTAAATCCACCAAAGCCAAAGCCGGTGGGCTATCCAATTGTTGTAACAAGCTTTTTAACTGCGCATGTGACTCAGCCACACACACCTCAAAATACTTACTCAACACAAAATGCAGGGTATCGGTGATTAAAGGGTCATCATCAATAATCATCAATACAGGACGTAATGCAGTCATTCACAAACCCTTTTTTTATTAGATAATCACTGAAAGCAACATCACTATAACTTGAAAAACTTGATGTATCAATAAGTTTGCCGAACGCAGGATATACTCATAGCAAAACGCCCGTATGATTTAAATTACCCTATGGTTTCCATTAGAACTTAACTGCGTAGCGTATTTCATCAGGCACAAAAGTCATGTACTTCACTTAAAGTACGGATGTATGGCTGCGATCTTTACCTTTACCAAAATCATTGTGCTCAATGATTGATATTGATAGCAACGACTCAGAGTGTGCCAGATTGGCGTGAACTTCAGACGACAACATTCCTGTTGGAGTTGTATATTGAGAGCTTTGCACGAAACTAAAAATAGCACTATTTTTAACCAAAATATCAAACCCCGTCATTCTGAGCGTAGCGAAGAATGACAAAATTAACGTTTTTAGCAATACTTGTCAGCTTGCTGGCTTAGTATTGCTTATCAATTTTCTGATTAGCAATAAAACAGCTTCGTGCAAAGCTCTCAATTAGATTTTGCTAGTATGGAACCCGGATTTTCCATTAGGCGGATTTTTAATCCTATTACGCATGAGCCAGTATTTGGCTTCCCCAATTTGACTTCGCCAGTAAACTGGCAAGTAAAGTGTGAAATAATCTGCTTTAGCGATGTATCTGCAAGATCTTTACGGTTTTAGCGCATGTATTCCACGGAGATGCCAAGTACTGGCAACCCGTGAAATGGGGAGGAAATAAAAAGTGCTTATTTCCCGCCGACTAAACTTTTTACCGCACCTACTAAATCACCAGGCATCATGACAATTTTACTGTTTTCAGAAGCTGATATTTTCTGCAATGCGGTAATGTAGCGGTCGCCTAGCAGGAACATGGCCGATGCATTGTTCTCTTTAACGGCTTCGGTAATAAATTTAATAGATTCCGCTGAGGCTTTTGCTGCTACCATTTGTGCTTCTGCATCTTTGCGAGCGGCTTCTAAACGCGCTTCTGCATTCAATATGAGTGATTGTTTGGCGCCTTCTGCTTCGGTTACTACGGCTACGCGCTCACGCTCAGCAGCAGCTTGTCTTTCCATCGCATCTTGCATATTAGGCGATGGTTTGATGTCTTGAATCTCAACTGACTTAACAGTTAAGCCCCAGTCGAGTGCTTCGTCTGCAATCGCGGTTTTAAGCTCTGCCTTAATACGGTCGCGTGAGGTAAGCGCTTGGTTTAAATCCATGCCGCCAATGATGGAACGCAAACTGGTTTGCACCATATTACGCATCGCCTCGCGGAAGTTTTCAATGCCATACACTGCACGCTCAATGTTTGAAACTTTAATGAATGCAATGGCGTTAGCTAAAATTACTGCGTTGTCACGGGTAATCACTTCTTGCTCTGGCACATCTAAAATAATGTCTTTGGTGGTGACTTTGTAGCTTACTTTGGTGAAAATCGGGTTAATCACGTGCAAGCCTGGTGTGAGTACGCCAGCAAATTTACCTAGGCGTTCTACCACCCATTCTTCACCCTGCGGCACAATGCGCACGCCTTTGATAATGGCGACGATTACCAAAAATATCAGTACGAAACTAAATTCGGTCATTTTCTATTTCCTTTTATATGATGTTAAAACATTAACTATTTTTTGAAATTCAACTTGATTTTGAAATTCAACTGGATTTTGAAATTCTTAGGGCATTGCCTTCAACTGCAATCACGGTTGCATGGCTTCCAGCCTCAATGGTTTCATCTGACACCGCCGCCCACTCACGGCTACCCATTAAGCCTTGTGTGAAGTGAATAATACCGTTTTGTGTCGGGCTGGTTGCTTCAATCACGATGCCTGTTCGACCAATTTCTTCCCCCTGCGCTTGCCCAACGCGCGAGTGTGTTTCTGTTTTTTTGTAGTTGAATCGCCAAATCGCCAAGGCGCATAAAGACAATACGGCAAACATAGCAAACTGGATGCCAACTGGCGTATTAGGCCATAGCCACATGGTAATGGCCACACAAAAAGCAGAAATACCAAACCACATGGCGTAAAAGGTTGCTGTGGTCATTTCAATTGCAAACAGTATTAGGCCAATGGCACCCCACGCCCACATTGGATCTATCATTATTTTCCTTTACGAAAATTTAGTCTGAATTCAACACTCAATTTGAGGGCTTATTATGGCACGTTATTTAGATGTTTTTGGACAATAATCTCATGGGTAAATATCCCACGCACCGTGGTTAAAAAATAGTACACTAACTAAAAATGTAGGAGAATTGACGTATGAGCCCTGCACAAAGATTACATATTCCCAGTGATCGTGTTGAACGATTACACTATATTAAACGCATATTTTCTGACGCTCAAGGTGCTGGCTTAGGGCCTGAGTGGGCAGGTGGGCGGCTGAGTGCGCAAAAAAAACTCAATAGTATTGATGTTGTAGCCTACGCAAGAAACCATAATTTTCTCAATGGCGCGGTTACACATCTATCGCCGTATTTACGCCATGGCTGCCTGAGCTTAAATGAGGCATTCTCTTCAATTAAAAATCGCTTTGGTTTAGAGGCTGAAACGCTTTTAACAGCGCTGGCCTGGCGAGACTATTGGCGGCAAGTTTGGTATGAAAAAGGCGATGCAATTTATAGCGAAATAGAGCCGCCAAAAGTTGCCATTGGCTATGCGCCGTTAAGTGATGCCATTGTGCAGGGCAAAACAGGTTTGCCTTGTATGGATGCTTTTGTTAACGATTTACTTACTACGGGCTATGTTCATCACCATGCACGTATGTGGCTTGCCAGCTATATTGTGCATCATTTAAAAATGGATTGGCGTGCCGCGGCAGATTGGTTTGAACATCATTTATTGGATGGTGATATTGCGAGCAATCATCTGTCTTGGCAGTGGGTGGCGTCAACGTTTAGCTCCAAACCTTATTATTTTAACAAAGAAAATTTAGGCCGATATACCGGTGAAAGGTATTGTGCAAACTGCAAGGCAATATGCCCGTTTGATGACAGCTATGAAGCTTTAAGTGAGCGCTTGTTTAATCAAACACTAGCGCCTAATGCAAAACAATACCCAATTAAACTTTTACCCATGAGGGCGCCTTCCAGTTTTAAAACGATTGCTATTTATGTGCATGATGAAATGTTATCTGCCGCGCACGATTTATTTAAAAGGCCGTTCCCTAAATTCTTTGTGTTTGATCCGCAACTTTATGGGCATTGGTCACTTAACAGATTGCAGTTTGTAGCAGATTGTTTGAGTGAAATGGATGGCGTTGAAGTGTGGCTGGGCGATACTTGTGAGGTGTTGATGAGCCGCGGTGTGGGGCAAGTGATTACGCAGGATACGCCCAATAGAAAAATCAAAGCATTATTAGCGCCATTTGCACCTAAATGGCAGCCAGAAGCTCAATTAGTGGATGTGAAAATTAGCACTAAACGGTTAAAACGTTTTTCACGCTATTGGGAGAAAGTGGGCCCTTTAGTGTTGGGCTCTTAATACTGCATTTTCCAGTAACGAAGCGGCGGTTGTGCTTTCATTGACGATGAGCTATTCGGCGACATAACACAGCGCATGGCATGTGTTAAAATGCTGGGCTATGACAACTGAACATTCTTCTAAAAACATGCCTGAAATTAAAGCGCTAGCCAAATCCTTTGACCCCAAAACCATCGAAAGCAAATGGTACGAATTTTGGGAGGGCAAAGGCTATTACGCCGCTGGTTTTAGCCAGCCTACAGATTTAAACCCTGAAATCAAAGACAATTTCTGTATTTTACTGCCGCCGCCTAACGTCACCGGTACGCTGCACATGGGGCACGGCTTTAACCAAACCTTGATGGATGCGTTAACACGCTACCACCGCATGCGTGGTGATAACACGCTATGGCAGCCGGGCACAGACCATGCCGGCATTGCGACGCAAATTGTAGTGGAGCGCCAGCTCGACGCGCAGGGCGTGTCGCGCCATGAGCTTGGCCGTGAAAAGTTCTTAGAAAAAGTGTGGGAGTGGAAAGAGCATTCCGGCTCTACTATCACCCGCCAAATGCGCCGATTGGGTACTTCGCCTGATTGGTCGCGTGAGCGCTTTACCATGGATGCAGGCTTAAACAAAGTTGTAACAGAAACCTTTGTCCGTTTGTATAACGAAGGTTTGATTTACCGTGGCAAACGCCTGGTGAATTGGGACGTGAAATTAGGTACAGCTGTATCTGACCTGGAAGTGGTGCAGGAAGAAGAAGATGGCTTTATGTGGCACATCAACTATCCTTTAGCTAGTGGCGAAGGGTGCTTAACCGTTGCCACAACTCGCCCAGAAACCATGCTGGGTGACGTAGCGGTAATGGTGCATCCTGAAGATGAGCGTTATGCACATTTGATTGGTCAGCAGGTAAAGTTGCCATTGTGCGACCGTGAAATTCCGATTATTGCCGATGACTATGTTGATAAGGAATTTGGCACGGGCGTGGTAAAAGTGACGCCAGCGCATGATTTTAATGACTATGCGGTTGGGCAACGTCATCACTTGCCGATGATTGGAATCTTAAATTTACAAGGTTTTGTGAATGACGCCGCACCGGTGCAATACCAAGGTCTAGAGCGCTTCGCAGCACGTAAACAAGTAGTGGCTGATTTAGAGGCCCAAGGCTATTTAGTAAAAACCGATAAACACAAACTTAAAGTGCCGCGTGGTGACCGTACCGGCGTGGTGATTGAACCTATGCTGACCGATCAGTGGTTTGTTGCCATGAGCAAGCCAGCCGCTGATGGCAAAAGTATTACGCAAAAAGCGCTGGATGTTGTCGCGAGCGGTGAAATCAAGTTCTACCCCGAAAACTGGGTCAATACTTATAACCAGTGGCTCAATAACATTCAGGACTGGTGTATTTCACGCCAATTGTGGTGGGGCCATCAAATCCCTGCCTGGTATGGCCAAGATGAAAATGGGCACGCTAAAGTTTACGTTGCACATGATGAGGCTGAAGCTAAAGTCTTGGCGGCCAAGGATGGCTATGCCGGCAATTTGAAACGTGACGATGATGTATTAGATACTTGGTACTCCTCTGCATTATGGCCGTTTTCAACCCTGGATTGGACGGGCGATGAGGCTAAAGATGCTGCCAATGTCGCCTTGCAACAGTACCTGCCGTCCAGCGTGTTGGTGACAGGTTTTGACATCATCTTCTTTTGGGTGGCGCGTATGGTGATGATGACCACGCACATCACAGGCAAAATTCCGTTTAAGCATGTGTATGTACACGGCTTGATTCGCGATGCCGAAGGCCACAAGATGAGTAAATCTAAAGGTAATGTGCTGGATCCGATTGATTTGATTGACGGCATTTCGCTTGATGATTTAATCAAAAAACGCACCACAGGCTTAATGAACCCGAAAGATGCGCCAAAAATCGAGAAGCACACGCGTAAAGAATTCCCCGATGGCATTAACGCTTACGGGACTGACGCGCTCAGATTTACTTTTGCTGCACTTGCTTCACCTGGACGTGACATCAAGTTTGACTTACAGCGCTGCGATGGCTACCGAAATTTCTGCAATAAATTATGGAATGCCACGCGCTTTGTGCTGATGAACACTGAAGGGCAAGACAATGGTTTTGATGCGGCCAGCTGTGGTGAAGGCGGGCGCAAGTTCTCACAAGCGGATCGCTGGATTGTAAGTAAATTGCAACGCACAGAAGCTGAAGTGGAGCGCGCATTTGCAGATTACCGCTTTGACTTAGCGGCAAAAGCGATTTATGAGTTTGTGTGGGATGAATACTGCGATTGGTATTTAGAGTTAGCCAAAGTACAAATTCAGAACGGAAGCGATGCAGAGAGGCGCGCGACTCGCCGTACTTTGTTAAGGGTTCTGGAAACCATTTTACGTTTAGCACACCCAATCATGCCATTTATTACCGAGGAAATTTGGCAAACCATTGCGCCGATGACCGAGAAGCATGGTGCCAGCATCATGCTGGAGGCTTACCCAAGCGCACAGTCTGATAAGCTTGATGAAGTCGCTGAAGCCTGGGTGGCACAATTAAAGCAAATGGTAGATGCCTGCCGTAGCCTGCGTGGTGAAATGAGTATTTCGCCAGCCGCACGCGTGCCCTTAATCGCATCAGGCGATGCTGAAAAATTAGCCCTTTATGCGCCGTATTTGAAAGCCTTGGCTAAGTTAGAAGATGTCGCGATTGTGGCTGAACTGCCAGAAGCCGATGCACCCGTGATGCTAGTGGATGACTTTAAGCTCATGTTAAAAGTTGAAATTGACGTTGCGGCTGAAAAAGAGCGCTTAGGTAAAGAAATAGCGCGTTTAGAAAATGAAATTAACAAAGCCAATGCAAAACTTAATAATGAAAGCTTTGTAGCGCGCGCACCAGCAGTGGTTGTTGAACAAGAAAAAGCGCGCGTGGCGGAATTTAGTGGCAGCTTAGGGAAGCTGCAAAGTCAGTTGGCTAAGTTAAAGTAAATAAAGGTTCAAGCTTATAAAGCTAAAAAAACCCATTATGTAGTATAAGAAGGTAACCGTAAGTAAAAAAGGTGCTTTTCAGCACCTTTTTTACTGTGTGTCGCTTATGTAAAACACACTTATGCTAGCTTGCACGTTTTTTAATGTAAAACGTGAAAGACGTGTCATCTTGATCTAATTGTAAAAGCGCGTGACCCGTTTGCACACAAAAAGCGTTGAAATCTTTGACTGAGCCAGGGTCGGTAGAGATGATTTTTAACACTTGTGCAGGCCCCATGTCACTCAAACCTTTTTTGCAACGCAAAATAGGCAGTGGGCAATTAAGGCCAGTGGCATCAACTTCTTTATCAAATTCCATTATTTCTATATTACCCTTTATTTTTTTGCGTGTGGCTATGTTACACAAAAGAAAAGCCCGCTTTACTCCAGGCTAAAACGCCACCAGCCAAGTTATAAACGTTTTTACAGCCCTTGTTGGACGCAAAGGCGGCGGCATGTGCAGAACGCATACCACTATGGCAATAAAACACAATATTTTCAACTTTAGTCAGCGCTTCATACTGCACAGGAAGCATGGCCAACGGAATGTGTACGGCGCCTTGGATAATGCCGCGTGCCACTTCATCATCATTACGAACGTCCACTAATAATAGTGGGCGTGATGTCATCATGGTAAATAAGTCATGCGCTTGAATTTCACTATAAGTGCTCATTAAAATAAACCTAAATTAATCAATGCAAATAATAGCAATTATGTACGAATACTGCACTACTTGAAGTATAAAGAAATGTAACAGCTGAGGTGTGGCAACAACAAGGGGATGGCGTTGAATTAATGGTTTTGATAAATTCACAAAACTGGTGGCCGAGACTGGAATCGAACCAGTGACACGCGGATTTTCAATCCGCTGCTCTACCGACTGAGCTACTCGGCCATTAAATCAACTTGCGCAAACGTCGGTAAATGTTTGCAAGCCGCGCATTATAGCAAACTTCATAACAATCTGACAAAAATATTTCTCATATTTTAACTAATGCAGATGAAGTATGTAGTGGGCACTAGTGTTAAGTAAGCCGCTCTGATGTAAAATCTATGGCTATGAAATTTAATATCTCTCAGCCAAACTCCACGCCACATAACTTGGCACTTGAAAGTGCACTGCTCAATAAAATTAACACTAAAACTAAACCTTTAGGATCTTTGGGACATTTGGAAGCTATCGCATTACAGATTGGCCTGATACAGCAAACGCTAAGCCCGCGCTTAAGTCAGCCGACCATGCTCGTGTTTGCAGGGGACCACGGTATTGTAGAGGCGGGCGTTAGCCCTTATCCGCAAGCGGTGACCGCGCAGATGGTGCTCAATTTTTTGCAAGGCGGTGCGGCAATTAACGTATTTGCACGTCAAAACAATATGCAGCTGCGTGTGGTGGATGCTGGGGTGAATTATCATTTTGAAGCGCATCCAGACTTAACGCATGCCAAAGTAGAGTTGGGTACACGTAACTTTTTGACCGAACCTGCGATGTCGTTAGCACAATGCGAGCAAGCACTTGTTGCTGGTGCTGCAATTAGTTGCAAAGAAATTAATGCGGGCGCCAATGTATTTGGTTTTGGTGAGATGGGTATTGGTAATACCTCCTCTGCCAGTTGTTTAATGAGCGTGTTATGTCAATTTCCCATAGAGGAGTGTGTAGGGCGTGGTACAGGTTTAGATGATGCCGGCTTAGCTCAAAAAATAACTGTTTTAACTCAGGCACTCAATTTTCATCAAGTGAATAGAGAGGATGCATTACAAGTGCTAACCACTTTTGGTGGTTTTGAAATTGCGATGATGGTGGGCGCAATGCTCGGCGCCGCAGAACAAAAGTCAGTATTGTTGATTGATGGTTTTATTGCGACTGCTGCTCTATTAGTGGCTTACAAGTTGCAGCCTAATATATTGCAATATTGCGTGTTTACGCATTGCTCTGGCGAAGCGGGGCATCGTCAGTTATTAGAGCATCTAGGGGTAACTCCTTTGCTAGATATTGGGTTGCGCTTGGGTGAAGGCACTGGTGCAGTTTTAGCCTACCCCTTGGTGCTGGCTGCGGTTAATTTTTTAAACGATATGGCCTCGTTTGAAAGTGCTGGTGTGAGCGCTAGGGCGGATACAGCATGCTGAATTACCTGCGCCGTGAGCAGCGCTACTTTTTGTTAGCCGTGGGTTTTTTTACACGATTGCCAGTACCGAGTTTTACTGATTTCCATGATGACGATCTTAATTATTCTGCCAAATATTTTCCCTTAGTAGGGGTTATTGTCGGCATGGTGGGGGCAGGTGCTTTTATACTTGCTGCCAAGGTGTTACCAAGTAGTATTGCGATATTAGTCAGTATGGCGACCACTATTTACATCACTGGTGCATTCCATGAAGATGGCTTGGCTGACAGTGCAGATGGCTTGGGTGGAGGGTACGATAGAGAGCGAATACTCACTATTATGCAGGATTCACGACTTGGCACTTATGGTGCCGTCGCATTATTTCTGATGTTGTTCGCAAAGTTTCAAGTATTGAATGCGCTCCCCACTTATTTTTTACCGTTCATCTTAATAATTGGTCACGCATTTAGCCGTTTGTGTGCACTGTATGTGATGGCAGATTTAAGCTATGTTAAGGCGAGTGGTAAAGCTAAACCGTTAGCGACAAAGGTTGATGCAACAGATTTAACGGTTGCAACTTTATTTGGTATTTTGCCCATTTCACTTATTTATTGGAATTTTTCACCGTTTATATTGAATGTGAATGATTGGATATGGCTAGGCGTATATTGCTTGCTTCCCGTTGCCGTAGTTTGGATTTGGTGGCGCAATAAAATCAAACATTGGCTAGGCGGCTATACGGGGGATTGTTTAGGCGCTATGCAGCAAATCACAGAACTGGTGTTTTATTTTGGCTTGTTAGCGTGGTATCAGCAGCTATGAACTTACATCTGATTCGCCACACTTCATTAAGTATTCCATCAGGCATTTGTTACGGGCAAAGTGATGTAGATGTTTCATTGGACTTTGATATCGAGTGTAATGTCTTGGCAAAAAAGCTGGCGCTTATTCAATTCGATGCCGTGTATGCGAGTCCGCTGCGGCGTTGTACCAAATTAGCACACACACTTAACTTGGGTAAAACACAGACCGATGAGCGGCTCAAAGAACTGCATTTTGGCGATTGGGAAATGCAAGCCTGGGATAGCATTCCGCGCGATGTATTTGATATTTGGGCAAATGATTACGCCAATTTATCGCCACCCAATGGTGAAAGCTTTTCACAGCTGCATGAGCGTACTAAAGGGTTTGTGGCAGAGGTAAGTAAGCACTCACATGGCAAAAACATTGCCGTAGTAACGCATGGTGGAGTTATTCGCGCCATGCTGGCAGAGGTGCTTAATATGCCACTCAAAGGTTTGTTTAGAATAGTTATTGATCATGCGAGCGTGACGCAGATTTCGTTTGATGCAGCAGTACCTAGAGTACACTTTGTGAATCGGTGATTTCACTGATAAAGCTAAAATTACGTTATTGACTTAGTTTTCCGTACTAAAATGTTTTAAGTGCATTTTCTAGTTTCACCCAGCCATCATCTGGCGGTAGGCCAAATCTCAACGCTTGGATTTCAGGAAATAACCTTACCCAAATGCCTTGTTTGGCTAAATGTTGTTGCCAAGTCTCAGCTGCATTTGTCGGCACATATTGAAATAATGCTGTGCCTGCTTGCGGGATTAAGCCGTAGTGGTCCAGTAATTCCGCTAGGCGCCGACTATTTTCTGCGAGCTGTTTGCGTGTATTTTGTTGCCAGGTTTTATCGTTTAAGGCTTGTTTGGCAATAAAGCGACTTGCACCGGTGATTGTCCAAGGCCCAAGTTCCTCCTGTATTTTGTTAAGCTGTGTTTGCTTGCTAAGTAAAAAACCCACTCTTGCACCAGCTAAACCAAAGAACTTGCCCAAAGAGCGCAGTACAAATAACCCATCTAAATGTGTATATTGTGCAATGCTGTGTTCTGGTGTTGCATCCATAAAGGCTTCATCTACTACTAACCAACCGCCACGGCTTGCGAGTTTGGCGTGTAAGTTCAGTAAAGCTTGCGGTGAAAATTGTGTCGCGGTCGGATTGTTAGGATTGCAAAGCAGCACTACGTCAGCAGCGTTGATTGCTTCCTCATCTTCTAGGTTAGTAAAAGTATTCACTTGATGACCATGCCGTTGCCAAGCATTAGCGTGCTCTTTATACATGGGGTCTAGCATCGCTACTTTGCAAGGTGGCCTAAGTTTAGGCAAAATCTGCAATGCAGCCTGTGAACCTGCCGTGGGGAGCGCAAACTGGCAATCATAGTAATCACACGCAGCCTCAATCAGGCCATCGTCATCACGGGGCAGTTTTTGCCATACACCGGCTGGGATTTCTGCAATAGGATAATTGTTTGGATTGATACCGGTAGATAAATCTAGCCAGTCTTGAAGCGGAATGCCGTATTGCGCCGCCGCTAAGCTTAAATTTCCGCCGTGTTCAAGCAAAGTAAGTGTTCCTTAAAATTGTTGCGACGGTAATCACCGCACACCATAACAGTGTGCTGCGTTTCACCAAGTTTATTGCACTCAAAATGTGGCTGGCATTGGCAAGTTTACCCATGCCTAGTGTAGGGCGCTGTTTTGTTGTGCCGTGATAAATGGCCGTACCACCTAGTTTTACTTGCAGCGCCCCTGCGCCAGCTGCCATCACAGGTCCGGCATTAGGGCTGTACCATGTGCCAGCTTGTGTAGCCCAGCATTTTATGGCGTTTCGTGTGTTTCCACAGAGCGCATAACTTAAAGCGGTTAATCGTGCGGGAATTAAATTGAGTAAATCGTCCAAGCGTGCCGCTGCCCAGCCAAAGTATATAAAGCGTGGTGTGCGGTAACCCCACATCGCATCTAAGGTGTTGGCTAATCTAAACATCAATGCACCAGCGCCACCTAACAGCATAAACCAGAATATCGCCCCAAAAATGGCATCATTGCCGTTCTCAAGCACTGATTCAACAGTAGCGGTAGCAATTTCAGTTTCATTTAGTTGCGAAGTGTCGCGGCTGACTATCATGCTAATCGCATGGCGAGCTTCTTCAAGATTGTGCTGTGATAATGGTACGTAAATTTGCTGCGCATGTTGCATAAGGCTGCAAGCGCCGATGGCAAAATAGAGTAATAATACATCTGCTAACCAGCCTAAAATACCGTGCGTTGCAAAATAGCTGATTGCAACAAATGGCGCTAACAATAGCAACCAGGAGAACAGCCCGATAATGCGTGCGGCAAGCGGTTGCGTGTGCCGATTTAACCTGCGCTCTATCCAATTTGCCAGCCAGCCAAAGCCTACTAAGGGATGCCAGCGTTTTGGTTCGCCAAGTAGTACATCTAGTAACACTGCGGCAATGATCGTTAAAGCTGTGCTGTATGCGCTCAAGGCTGTGCTACAAGTGCTTAAGATGGGATAATAGTTAAATGGCATTTACATCACTTATGGTTCAGGGTACGACGTCTGATGCGGGCAAAAGCACCCTTGTTGCGGCGTTGTGCCGTGTATTGTATCGCAGAGGCGTGTGCGTTGCCCCGTTTAAGCCACAAAATATGGCGTTAAATTCTGCTGTTACGGTCGATGGCGGCGAAATCGGTCGCGCGCAGGCGGTGCAAGCACAAGCGAGTGGTTTGCTGCCGCATACTGATATGAACCCTGTATTACTCAAACCCAATTCAGATACTGGGTGCCAAGTCATTATTCACGGTAAGGCAGTCTGTAATTTAGAAGCAATGAGCTACCATGCCTACAAACCTACTGCAATGCGCGCGGTGTTGGATTCTTGGCAACGTTTAACAATGCAATATGATTGCGTGATTGTAGAAGGCGCAGGTAGCCCCGCAGAAATCAATTTGCGTGACAACGACATTGCCAATATGGGCTTTGCTGAGGCGGTAGATTGCCCCGTGATTTTAATCGCTGACATTGATAAAGGTGGCGTGTTTGCACATATTGTGGGTACGCTGGCGTTACTTTCTGAAAGCGAAAGGGCGCGCGTAATCGGTTTCGTCATTAACCGTTTCCGTGGTGATATTGCCCTGTTGCAATCGGGTTTAGATTGGCTAGAACAAGAAACAGGTAAACCTGTGTTAGGGGTATTGCCTTATTTGCATAACTTGCACATTGAAGCTGAAGATGCGGTGCCTTTAAGTCCCTCATTCGGCAGAGAGATTGGGGTGAGGAGCGATATGCTAAAAATTATTGTTCCTGTGTTACCGCACATATCCAACCACACTGACTTCGATGCATTGCGCTTACATCCACAAGTGGATTTTCAATTTGTTAAAATGGGCGAAACCATCCCTTCAGCAGATTTGATTATTATGCCTGGCAGTAAAAATGTACGCAGAGATCTTGAGCATTTGCGGGCGAATGGCTGGGAGCAAGCGCTCACTAAACACCTGCGTTATGGTGGAAAAATATTAGGCATTTGCGGTGGTTTTCAAATGTTAGGCAAGGCGATACATGACCCGCACGCAATAGAAGGTGAGACGGGTTCAAGTGCGGGGTTTGCTTGGCTCAATATGGAAACCACCTTAGAACAGACCAAACAGCTCAAACAAGTATCTGGCACGCTCACGTTTGCGGATGTTAGCGTAACGGGGTATGAAATCCACATGGGTATCAGCACTGGTGTAGCGTTAGTTAAGCCCGCGTTGATAATAAACGGCAAGGGCGAGGGCGCAATTTCGCAGGACAATCAAATTGCAGGCACTTATGTGCATGGTTTATTTGATCAAGCAGAATCTAGCGCTGCCTGGTTGCAATGGGCGGGATTACAAATGCAACAGCCATTCGACTATGTAACATTTAGAGAGTCTGAGCTAGACCGACTGGCTGATTGTGTGGAACAACATTTAGATTGGAAGAGTTTAGCCCAATATCTTTAGAGAAATACCGATTTAGTCCATTTGTGGTGAGCCTTTCGACCTTGCCCACAGTGAAGGAATGTCAGGAATACTGGAAAATCGGCATGACTCCTCTAGCTGTTAACCACTTCTACGCTTTGCCCTAGGCATGTTACCACTTGACCTGCACGTATTTTTGCAGTTTTTCGAGTCTCTATTTGGCCGTCAACTAGCACGATGCCGTCTGCTACCATCTGTTTGCCACGTCCACCACTATCTGCGATGCCGACTAATTTAAGTAAGTCACATAGGGCGATAAATTCACCTTTGAGTGGTAATGTTGTTGTGTCCATATTTATCCTTTAAGTGTGAGAGGTAACCCTGCTGCAATAAAACTTACTTTATCAGCTAACTGTGCCAGCGCTTGGTTTAGTCTGCCTTGTTCATCTTGAAATTGGCGGTTGATTTCGCCCAGCGGCACAATGCCCATGCCCACTTCATTACTTACTAGTAGAATTGTGCCCGCTAGTGTTGGCAATGTTTCTAATAAAGCGGCGCGCTCTTGCGCCCAATTTACGCCTTCTGGTGGTGCACAATCGGGGCAAATGCACTGTGCTAGCCAAAGTGTGAGGCAATCTACAATCACACATTTGTCAGCTTTGGCATAAGTTTGCAATGTTTCAGCCAAGTTAAATGGTTGTTCGATGGTTTGCCAGTGCTCAGGGCGACGAACTTTGTGATGCTCTACACGTTTGCCAAATTCTGCATCATAAATTTGTGCGGTAGCAATATAAGTAACGTTTAAGCTATTCTCTATGGCTAGTTTCTCCGCAAATGCACTTTTTCCAGAGCGCGCACCACCTAAAATTAAGTGTGTAGCCATTTATATTACTCCTATTTTTCTATGTGTTTGTGTCGCGCTCCACTCTTGAATAATCGCTTGCACTTGCTTTAAGCCATGCGTAATAAGTGATGGCCCAGGTTGCAAAATATCAGCCGATTTTATTTCACGTACAAAACCATTTTTAACCGCAGGGATGTCTGCCCAACCTTCACGAGCCATCACTTGGCCAGGTTGAAATTTTTTGCCGCACCACGAGCCGATAATGATGTCTGGTTGCCGCGCTATGACTTGATTGGCTTGTATGACGCGATCTTTTGCGCTGTGAAAATGGCTAAGTTCAGGAAAACAATCCACGCCACCTGCAATCTCAATTAACTCCATCGCCCAGCGGATACTGCAAATGATGGGTTCATCCCATTCTTCAAAATATATTTTTGGTTTTGTAATTAAATGGCGCGCCGTTTCACGCGCTTGGCTCATGGTATCTTCCAATTCGGCAATCAGCTTGGCAGCCTTATTTGATGAGCCTACCAGGCTGCCCACTGTGGCAATCATGTTTAACACTTGTGCAATAGATCGTTGATTAAAGATATGCACTTCAACCCCTGCGCGGATGAGCGCTGCTGCTATATCGGCCTGTAAATTTGAGAAGCCAATGACTAAGTCTGGCTTTAATTCTAGAATTTTATCAATTTTTGCGCTGGTAAAAGCTGCAACTTTTGGTTTCTCGCGGCGTGCGATGGCAGGGCGTGTGGTAAAACCTGAAATGCCCACAATACGATCTTGCTCACCAAGCAGGTAAAGTACTTCTGTAGGTTCGGTGGTTAGGCAGACAATGCGTTGGGGATATCTCATTTAAAAGTATCCCAGCTATTTTCCATCACCATATCGGCCAATGGCTTTGCCGTTTTCCAGCCAGTTTCCACCAACATGGGTTCTTTGTAAAAGTTATTGACATGCCCTAAACACAATACGGCGATGGGCTTGGCATCACTTGGCATATTGAGTAATTGCCCTAATGCAACAGGGTCGAAAATTGAAACCCAACCCATGCCCAGGCCTTCAGCCCGTGCTGCCAGCCACATGTTTTGAATGGCACAACTGACAGAGGCTAAGTCCATTTCTGGTAAGGTTCTGCGCCCAAAAACGTGGCGCTCGCGGTCATTACACAATGCTGCGACTAATAACTCACCACAGTCTAAAATACCTTCTACTTTAAGCTGTAAAAATTCCGCCATGCGCGCGGTATTTTCAACTTCACCAATCGCTTGTGCAGTTATAGCACGTTCGGCATCCACCAGTTGGTGTATGTTTTTACGCGTATTGGTATCGGTAATTCTAATAAAGCGCCAAGGCTGCATTAAGCCCACGCTAGGCGCTTGATGCGCTGCTTGCAAAATTTTAGCCAGTAATTCAGGTGCTACAGGTGTTGGTAAAAAGTGCCGCATATCGCGTCGTTCGGCAATCACACGATAGACAGCGGCTATTTCAGCATCCGAATAGCGGTGCGGGCGTAACATTTCACTCATGGCAAAAACAAGCTTGCAGTAGCTTGCGGGTTAGAGGCAAAGTAAAAGTGTAAAAAGCTCGCGGTGATACTGCCATGTTGATAAACAGCCTCACCTTTACCTCGCTTGGCTTCTGCTTGAAAAGCAACCGCAAGCGCCGTGGTGAATGAGCCATAATGAAAGGTATGCGCGCCAATTTCGCCTTTTGGCAGCGTAACATGCTGAGTGCCCAAGCCCTGAAAGCGTGCTTCAATTTGACAATTTCCTGTCAGCAAGCCGAAAGTAGATGCGCCGTTAATTGATTCTGATAACGCCATCATGCCGCCGCACTCGGCAAGAATAGGTTTGTTTGCATTAAAAGCCGCGTGCAGAGCCGCGCGCATTGCGCTGTTTTCATTTATTTGTTTGAGGTGCAACTCAGGGTAGCCGCCTGGTAGCCAGTAAGCATCGGCTTCTGGCAGCATTTTATCGTGGAGCGGTGAGAAAAATTTAACGGTTGCGCCCAATGCACTCAAATAATCTAAATTGGCAGGGTAAATAAAACAAAAGGCTTCATCACGCGCAATGGCAATGGTTTTGCCTGCTAATAACGCTGGCGTGGTTGAAGCTAATGGCGCATTGAATGTCACCTGTGGCGGCAAAGGCAGCTCACCAGAATTGGCTAATATAATCGCGGCAGCTTCAACTCTGGCTTCCAAGTCATCAATTTCATTGGCGCGAAATAAACCTAAGTGACGTTCTGGCAATGCAATTGCCTCATCTCTTTGCAGTGCTCCAAACCAGCTTAAATGGGCTGGCAAACTTTCACGCAGCATGTTGGCATGGCCAATACTGCCGACTTTATTGGCCAACACGCCTGCCGGCGTTAGCTTTGGTTGATAGGCTAGCAGCCCTGAAGCAATCGCGCCAAAAGTCTGCGCCATACCGCTGGCATCAATGGTGACCATGACAGGTAAACCAAAGCGCACTGCAATATCTGCGCTAGAAGGCGTGCCGTCATATAAACCCATGACACCTTCAACGATAATCACATCGGCAGTTTGTGCCGCGCTATATAAACGCGCCAAACCATCTTGCTCGCCACACATACCTAGGTCTAAGTTGTAAACGGGTTGTCCAGTGGCCTTTTCTAACACCATGGGGTCAAGAAAGTCAGGCCCGCATTTGAAGGCGCGAACGTTAAGCCCGCGATTTTTCCAAGCCCTGGCCAGCGCTGCGGTTGCCAGTGTTTTGCCTTGACCAGAAGCTGGGGCAGAAACGAGGACGGCGGGGCATGTAATAGTGTTCATTGTGTTTAGGGAAATGCCAATTTAATTTCACGCATCCCCTGAGCTTGTCGAAGGGCGATCGTAATTTAATGATTAATTAAAATATAAAGCTAATATGGTTCGACAAGGCTCTCCTGAGCAAGGTCGAAGGACTCACCATACGGGGTGATTTAATTACCACTCAACACCAGGCATGGCTTGCACACCGTCTTTAAAAGCATGCTTCACCAAATTGATTTCGCTTACCGTATCAGCTATTTCAATTAAGCCTTCAGGCGCACCACGTCCGGTAATCACCACATGTTGCATGGGCGGGCGGGCTTGTAATGCAGCACATATTTCTTCTATCGTTAGCCAGCCATATTTGAGTGTGTAGGTAAATTCATCCAAAATCACTACGTTAATGGTTTTATCTTGCAAATAGCCGCACACCAGTTCCCAAGCTTTTCGCGCAGAAGCTAAATCGCGTGCGGCATCTTGCGTTTCCCAGGTGAAGCCATCCCCCATCACATGCCAAGTAAGATTCGGGTTGCCTTGAAAAAATGCTTCTTCACCAGTGTCAGAACGGCCCTTGATAAACTGCACCACGGCGGCCTTCATGCCGTGGCCTAGCGCGCGGGCGAGTAGGCCAAAAGCGGCGGTTGATTTACCTTTGCCGTTACCGGTGTGGATTAACAGCAAGCCTTTGGCAATGCTGGCAGATTCTATCTTGGCATCAACAACCGCCTTTTTACGCTGCATGCGCGCATTGTGGCGGGTGACTTTGTCGCTATCGCTCAAAATTAAACTTTGGCGCGATTGGCAGCACTTGCTAAAGCAAAAATCACATGTACCACCAATGCAGTACCTAGCCAAAACGCGATACTTTCTAACTGATGCGGAAAGTATTTAACTAAACGTGTGCCAAACTCGGCGAAAGTAGGGTCAGCATAACGGCCACCAAAGAAATAAAAACCGCCACTGGAAAATAATTCGCTGACCGTTGCCGCGATTGCCACACTGCCGACTAAAGGTAAAAGCGCATTTATGCTAAAGCTGACACGCTTAGCAAACCAGCGACCTGCTAACCACATCACGCCGTAAGCTGGCAGTAAAAAGGCATAAGCTGGAGTGACACAAAAATTGCTAACGCCACCATAAGTAATCGCAGAAAAGTCTAAACCTGCACACAAAGCGAGTAAGGCAGGGAATATCCATGTTGGACGCAAATATAATCCAGCTAAGAAAAATACCGCAAGTGACGCACTCGGTAGTGCATTAATTGAAGCAAAGTGGTGCCCGCGCGTGGCAATGACTAGCCCCGCAAGTACAGCACCTATGATAATCTGGTTGGTTTTAGAAAGTGTTAGCATGGTAGGTGTAGCCTCCAGTCGGTTCATAAATTATTCAAAAATTGTTGAGTGTGATTTTAGCGTAAATGTCTTTTGCTTAAGTATTTTATTTTGGCGAGTTTTCACTCGCCACCGATTAATACTAAAATCAATGCTTCATGTCATAACGTAAACCTACAAATATATTACCGCCAGCGGTGTTGTAGTCAGGGCCGTTTGGAGAAAAGCTACTTTTGGTGGTGCTAAGCACATAGTTCTTATCCAACACATTGTTAGCACGCATTTCCAGTTTCCATTCTGGCGTCATACGATAATTTGCGGTCAAATTCACTAAGGCATAGCCGCTCATCTTAAATTGATTGGCGAGGTCATTGTAACGAGTAGATGCCCCCGTGACTTCAGCACCCCATTGCAAATCTCCCCAAGTGTGTAATAGATTAACTGTGCCATAACGATTGCCACGGCGCGGAGCTAGATTGTCGGTTTCCTTCTCACGGGGAGACTGTATAGTCAAATTACCGCTCAATAAAAGTGAGTCAGTGATATTCCAGCTGCCATCAATGGTTGCTCCTTGTATTTTGGCTTTACCAATATTGACAGGGCAAAAACCAGCGAATGTACATCCGCTAGTGGCAGGGCCAACTGATGCGATTAAGTTTCTTATTTTATTTTCAAAAACCGTTAGCCCCGCATTCCATTGTTGCCCGGTATATTTAACACTGGCTTCGACGTTGTCTGACTTTTCTGGGCTTAAGCCCGGGTCGCCAAAGTTTGGAAAATACAGTTGGTTAAAGGTAGGCGCCTTGAAAGCTTTGCCATAACTTGTAGTGACGCGCCACTCAGGTGTAAAGCGATAACCATAGCCAGCGCCGCCTGTGGTGTAACTGCCGAATTGTGTATTATGGTCTTCGCGCAATGAGAGTTGTAAAGCATGATTGCCAATGTCTACGACATAGCCAGCTAAAAAGCTATCGTTCTTACGTTCTTTTTTGAATTTAGTTTTGACGTTGCTTTGGCCATTCACGTCTTGCTCTAGTCGGTCATAAGCTAAAGTGAGTGTGCCTAATGGCAAGTTAAAATCATTTTGCCACGTCAGTTGTTGTTGCTCTGTGCGGTATTGGCTAATACCTTTCGGGTTATAGCTAGCGCTTGTCTTGGTTAGGTTTGGCTTGGCGTGACTTTCAGAGTCATCCACGCCCATGCCTAGTTTGAAAGTGCTGTGCCAAATATCAGTAAACTGGTTTTTGCTGGTAAAAGCATAGCTTTGTAGGGTCTGCTCACCAAAATTTTCATAATTGTTGTCAAACTCGGCGTGTCCTTTGCTTTCAAAAAATTGCAATCCCCAAGTATGACCTTGGACTAATGCTAGTTCTAAAAAAGCTGAGGAACTTAAATTGCGATAACTGTCATCGTCTGCATCTTTGCCCGTGCGTATGCGTTTGGCAGAAAAGCTGTCGGTATCAAAACTGCTTACATTGATGCCATATTTAAGTGCATTAACGCTACCGTTGATGCCCGCTTCTGCGGTCTTAGTGTCGTAACTGCCTAGCCCAACTGCGGCATGAATAAGCGGTTTGCCAGCCTCAGCTTTGCGTGTAAGAATTTGAATCACGCCGCCAATCGCATCTGCGCCATAAAGGCTAGAGGCTGGGCCGCGCAGAATTTCAATTCTTTCAATTTGCGCGAGTGGAATGTTTTCAAAAGAAGTTGTGCCTAGCGTGGCAGAGTTGATGCGTAAGCCATCGACTAACACCACCACATGGTCAGCATTGGTGCCGCGCAAATATACGCTACTGCCTGTGCCTGCACCGCCGTTAGCGTTAATTTGCACCCCTGGTTGCGCACGCAACAGGTCGGTGATGGAGCCCGCGCCTGCGCGTTCGATTTCTTCACGATCAATCACTGTAACATCACCCACCACGCTGGTGCGCGCTTGTTGAGTACGGCTAGCAGTAACGACTACATCTTCTAAATTGATATTTTCAGCCGCAAAAACAGGTGAGGTAAATGCCAAGCTGATTAAGCTGGCAATGGTGGATTTTTTCATTACATTTTTCCCTAAGTTGCATGCGACCCCGCATGCGGATTTATAGAGCTAGAGAATGCGGAAGAATGAAATAAAAAAAGAAAGCGCGGTCGAGCTAACGACGCAAAAGCGCAGCCTTTGTTTACCGTCACCCCGCGGTATTTCCTAGCGTGCCTTGAAATAAGGCGTTGTTGCGAGGCCGGTCTCCGGGCTTGTGAGGAGATGTTTTGCGCCTTCCCAAATCTTGCCTTATTCAAGGCTTTGACTCAGTGACATATTGCAAAACTACACTCACTTACCGTTGCGGGGGCAGCATAGGGTTTGTTTCTTACTTTAAATAATTAAAGCGTTAACGCACCTATTTCCCAGTTTCACCTTGTTTGAAAGAAAACAAACATGGCACCTGACAACAAGTTCGCATTATAACGTTTAAATTTCTGGCTATAGCAACTATTTTTATACGAACTAATTTTGTAATGTATTGTAATACTTTGAAAAATCCACGTTAACTATTGACTATAATCAATTTTTTCAATTATAGTGACAGCATGGATGCAGACTTAAAAGCGTTAGAAGAAAAACTGTCACACTTAATTTCACTGTGTGGTGAGTTGCGCCATGAAAACGCGCAGCTGCGTCTTAATTTGGGTGCAATGGAATCTGACACTGCATTATTAAAAGCCAATATGGCGCAAGCCAGTGAGCGTATCGAAGCGTTGATGCAAAGCCTGCCTTAAGGCGTGGCTGAATATCAGATTTTGAGTATAAAACTTTGAGTACAAAGCTAATGAGTGAAATTAAAGGCGTAGATGTCAGTATCATGGGGCGTGACTTCACAGTGTCGTGTACAGATGAAGAACGTCCTGGCTTAATTAACGCGGTTAATTTTTTAGATAAAAAAATGCGTGATATTCGTGATAGCGGCAAAGTCATCGGCGTTGAGCGTATTGCAATTATGACAGCGCTTAATTTGTCGCACGAGCTGCTCAATAGCAAAAGCGGTAATGTTGATGTCGGTGACATAAAACGTAGAATCACTTTGATGCAAGATCAAATTGATCAAGCCTGTGCCGAAAAATAAATATCTAAGCGTCACAACAAGTATGAGTAAGATAGCGTAGAATTATTTCAATGGTTTTATCGTAATGATAAAACGTCTAGTTTTAAAGTTTGTTCTCTGCGGTGCGGTTTAGGCTAATAATTCCTTGAACTAGTTTATAGCACCGGTTTTGGTCATTCGAGTTGTTGTGTGCGCGCTCTAAATTGAGTGTTCTTTTAAGAACCTCTTGGCGGGTGTACCTAATGCGCTCTAGGCTATTACCACTTGAGCCTTTTTGGTTCAGGATGCTGGCTTAGGCTTTATCCGTAGAGAACTCCCCATTTCAGTTTTAATTTATTTTCGTGAACAACTGTTTTTCTAAAATCATCTTAATTCGTGATATTTTAAATCAGCCAAACTTACAATCGCCAAGCACTTTTCATGGCATGCTTCTAAAATAACAGGCGGCGCGAAGCCTGATTCTGAGGCCTCTAGCCAGCGACTTGCACATAGGCACCAGCGGTCTCCCGCTTGTAAGCCTTCAAAACCAGATTCCAGGCGGGGCGTACTTAAGTCGTTGCCTCGCGAAATTGAAAAAGCTAAAAATTCTTCAGTCATCTGCGCGCAAACCGTATGACTGGCTTTATCCTCCAAGCCAGTTTCGCAACAACCCGTTCGGGTAAATCCTGTGATGGGATCCAGGCTGCACACTTGTAATGCCGTGCCCAGTACGTTTTTTTCTTGTGGTTTTGCCATGATGTCTCTTTGTTAAAATTCAGTATTGATCATTTGGTTATAGATTATCATAAGCAATCATTTTTAACAGGGTAAACCTATGCGCTATTGGCTAATGAAATCTGAGCCGTCAGACGTTTCTATTGATGATTTAGCAGGTTTTGTAAATCAAACGGTTGATTGGTACGGTGTGCGTAATTATCAGGCAAGAAACTTTATGCGCGACCAAATGCAGGTGGGTGATGGCGTGCTATTTTACCATTCTAATTGCGACGTGCCTGGCATTGCCGGCATTGCCGAAGTGAGTACGCTGGCTTATCCAGATCGATTGCAGTTTATAAAAGATCACAAGTATTTTGACCCTAAATCAACACCTGAAAACCCACGCTGGCTTAATGTCGATGTGAAGCTGGTGCGTAAAACGCGCTTGCTAAGTTTGAAAGAGTTACGTGAAACGCCTGAGTTGGCGAATATGCGTATATTGCAGCGTGGTAACCGATTATCCATTACGCCTGTTGACCCCAAAGACTGGCAGATTATTTTAGACAAATTAAAATAACAAAGCCCCACAGTTGGGGGCTTTGTATGCTGTCAATCAAGTCTTGGCAATAAATTACAACGGCTTATCTAAACTTCCGGCTGATTTAGGATAAGTCACGACACCCCAAGGCATTTTCTTATTTTCAATTTGCTGAGTGACTTCTAGTTTTTCTGCATCAATCACGTATATCGCATCTGATTTACCGCAAGCCAGTAAAATTTCTTTGTCATCGGGGGTAAAGCTAAAGTGCCAGCAACGGTTGCCTGTAGCTACTTCTTTAATTTTTGCATAGGTTTTGGCATCAAACACTTCTAATGTTTTGGCTTTGTTAGCCGCTACAAAAATGCGCTCACCTTTGCGGTCATAGGCTATGCCATAAGGCGTGGCGCCAGTGTCAACGGTACGTAATACTTTGAAGTTTTTATTGAGCACTAAAAATTTGTTGCCGTACTCTAATGTGACTACATAGGTTTTGCCATCGGGAGAAACTTTAACGCCACGTGGGCGATCGCCATATTTGTGGGTTTTGATGGTTTTAATGAGTTTGCCAGTTTTTAGATTATGAACAGTTACCGTGTTGTCCGCTTCATTTGTAATCACAAGCTGTTTGCCATCGGCACTAAATTCAATGCCTTCAGTTTCAGGGCCGCCAATAATTTCACGCACCTTTTTACCTAGATTCAAATCAATAATACCAATGCGTGCCGGCTCTTCATCATCGTCCTTTGCGGCTTTTTCTGCTTCTTTTGCCGCAGCAGAACCTGGCACTGGCGGTGGGCCACCTTTTGCACTTGGCTCATAAGACACAAAAGCAAAATTACCACGCACTCTTACAAATTCCGGGTTTTTCCCAACTGGAATTTGTTTGATGACTTCATTGGTAGCGGTATCAATAATGGAAACGCTGCCGTTTTCACGCGTTGCCACAACGAGCAGTTTTCCATCATCGGTGACTGCTAATCCGCGCGGGCCTTCGCCTTTAACATCGATATTACCAATGGTTGATAAGGTATTAATGTCGATGATTGAAACGCCACCATCTTGATTTGAAACATAGGCTTTACCACGATCAGCGGCGTTAGCATTGATGCTAAACGTGAGGCCGACTGCCAGGGTAATTATTAGGTGCTTTAACTTCATATTTAATCTCCAGATGGTGTGTTTTTATGATTTGTCATCATGTTTTATTCAGTTTATTTGAGCCACATTACCTTAATAAGGTTCAGCGGCATTGTATATTTCAATTGATCCAACAAATAAAACATAGCTTAAGCAGATATTAAGCAAGAATCATTCTTATAAATTGTTAGTTATAAAACATGAAGTTATTTTTATGGCCAATTATTTTTAGCTGAATACAGCCACCAGTTTGGCTGTTTTGGCACAATTAACCTAAAAACAACTTGTAAGCAGGATTTTCAGTTTCATCCCAATACGGGTAGCCTAAATTATTTAAAAATAACTTAAATTCAGCTGCATCTTCTGGTGGAACTTGCATGCCCACCAATACGCGACCAAAATCTGCGCCGTGATTGCGATAATGGAACAAGCTGATATTCCAATCATGTCCCATGGTATCTAAAAACTTCATCAGTGCGCCTGGTTTTTCAGGGAATTCAAATCTAAACACCATTTCATTCTCAGCTTGTGGGGCATGGCCGCCCACCAAGTGGCGTAAATGAAGCTTGGCGACTTCATTATCAGTTAAATCTATGGTCGGCAAACCTTGTTTTTCTAGGGCATTTACTAATTTTTCAGATTCTGTTGGGTCTGAAATGGCAACGCCGACAAAGATATGTGCATTTTTTGGGTCAGAATATCGATAATTAAATTCGGTAATGTTGCGGTCACCTAACAGACGACAAAATGCTTTAAACGCACCTGGTTTTTCGGGGATAGTTACCGCCAATACAGCCTCGCGCTTTTCACCGATTTCAGCGCGCTCGGCAATAAAACGCAAGCGGTCAAAATTCATATTGGCGCCAGAGGCAATGGCAACCAAGGTTTTATCATGCAGGTTTTCACGTTTGGCATAGGCTTTTAGTCCCGCAACAGCGAGTGCGCCAGCAGGCTCTAAAATGCTGCGTGTATCTTCAAATACGTCTTTAATGGCAGCGCATATGGCATCGTTATCCACCACAATCATTTCGTCCACATATTGCTGGCACAGCGCAAATGTATGCTCACCCACTTGTTTAACCGCAGCGCCATCGGCAAATAAACCAACTTGCTCAAGCGTGACGCGCTCGCCTTTTTTTAGCGACTCGGTCATGGCCTCGGCGTCTTTAGCTTCAACACCAATGATTTTAATTTCAGGGCGTAAGGCTTTGACGTAAGCCGCAATGCCAGCCAGCAAACCGCCGCCGCCAACACTGCAGAATATCGCGTGAATAGGCTCGGGGTGCGCATTCAAAATTTCCATGGCAATCGTGCCTTGCCCTGCGATAACCTCTGGGTCATCGTAAGGGTGAACAAAAGTAAGGCCTTCAGTTTGTTCAAGTTCTAGCGCGCGCGTGTAGGCATCAGAATAACTATCGCCAAATAACACGACCTCGGCACCTCTAGCTTTAACAGCGTTGATTTTAATCAGCGGCGTAGTGGTAGGCATGACGATGACGGCACGGCATTTTAGTTTTTGTGCGCTGAGTGCAACGCCTTGTGCATGATTGCCCGCCGAGGCTGCAATGACACCTTTTGCCAGTAAGGCGGCTGGTAAACTCGCCATTTTGTTGTAAGCACCACGTAACTTAAATGAGAATACGGGCTGCATATCTTCACGTTTTAGTAGCACATTATTTTGTATGCGCTTAGATAAACTGGTTTGCAATTCTAAGGGGGTGATTTTAGCAACGTCATAAACGTGTGAATGTTCAATTTTATGTTTGTAATTGCTGTTTTGTGTGTAGTTTGTCGTCATGCGTTATTTTTTAAAATGCCTGTGCGGTGTATAGTGTTGAATTGGTTATAATTGTTACATTATAAAGAATTTGTAGAGGATTTAGGCAAAATGCTAGGAAACGAAAATAAGTTATCGCAAGACGAATTAAAACAACAAGTTGCAAAAGCAGCAGTTGAATATGTAAAAAGCGGCATTATTGGCGTAGGTACTGGGTCAACGGCCAACTTTTTTATTGAAGAGCTAGCCAAAGTAAAGCATAAAATTGACGGCGCGGTAGCAAGCTCAGAAGCGACAGCACAACGTTTGCGTAGCCATGGTATTGAAGTGTTTGATCTTAACAGCGTTGATAGTCTGGATATTTATGTGGATGGTGCCGATGAAATTACCGAGCACCTGCACATGCTTAAAGGCGGCGGCGGTGCGTTAACGCGTGAAAAAATCGTTGCGGCAGTTGCTAAACAGTTTATCTGCATTTGCGATGCCACTAAATATGTGCCGGTACTTGGTAAATTTCCACTACCAGTTGAAGTATTGCCTATGGCAAAAAGCTATGTGGCACGCGAGTTAGTGAAATTAGGCGGTCAGCCGCAACTGCGTGATTTTACGACCGACAACGGCAACTTGATTTTAGACGTGCATGGCTTAACGATTAGCGACCCCGTAGCAATGGAAGCTAAAATCAACCAAATAGTCGGCGTGGTGACTAACGGCTTGTTTGCTGCCCGTCCGGCTAATGTGCTGTTGCTGGCGACAGCAGATGGTGTAAAGACTTATAAAAAATAATGACTTAATCATTCGTTGTAATAATTTTGTCATATTGTGTGGCTAATATAAGCGTTGAATAACATTGGAAATCAATATGCAATCTGAACATACTTTTAAGCAATATGATGCTGAGTTAGAAGCGGTGCGTGGAAAAGTGCTTGAAATGGGCGGCTTGGTTGAGCAGCAAATTGTACAAGCACTAGAGGCGCTGGTAAAGCTGGATATAAATTTAGCTAAAGAGGTGATGGCAAACGATCATCGCGTGAATGCACTAGAAGTGCAAATCGATGAAGATTGTAGCCACATTATTGCGCGTCGCCAGCCCGCAGCTGGCGATTTACGCATGGTGATGATGATGGTGAAAACCATTACAGATCTAGAGCGTATCGGTGATGAAGCGACTAAAATTGCGCGTACTGCACAAAAAATCTTTGAAGAAGACCGCATGTACAAGCCACGCTTTAATGAGATTAAAGCCATGGTGGCTTTGGTGCGTGAAATGCTACGCACGGCTTTAGACGGTTTTGCACGGTTAGATGTCAGTAAAACGGTTGAAGTGGCTAAGCAGGATGAGCAAGTGGATGAGCAATTCCGTGCCGCAACGCGTCAGCTCATTACGTTTATGTTAGAGGACCCTCGTACTATTTCAATGTCGCTCGAAGTATTGTTTGTGGCAAAAGCCATTGAACGCATTGGTGACCATGCCAAAAATATCGCAGAATATGTGGTGTATATGGTTAAGGGCAAAGATGTGCGCCATATTTCAGTGCAAGAGATGGAGCGCGAGACGTTGTAGTCTTGGTTTCTGATTGACATAAAAAAAGCGCCGATGCAGGCGCTTTTTTTATGGTCGGATTAGTTAATCCTTTGGCGGCACATATCCGCTTGCGGTATCGGCACCGTCACCAAAAAAGTATTTTTCAGTTTGTTCACTCAGGTATTTACGCGCTGAAGGATCAGCTAAGCTCAGGCGATTTTCATTAACCAGCATGGTTTGTTGTTTAAGCCATGCTGCCCAAGCCTCTTTTGAAACGTGCAAATAAATGCGTTTGCCAAGCTCGCCTGGGTATGGAGGAAAGTCCAAGCCGTCGGCTTCTTTGCCTAATTTAATACAATTGACTGTGCGTGCCATGGTTAACCTTTAATTTAATCTGCGAGTTGTTACTCTAAAACGTTATGATAACGCATGTTAAAATTTAAAAGATAAACCTAGAAATTAAACTTGGAAATTAAATCTAGAAATTAAATCTGGCACTACTCATTACTTAGAAAGTCCATGATGCAAACTCCTCAAAATGAATCACCAAAAAGTTCTCAACCTTCACCCGCCTCAAAGCATATTGGGGTGAGTCCTTTTAAAGGTAAAACGGGTATCCGTCGTTTAATTAACGCCTTTGGATATTCAATAGAAGGGTTTAAAGCGGCATTTGTGCATGAAGATGCTTTTCGACAAGAGGTATTTTTGGCGGTTGTGCTGATTCCACTTGCGATTTATTTAGGCAACAGCCCTATTGAGCAAGCGTTGATGATTGCAAGTGTGCTGTTGGTATTGATTGTGGAATTATTGAATTCTGCGATTGAGGCAGCGGTAGATCATACTTCAACAGAGCACCATGCGCTGGCGAAACAAGCAAAAGATATAGGAAGCTCAGCCGTGTTTATTGCATTGGTGATTGTGGCTGTGGTTTGGGGTTTTGTGCTGCTGGGTTAGCGGGATGTTAGGCGCGCAATCAGAGAAAACTGATAACCAGCACTAACCGTAAGCCAGTATTTGGCTTCCCCAATTTGGCTTCGCCACTAAAGTGGCAAGCAAAGTGTGAAAGGTCATCCCCAATTAACTAAGCCCATGAATGGGCAAGTTAAGTGTGATAAGCCGGTAAACCGGCAAGTGCTGCATCAGGGAAAACTGATAACCAGCACTAAGCCGCTAAACCGGCAAGTGCTGCTAATAAATTGCGCGCCTAACTAATATCGCTTAGTTAAAAATCAGCCCGTAAACCTAGTAGTGCAGATCTTTCTCCTGCCGGTGAAAGATCTTTCAAGAATGACGCATGCTCACGAATTTCCTGATTAAGCAGGTTGTTGGCCTTGGCAAAAAGTTCCAGATTGACCTTAGTCGGCAGTTTGTAGGTGACCAAGGCGCTTACATCGGTATAGCCATCCGTTGTCAGTTCATTGGGGGCAGTGCGGCTTTGATTAAAAGCACGTAATACATCAATGCGCGCACCCCAATTATTTTTTTGATAATGTAAGCCAGCGCCTAAACGTAACGGTGTAATGCGTGGAAGGGCATCACGATTATCATGATTAGTTGCACGCACATAATCGCCGCGTAAGGTTAAGTCTAGATTGTCATCAACGTTAAACCTGCCTTCTGCCTCAAAGCCTTTGAAAGTTGCTGCGAACGCGCTAAATTGTGCTACTGGTAAACCTGAATCTGCGTCTATGTTGCCAGTATCCAGCAAGCCAATAAAATTGCTGAAGCGAGTGTAATAAGCGCCAAAATTAAATGAATTTTTGCCATCTTTCCAGCGAATCTGTGCGTCTAATCCGTTAGAGCGCTCTTTATCAAAATTGCTGTTGCCCACTTCAAACTGCCCGGTGGCGAGGTGCGCGCCGTTGGCGTAAAGCTCAAAGTAGCTAGGCGCACGCTCATTGTGTGAGAGGTTGCTGGCGAGCGACCAGTTAGGGTTGAATCTATAAAGCCCGCCAAGCGCATAGCTGTTGGGGTTAAAGTTATTGCTTTGACCTGCACCAAATTTAGCATCCGTTTTAGAATCAACAGAAGTGTGACCTATGCGTCCACCAAAAGTGATTTTATGCTGGTTGATAGGTAGCTCTTCGTACACATAAATTGCTTTGTTCTGCGTGTTTACGCCTGGAACAAAAGCCTCATCTCCCAAGGCCTCAAAGTTGGTGTTATTGAATTGAAAACCAACGACACCAGTAATATTGCCGATTTTTGCATGCCCAACTTCAACGCTACCCTCTATACCACGGTTCTTGAAAGTAGTGCCGACTTCGCCATTTTCAAGTTCTTGGTGTTGGTAATCGGTATGCGCTAGGCGGAGTTTCGCACGATTGATAATGTTGCCTAAATCGCTAAATTCAGAGGCAAAATCCCAGCGGTCGCTCTTCATGTCTATGCGTACAGCTTCTTCAGCCACTGTGCCATAGTTGTTGTTGAGCGTGGAGTATGACGTACCTACATAACCATTATCAAAAGTGAGCGATGCACCTAGTGCACCACCGTCGCTTTCCGCGCTGCTGTTGACCAGCATACCGCGATTTTCGCGTAGCGTGCCATCTGCCTGATTTTTACGTTTGGATACGGAAAACCCTGGAATATCTAGATCGCTAGTTTTGCGGCTATACGCATCGCCATGAATAGCAAACTGACCGTTGCCGACATCTACAACAGCTGCACCATTGCGCTGGCTTTCCGCCCCGCCAAAGCGTACCTCGCCACGGCCTGTAATGCCTTCTAATTTTTCTTTAGGAATGCGGTGATCAATGACATTGACTACGCCGCCGACGGCACTACCACCATAAAGCAGAGCCGCTGGACCACGCACTACGTCAATTTGTTCAATAACGATTGGGTCAACGCCTACTGCATGGTCAAAACTCAAACTAGAGGCATCTAAAATACCGATGCCGTTTTGCATAATGCGAACGCGTTCGGCGTCTAAGCCACGGATTACTGGGCGTGAAGCATTAGGGCCGAAGTGGGTAGCCGCAACGCCAGGAATGCCATTAAGCGTATCGCCTAATGTGCTTTCACGTTTTAGTGATAATTCACGACCGCTTAAAATAGACACCGGGACGACCAGTTCATCAGAGCCCACGCCGAGTGGGTTGCCAGTAACTGCCACGGAAGGTAAATCTATCGCCGTATTTGGCTCTTGGGCAAGTGCGTGACTGGCAAATGATGTTGCCAAAATGATTAACATAGGTTTAAGCGCAAATGCTTCAAGCATTTGTGGATTTTTGGCGTAATTCATGTGAGTGACCTCAAAAAATAAAAGCAAATAGCCAGCAAAAGTGCTACAAAAAATTGCTGGAATAGTGAGATTAGATGCTTAGTTTTTGAGGTGGGCCGCGAGCTGTGTAAGCGGTGGTGGAGTAAGATTGAACGCTAAAATAATCATTGGCTGTTTTTGCTGAACCTGCAGTGATTGCAGGCATCACAAAAGCAGGTAATTGCAGTCCGCTTGCTACTTTAGCATAGCTAATACATTGCTCGCATTGCTCAGCAGCAGTGTGTTTAGATTGCGTTTTTTGGTCTTGCTGGCTATGTTTAGCACTATTGGTTAAATGGCTGATTTCATGCGTAGCAACGCCCATTTGCGTGAAGGCAAATAAAAAAACTAAGGTGATATGAACGGCTAAACGTTGCAACATGAATCGGATTTTAACAGATTTTTATGGATAGATTTTGCAAAGTTAAACGAAAAATGACCGCATAAGCGACCATTTTTCGTCATTACTTAAGAATTAAGAAAAGCATTTTGCCAGAATATATTCATAACTAACAAGCTTTAATTATCAATCGTAAAGTTTAAACGGTAATCCCCCATTTTAAAGAGCAACTAACTCACTTTGCTGAAGGTAATTTAATTTTTAATGAGAGTAACGGGCTATTAGCTTCAAATTATAAGTTTTTAACATAAACGAACATTACTTCAATGTTAAATAGTAGGCTAGTGCTCGTTTGATTTAAATCTTCGATCTTGAGCTACATCAAGATAATTTTAGTGAGAGTACACTAAAATTATCGATTTAAAAAAGAGATGGTCACTTCTTTGAAGTTATATTCACCAGCGTTGATTTACATAAGTGTGTCATTTACTGGTGTTTAAGCAGTTACATCATATTTTTTATCGGCTACCAATTTCAGCGAATAGAGGGAATTTTTGACGTAGCTAGATTCAGTCTAATGATACAAAGAATCGGACACTAAATGAATGAATGTTTGCAGATGTTTCAAAGAAATATGATGTGCTTCTCTCTAAAGTATTGCAAAAGAAACTCTGGCGCAGATATATTTTTATGGGGTCAGCATGATTCTGTCTAACAGGGTAAATACTTATGGGCAGGATCTGCTGAAACGCTACGGTATGCGCGTGCACAAAATCGCGCTCGACGCCGGTTTTACCTGCCCCAATCGCGACGGCACCAAAGGCACTGGCGGCTGTACGTTCTGCAACAATGTTTCTTTCAGCCCGGCTGCCGGCTCCCGTCTCAATGTACCGGGGCAGATCACCAAGGCTAGAGCCGCGATTGCTAAACGCACGCGTGCCCGTCATTTCATTGCTTATTTTCAGGCCTATACCAACACCTACGCCGACATCGCCGAGCTCGAAGCCCTTTACCGTGAGGCACTAGCGCAACCGGACGTGATCGGCATCGCAGTTGGCACCCGCCCGGACTGCGTTTCGTCGGCTGTGCTCGACCTGCTCGACATCCTGCGCAGCGAGGGTCTGGAAGTATGGCTGGAGCTCGGCCTGCAATCGGCATTCGACGCCACACTGGAGCGCGTCACCCGCGGCCACACCCTCGCCGAGTCCCGCGATACTGCACTAGCAGCGCGCGCGCGCGGCATTCCGTTATGCACCCATCTGATCATTGGCTTACCAGGCGAGGATGAGTACCACTATCACGCCACGCTCGACACCGTACTTGATATTGGCGTTGATGGCCTCAAGTTGCACCCACTGCATGTAGTCAAGCACACCATGCTGGCCTACCAGTGGCGGCGCGGTGGCTATCAGCCGCTTACGCAGGCCGACTACATCCGCATCGCCGCCGACCTGATCGAACGCACGCCGCAACATATCGTATTTCACCGTGTCACTGCCACGGCATCGAAAGATATTTTGCTGGCACCTGTATGGTGCTCGCAGAAGTGGAATGTGCTGAACGGCATCGAGCAGGAGCTGCGTCAACGCGGCACCCGCCAAGGTAGCCGTGCCAGCGAAACCCATATCATCGAGGAGCTGCAACATGTCGCTTGAACTGGTCTGTCCGGCCGGCAACCTGCCCGCGCTCAAGGCCGCCGTGGATAACGGCGCCGACTGCGTTTATTTCGGCTTTCGCAACAGTACCAACGCACGCGCCTTCGCCGGATTGAATTTCGATAGCGAAACCGCCAAACAAGGCATCCGCTACGCCCGTGAGCGCGGGTGCAAAGTATTGCTGGCGCTCAACACCTTTCCGCAAACTGCACAATGGCACATTTGGCGGCAGGCAGTAGACGATGCGGTAGAACTGGGTGTTGATGCGCTGATCCTGGCGGATCTCGGCCTGATGCGCTACGCCAGCCGCACCTATCCCAATCTGCGTTTGCATCTTTCAGTGCAGGGATCGGCGACTAATTATGAGGCGATCAATTTCTACCATGAGCATTTCGGCATTCAGCGCGCAGTGTTGCCGCGTGTGCTGTCGCTGGCGCAGGTGGAAAATGTGGTCAAACATACGCCGGTGGAAATCGAGCTGTTCGGCTTCGGCGGCTTGTGCGTGATGGTGGAGGGGCGTTGCATACTGTCTTCCTACGCTACCGGCGAATCGCCCAATACCGCTGGGGTATGCTCTCCGGCCAAAGCGGTGCGCTGGCAGCAGACCCCCAAAGGGTTGGAATCGCGCCTGAACGGTGTGCTGCTGGACCGTTACGGCGCCGACGAGAACGCCGGCTATCCTACGCTGTGCAAAGGTCGCTTCGAGGTTGAGGACGAAACCTACTACGCGCTGGAGGAACCGACCAGCCTTAACACGCTGGCACTGATCCCGGACATGTTACGCATGGGTATCAGTGCCATCAAGATCGAAGGCCGCCAGCGTAGTCCGATTTATGTCGAACAGGTGACGCGTGTATGGCGCGCCGCTATCGATGCGGCCAAGCGCGACGCAGCGTACTATGCTGTCACCCCAGACTGGATGGCGCAGCTAGGCAAGCTCTCCGAGGGGCAGCAGCATACGCTGGGCGCCTATTACCGACCATGGAAATGACACTATGAAAATTTCTCTAGGCCCCATTCTTTACTACTGGACTCGCGATAGCGTACGCGACTTCTACGATCAGGTCGCAGGCTGGCCGGTGGATATCGTCTATTTGGGCGAAGTTGTGTGCTCGCGCCGCCACGAGATGCGCTTCGACGACTGGCTGGACGTGGCCAGTAAGCTGGCGGTTGCCGGCAAAGAAGTGGTGTTGTCCACGCAGGCGTTGATCGAATCCGAGTCCGACCTCAAGATGCTGCGCCGACTCGCCGGCAACGGTCTGTTCGCCATCGAAGCCAACGATATGGGTGCGGTGCGTCTGGCGACAGGTCAATCTTTTGTTATCGGACCGCATATCAATACCTACAACGGCGAGACTCTGGAGGTACTGGCAGAACAGGGCGCAACGCGCTGGGTGATGCCGGTGGAATTGTCGCGCCATATGCTGGCTGAACTGTTGGCGAAAAAACCTCAAGACATGGAAACCGAGGTGTTCGTTTATGGTCGCTTGCCGCTGGCTTTTTCTTCGCGCTGCTTCACCGCGCGGCGATACAACCTACCCAAGGATGATTGCCATTTTATGTGTCTGCAGCATCCGTGCGGCATGACGCTCAAAACGCGCGAGGGGCAGCCTTTTCTGGCGCTAAACGGTACGCAGACCCAATCCGCCAGCATCCACAACCTGATCGGTGAAATAAACGATATGCGGCAGCTTGGCGTGGATATTGTCCGCATTAGTCCTCAATCCACGCATACTGGCGAAGTGGTATCGATGTTTCGGGCTGCAATTGACGGAGCAATGAGTGCCACCGAAGCGAGTGTTGAGCTTGCACCCTATCTGTTTGATGCACCCTGTGACGGCTACTGGCATGGACGATCTGGTATTGAACAATCGAAGGAGATGCTGACGTGAGCCAACCTGCATTTACTTTTCCACGCCCGCTGGGTCAGCTGATCGAACACCTGCCGGCATGGCCGCCATCCTTCGCCTTTACCCGTATTCTCAATCTGGCGCTACGCCAGGTTATCCGCCGCCGCGACCTGCAGGCCCTATATGGCAAGCGTATTAGCATTCATGTCACTGATGCCGGGCTGCACCTGCATTTCACCGTGCTGCCCACTGGTTTTTCGGCCGCCGCCGGCAATGTGGAAGCTGATCTTGCCATTAGCGCCAGCGCGTATGATTTTTATCTGCTGGCGATGCGCAGGGAAGACCCGGACACGTTGTTTTTCAATCGACGACTAGTGGTGGAGGGAGATACAGAGCTGGGGTTGGTGGCTAAGAACACGTTAGATGCTATTGAGCATCCTATGCTGGAGCTTGAACGAATATTTCCCAGACATTTGCTAGCGCGAATGAAGGCAAGGTTATGGGTGTGATGGCGATTGAGGGCTTTATTTTTGAACTTACTTGAATGAAAGTAGCTTCTCCTATGAGTAAAAAAAATGCGAATCTGCCTATTGTGTACTCCTGTTCCGGCTGTTCAAACGTGGCGCAAATGGCAAACTACATCGCGCTACAGCTAGACAAACTGGGAGTGGCAGAAATGTCCTGTATCGCAGGTGTCGGCGGCGATGTCCCTCATCTGCTGAAAACCGCGCGCTCTGGCCGGCTCATTGTCGCGCTCGATGGTTGTCCGCTCGCTTGCACCAAGGCTTGCCTGGCACGCCACGGCATTGAGCCGGACAGCTACCATCAGCTCAACCGGTATGGTGTGAAAAAAAGCTACCACACTGATTTTGACCCCGTCCAGGCGCAAACTGTTATGGCACGTGTGCTTGCCAGAATTGAAGAGGGATATCGTTCCCTACCCTCATGATTGCCGCTCCTAAACGACTGATCATCGCCATCACCGGCGCCACTGGCGCTTCGTACGGCGTGCGTCTGCTGCAAGTGCTGCGCGAAATACCGAATATCGAAACGCATCTGGTGGTATCTGATTCCGGGCTGTTGAATTTGCAGCAGGAACTGGACATGAACCGCATACAGCTCGAAGCACTGGCCGATGTCGCATACCATGTGCACGATGTCGGCGCAGCAATTGCCAGCGGCTCATTTCAGTCATACGGCATGGTCGTTACCCCGTGTTCGATGAGGACATTGGCCGCGGTGGCACATGGCCTAGCAGATAACCTGATTACGCGTGCCGCCGATGTCATGCTCAAGGAGCGCCGCCGCCTGATCCTGATGGCGCGCGAAACACCGCTCAATCTGGCCCATTTGCGCAACATGACCAGCGTCACCGAAATGGGCGGCATTATTTACCCGCCGCTGCCATGTTTCTATCACCGCCCACAAACCATTGCCGACATGATCGATCACACCGTCAGCCGCGTCATCGATTTATTGGATATACCGAACACGCTGGCGCCACGCTGGGATGGACTTCCGGCAGCAGGTTATACCGATCTGGCGGGTGGCTGACTTGGCCTACCGCGATTTGCGAGACTTCATGGCCCAGCTGGAAAAGCTGGGCGAGTTAAAGCGTATAACGTCCCCCGTCTCCCCGCATCTGGAGATGACTGAACTGTGCGACCGTACCCTGCGCTCTGGTGGTCCGGCACTGATGTTCGAAAACCCCGTGGGCCATAGCATCCCGGTGCTTGGCAATCTTTTTGGCACTCCCCGGCGCGTCGCACTCGGCATGGGTGCTACGGACGTGAGCGAGCTACGGAACTACGGCCATGTGCTGGCTATGCTGAAGGACCCCGAGCCACCCAAGGGATTCAAGGATATGCTGGGACTGCGCTCACAGGTGAAATCATTATGGAACATGACACCCAAGGAGTTACGCTCAGCACCATGCCAGGACATCGTGTGGGAAGGCAATGATGCTGACTTGGCTCGACTGCCAATTCAGCATTGCTGGCCAGGCGATATCGCACCCTTGATCACCTGGGGACTGGTGATCACAAAAGGACCGCATAAGGAGCGCCAGAATTTAGGGGTCTACCGCCAGCAAGTGCTGGGTCGCAACAAAGTCATCATGCGTTGGTTGGCTCAACGCGGTGGCGCACTGGATTTTCGTGAACACTGTGCGCTCCATCAAGGCCAGCCCTATCCGGTGGCGGTCGCCTTGGGAGCAGACCCTGCCACTATCTTAGGCGCCGTTACGCCGGTACCCGATAGCCTGTCGGAATATCAATTCGCTGGCCTGCTGCGCGGTAGCCGCACCGAACTAGTTAAAGCCATCGGCAGCAACTTGCGCATCCCCGCTTCGGCCGAGATCGTGCTGGAAGGGCATATCTACCCGGACGAGTCACACGCCACAGGCTATGAGCATGCGCTGGAGGGGCCGTTCGGTGACCACACCGGTTATTACAACGAGCAGGACTGGTTCCCGGTTTTCACTATTGATCGCATCACGATGCGGCGTGATCCGATTTACCACTCTACCTATACCGGCAAACCACCCGACGAGCCGGCGATTTTGGGGCTGGCCCTCAACGAATTATTCATCCCGTTGCTGCAAAAGCAGTTTCCGGAAATCACCGATTTTTATCTTCCACCTGAGGGTTGTAGCTATCGCATGGCGGTGGTGCAGATGAAAAAATCTTACCCGGGTCACGCCAAGCGCGTTATGTTCGGCATCTGGAGTTTTTTACGTCAATTCATGTACACCAAGTTCATCGTGGTGGTGGACCAAGATGTCAATATCCGCAACTGGCAGGAAGTGATCTGGGCTATCACTACCCGGGTTGACCCGGTACGTGATACCTTGTTGGTAGATAACACTCCGATTGACTATCTAGATTTTGCGTCTCCAGTCAGCGGCCTTGGCAGTAAAATGGGCATGGATGCGACCAATAAATGGCCTGGCGAAACAAACCGTGAATGGGGTCGGCCTATTGTGATGCCCGCTGAAGTGAAAATCAAAGTCGATGAGATTTGGCAAACGCTGGGATTTTGATGGTAGTCGGTGCAAAACAGCTGATAACCAGCCTTTGGATTTGTATTAAGCAAACCTTAAGTTTTCTTAATAATAATTATCAGTATTATAAATATAGTTTTTTTAAAGGAAGATGATGATTGCAGCATTTCGATTGAGAGGCCTTAAAGCATTAGGCGCAATAGGATTGATATTTACTACAATGCTAGTTTACGCGGATGAACATGCCCACAAGCCAAGCGGGCAAGCCACTGAACACACACTTAAACCAGGTGAAAAATGGGAAACAGATGAGGTGGTGCGGCTAGGTATGGATAATATCCGTCAAGCGGTTTCTGCTAGCCAAGATGACATAATTAAAGGGCGTCTTAGTACTCAGGACTATCAACGAATTGCGAATGTGATCGATAAGAACGTTGCTGAAATTGTAAAAAAATGCAGACTCTCACAGAATGCAGATAAGGCTTTTCATGCTGTTGTATTAGTCGATTTAATGGGGGGTGTGGAGTTTATGCGAACATCACAGAACGTTCAAGCGCAGCGAGTTGGAGCTTTAGGTGTGCTGCAGACATTACACAATTATGGTAAGTATTTTCAGCACACCGGTTGGAGTTTGGATGTTATTAAATCCCGTTGATATGGTTGTTGAGAACTTGCTCGATATGTAATATATAAATCCGCTAGGTGGGGCATATATCGCGCAAGGTTCAACCAAATCTTCTAATGCGACAGCTCCTCAATATGGATTTCGTGCTTCCACCATGATCCATTCGATTAACACAAGTTTCACCTTAAAATTCTAACTTAAGTTAGAAAGTATTTGAAATTAGTGAAGAGTAGTTTTTGTATCAGCAAGCGGTAGCTAAAGTCGACAGGTGTGTATTGATGCGCCTCGGCAGTAGTGGCCCTGACTCGACGATGCCGCTGTAAATCTGCACCAGCGAAGCGCCAGCAGATAACCGGTCAGCAACATCCTGTGGGGTGCGGATGCCACCCACTGAGATAATCGGCATAGTGTCGCTCATCTTGTTTGACACGTGTTGCAAATTGGCAAGCATCATTTTCCCTTCATTTATGTGCGCACCACCGCTCAGAATTAACCCATCAAAAGCATAGTCACGAACGCAAGCCAGTAGATTGTTCGTATCTCCACGATCTTGATCTATTTTCACAACGATAGGACAACCTCGTCCACTTTCAGTCATCATGCGTACCTGCTTACTCTTGGTCGCTGCCAGCACGCTGTACAGCGTGGCACGATGCTCCGGCAGATGCAGATCTGGACCAGCGCGCACACCGAGATTGAGTGTGATGTAGTCGGCGTATTTCCAGAGCTTTTCCATGCAGACCAGATAATCGTCGGCCATTTGCGCGGGCGGCGTTGCCCGGTTCATGCTGATACTCATACCAAGCGGAATCGCATGAGGCCTGGGATATCGGGACAGGATGGCGATAACAGCATTCAGCCCCAGGCTGCGCTGTTCCTCGGCCAACGGAATGACCGAACCGATCTCGGCGAAACCGAACCCCAGCGATGGCAAAGCGTGATAAAGCGTGCCGTGCTTGTCGAATCCGGCAGCCAACCCGAGCGGCCCCGGGAACGATAATCCCATAACCTGGTGTTGCAGGTTTTGCGGCAACGCTGCCGGGACGGCGATGGCAGCCAGCCTGATGGCATACGCGGCCAGCTTGCGGGCATGCGGCACACCCCGTCTGGATACGGTAGCCGATAACCAGCTATACATGGTGACGATGCTCCTCTGTGAAATGCTGCATGAAGTTGACCAGTGCCGCCACACCCGTTTCTGGCATGGCATTGTAGAGGCTGGCACGGACGCCGCCCGCCATGGGGTGCCCCTTCAGGTTGAGCAGACCTTCTGCGGCAGCGGCGCTCAGAAACAACGGCGTAAGCGCGTCGTGAGTGAGCGTGAAGCAGACATTCATGCGTGACCGGTACGCTGGTTGCACCGAACAATGATAAAATCCATCGCTGTTATCAATGGCGTGATACAGACGTGCGCTGCGCTGCTCACTGTTGCGTGCCATCACTGTGACGCCGCCCGTCTCGGCAATCCAGCGGAATACTAGTCCGGTCAGATAGACGGCGTAGGTAAGTGGCGTGTTGAGCATGGAGTCTGCCTCAACCTGCGTCTGATAATTGAATACCGCCGGAGTTGCGGGATGGGCGCGCCCGAGCAGGTCGTCACGCACGATGACGATGGTAAGTCCAGCCGGGCCGATATTCTTCTGTGCACCGGCGTAAATCAAGCCGTAGCGCTGCACATCAAGAGGCCGGCTGAGAAAGTCCGAGGTCATGTCCGCCACCAGCGGCAAGTCACCGCTAGCGGGAATATCGTAGAACTGTACGCCGTTGGCGGTCTCGTTACTGGTGATGTGGCAATAGGCGGCGTCTGGATCAAGCCGCCAGGCTTCCGGCATACGGTCAAAGTTGGTGACGCTGCTGCTGGCGGCGATATTGACGTTACAGTAACGGCTGGCTTCGCGCATGTTCTTGCGTGACCAGTAGCCAGTTTCTACATAGTCGGCCCGGTCGACCCCGCCGAGCAGATTGAGCGGCACCAGCGAGAACTGCGCCGAAGCGCCGCCATGCATAAATAGAATATGATAATTGTCCGGGATATTCAGTAGTGCCCGCAGGTCGTCGCGCGCCTGCCGCAGCACCGCCTTGAACGCCTCACCGGTAAACGGTGTTTCCAGCATCGAGAGGCCGCTGCCGTTCCAGTTTAAAAACTCCTGCTGCGCTTGTGCCAGCACGGCGGCTGGCATGACGCCAGGGCCGGCAGCAAAATTGAAAACCTCAGACAAACAGGGCAGTCCCATGCTGGCTGGCAGCCATGAAGAACAGCAATGGAATGGAGAGCATGGTATTGGTGCGTGAGGAGAGGAAGGTGATGCGGGCACAACGCACGCGCTCTTCCAGTGGCGCAGGAGCGAAACCGAGTACCTTCTTCTGGTTTGGCCACAATACCAGCCAGAGATTAGCCAGCATCAGTGTGCCTATCCAGAAGCCGATACCGATAACGGCCTGATAGCCGTTCAGCGACACCGCATCAAGCAGCACGCCGCGCTGCCACAGCATGCCGACTCCGGTCAGCCAAGTGACGATCGCGGCATAACGAAAAGTTCCGTGTTCACGTCCCAGCAGCGTCATGTAGACTGGGCTTTGCTCGTCGCCCAAATCCTCACGGCTGGGCGGCCGAAAAGCCGGACGTTGTATCATGCTGGCATAGTTATGTCCCACCCAGATGATACCGCCGAAAAAATGTACCCAGCGCAGTAAGAAGTCGATAATCTGATCCATCGTGCATTACCCTCCCAACACCAGCCAACGGGCGATTAGAAACAACACTAGCGTGAGTAACATGCCGAGCGCGATAGTGCCAGTGGCAGTATCGAAAGGCGTTTTCATTTGTGCTCCATAAATACAGTCGTGACTGCACCAATCTGTCGCCTGACCAGCGGACGCGGCACGTGATGCTTCTCGCGCGCTTTGTTAACTGCCATTTCAATCACATGGTGATGTGGCGATTTAGCGCAGGCCGGATCAGTATTCGTCGCATCGCCGGTCAGCAGAAACGCCTGACAGCGACAGCCACCAAAATCCTTCTCTTTCTCATCGCAGGTGCGGCAAGGCTCCTTCATCCACTCGTCACCACGGAATTTTTTGAACAGCGGTGAGTCATTCCACAGCCAGTCCAGACTATGCTCGCGTACGGTAGGGAATTCCAAGCCCTCGATCACACGGACTTCCTGACAAGGCAATGCAGCTCCGTCCGGCGCAATGGTGAGGTGAATAGTGCCCCAGCCGTTCATGCATGCCTTAGGGCGTGTTTCGTAATAATCCGGAATGACGAAATAGATGGTCATCTGCTGGCCGGGACGTTGGCGCGCAGCGATGACGGCAGCTTCTGCGCGCTCGATCTGCTCGCGTGTCGGCAGCAGTTCATCGCGGTTGAGCAGCGCCCAGTTGTAATACTGAATGTTGGCGAGTTCAAGATAATCTACACCGATGTCTTCAGCCAGCGCCAGGATTTCATCCACTTGGTCAATATTCTGGCGGAATACCGGTACATTGAGTACCATAGGGAAACCTTCTGCCTTGATCATGCGCGCTACCTCTATTTTCAGGTCGTGCGCCCGCGCACCGACCAGTTCGTCGGTCAGGCTGCGGTTTGCAGACTGCAGGCTCAGCTGAATCTGCTTGAGGCCGGCCTGTTTCAGCGCTTTCAGTCGTTCCGGCGTGAGGCCTACACCAGAAGTAATCAGATTAGTATAATAGCCAAGGCGTTCAGCTTCCTCCACCAACTCTTCGAGGTCATCGCGCAGCATGGGTTCGCCGCCGGAGAATCCGAGTTGCAGGGCGCCAAGCTCGCGTCCCTCACGGAGTATCCGTTTCCATTCCTCGGTACTCAATTCTTTCTTGCCATACTGATCGAAATCCAGCGGGTTGTTGCACCAGACACACTTGAGCGGGCAACGGTAGGTAAGCTCAAGCACAAGCCACATCGGTTTGCCTTGCCCGTCCAGACTAACGGCGGATCCATCCTTTGCCATGGGTTACCTCCAAAAATTTGTAAATACTGTTTTCTATATCTGCGTTATCGACAAACAGCGCTTTGAGTTCGGCAGCGATATTAGCGGCAGTAGTTTCGCCCGTGCAGCGCTTTAGAATTTCCGCGGCAGTAGCGTTGAGTTTGATGACGCCTTCAGGGTAGAGCAGCACGTAGGCATCCTGCGATTTCTCCCAACGAAGCAGATACTTGGAATCTAGTCGCGGGCGATCTTCGGGCTGAAAATGAAAATCTCCAGACATAAAAGACTTCCTTATTTTAATTATGGACGCGGCAAAACGCCGCGCCCTGTATTACCTAGCGCACGTACACGTAGGCGGTTACTTCAAAGCCAAGACGTAGATCACAAAAATCAGGTTCAATCCATTGCATTTTTATCTCCTAAAGACGTTAGTTGAAGTTGGTGCCGCAAGCGATGGGAGAAGCGTAAATAAAAAAGCACCATCGCGATTAGCGTTGCATAGTAGAAACGACCATGCAACGCTAATATACGGCATGGCCTAGGTGGGGACATGCTTAAAATACTGGTCGTTGCATGCGCAATTTAATTAAAAGGATGTCATGATTTTCTGCCATTTTATGGCATGAATATTTTCTTGATCTAGGTCAAGGTATTTAGCTAAAAAATGGCGTTAGGAGCTAGATACTTTGGGCTGAAAAATCAAAATTCTAGCTGTTAGCGTTTCCGGTTTAAGCGGTATTGAGGATACTATGATTATAGTTAGCGTTTAAAGGAGAGCTGTCGAGAAACGAGTGAAGTCCATAAAGTTTTCAGCCTATAGCTTTTATGCTCAAATAACGCCAGAAATGTTTTTACGCGTGATGCTCAGGCTGAGCAATGCTGGACTTATAGAAGTAAATGGCAGGGAAATCGTAATCACAAAGGTTGCTGAATGACACAATTTTAGTGAAGAGATAATCTAGCTCAGTAGTGTCCGGAGATTTAGTTGAATAGATTCAGTTGGATATCATTTTCCGACATGGTTGTTTGCATTTCCGTATTTTTAAGTAGTTGATCTAGTGATGTTTTCTCAAGTAGTGTCAGGCTCATGATCTGTAGGATGGTGTAGAGTGAAGCTTCAATCTTGAGGCGTTTCTTTACGATGGCGACCAAGACATAGACAGTAATCGCGATCCAGATTTGCGTCTTCACCGCATTCTCGGTGGTGCCGTAGAATGCCTTGATACGCAGATGCTGTTTAATCCATTAAAAAAATAGTTTGACCTGCTAGCGACAACGATAAAGTTGAGCATCAAAAGTATGCCAGGCAATCCATTGATGTGCACCAATCGCACACCGAAAGCCATATTCGCGGACAGAGTCTAAATGACATTACTTATATAACAGCACATAGTCAATACTCTTTACCACGAAGTCAATTAATAATTTGTTTTGCGAATTTTTGACGGTCTCAAAACGACCTATTGTGTTGAAAAACT